>Ga0210388_10002780_pt1 | contig 13614 bp, 10 predicted proteins | sample IncBWC19OmetaG_FD_155485 | JGI IMG/M metagenome (GOLD analysis project Ga0210388, IMG submission 155485) | Forest soil microbial communities from Barre Woods Harvard Forest LTER site, Petersham, Massachusetts, United States - Inc-BW-C-19-O ...
GGTAGTCACCATTGGTGAAATGCGGCAGGGTGTTGAGATCATTCGGCATCGCGGTGACGAATCGCAAGCGCGCGTGCTGGAGCGCTGGCTCGAGCGCGTAATAGATCGATTCGAAGATGCAATCCTCTCGTTCGATCAAGAGATTGCGGAGATTTGGGGACGGCTGCGCGTGCCGAACCGCGAAAACCCTCTCGACAAACAAATCGCCGCTACTGCCATCATTAATGAGTTAACCGTTGTAACTCGCAACACGGCGCACTACGCGCCTACGGGTGTTGGGCTTTTAAACCCATTTAGTGAAAGCTAGGGTAAGAGGGACGCTCGCTTCCGGGCGAGACGAGCAGCGGGTGTACGAAAAAGCGATGGAAGTGATTCTGTAAAGTGCCACCGCTCGGGAAGCAATTGATCGGGCAGGCCGGCGAAACCGTCGACTTGGCAGGCCCTGTGCCGTTGCTGCAGGGCATCATAAGTTCGGGTCGCGGTTAGGGTTCCCGGATAGGACCGTTGGTCAGCCGTACCTGCCTTGGTTCTCAGTCCTGGTAATGGACCGGCCGGCGTGAGTTCGAAGTGCGCCCCCGACCTCAGTACACCCGGTATCCGTTTGCTAAAAATCCAGCCAGTAAAGACCTTGGCGGACTTGCGGGCTGCGACTCGAATCGTCTCACTCAAGGCCCGCCTCGCGGAGGGGTGGAAAAGCAATGTGGCCTGTGGTTGTCGAAGCGGGGTCGCTGCTGGCCGTGGCGATCTGCGCCTGGGGCTGGTTCACGGTTTCGCGACGCCTGGCGGAAACCACCCGCGAGCGTGAAGATCTGGCCAATTCCTCGGCTGTGATCGAAGTCGAACGTCGGATGTTGGAGCTGGTGGCGCAAGGGGCGCCGCTACGCGAGGTGTTGAACACCCTCACCGCCGCGATCGAGCGCATCTCACCCGAATGCCAATGCACCGTCATGCTGCTCGACGAGGAGCATCGGCGGAAACTTCTGATCGCATCGGGCCCAAGTCTCTCGCCGGCGTATCTGGAGGCGATCAACGGCCTGGAGATCGGACCCGACGTCGGTGCGTGTGGCACGGCAGCTTTTATGAACGAGACTGTCGTCGTCGAGGATGTTGCAAGCGACCCCAAATTTGCCTCGGCGCGCGATTTCGTATTGAGCCACGGCCTGCGCTCCTGCTGGAGTCAGCCCGTTCGCGATTCGACTAACACAGTCCTGGGAACCTTCGCGATCTATCACCGCTTCGTTGCACGTCCCCGACCGGAAGAGCTGCGCATGGCGCGCGTGGCCGCCCAGCTCGCGGGTAACTCGATCGAGCGGATCCGTGCGCAAAAGCAGATCAATGATGCGATCAAGCGGCTCAACCTGGCCGAGACCGTCGCGCGATTCGGCACCTGGGAGGCTGACTTCAAGCGCGACATTCTCACACTGTCTGAAGGACTTGCTGTCCTGATGGAGCGCGAGCCGTCGAAGTTCCAGCTCACGAAGGCGGAATTTGACGCGATGGTGCATCCGGATGATCGAGGGGTGATGGGCGGTGGAGCCAATCCCACCGAGTCGCAGGCAGGCAGTATCCGCGACGAGTTCCGGTTGGTGCTTCCCAGCGGCGCGGTTCGTTGGATGCGCAGTCAATGGTGCTTCGAGGCGGGGGAGGGAGCCCCGACGCGGGCGACCGGGGCGATGATCGATATCACCCAGGAGAAAAACATGCTGGCCCGGTCGGAGCAGGAACGCGCGAGGGCAGAAACGGCCGCGCGTAACGCGCGCCGGGCGGAAAGGCTGGAGCAGGAGCGCAAGACAATCCTGGAACTGGTCGCCAACGATCAGCCCTTGAACCGGATCGTCGCGGCGATCTGCGAGGCGGTCGTCGCTCAGCTCCCCGGCTGCTTGTGTGCCGTCAAAATACAACTTCCAGGCGGCGCGCGGATTTCACACTATCCCGGGTTTCCGGAAGAACTCGAGCGAGCGCTCGATGGCATCGAGCTTCCCTCCGTCAGCGAAACCACCGGCTTCCTCCCGATTGGGAGGCTTTCGGACTGTCAGGGATGGGGTGCCTTTGTACACTCGTCTCCAGGCCTGCAGCATCAGTACTACCAGGCCGTCAACGTCATGCTCAACTCTTCGCTTACAGGCGTGATAATTGTGTTGGCACGGGAGGAAAGCGCAGAGTCTTCGGGCGAACAGAAACTGCTGGAATCCTGGGGCAGGATTGCCAGTCTGGCCCTGGAGCGGCGCGGATTGTATGACGAGCTTTCGTTTCGGGCCCGCTACGACTCGTTGACGTCCTTGCTGAACCGCGCCGCGCTGTATGAGAGTCTCGACGCATGCTTCCGTGACGGCGGCGGTGAGCGAAGCCCCGCCGCGGTACTCTATCTCGACCTCGACTCTTTCAAGCCGATCAACGACGGGCACGGACATGATGCGGGAGATGCCGTCTTGCAACAGGTGTCGCGGCGCATCCTTGGCCAAGTGCGTGCGACGGATACGGTCGCTCGAATCGGAGGGGATGAATTCGTCATCGTGCTTCCCGGCCTGGGAGATCGCGCCGAGGCGAGCCGCATCGCTGATGCGATCGGGGGCGCCGTCGCTCGACCCATTGAATTTGGCGGGCAGCAGCTTCGCATCAAGGGCAGCATCGGAATCAGCATGTACCCAGTTGACGGCAGTAACACGGACACGCTTTTGAGGTGTGCGGACGAGGACATGTATCGCGTGAAGCTTAGCCATCGCGGCGAGAAACCGAATTCCGATGGTCGCGTGTCAGGCAGTGAGCTCGTCACGACAACCAATCGGCAGATAGCGTGACCACTGGCGACTTTCGAGGGAGGCGACTATCCGCTCCTCGACCCGACGTCTATCCAACTATGCCGGACCTCCTCACCCGCCGGCAACACGGGCTGCGAGGCGAATGAGGTTCTCGCGCTCTCGCGCATTGAGACCAACGAGCATGGAGCGGCAATTCTCGATGTGAGCGGCACGAAGCTTCACCGACAAACGAAGCCCCGCTGCTGTGAGCTCGATGTATACAACGCGGCGGTCTCCGGGCCGGCGGCGGCGGGCCACCAGATCGCGCTTCTCCAGCCGATCAAGTGCCGAAGAGATGGTCGAGTCCGGAGCGCCCAGCTCCCGGGCGATCTTCCGTACATTCCAGTCACCTGGTTCTGACAGCACCGTGAGCAATCCTACATCGTTGATGTGGAGATCGGCATAAAGGCTTCCCGCCAGCAGGCCAGGTTCGAGCTTAAACCGGCGCATGATCTTGTCCACGGCCTCGTACATGGCTAGGGCGTCGCGGTCGCTGACGGCGCGGGAAGAGGTTCGCTTCATCATGGGCATGATAATCCAACGTTCGGCATTTTGCCGCCGGGCAGCATCGTGGCCGCTGGCGGGCAGTGCGCCACATTTCTTGACGAAAATAGGTAGTGAATATATATTAATTTATTCCGACCGTCGGAATATACGAGCAGCGTAGTATGTATTCACGACACAAAATGACGTTGATCCTGCTGACTTGCAGCGCCGCCACCAGCACGGCCGCCATTGCAGCCCCGGTTCATTGCGTCCCCCCGCCCGGGTTTGTGGATACACCGCATCCCGCCGTTGCTCCAGTGGAGAAGCTTGTTTCCCACTCAGAAGACATCGTCATCCGTCGGCCTCTTGACGTAGTACTCGACACCGAGTCCAAACTCAGTCTCGAGAAAACGATCGACAGAAACAGTTCGTTACCGAGTGTGTCCGGGACGTACATGTTGACCCAAGGCGACTACGGGTCTCCTGGGTCGCGCCGGCTCACCTGTCTTACAGATGGTTCCAGTCTCGTAGAAGAGGTATTGGAGAGTGGGCGGGACAAGAACTCGGGGCATTTCCGCTACGTCGTATGGAACTACACCACCGAACAAGCGCGTCCGATTGTATACGGTGTCGGGGATTTCGTTACCACGGACATTGGCGCGGAGGGGACCCGAAAACACTGGACCTATTCGTTTCAGCTCAATCGCAACAGGTTCCCAGGTTATCTAGGGCGGATGGGTGACTTCTTGTTCCGCGTCGGTTTTCTTGATCGGCAATACGCAAAGATGATGCGCGGCACACTGGCTGGGCTCAAGGCCGGGATCGAGGGCAACGACTTGGTCGAGGCTCCCCGTGGGCCGCCGAAGTAGTTAGTGGCAAAGCCATGATATGCACAATGGCGTTGCGCCTTGAGTCCATCGAAGTCATCTGAGCCACCGGCCGAAGAAGCTGAAAGTGCGATCCCACGCTTGCTGCGACCAGACTGGGTCGTACTGGGTTTGCGGGATGCGTCCCGGCCCGACGGCAGTCTCGTTGGCAAAGGCATGGCGCGCGAGGTAGCGGTGGAAGTCGAAGGCCACCCCGGCTTCGCGGAGTTTGTCCTGCAACTTGTCGATGCTGGCGATCGGGAAGAACTCGTCTTGCGTGGCCCAATGCCCCTGAAGCTGCGCCTTGATCTTGGTAGCGTCGATGTACTCCAGCGGTGGGCAACCGTACCAGACCACGCCGGCGTCAATCTCAGGTGACGTGCATAAGGCTAGCAGCGTCAGCGCACCTCCCATACAAAAGCCGGTTACCCCGACCCTACCGCTGCGCGTCTTCAGGAACTGCACGGCACCACGAATGTCTTGCGAGGCCGCATCGCCGAAGTTCAGGCCCGTCATCAGGTGATGCGCTTCCTCGGCCTCAACCGTCGATTTGCCGCGGTAGAGGTCGGGCACGAGCGCGACGTAACCTGCGCTCGCCAGACGGTCAGCGACGCTGCGGATTTGTTCGTTGACTCCCCACCATTCCTGGATGACGACAATGGCCGCAGCACCGGCAGCGTGCTCCGGTTCGGCCAAGTAGCCTTGAATGATCTGTTCGTCGGGGCGCTTAAACGTGACTGTCGTTCCCATAAGTAAATTCCAACTTGCGATAGCAATCGTGAAGCGAGGGCGCCTGCGCCATGATTTTATTGCGCCGGGTTCATATTTAAAATGAATTACTTCGGGCCTCATGTTCCCCTAAGGAGGCCCTTCGGGCGCAGCCGCTCTGGGGCTTTCATCAGCGCCAGGGGTTCAGTACGCTGGACAACTCCAGCTCTCTCCGATGAGTTACACATCCCTCGCTGTTAACCGCGTCGACGGTGGCCGTGTCAGCACCCGTCGGGAGAAGGCAGAGAGATTCCTGGGAGATTCGACGAGCGATGGCCACGTGGGCATCGACTCTTTATCTCCTCATCGATGATATCTCTGATCTTGGGCAGCGCGAGCTCCGCCGCCTGGGGGTGCATTTCCTTCCACGTGTTCCAATGCAAATCGCGGTGCACGGTGTGTGCTATCTCAACGATCTGCTGCCGACGGTCTGTTCTAGACATGGCGATTCTCCCGTTAGTAGTCTTCCCTGACGGCCTAGTAGTCTTACGGCCTCCATTTAAATAGTTCTCCTTAGCAGCAGGATTGCAGACAAGACAACGTGCGTTACAACGGTAACGCTAGCCGTCTCAACAATTGATGGTCATCGACGACTGAGACGCGATCCGGGCCGTAACGCACTGGTGACTATCGAATGACCGGCGGAGCTTGTGAGGCTAGCTTCAGCTGAAGCTGCAACAGTTTTGCGCTATAGGAGAATCATCGTGAAACGATCGACTCCCAACGCCGCGTCGTTCTCGCGCCGGAACTTTCTCGCTGGGACAGGAGCATTCGGTGTGGCGGGCTTCCTGGGCAGCGCCAGCTGGCCGGTGAGCGCTGCAGATGAGCTCATCGAGCTGCCCTTTGCGAACGGCCGTCGCGAGCTCGCGAGCAACTTTCCGCAAAAGGGGCCCATGATTCTGCAGCGGACGCGCCCGCCGCTGCTGGAGACTCCGTTCGAAGTCTTCGATCAGGGCGTCTTCACACCTAATGATCGCTTCTACGTTCGCTGGCACCTGCCTGACATCCCTACCACGATAGATCCGGCTGAGTTTCGGTTGAAGGTTCGCGGACGAGTCCGTCAACCGACATCGCTGACGTTGGAGGAGCTGGTACGCGACTTTCCTCCGTTTGAGATCGCCGCAGTCAACCAGTGTTCGGGCAACTCCCGGGGATTGTTCAGCCCGCGCGTAACGGGCGCTCAATGGGACAACGGTGCGATGGGCAACGCCCTCTGGCGAGGCGTCCGACTCAAGGAGCTACTCGATCAGGCGGGCGTTGCGCCCGGCGCGTTGCAGGTGCGCTTCAAAGGACTCGATACAGGCGTGCTGCCGCAGACTCCAAACCTGATGAAGTCGCTGTCGCTGGATCACGCCCGCGACGGGGAGGTCATGATCGCGTACGCAATGAACGGAAAGCCGCTGCCGCTATTGAATGGTTTCCCGATCCGGCTCGTCGTACCGGGTTGGTACGCCACCTACTGGGTGAAGATGCTCGCTGACATCGAGGTTCTCGACAAGCCGGACGATAATTATTGGATGAGCAAGGCGTATGTCATCCCTGATACACCTGGAGCCAATATCACTCCGGAGCAGAAGGATGTGAAGATGGTGCCGATCAATCGCATGGTGCCGCGGTCCTTTTTCACGAACCTGAAGGATGGTGCACACGTGAGGGTTGCGCAGCCTCTGCAACTGCGCGGCATCGCTTTCGGCGGAGACACCGGTGTTGCAAAGGTGCTGGTGTCCACCGATTCCGGACGTAACTGGCAATCGGCCCGGCTCGGTGCAGATCCCGGAAAATATAGCTTCCGCCAGTGGGAGCTGCTTGTGCGCTTCGTCAGTACGGGCCCACAGACTCTGATGGTGAAGGCAATCAACACGGCAGGACTGGCTCAGCCGGATCGCCCGAATTGGAATGGGTCTGGCTTCATGCGCAATGTGACCGAATCGCTTGCGGTGCAGGTCTCGTGAGTATTCAGAGGAAGACTTTATGCGTTCCACAATATACGGTGCACTCCGTGTAGCTATTTTTCTCGCCGGATCGCTGTGCGGCACGCAGCCTCTATTTGCGGTGAACTCGCCGAATTCGAAAGAAGAGGGCGCAGGCCGCTCTGACCATAACTGGAGCAAGGTCACAGTAGAGTTACCCGCGAGCAATACGCTATTCCCCGTGGGAAGCGCCCAGTCGGTCGCCAATACACAGTGCTTGATATGTCACTCGGCGGGCATGGTTTTGCGCCAGCCTACACGGACTCAGATGCAGTGGACGGAGACGATCAACAAGATGCGGAGTGCTTACGGTGCGCCGATCGGTGCCGGACAGGTAGATGCACTGGCTGCGTACCTGACTCACGTTGTTTCTGTCGATTCCAGCGCTCAATCAGCCTCGGTGTGGCAGAAAGAGCAGGCTGAGAATGGAAAGCAGGACTCTGTTGACGGTGCTGCGATCTTCGCTGGTAGTTGTGCTGTCTGTCACCAGGCGGCAGGAACGGGGTTGCCGGGAGTGTTCCCACCTCTGGCGGGCTCGAACTGGGTGAGCGGGAGGGATGCCACACTAGTGCAGATTCTGCTCCACGGCGTCCAAGGCGCGCTCACGGTGAATGGCAAGAGCTACAACAGTGCCATGCCTGCCTTCGGCAACCAGTTGAGTGACGCGCAGATCGCTGCGGTACTCACTTACGTTCGCAGCCAGTGGGGCAACAAGGCCGCAGCGATCAATCAGAGCCTGGTGAGTGCCCAACGAGCCGCGACCGCCACTCGTGGCGGCGCTTGGAACGGCGATATCGATCTCGCCAGGTGAAGTGCCGATGTCGGGGCCGGATTCGGCCGCATCTATCCCGGGGTCGATAGAGCTAGTTGCACCGGCAGCCACGTCGCTCCGGTTTGCCCCATGGATAAAGAGAGGAATCGCTATGAAACGAGAAATCATCCGTGTCGAGCCGCTTGCGACCTACCTCGAACGCTGGAAAGCGCCGACATCGACAGTCATAAAGTATGGAAACACGCTCTATGTGACTGGAGCGCCGCCTTTCGAACCCGAGACCGGAGAGATTTTCGGCGGCGATATCAGGCGTCAGGCGGAGCTTGTACTCGAGCAGCCGGAACGCCACTGACGTGGCCGACGATGCCACCTTTCTGCCCGTCAACGACAGTCACCTCATCGCCGTGTGCGACGTAAACCCTCTTGGAAGAGGGATCGAACACGACATAGTCCCATCGGTCGGGTGCTCCGAGCGAAACGCTGTGCGTGACCTGATATCCGGGTGTTGGCTCAGCGAAACTGACGGATGATGCGTCCGCCGTCGCGGCAGCGGTCACGAGAAATGCGACGAGTGTTCGGTATGTCATGCGGTGTGGCTGCACAAAAAATGAAATCCGGCCGCGAGCCACCCTAGCAGGTCGAGCGTTGGAGCTTCGTAAGATCGCCCCGGGATTCCGACTTCAATTCTCACCTATCAACGCGCCACCTCACGTGCAGGCGAAGTTCTGGTGGCCGCGGTTGGCTATCCGTAAAGCCGACGCACCGGTGACTGGACTAACGGCCAGGGTCCTCGTTTATTCATAATGAAGTCGAAAGGCAAATTCCCGCTAACCTGAAAGTTGTCGTGATCGGAATAGGTTAGGAGTCGTCTGTTAGAGTTTCGTAAGATGTTTGAATATCGAGCAGCGGATCATCCTGACTGTCGCGAGTGCCATAAATTGGTAACAGTATCTTGAGATTCTGCGCCGAAGAATTTCCCCGCAGAGGACGTTAAGGTCGATGTTGAAACGTAAAGTTGTCCAGAGCGCAGCCCTGATCGCGGCGCCTCTGGCGGTCCTCCTCTGTCAACCTCTAGCGGCCGCCACGGCGGGCGACGCTGATCGCCCTGCGGCGAGTTCGAGCGGAAACTCCGCGGCTTCGACGGAAAATAATGCGCTCGAGGAAGTCACCGTTCTCGCACAGCACACTACTCCTGAGATTGCTCGCGCGGCTCAGCAGCAAGCTCCTAACCTCATAAATCTGACTACGTCCGAAGAGATGCAGAAGCTGCCCGACGTCAACACCGGCGAGGCCATCCGTCGCGTTCCGGGTATCTCGCTGGAAACCGATACTGGTGAAGGTCGGTATATCAACATTCGCGGGTTGGACGCGGACCTGAATAGCACTACTTTTGGCGGTCTGCGCTTGCCGCCCACCAACAACAGCTCGCCCTCGGGTGCAGGCCGCGCCGTGGCGTTCGACTCCATTCCCATCGGGTTCGTCGGGGCCATCAAGGTGACCAAGAGCAACTTACCCGAGCAGGACGCCGAGGCGCTGGGGGGCACCATTGATATTACGCCCAAGACCGTGCCTGCTGACGGCAAGCCGTTTGCCGAGGTTAAACTCGGCTCGGGTGAAGAAGTCCTACGGCGCACCTCGATCATCGACCTCGCGGGCACTGCCGGCGGACGCTTCGGCGGCAGCGGCGACTACAAGCCATTCAGCCTCCTCATTACGGCATCGACGTATGACGATCGCCGCGGCATCGATGATGCCGAAGCCGCCTTCGTCGACAACCAGGCGGCCGGCATCCCCGACAAGGCTTTTGCGGCATTCGAACAGCGCTACTACACCTATCATCGTGAGCGGCACGGGTATGGTGCGGACTTCGGCTTCCAGCCGGACGACTCCAATCAATGGTTCGTCCGTTACTATGATGCTGGCTATTCCGAAGCCGTCTCGCGCAACCTGCTCCATTGGGATTTTGCTGGCGATCCCGCTGTCGACGCCAACGACCCCAACGGGTTTGACGATACTGTCACCGACCTGCAGAAATCCCTGCGCGACGAGAAGGAATACCTCGATTCCAAGGTCGCTGAAGTCGGCGGTAAGAACATATTCAACGGGGGCGCGACGCTCGACTACCATGTCGGTTACACCAAGGGGACCTACTACAAACCCTACGACTACAACTCGACGTTCGTGAATCCCACCTCGGCCAACGGGTTTTACGACAACACCAGCCTGCCGAACTGGCCCGTCGTGCAGGTGTTACCGGGATCGGGTCTCAACCCGGCCGATCCGGCAGGGTACGTGTTGAACAGCTTGAATACCCAGAGTCAGCACTCGGACGACAACGAGCTCGGGATTGGGGTGAATCTCGCCCTCCCCACGCATTGGACCGAGCGAGCGGATGAGGAGTTCAAATTCGGACTGAACGCCAGAATTCGCCACAAGACAGGAGATCAGACCACTTCAGCGGTCGATTCGGTACCAGCGCTGCCGCTGGGCTCCGCGGTCTATGGCGGCAACGTAATCTATTATGCTGATCACTATCCCAACGGACCACAAATCAACGGGCCCTTGCTGCGTTCGGTGTATGCCGCTGCATTGGCGAGTGGCAATGTCTCAGTGGACACGATCGGCGACTTGCTCGCCTCCGTGCACGACCGTGAAAACGTGTATGCGGCCTATGGACAATACCAGTTCGGATTCGGGCCTCTCGGCATCGTCGCGGGTCTGCGTATCGAACGGACCGACGCGACTTATGCGGGCTACCGATCGGACAGCTCCCAGTCGCTCGCGAGCGCTAACTGTCCCATCCCGGATCCGCTCAATAACCCCACAACGCATGTCTGCCCCGTATCGACCGACCGCGGCTACACTAACTACTTTCCCTCGGTCCAGGTGCGTTATGAGCTGCAACCCGACCTGGTCGCTCGCGCCGCGCTTTCCTCCACCATTGCGCGTCCGGGATTCCAGCAGGTCACGGCCGCGACCGTCACCGATGTCACCGGAAACACGACCACAGGCAATCCCGATCTAAGGCCCACGACGGCGACCGGACTGGATTTGGCGTTGGAGAAATACCTGCCGTATGCTGGTATCGCCTCCGTCGGATTCTTCGGTAAGGACATCAAGGACTACATTGCGCAGGAGATCTCTCAACAACCCGGTGGGCAACAGAAATCCGGCGGCAACCTGGGAATCGTGGACATCACGAGCTTCACCAATACCCCGAATGCCCGTTTGTACGGCTTCGAGACGAACTTCGTTCAGCGCTTCAAAGATCTCCTGCCGGGCCCGCTCGCCGGGCTGGGCGTTTCGGTGAACTGGACCTGGGTCGATTCATGGTACCAGCTTCCCGTCGTCGATCCGGCCACCGGGCTGAGTACGCAGTCGCGCAATTCGATCCTACCGTCCACCTCGCGTAATACAGGCAATGCCGAGCTGCTTTACGACGCATACAGGCTCAGCGTGACACTCGGAGCGTACTACACGAGTAAGAACATCTTCGGTCTGGGTAACACCGCAGCCCTGGACATCTGGACACAGGAGCGCCTCTCCGTGGACTTCGGCAGCCAGTACCAGGTCAACGAGTGGGTCAAGCTCTACTTCAATGTGAAGAACCTGACCAACACCCCGATGAAATTCACTGAGGGGCCGGGACCAGACCGGGTCATCCAGCGCGAGTTCTATGATGCAACGCTACAGTTCGGGGGCGTGCTGACGTTCTAGCTCGGCATCGTCCAGGACATATGCGAGTCCGAAGCGGGCACCAACAGCCCGCCCCCTGAAGCGTCCAGCCTCCGCTTTTCCGTAAGCAAACCGTAAAGACTAACGGCGTCGCAAGGTTGCGCTTGACGCCCACCGTTCCCCGTGCGTATTCTGATTCCCATATACAGGAACAACATTCCGTATAGAAGAACAACCAGGCGAGCAACAGGGGGCGGCTGGCGATGTATTCGTATCGGACTTCCAAACCGGGACACCCGATCCCGGATTGTCTCCTCGAGCCATCGGCGCGCGTATCCGGCGTCGTGTTGTCTTCCTCGGATTGTCCACAGCCCATCCGGTCCGCGGATCACGCAGGGTATGCATGAGTTGCCCTTGACAGTTATCTAGCTCGATTCATGTCAACGGCCTGCAAGTGAGAGGGGGCGGCTGTGAGCAATAACAACGTGACTGTGATTCCGCTGGTTGGTACGGCAGCGAGGTCGCCTGCCGTGAGAGCGATTCTCATCGCCGTCGTGATCGTCCTTGGTATGGGCGGCCCGGTCTTCGCCGCGCCGACAGAAGCTTCCGGCGTAACGGCAAGCCAAGTCGGCCCCACACAAAATGACGGCCCTGTGGGTGCCCATGCGGCCACTGACGGTGCGCCGTCCGCGGACACGGGCGTCCAGGAAATCACCATTACCGGCACGCGCATCAAAGCGGCGAATCTCGTCAGCGAGAGCCCGGTAACAGCGGTGACCGACGTCGAGATCAAGGATCAGGGCGCCATCAACATCGAAAACGTGCTGAACGAGCTCCCGCAGATTCATACCGGCCAGAGCAGCAGTACCTCGAACAACTCGACCGGAGTCGCCAACGTCAATCTACGTGGCCTGGGGCCGACCCGCACGCTGGTCATGATCGACGGCCGGCGCCTGGGGCCCGGCGACCCGCAGGGCCCGCAAGGGGCCGCCGCCGACCTCAACTTCATTCCCACCGCCCTGGTCACCGGCGTCGACGTGTTGACCGGGGGTGCGTCCGCCGTTTATGGCTCCGACGCCATGGCAGGCGTCGTCAACTTCCACCTGCTGCGGAATTTCGACGGCGTGCTCTTCAACGAGACGTTGAATGGCGCCCAGCACACCCAGGGGGGACCGGCGAATTCCGTCCTGGAGAGCGCTCCCTACCCGGTGAAGCCCGCCATTCCGGGCAACCAGCTCGACGGCTTCGGCAGCGACACTACGCTGGTTCTCGGGACCAACACCGCCGACGGGAAGGGAAACATCACCCTCTATGGCGAATTCCGTTCCGCCTCGCCCGTCCTCGACGGGTCGCGTAATTTCGAGGCCTGCGAGACCGGTCTGAACAAAGCCCGGACCGGCCTGGTGTGTGCCGGCTCCAGCAGCGGAGCCTACGGCAATTTCATCACCAACAGCGGCAAGGACCTGGCCCTCAACCCGGACGGCAGTGCCGCCTTCGTGCCCTTTACGAGCGCCCTGAAATACAACACCTCGCCGGAGTACGACCTGCAGCGCGGCGATAGCCGGACCTCGCTCGGCGGATTCGGTCACCGCCAGCTCAACCCGGGGCTGGATCTCTATGCGGAACTGATGTTCATGGAGGATCGGACGACGGCGCAGGTGGCCCCGGGTGGCCTGCTCAGCGGCCGCGGCCCCACGGGTTTCCTGCAAGTTCCCTGCAACAACGCGTTTCTCTCGGCCGCGGAGGAATCCTCGATCTGCCAGACTGCCAATGGCACTCCCATGCCGGTGTACCAGGCCAACGGCCAGCCGAATGTCGCCACGATCCTCATGCCGGCCTTGAGGATGGTGAATTATCCGCGCCAGGACAATTTGCAGCACGACGACTACCGCGCCGTGGTAGGTGGGCGAGGCGATATCGCCAGCAACTGGAGCTACGACGTATCGGGGACATACTGGAGCTCGCAGCTATCGGAAAACTACCTCAACGACGTCTCGTTCACCCGCGTGCAGAACGCGATCAACGGGTGCACCGCGCCGGGAAGTGCCGGTTGCGTACCTCTGAACATCTTCCAGTACGGCGGTGTAACTCCGGCCGCTTTCAACTACATCACCGTCCCCGGCGAGGAGACCGGATCCACGCGGGAAATGACCGTGGATGCGAACATCGCCGGCGATTTCGGTACCCGTGGCACCAGCCCGTGGGCCGTCCATCCGGTGGCGACGTCCTTCGGCTTCACGTATCGACGTGATCAATTGAGCTTCCTCCCGGACTACGAG
>Ga0210388_10002782_pt1 | contig 13613 bp, 10 predicted proteins | sample IncBWC19OmetaG_FD_155485 | JGI IMG/M metagenome (GOLD analysis project Ga0210388, IMG submission 155485) | Forest soil microbial communities from Barre Woods Harvard Forest LTER site, Petersham, Massachusetts, United States - Inc-BW-C-19-O ...
CGATGCCCGAGCGGAAGGTCATTTCCATGTCGGGCGATGGCGGATTCGGCATGCTCATGGGCGATCTGCTGACCGTACGCCACTTCAAGCTGCCGATAAAAATTGTCATCTTCAATAATGGACTCCTGGGCTTCGTCGACATCGAGATGAAGGCGGGCGGTTTTTTGCCGATAGGCACGCGGCTCGACAATCCGAATTTCGCGAGCATGGCCGAATCCATGGGGATTTATGGTGTGCGCGTGGAGGATCCGGGCCAGCTGAAATCAGCCATCGCAGCAGCCTTTGCCCATGAGGGTCCTGCCGTCATCGACGTGTTGACCGATCGACAGGAACTCGTCATGCCGCCCGAGGTCAAGCTCGAGCAAGCGAAGGGCTTCAGCTTATGGATGCTCAAGGCGGTACTCAATGGCCAAGCGAACGAGATCGTGGATGTGGCGAAGACGGCACTCATCCGCTGATCTGAGATCAACGTTCTCGGCTCCTTCCGGCCCGAACCAAAGGAATGCTTCTCCTTGAACGCCACCACTAGTCTTCCGCGAGCTCGGACTGACACGGCAGCGCGCGCTTTCGTCGTCGCCTGGGTGTTCTCGCTCGCATTCTATTTTCTCGAATACGCCGTGCGTTCCTCCCCGGCGGTGATGATTCCGCAATTGGCCAAGACCTTCGGTGTCTCGACACTCGGTGTCAGCGATATCCTCGGGACGTACTACTACACCTACTCGACCGCGAGTCTCCTCGCCGGGGTATTGCTCGACCGGTTGGGGGCCAAATACGTGGTCTCAACGGGGATGGCAATCCTTGGGGTTGGGTGCCTCTTGTTCATAGCGCCGCAAGAAGGGACTGGATACCTGGGACGGTTGCTGCAGGGTGCGGGTTCCGCGTTTGCATTCACAGGGGCGGTATATCTCGCCTCCCACGGTTTGCCGGCGCGGCGTTTGGCAACCGCCATCGGTGTCACGCAGTGCGTGGGCATGCTCGGCGGCACGGCCGGTCAGCTCGTGGTCGGCCGCTGGATCGCCGACGGGTTGCCGGTCCCACAATACTGGGGCCGCACGGGTGTCGTCGTCCTCCTAGTAGCGGCAGGGTTGTGGTGGATCACGCCGAAAGAAACACCCAGCATATCGCAGGGAAAAGCGCGTGGTGTACAGGGAAAAGCAAGCGGCGGAGTCCTGGCCACGTACAGAGTCGTCTTCTCGAATCCGCAGTCCTACCTTTGCGGCCTTGCCGCCGGCTTGCTGTTCGTCCCGACCACGGTTGGGGACATGGTCTGGGGCGTGCGCTTCTTCCAGACCGACAAATCGTTTTCCTTTTCAGATGCAGTCTTCGCCATTTCGATGGTGCCGCTCGGATGGGTGTTCGGCTGCCCGTTGCTCGGCTGGCTTGCAGACCGGCTCGGTCGGCGCAAGCCCGTCTATCTAAGCGGTGCGGCGTTCATGCTGATCGGCTTCGTGCAACTGATCTATGCTCCGGCACTCCTTCCCACATGGCTTACGCTGTTCATTCTCGGTGTGGCTTCCGGTGCTGCCATGATCCCGTACACCATCATCAAAGAGGTGAATCCCGACGAGGTGAAGGGGAGTGCAACCGGTGCGATCAATTTCTTGACGTTCGCCGTCACCGCAGCGATCGGGCCGATATTTGCCGAGCGCTTCGGCAAGACACTGGGCGCACAAACCGTCGATGTGGCCTCGCATTTCAGGCACGCCGGTCTCTTCTGGATCGGTGTCTTGATTGCCGCACTGGTGGTCGGATCGATGCTCCGGGAGACGGGCCGAGTGCACTCGACCCAAGCAGCATAGGCGCGCTGGTTGCCTCAACCTGACGCGCATCGCCTGTAGCGCGACCGATCCATGCAAACGCCTGACAGCGGCGAGACCAGTCGAAGCCTTCTCAGCCGCAGGTGCGGTCATTTCCGCAGACAAATCCAAGCGGCGACGCGTTTCTCCAAGAAGCAGCGTCACCAATTCTTAGACTACTCCCATGCCGTCAACCCGGTTGATTTTCAGGGCCGCGCTCATGCTGGCGGCAATCGCGGCGTCGTCGTCGGCTCTGGCGCAAGACGTCGGCGTAGAACTCTCCCGGACGTGGTGGTCTGGCGTCTTCGATGGCCGCTTTGCGTTGGGAGCAGGAACGACCTACCAGTATGACGGGTCGAAAGGGACAGACCTCGGTGTCGCCACCTGGACTTCGAGCGAGGATCACTACGAGTTGGCAGCCTTTCGATTCTTGTCGGCGCAAACGAGGCGGGGCGATGCGCTGGCCGAGCCAAATTGGATCTTCGAGGCTTCCCGGCGTTGGCGGCTGCACTGGAAGTTGATTGACCATTCCGGCATGGACCTATTCTTCGGATTCGGGGCGGCCTACAAGACCAAGACGGACGATCTCAATGGCTCAAACTGGAACTTCGCTGAACAGTTGGGTTGGCGCTTCCCCCGGCAGGCGAACGGTAATCGGGTGGAATTCGCGATCAGGCATGTCAGCAACGCGGGACTCAAGAAACCGAACAGGGGCGAGGATTTTCTAACCCTGGCCTACGTTTTCTGAACGCAGCAGTCCAAGAGGTTGGGGTCATTGGCAATCGAGGAATACGTGGTCACACGCTCAACGGCGCGCTGAGTCCTCAGCCCGCTCCAGCCGGAGCCCATGACGGGCAGGGCACGCTGCGGAAACATCGGAGGATTCCAACGTAGGGACTTCATTGTCACCCTTGGCACGCCCCTCTGCAGGTCCATGGGCAATTCGCATTCCGATCCCGCCGCGGCGGCGGCCGCACTCAGTCTGGCGAGGATCTGGGTCAGACCAGGCCAATGCTTCGAGATATGCGCCGCAAACGCCCCGGCGTACCCAATCATGACACCCGAAGCGATCATGGCACCTTGCTGTACAAGCAGTCGCGCAGCCCACGATGTGGGTTGGCGAGCAAATCCCTGTACTGCAAAGCCCGCTCCTACTCTCGCTCGAACGACGGCGATATAGTCTTCGTCGATGCCTTCGTCCATATCCACCATCCCGAGTGTGACGACGCCCTCTCCAACACCTGGCAAGATGGCCAGCGCGCGCTCAAGCGCCGCGCTCAGGATATATTCTTGGGCGACGTAGCATCGCGCCGGAAGAATTGTCACCACACTTGAGGGCGACGATTGCGCGATCGACAGCAATGCCGCCGCTCCCGTCAGCAACGAAGTGGCGCGATTTTCAGCGACGAAGCGGTTCTCGGGTCGTACGTGCCATACCGACGATTCCCAGTACTCTCGATACTCATCGAGCGCCGTAATTATCACCTGAGACGGCGGGGCCATCGTTGCAGCACGGCGCATCGCTCTTTGGAGTAGCGTTGAAGACCCGCCGAGTCTTGAATATTGCACCGGCGAAGGCCTCTCACCCAACCTTACGGTCGGCGCCCATTCCGGGCCATGATCGTCCGCCACAACGATGCACCAACTAGACTTGTGTGGGTGGCACGACATTTTGTGCAGCCAAAGGTACAGCCGTGCACGTGCCGAGTCTTGTACATATCAACCCCGCAGTTCCGTTCAAGCGTCATTGAGGAATGCGTTCCAAAATAGTGATGGTCATATACTGTTCTGGAGCGACCCATGCGCTTGCTAATTGTGATTGCACTGCTTGTCGGAGCGGCGTTTATAACTCTGCTTGTCCTGACCGATCTCGCGCGCGAGTTATCGCGACGCTCGTTTCAGGCTCCGCCGGACCTGGATGACAGCGACGATTGGGATATCGCCTCGGATGAATCCGCCGGCACTACGACGCCAGTGGCACATTGCGCAGAACGACGGGCAGTTACTCCTTACGCCATCGGAAGAATGCGGGGTCAGGATGTTCCCGGGAGCGCCAATGCCTTGGACGACCTGCGGTCAGCGCTGTAGGATGAAGGAGAGCAAGTTTCAAGGAGAGCATTCGATGAGTAGGGTGAGTACGAAGGATGGCGTTGACATCTTCTACAAGGATTGGGGCAGCGGGCAGCCCATCGTGTTCTCGCATGGCTGGCCTCTGTCCTCGGACGACTGGGATCCACAGATGATGTTCTTTTTGAATCACGGCTTTCGCGTGATCGCCCATGATCGCCGCGGCCACGGGCGCTCGACCCAGACCGCCACCGGTCACGACATGGATCACTATGCGGACGATCTCGCGGTGCTAACGGAGCATCTGAACCTCAAGAATGCCGTGCACGTCGGCCATTCGACCGGCGGCGGTGAGGTTGTGCACTATCTCGCGCGCCATGGTGAAAGTCGGGCCGCCAAGGCCGTCCTTATCTCTGCGGTCCCGCCGATCATGATCAAGACGCCCGCGAACCCCGGTGGTCTTCCGAAGGACGTGTTCGACGGATTCCAGGCGCAGGTTGCCAATAACCGAGCCCAGTTTTATCGGGACGTGCCGGCGGGTCCGTTCTACGGCTTCAACCGGCCGGGTGCAAAGGTTTCGGAGGGAATCATCCAGAACTGGTGGCGCCAGGGAATGATGGGGGGCGCGAAGGCGCACTACGATGGCGTCGTCGCATTCTCTCAGACGGATTTCACACCTGACCTGAAGAAAGTATCAATACCGACTCTGGTCATGCATGGAGATGACGACCAGATTGTTCCGTACACCGACTCAGGTCCGTTGAGCGCAAAGCTGCTCAAGAACGGCATCTTGAAGACCTACAAAGGCTATCCGCACGGCATGCTCACTACGCAGGCTGACACGATCAACGCCGATATCTTGGCTTTCATCAAGTCGTAGTACTGCGGCTCGGGCCGGCTTCTCGCAGATAGTAGCTCGAGTGAGCTCGACCGGGGATCCACTGGCTTCGCCCCTTTACGGCCGACACTCCGGGATTTCTACGGGGGCGATGACAATCCGCTGCCGATACAAGTGAGATCACCCGCACACAATCAGTGGTCTCAGCATTGAGCAACAATCAAACGCGTGAGTTTACCTTGCGATTCTCATCATGACCTATTCAATCATCGGTTCCGGCAACATCGGCTCGGCGCTTGCTCGGCAATTCACCCGCAAGGGTATCAGTGTCGCGATCGCCAACGCCCGCGGCCCTGACTCCATCGGCCCTCTCGGCAAGGAGCTCGGTCAGCACATCATCCCTCAAACGCTTGAGGCCGCGCTGAAGGCTGACATCGTGATCTTGGCGGCGCCGTTCTCCGCCGTTCCAGTCATCGCGCGTACCGGAGGTGATTGGACGGGCAAGATTGTCATTGACGCGACTAACGCGATCGACTTTCCCGCTTTTACACCCACCGACCTCGGTGGCCGGCCTTCGAGCGAAGTGATTGCGGAGAAAGTGCGTGGCGCTCGGCTGGTGAAGGCGTTCAATACTTTGCCTGCCGCCGTTCTGGCCATGGATCCGGCCGAGAGTGGAGGACACCGGGTACTTTTCATTTCAGGAAATGATGTCGAGGCCAACTCGGAAGTCGCAAGCCTGGCGGCAAAATTCGGTTTCGCGCCGATCATTCTCGGAAAGCTCTCCGAAGGCGGGCTCCTCCAACAGTTCGGAGGTCCCCTCGCGATCCAGAACCTGGTAAAGCTGGGATGAGCTAGTGTCAGTCGATTTCCAGAGAGCCTCGCCGAGTGCGGCGCCACGCGCAAGGCGTCTCGCCGACTATGCGATGGAAAGAGCGCGTAAAGTGCGCCTGATCGCACATGCCGCACCTGAGCGCAATCGAGCTGAGGGACTCGGACGTCGTCAGCATCAGTCCCTGGGCTACTTCGATGCGTCTGCGCAGCACATAGTCGCGCGGCGAAACACCAAACGTGCACTTGAAGGCGCGGCAGAAGTGGCTTGCGCTGAGGTCAAGGAGCCGCGCGAGCTCTCGAATGGCTATCCTTCTGCATAGATTGGCTTCCACGTGCGCAAAGACCCTGCGCATCTGCCATGCCGGGAGGCCTCCGCGTGCGACCCGAGTCTCCAAATGGGATAGGACATGGATGCCGCTCGGGCCGAGGCTCGGCTCTCCGCGAAGGAGTGCGACTGCGTGGGCAATGTGCGCTCTTGTCGCTTCGCGGTCGCCGTCGCGAGCTTTGCACGCAGCTTCGACGAGCTGCGCTGCTACGACCGACAGCTCATGCGGCGGCATCTGGTGCAGCGGCGTTTCGGGTGAGTCCAGCGCACCTGTATACGCAATCCTCTCGTGACCATTCGCAGTGGGGTAGTCGAACGCCCCCCTTTCATCGTTCTTCATGTGCCTCCAGTCTCCATATTAGCCTCCATCGCTCGCCATCCAGATTCGGATGTACTGCGGGCAGTTGCGAAGCTCGATTCCCTTCTCTCCGCATGCGCGTAGGAAGCCAACGGCGTCACGATCCACCAGAACCAAATCCTTGAGTTCGAGGATCACGCCGCGCGTCGAAGATTCCAGTGCCAGCAAACTGGACAGTTCGCACAGGCAATCGGCCCCGAGCCGACCGCTGAGTGCGAAGACAACGTTGCCGTTTGCCGTGCGTTGGACCTTCAGCATGGGATTTTGACCGTTCCTGCAAAGAACGCTGCAATTCCCGGGCCAGCTCTAAGCTGCTGAATTTAAAGACCCTGACGGGTCGCCGCATTGGCGAAATATCGCCAATGGCGAGAACTTGGACAAAGGGTTACGGGCTGACCTTGGCGGGTGGCTGGCGGAAGCGTTTCTTGTTGATCTTGAGCGCGCGTATTCGCGATTCGAGTGTCGAACGAGGTATCCCAAGCCGAGCCGCGGCCCCCGATGGTCCGAACACCCGTCCGCCGCTCGCACGCAGCGCCCCCTCGATGAGCGCCTTCTCGTGTGCAGCCAGCGTACTCGGCAGCGCCCGCGGGACTTTGGGCGCAACCCTCGTGGACAGCCAACTCTCGTCCACGGTGAATTCTTCGCCGTCGCACACGACCACCGAACGCTCGATCACGTTTTGCAATTCGCGCACGTTTCCCGGCCAGGGATAGGATTGAAGCCGATCGAGTGTCCGCTTGTTGACTCGCCCAAACGTCTTGCCTGCCTTCCGCGCGTAGCGGTGGATGAAGTACTCCACCAGCAAGGGGATATCCTGCTTCCGTTCCCTCAGCGAGGGCATCTCCAGCGGAAAGACGTTCAGCCGATAAAAGAGATCTTCGCGGAAACTCCCACCCGCCACCGCGTCGACCAAATCACGATTCGTGGCGGCAATGACGCGAACGTCGACGTGAATAGCCTCTCTTCCCCCGACGCGCTCCAGTTCCCGTTCCTGCAGCACCCGGAGCAGAGCCGCCTGCGTGTCGGGCAGCAATTCACCCACCTCGTCGAGAAACAGGGTCCCGCCATTGGCCAGCTCGAAGCGGCCGATTCGCCGTTGCGTGGCTCCCGTAAACGCGCCCTTTTCATGGCCAAAGAGTTCCGAGGCAATCAGCTCGCGCGGAATGGCGGCGCAGTTCACGGCTACGAAGGCCCTTGAGGAACGTCCGGATCGCCTGTGGATGGCACGCGCGATGAGTTCCTTGCCGGTGCCGGTTTCGCCCGAAATGAGAACCGTCGAATCGACGCCGGCCACCTTGGATACGCGCGAAAGCACGGCGGTCAGCGCGGGCGAAGTGCCGACAATCTCCTCAAACATCGAAGTCTTGTCGATTTCCTCCCTCAACGCGACGTTTTCTTGTTGCAGCCGCTCCTCGGCTCTCTTGCGGTCCTCGATATCCGTACACGCCACATACCAACGCAACGGTTGTCCCTCATCGACGCACGTGGGGTTGTAACGCGCCTGGAACCAGCGGTACGATCCATCACCTTTGCGGACGCGCACCTCCAGCACATAGGCAGAGCGGGTCGATAACCCATGCGCAGCCGCCGCTCTCACGCGCTCCTCATCGTCGGGATGCAACTCATATCCAATGCTTCTCCGTCGCCAATCCTCAAGAGTGGTACCGACGTAATTGAGCGCTATGCTGTTCGCGTAGAGGCGTTCTCGGTTGGCTCCGAATACCGCCACCATTTGTGGGGTTAAATCGAGTACTTGCCGAAGCTCCCGCTCCTGTTCCTCAAGCCTTTCTTTTGCCTTCTGACTCTCGTCAATGTCAGTAAGCAGCACATACCACCGCAGGATGCGGCCCTCGCCATCGCGCGAAGGGCGCCCATATGATCTGAACCATCGGTATTCGCCGTCGGAGCGGCGATAACGGTGGACATCATCGTACGGGTGCCCTGTTGCGAGCGCGTGCGTCCAACGCGCCACTACGCGGCCGAGATCATCCGGATGAATATTGTCGTTGTTACGCCAGTCTTTCAATTCCTCCAGAGTCCTTCCGTAGTAGTCTAGAACCTGTTGGTTGACGAACTCGAGTTCGCCATCGGCTGTGTACGTCGTTACCAGAGCGCCGATGCCGTTGACAAGCAGACGAAGCGCCTCTTCGCTCTCGCGCAGTGCATGCGTCAAATCTTCTTGCTGGGTCACGTCTATCCCGGTTCCCACAAACCCAGGCCCGTTCAGCGCCGGCGTGCCGACGCAGCGAACATGGCGAACCGTGCCGTCCGGACGCACGATTCGTTTCGTAAAGTCGAATGCGACGTGGTCGGCCAGCGTTTTCTTGATTGCTTGCGCCACGTATTCCCGGTCCTCCGGATGCACGAGCGCCATGTATTCCGGCATGCTCGGCGCTTTGCGGCCGGGCTTCAGGCCATGGATCTGGAACAACTCGGAAGACCAATATTCGAAGCCGGTGGCGTCGAATGCCCAGCTGCCGGTGTGCGCAAGCCGCTGTGCCTCGGCAAGATAGAATTCCGCTTGCTTGAGCTCTTCGATGTCGAAATTAATGCCGATCCAATAGAGCAACGTTCCATCGTTCGCCCGGAGAGGTTCGGAGCGACTGATGCGCCAGCGGTATCCTCCTTGAGCGTTACGCACTCGGAAGGTGTCCTCACCTGCGGAGCCGGTTCTGAGACAGTTTGACCACACTCTGCGCGACGCGTCGTGATCGTCCGGATGTAACAGCGCGATGTGGGAGTCCCAGGCGGCGCCCGTGTCGATCCCGGACCGAAGGGGATGATCCGCCGGCAAACCCATGTAATCGGCGGCCCGTTTATTCACGAAGGTGATAGCGCCGGTCGGCACCGCATACCATGTGTTCGCTGGAATCACATTGAGGGTGGCTTGCAACCGTGCCTCGAGCGAGTCATTCATAAAGGGCCGGCGGCGGTGGTGAGCAGAAAACGTTCAGGGGCAACTCGTTGGATCCCATTCTAGCCACATTCGCAACGATTCCTAGTCCACGCATCGTTCACACAACCCGTGACAAGAAGGTCCAAGCAACGAGTCCTCGGGAGCGGCTAGCATTGACAGGGTTGATGCTCGACTTCATTGACAACCGCCCACTTGAGGGATAATGGTAGACGACGATCTCTCAGGGAGGCTGCGGTGAAGGACGGTGTCAGAACTTTCCGACACCCGAGTGGGCTCCAGCATCGGGGCGGCCGCTTCGCCGCAGGCGTCGCCGTGCGCCTCACCGTCTTAGGCCTGGTGCTGCTCACCGGCTGTGGGCATAAGACCCCGCCGCCGGCGCCACCGCCGCCGAAAGTCTCGGTCGTCACCGTGCAAGCCCAGGCGGTGCCAATCAGCACCGAGCTCCCCGGACGCGTGACGGGCTACCGTACCGCCGACGTGCGACCGCAGGTCAACGGCGTCATTCTGAAGCGGCTGTTCGTCGAGGGCGGCGACGTCAAAGCCGGGCAGCAGCTCTACCAAATCGACCCGGCGCCCTACCAGGCCAGTTACGACAGCGCCGTCGCGGCGGATGTTTCCGCCCGGGCACTCGCGGAACGCTACAAGCCGCTGGCCGAAGCGAATGCAGTCAGCAAGCAGGATTACGACAATGCCGTGGCCTCGCACCTGCAGGCGCAGGCGGCCGTGGAAACGGCACGCATCAATCTGGTCTACACCCGGGTGCTGTCTCCGATCACGGGTCGCATCGGCCGCTCGTTGATCACGGAAGGGGCGCTGGTCACCGCCAATCAAGCCACCGCACTCGCCACCGTCCAACAGCTCGACCCGGTATACGTGGATGTGACCCAACCCACCACGACCTTGCTGCGCTTGAAAAGGGAAGCCGCCGCGGGACTGCTCAAGCAAAACGAGGCGGGAAAAACCCAGGTACGGGTAAGGCTGGAAGATGGCAGCGACTATGCCCACCCCGGCACATTGGAGTTTTCCGAGGTGACGGTGGACGAGGGCACGGGCTCGGTCACGCTGCGTGCGCTGATGCCCAATCCCGAGCGTCTACTCCTGCCGGGCATGTTCGTGCGCGAAGAGATCCAGGAAGGCGTGCGTCAGAATGCCGTCCTGGCGCCGCAGCAGGGCATCAGCCACGATCAGAAGGGCGAGCCCAATGCACTCGTAGTGGGCTCGGACAATACCGTCGAGCTGCGGACCCTTAAGACCGATCGCGCCATCGGCGATCAATGGTTGGTGACTTCGGGGCTCAAGCCCGGGGACCGCGTCATCGTCGAGGGGATCCAGTCGGCGAAGCCCGGCGCCAAGGTCGTGCCCGAAGAGTACCTGCCGGCAGATGAGAAGACGGCGCAGCCGCGAGCTTCGTCCGCCCAAGGCTCCGCGAAGTAGGCGCCGGCCATGGTCAACTTCTTCATCGACCGCCCGGTCTTTGCCTGGGTACTCGCCATCGTCGTCATGCTGATGGGCGCACTGGCCATCACGACGCTGCCCATTGCGCAGTATCCGCCCATCGCCCCGCCTGCCATCTCCATTCAGGTGACCTATCCCGGCGCCTCGGCCGACACCGTGCAAAGCACCGTCACGCAGGTCATCGAGCAGCAGTTGAGCGGCATCGACCATCTGCTCTATTTCGGGTCCGAAAGCGATGCCACCGGGAACATGACCATCACGCTCTACTTCGAGCAGGGCACCAATCCCGACATCGCCCAGGTGCAGGTGCAGAATAAGCTCCAGCTCGCTACCCCGCTCCTGCCGCTAGAGGTGCAGCAGGAGGGGCTGCGCGTCGTCAAGGCCACCCGCAATTTTCTCCTCATCATCGGCTTCTACTCGAGCGATGGTTCGATGAAAGGCGAGGACGTGAGCGACTACATCGCCTCCTACGTCCAGGATCCGGTGAGCCGCACGTCCGGAGTCGGTGACTATCAGCTGTTCGGCGCCCAGTACGCGATGCGCATCTGGCTGGATCCGGCGAAGCTCAATAACTACGGGCTGACTCCGACGGACGTCAATAACGCGCTCCAGGTTCAGAACCTGCAGGTTCCTTCCGGGGAGCTGGGGGGGCTCCCTTCGGTAAGAGGACAGCGCCTCCACGCCTCTGTCATCGGCCCCGAGCGCCTCACCAGTGCAGAGGCGTTCGGCCGGGTGCTCCTCAAGGTGAACACCGACGGCTCGCAGGTGCGGCTCCGGGACGTCGCCCGCATCGGCCTTGGCGCCGAGAGCTATGCGGTCCACACCGAGTACAACGGCAAGCCGGCGGCGGGGCTGGCGGTGAAGCTCGCTCCGGGGGCGAACGCCCTGGACACCGCCAAGGCGGTGCGCGCGACCATGGATAAGCTGGCGCCGTTCTTTCCGCCCGGCCTGAAGCTCGTTTATCCCTATGACACCACGCCGTTCGTGCGCGTCTCCATCGATGAGGTAGTGAAGACGCTGTTCGAGGCGATCGTGCTGGTGTTTCTGGTGATGTACCTATTCCTGCAGAACTTTCGGGCCACGCTGATTCCAACCATCGCCGTCCCCGTTGTGCTCTTGGGAACCTTCGCCGTACTCGCCGCCGCGGGATACTCCATCAACACGCTCACCATGTTCGGCATGGTGCTCGCCATCGGCCTGTTGGTGGACGATGCGATCGTCGTCGTGGAGAACGTCGAGCGCGTGATCGAGGAGGAGAAGCTCTCACCGAAGGAGGCGACGCGACGCTCGATGGGCGAGATCACGGGCGCCCTGGTCGGCATCGCCCTGGTCCTATCGGCGGTGTTCCTGCCCATGGCCTTCTTCGGCGGCTCGACGGGTGTCATCTACCGTCAGTTCTCCATCACCATCGTCTCGGCTATGGCTCTGTCGGTGATGGTGGCGCTGATCTTCACGCCTTCATTGTGCGCGACCCTCCTGAAGCCCCGGGTCGCGGAGGCCCATGAGCGCGAGCGAGGGTTCTTCGGCTGGTTCAACCGCGGCTTCAATCGGATGAATCGCGGCTACGAGCGCGGCGTCACTCATGTCACGGGGCGCACCCGGCGCTACTTTGTGGTGTATGGCGTCATCGTGGTGGCGATGGGCCTTCTGTTCGTGCGCGTGCCCAAATCCTTCCTGCCGGATGAGGATCAGGGCATTCTGTTCGGCCAGGTGGCGGCGCCGCCGGGCGCAGCGAGTGAGCTCACACAGCGGGCGCTCGATGAGGCGCGCGACTACTTCCTCAAGGATGAGAAGGATCTCGTGAGCGGTGTGTTCACCGTCAACGGTTTCAGCTTCGGTGGCCAGGGGCAGAACGCCGGCCTATTATTCGTCCGCCTGAAGGACTGGTCGGACCGCCCCGGGAAAAAGAACTCCGTCTTTGCGGTGGCGCAGCGCGCCAACCAGCGCTTCCACCAGATCCGGGGAGCGTTCGTGGTCTCGTTCGCGCCGCCCGCCGCGCTCGAACTCGGCAACGCCACGGGGTTCGACTTCGAGCTGGAGGACCGCGGCAACGTCGGCCATGCGGCGCTGATGCAGGCGCGCGGTCAGCTGCTGGGGCTGGCGAGCAAGGATCCGGCGATCGGATTGATACGTCCGAACGGCCTCGATGATGAGCCGCAGTACAAGCTCGACATCGACTGGGAAAAGGCCAGCGCGTTTGGCCTGGCGATCGGCAACATCAACGATGCCTTGGGCGCCGGCTGGGGCTCGTCGTATGTCAACCAGTTCGTCGACCGCAACCGCGTCAAGCGGGTGTTCCTGCAGGGCGATGCCGACTCACGCATGTTGCCGCAGGACTTGGATCTCTGGTACGTGCGCAACGCCGCGGGTCAAATGGTGCCCTTCTCGACCTTCGCCTCGGCGCACTGGATCAAGGGTTCGCCCAAATTGGAGCGCTACAACGGCACGCCCTCGCTGGAATTCCTGGGCGCCCCAGCGCCCGGCAGGAGCACCGGGGATGCGCTCGCCGCGATGGAGGCGGCGGTGACGAAGCTGCCCAAGGGCATAAGCTACGAGTGGACCGGCCTCTCCTTCGAGGAGGTACGCTCGGGTTCGCAGGCGCCGGCGCTGTACGCCATTTCGCTCACCATCGTGTTTCTGTGCCTCGCGGCACTCTACGAGAGCTGGTCGATCCCTTTCTCGGTGATGCTGGTGGTGCCGCTCGGCATCATAGGCACCATCACCGCCACGCTGTGGCGCGGACTCGCTAACGATGTCTTCTTTCAGGTGGGCCTGCTCACCACAGTGGGACTGTCGGCCAAGAACGCCATCCTGATCGTGGAGTTCGCGTTGGAAAACCACCAGCGCGGCATGCCGTTGATCGAGGCGACAGTCGCGGCGGCCCGCCAGCGTCTGCGGCCCATCCTCATGACCTCGATGGCCTTCATCCTGGGTGTGATGCCGCTGGCGATCGCGACCGGGGCGGGCGCCGGCGGGCGCATCGCCATCGGTACCGGCGTGATTGGCGGCATGGTGAGAGCCGCGGT
>Ga0210388_10002783_pt1 | contig 13609 bp, 11 predicted proteins | sample IncBWC19OmetaG_FD_155485 | JGI IMG/M metagenome (GOLD analysis project Ga0210388, IMG submission 155485) | Forest soil microbial communities from Barre Woods Harvard Forest LTER site, Petersham, Massachusetts, United States - Inc-BW-C-19-O ...
GCTCGAACGCATAAAAGTCACCTCCGACGCGCCCGCCTGCGAAACGACAGTCCGCGAGCAGTTGAAAAGCGCCGAGCTGAAACTTCGGGCCCGCTGGCGGCAAACTGGGACGTAAGGGATTCGCGGAGAAATGCACGCGCCTGACGCTGCACGCCGCGTGCCATGACTGGAGAGCGTTACGAGTTCGAAACGGAGCGGGCAAAGCTGCGCACCCGGGGCGCGGCAGGCTGCCACATGCAACCATTTCCGCCGCGCGACCCGCATGCGCTTGCGCGGCAGGGGACGTTCGAAGCTGGTTCGCGAACGACTCGTCTTCATAGTCTGCCCAATCGAGTCGGTATTGCACCACGGTCGACGCGACCACGGATGGCACGTGGCTTGCGTTGCCTTGACCCCAAATGAAAATGCGTAGCTTGATTTCGATTGGGAGCTCGTGCGCGCTGACACTCGCGGTCATCGGTTGCGGTTCAGGCGGGACATCGAAAGCTACTGCGAATTCGGGTGCTGGCACGTCGAATGCTGGCACTTCGAGCACGGACGCGCTCAGTAACGGAGGCGGCGGTGGTTCGAGCGACATGGATGCCAGCACCGCAGGTACGGGCGCCAGCGCGGACGGCGGGTTCGCGTGCCCGAGCACAGCCATGCCCGGCGACATGGTCGACGTTCCGGCAGGCGATTTCATGATGGGCTGCAACAGCGCGGTCGATACCGAGTGTCTGGACGACGAGAAGCCGGAGCACACCGTCACACTGAGCGACTTCCAGATCGACCGCACCGAAGTGACGCAAGAGCAATACGCAGCGTGCGTCAGCGCTGGAGCTTGCAACCCGCCTTCATGCGCGTGGGACTGCTCGCAAACCACCTATCCGGCGAGCTGCCTTTTGCAAAGCGACGCGAAGGCTTATTGCGCGTGGGCCGGCGCCCGCTTGCCGACTGAAGCCGAATGGGAAAAAGCCGCGCGAGGCACTGACGGCCGCATATACCCATGGGGCAACACCGCTCCCGATTGCACGCTCACGAACATGGCGGGCTGCGGCAACGTGGCTCAACCCGTCGGTAGCCTGATGGCGGGGGCGAGCCCATACGGCGCTCTCGATATGGCCGGCAACATGGTCGAGATGGTCTCCGATTGGTACGACGCAACCTACTACGCGAGCTCGCCGATGCAGGATCCGCAGGGTCCCGCGAGCGGCACGCGTTACGGCGGCCGCGGCGGTGGCTTCAAGAGCGACCCGACCTGGCAACGTACGTCGAAGCGCGACTGGTACGATTTAACGGACACAGGAGCCGCCTTGGGATTCCGTTGTGCGCTTTGACAGCGTGAGCATGTCAGCCCGGCAGCGGATGCGAGCGCAGCGCATCGCGCAACCGGGCGACGAGATCGACGCTCGGTCCGCGCGCGAAGACGAACGCCGCTGCGGCATATGCCAGCGCTCCACTGACCACTTCACAGGCCAAGGCCACGACAGGGCGCACGGGGCCGAGTTGCGCCACGAGTGCGCGCGCGCCGAGCACCGCCGCGACCATGACCAAACACGCGAGCAATGCCGGAGCCATGCCGCCGAGCGAGCGCCGCAGCGACACCTGATCTTGCTGGCGCACGACCCAGAGCGAAGCGAGCGCGTGCAGCCCAAACGCGAGCCCGACCGCCGCGCACGTCCAGAGCGGGCTTTTGCGGCCGAACGTGACGATGCTGGCCACGAGCAAGAAGAGCTTCAACGCTTCGAGCCAAAAGATGTGACGCGGCAATTGCCTGGCCTGGAGGTACGAAGCGACCGTCCAGCCTACGGGGCGCGCGACGGACAGAGCCGAAAGCAATACGAGCATCGGCCCGATCGGTCGCCAGCGCGCGTCGAAGATGGCGGCGACGAGTGTAGGCGCGACCGCGCCCAGCCCGACCGCCAGCGGGAACACGACCAACGCGAGCAAAGCCATCGAACGCACGAGCGCCGCCGGACGCCGCTCGACTTCGAGGCGCGCGAAGGAGGGCAAGAGCACGTCCCCGATTTGTTCACCGACCTGAATCGCGGGCACGTCCGCCAAGTTGTAGGCCAGGTTGTACATGCCAGTCGGGCCGGGGCCGAAGTAGTGGGACACGAGCAAGTTGTCCCAGCGGCGCACGGCGAACCCACAGGCCGCGCCGAGCGCCATGGGCACGCCGAACGCGAGCAGCTCACGCGTTTCTTGCCAGGCGAGGCGGCAGGGTTCGAGCCAATCCCTACGCTCGACGCTGGCCACGAGCACGATCAGACGAATGCCCGAGCGCGCGACGTTGCCCATCACGATCGCGGCTGCTCCCCAGCCGAGCGCAGCGAGCGTCACGCTGACCGCGCTGTGCGCGAGATCACCGGCCGTGCGCATCACGCTCACGGGAGCGAAGCGCAAATCACGCACGAGGATGCGCTCGGGCACGAACGCGGCGCGGTCGAGCAGCGCGCTCAACGCAAGCCCGGGCAGAAAACGCGCCATCCTCGGTGCGTCGAGCGCGGGCCCGAGCCGGTTGCCGCAGAGCAAGAGCGCTGCGAGCGCGAGCGCACCGAGCAAGAAGTGGTAGGCGGTGGCGTGAAACGCGATGCGACGTGGCGCATCGGGTTTTGCCACGAGGTATTGACCGAAACCAATCGTCGAAAATTGATTTGCCGTCATCACCAGCACGGCTGCGACAGTCACTTCCCCGTAGTCGGCGGGATCGATGAAGCGCGTGATGACCAGCGTACCGACCAGGCCGACCGCGCGCGAGCCCATGCCCGAAGCAATGGTCCACAGCGCGCCGCGAACGGTGTCTCGAACGAGCGGCACGGGTCAGGGAACCTGCAGCGAGTCGCCCGGCAAGAGCACGATATTTTGCTCCGGGTCGCGACCCGACAAGATGTCATCGTAGTTGATGGGGATGCGCCGCTCGCCGCGATTGCCGGAAGTGCGCACGAGCACGATGTGGTCCGTCGAAGCATAGCGATTGGGCCCGCCCGCGAGCGCCAGCGCTTGCGCGACGTTCACGTACGAGCGCGACGTGTAGAGCCCCGGACGCTCGACGCTGCCTGCAACGGTGAAGCGGTAGCTATTGACCTCGGTCACCGAAACCGTGACCGTCGAATCGCGCACGATGGTCGCCACGCGCGCGGCGGCTTCTTGCTGCAACTCGGCCGCGGTACGCCCCGCCGCGCGCAGCTCGCCGACGACAGGCATGGTGATTGTGCCGTCGGGACGAACCAGCGCGTCCGTGGACAGATCCTCGGATTTCCACACGCTCAGGCGCACGACGTCCCCCACTCCGATCAGGTACGGCTTGCCGATTGGATTTTCACTCGCGGCCTCGGCGTACAGCGCAACGGCGGCTGCGCTCGGGCCGTGCGAGGCGCACGCGCCCGCGCACCCGATCAAGGAAATCACTGCGACCCCAATTCTACGCCACGACGCAGGACCGATCATCACCATCATCATACCTAATCCATTTTCCGATGCTCGCCATACCCGGAATCATCGCACTCATCATTTTTATTTATGCGCGACCGCAGGAGTTCTTCGAACACCTACGCGTCGTGCCATGGCTCTATGCATTCTTCGCGCTGGCAGCGTTTGGCATCTTGCTCGACCTGCGCGTCAAGAACGCGCGCCTGTTCTCCACGCCGCAATTGCCCTGGGTTTTGCTATTTTTGTGTTGGGCGTCGCTTACGGTTTTGATCCGCGCGCCGGGTGGGGCATTCGATCACATTCTGGGATTGAGCATTTGTGTCGCGCTGTTTTTGCTGATCGCGCACGGGGTGCAGAGTTTCCGTGCGCTGCACATCGTTAGCGGAGTCGTGCTCGCCATGGTGCTGCTCGTATGCGGTGTCGGCGCACATCAGGGCTTCGCTCCGACTGGCTGCGTGATCGTCGACGAATCGAATCCAGGCGACACCGCAACGGGTAAGCCGGACGGGCGACCCTGCATCACCCCGCGCAGTTGCTACGGCGGTGATGCAGAACCCGGTGCAGATTACATGTGCGAGCACATCGGCTTGCTCGGCACGACCTCGGTCGGCCGCGGCCGCGTGCGCTATCGGGGCGTATTGCAAGACCCGAACGAGCTCGCGCTGGCCGGTGGGGCGGGATTGCCCTTGGCGTTCGCCTTCGGACAGCTGAAAAAAACCGGTTTTCACCGAAATTTCTTGGGATTGCTGACGCTCGTCCTGGTGCTGCTCTGTGCCGTACTGACGGCTTCGCGCGGCGGCCAACTCGTGTGTCTGGTGGTGCTCGCGGCCTATTTCGGCAAGCGCGCCGGGCTCGGCGGCGTGCTCGGCGCGGGCGTGCTCGCCGCGCCGTTGCTCATGTTCGGTGGGCGCAGCGGTCAAGAAGCGGACAGCTCGACGCTCGAACGCATCGGCTGTTGGTCGGAGGCAATCTCGATGTGGCGCGAGCACCCGATTGTCGGCGTGGGGCTCGGCCAATTCGTCGAGCACCACTACATGACGGCTCACAACTCGTATTTGCTCGCGCTCGCGGAGCTCGGACTACCGGGCATGTTGCTCTTCGGCATCATTGTCTATCTCTCGACCAAGATTCCATTTGCGGTGCTGCGCCACATGTCGGCGCCGAGCTCCGAATATTTGCGCCTTGGCATGCCGCTCGCAAACGCTTGGGCCATGGCGCTGCTCGCTGCGTTCGCCGGCCTCTCGGTCGGCATCTTCTTCCTCTCGTTTACTTATCACTACGTACTTTGGATTTATGTCGGGCTGTCCGGAGCGCTGTATTCCGCGGTGCATCGCCACGACCCGACATTTCGCGTTCGCCTACGCCTCGCCGATCTCGCGCTGGTGAGCGGCCTGGCGATGGCGATCATCGTCTTCGTTTTCTTCTACACCCGCTGGAAACTGTCATGATCGCAGTCCGCAGGCTCGCAATCCTAGCCAGCCCGATGTTGCTGTCCGCGTTCATGTTCGGCGGCTGCAGTCGGCTCGGTTTTCACCGCGGCGCGCCGGAAGAGTCGGTGAAACCTCGCTCGCCGCCAGTCGCCCTCGGCCCGGCCACGCTCGAGCTGTCACCGACAGCGGCAGATCGCTCCCGTATCGTGCTGGATCAAGCCACGCTAGCTCGGCTGAAAGACTCCGCTCAGCGCAAGACCCCTGCATTCGTCGACACGCTGGCGCGTGCCGACGAAGCGCTAACCAAACCGATCGCGTCCGGCTACCAGGGCTTCGAATGGGCGGACTCACTGGCGAGCTTGGCCCTGCTCTGGCACGCGACCGGCGATGCCCGCTACGCCGACGGCGCCACTCGCTATTTGAACGCGCTGCTCGACGATCGCTTCAACATTGGAGACCAACAAGGAGGCGAAAACGTCGTGCACTACGACTCGGGCTACGGCATGCGCACCTTCGGCGCCTATTCCGCGCTCGCCTACGATTGGCTGCGCGGCGCGCCTGGGATGGACGCCGCGCTGCGCGCGCGGGTGCGCACGCGCCTCGGTCAATGGCTCGATTGGTACGGCAAAGAGGGCTATCTCCGCGATCACCCGCTAGCCAACTATTACTGGGGCTATTTGAGCACACTCACCTTCGCTGGTTTGGCCGTGGCGGGCGATGACGCGCAAGCAAACGCCTGGATGAACGCTGCGCTGAGCGAGCTGTCGAAGAACGCGATCCCGGAGCTCAATGACGAGCTTCGCGGCGGTGGCTGGCCCGAAGGCTGGCAATACGGCGAATACAGCGCGCTCGAGATCGCACTCGTCGCGCAGGCCTGGCGCACCGGCGCGGGCATCAACGTGGCGAGCAAGTTGCCATGGTTCGGCCAAACGGTCACACAGCACGCCCACGCGCTCCTGCCCGACGAACGAACGGTCTATGACGGTGGCACCTGGGGCGAACACCCGGCGCGCCCTTCCGCGCTCGCCATGTCCGCGCTGAGCATCGCGCTCGACGGCGTCGATGACGCACGCGCCGCCGAAGCGCGCTGGCTCGTCACGCATGCGCTGCCGCCGCTGAGGCGTGAGCAGGTTTGGGTGCAGCTCCTCGCCGAGCGGCCTGGCGCGCCCGAGCATTCCCCACGCGCTGACGCCACGAGCTTGTTCATCCCAGGGCAAGGCTTGACCTTCGCGCGCAGCGATTGGTCGCGCGCAGCAGTGTGGGCCTCGTTTCAAGCAGGCCCGCGGCTCGCCGAAGATCACCAGGACGCTGATCAAGGACATTTCGAGCTATTTCGCGGTTCGGATGGTCTACTCGTCGATGGCGGTGGCTCCGAAGGCTCGGCCACGATCAACCACAACACGTTGCTCATCGACGACGGCGGCAAGGTCTTGAACTACGCGCCCAACCAAGGCGTGTGGGGAACCAAAGTCAAGACGAGCGAGTTCGACGACGACGGCACCGTCGCGGTCGCAGTCGGCGAAATCGGCGAGGCGTACGCGCCCTCCTGCGCGCGCGACGGCTGCCGTAAGCGCTCGGTCGACCGCGCGACGCGCAGCTTCGTCTACGTGCGCCCATCGCTGCTGGTGATCGACGACCAAATCGAGCTCGAGCGCGCCGACATCGGCGCGACCTGGGCCGTTCATCTCACGCAGAATCCGAGCCTCAGCGGCGATCTCGCGAGCGCGCAGATTGGCTCGTCGCGTGTCGATGTGCGCACGATCGAACCGCGCGAAGCGCCCGCCGTTGCGCTACGCGAACCGACGCCTTCCGCGGACGATTCGCATCGCTTGGACCAGCCTTGGGGCCCAATGTGGCGACTCGAGGTCCCCAGCCCGACGGGCAAACGCGAGCGAAGTTTCTTGCACTTCATCACCGCGGGCCCAGCCGCGGCACAACCTCCGTCTTGGCAACGCCTGGCCGGCGCTGGCTTTCGCGGCGCGCTGGGGCGCCTAGAAAACAGTGGGATTGCCGTATTATTCTCGGACCCGAGCGGCGACGGGCATGTTCCGCTCGCCGCGCCGCTCGATATCGTCGTGATTGCGGGGCTCGTGCCGGGAAAGCACTACAGCGTGACCACGGACTCGAGCTGCACGCTTCGGCTCGCGCCAGCCGACGGCACTGCGGGTCTCGTCGCCGGGCGTGGCGGATTCGTGCGCTTGAAGCTCACGCAGTGCGGGGCAAAGCCGTGACCCTGCGCGCGTTGATCGTGTCTTACGCATTTCCTCCAGTCGGCGGAGCCGGCGTCCAGCGTGTCCTCAAGCTGGTGAAATACCTGCCGCGCGAAGGCGTGACACCGTCGGTGCTCACCGCGAGCGATCCTTCGGTGCCGCTCAAAGACGCTTCGCTCGAACGAGACGTGCCGCCCGGAACCGAGGTCGTGCGCGTGCGCACGCTCGAGCCGGCTTACGGCGCAAAAAAACTCGCCTGGCGAGCCCATGCGAACGCCTCTGCGTCGCTCGTGTCGCGCGCCAAGCGCAGCGCGGTCCGGCTCGGACGCCGGCTGCTCGTGCCCGACCCGCAGGTCTTGTGGTTGCCCGCAGCGCAGAGCGCGCTGCGCCGACGGCTGCGCTCGCAAACAGCGGATGATGTCGTCTTCATCAGCGGTCCGCCGTTTTCGCAGTTTCTGCTGACGGCGCTCGCTGATTGTCTTGGACTATCGCGACGAATGGTCGACCACGTCGAGCGCGTTCGAGATGTCGGGCTCGGCGCGAGTCAGCGCATTGCTCGAGCGCGCGGTACTGCGGCGCGCTCACGCCGTCACCACCGCGACCGAAGAATTTCGCAGCGCGCTGCTCGAGCGATTCCCCTTTCTGGATCCGGCGCGCGTCGTCGCGATTCCGAATGGCTACGACCCAGAGGATTTTCATACCGAGCTGCCGTCGCCACCGAGCGGTCGCTTCGTTTTGACCTATGCGGGCACGGTCTTTCGGCTGACCAGCGCTCACGGCCTTGTCCGCGGCGTGCGCCTGCTACACGAGCGTGAGCCCGAGCTCGCAAAGCTGCTCGAAATCCGGTTCATCGGTCGCATCGTCGACACTGAAGCTCACTATTTCGACGGTAGCGAGGCGCTTGGCATATGCCGGCTCGGCTACCTCGAGCACTCGCGCGCCGTCGAGGAGCTGGCAGCGAGCCACGCGGTATTGTGCCTCCTCGATGATGTCAGTGGTGTCGAGCGCATTTATCCGGCAAAAATTTTCGAGATCATGCAACTCGGTCGGCCTTGCCTAGCGCTCACGCCCGAAGGAGCGCTGGCCAAGCTCGTGCGCCGCCACCGCGTCGGCGAAGTGATCGCACCGCGCGACGCCGACGCGATCGCCCGAGCGCTCAGCCGCATGCTGCGCGAATTTCGCGACGGCTCGCCAGTGGCGCAGCCCGCGATCGACATCGAGCGCTTCGACCGCCGCGTCCAAGCACGCCAGTTTGCCGACGTCTTTCGCGCGGCTGTCGAGCAAGCGCGCGCCTGAGCCGCCCCCGCTAAGCGCGCGTTTTCGCCACATGCTTGGTCAGCGTGAGCACGTTCGGTGTCGTCGGCGGATTGCCGCGGCGATAGCTCATGCCGTCCATGCATTCGCGAACGATATACAGGCCCATCCCCGATTCGTGGAGCTCGTTCATGTCGAGTGGGCGCCCGTCTCCGGGATCGAATGGCTCACCGGTATCGAGCAGGCGGACCGTGAGCGCCGCGCTATCGAATTCGAATTCGAATTCGATGTCGACCCTGCCGGCGGCGTTACCACGGTAGGCGTGAATCGCCACGTTGTTGAATGCCTCGCCGATCGCAGACACGACTTTGTCATCGAACTCATGTTCCTCGCGGCTTATTTCTTGCTTCGCGACAGCCATGGAACGCATCAGCCGACAAGCAGAAGCCGTGACGCGTAACACCACATCGCGAAACAGCAGCGAGCCAGGAACGGAGAGCTTGATCATGTCCATGTCGTCCGCCCCTGCGGCCCCGCCATGGTACCAGATCTTCTCGGGGACGCTGTCCGCGTCGACGACCATTCCAGTGTCGGTTCGCGTCGCAAAGCGCGGCATCGATCTACTGGCGGCCTTCGTCGGGCTCGTCGCGTTGGGGCTGATCTTTCCGTTCCTCGCGCTCGCAATCTGTCTGGATTCGCCGGGCCCGCTCTTCTACCGGCAGCGGCGTGCGGCCACGCTACGGGCCTCCCAAGGTACGTCCCGGCACGCGTTCGAGACCTTCGAGATGCTGAAATTTCGCACCATGCGCTTGGACGCGGAAGCGCGTACGGGCGCCGTTCTAGCAGAGGAAAATGATCCCAGGATCACGCGCGTTGGCCGCTTCCTACGCAAGACTCGGCTCGACGAGCTGCCTCAGCTCTGGAACGTATTCGTGGGCGAAATGAGCCTGGTCGGCCCACGGCCGGAGCGGCCGGAGCTGCTGGAAAATCTGGCGCTGGCGATCCCGTTTTTCGAGGAGCGCATGCGCGATTGCAAACCGGGCATCACCGGGCTCGCGCAAGTCTCCCTTACCTATTCCGGCCGAGCCCCCGAAGGTGGGTTCCTCGCAGCACACGAGGATTCACTGACGAACCCGTTTGGCTTCGAACTCGCGCGCGGAGCGCTGGCCGATGACATGCGCACGAAACTTTTGCTCGACCTCGCCTACGTCGCCGCGCTCGAACGTTTCGACACGTACCTCCGTACCGAGCTCTCGGTCATCGTCAAAACACCTTGGGTCATGCTGCGCGGAGTCGGCCGATGAGCGCGCTCACTATCGTTCACGTCCTATCGTCGTTCCAAATGGGCGGCCAAGAGCGCGTCGCGCTCGATCTGGCGACGCTGCAGCGACGGGCCGGCCACCGCGTGCTCGCGATATCACTCGCACCGCCGCCTCAAGGCCGAATGGTGGACGCTTTCCGATCGGTAGGCGTCGAGACCGACGCGGTGTCGAAAGGTCGAGGCTTCGATCCATCCCTGCCCTTCCGGCTCGCGCGGCGCTTGTCGAAAGCGCGAGTCGACATTTTACACAGCCACAATCCGCACGCGCTGATCTACGGCGCGCCTGCCGCGGCGCTGTTGCGAATTCCGAGCGTCCACACCAAACACGGCAGAAACCCCGACATTGGCCGGCGAACCTGGCTACGGCGCATGGCGTCGCGCTGGGTTGACGCGTACGTCGCGGTGACACCCGCTTTGGGCGACATTGCGCTCGAGCAACGAGAGTGCGCACCGGACCGGCTACACGTGATTGCAAACGGTATCGACGTGGTTCGCTTTTCGCCTCGACCGGAAGCTCGCCGACGGGCGCGTGAGGAGCTCGGCATCCCCGAGAGCGCTTGGGTCGTCGGCACCGTCGGCCGGCTGTCCCCCGAAAAGGACCAGAGTCTGCTGATCGACGCGATGACCCCGCTCCTGGAGGCGCAGCGTCAGCTCGTCATCGTGGGCGATGGGCCGGAACGCGAAGCGCTGCACTTGCGGGTTGCTGCCACGTGGAAGTCGGCATTCGTGCACATGACCGGCGCTCGCGCTGACGCAGAAAATCTGCTCGCGGCGTTCGACGTATTCGCGCTGACCTCGCGGAGCGAAGGCTTGCCGCTCGTGCTGCTCGAGGCGATGGCCATGCGCTTGCCCGTCGTCAGCACGTCCGTCGGTGGCGTTCCGGATTTGGTCGAGCATGGCGTGACGGGGTTTCTCGTGCCCCCGCGCGACAAGAAGGCGCTCTCCGAACAACTCGCCTTTCTCTCGACGCGACCAGCAATCGCGGCCGAAGTGGCGGAGGTCGCGCGGCACGCGGTGCTCGAGCGTCACACCATGCAGCGGATGGCGCAAGAGTACCAAGCGCTGTACGAGCGGTTGCTCGCCGAGCGCGCGCGGTCTCGAGCGCGCTCCCTCGAAACGCGCGACATCGTCAGGAGTGCCGGCGAGTGACAGCGCTCGGCTTGTCGGCGTTGCTCGTGATCTTGTACACGTACGCGGGCTACCCGCTACTGGTCACGTTGTGGGCGCGCCTCGCTCCCCGCTCGACCAGCGGTCGCGACGACTTCGAGCCGAGGATCAGCGTGTGCATGGCGGTGCACAACGGTGCCAAGCACCTGGCTAGCAAATTCGCGAGCCTCGACGCACTCGCCTACCCGCGCGAGAAAATCGAGGTCCTCCTGTATTCGGATGGATCCAGTGATGACACCGAGGCGGTCGCGCGCGAACTTGCAGCCCGAGATCAGCGCGTCCGCGTATTTTCGGACCCGGTCCGGCGTGGCAAGCCGGCCGCGCTGAATCGCTTGCGTGCCGAAGCCAAAGGCGAAGTCTTGCTCATGACCGACGTGCGCCAACCGATTGCGCCCGCTGCCGCGCGTTCGCTGTTGCGGCTCTTGTCCGATCCTCGTGTGGGTTGCGTCTCCGGCAGTCTGGTTTTGCAGGGCAACACCGGGCCGAGCGCCTATTGGCGGTACGAAAAATTCATCCGCGCAGCCGAAGCTCGTCTGGGCAGCATGGTCGGAGTGAGTGGCAGTCTATACGCGGTTCGGCGCGAGGATTTCGCCGAGCTTCCGAGCGACGTGCTACTCGACGACATGTTCGTCCCGCTCAGTATCGCGCGCCGCAAAAAACGCGTCATCTTCTCGAGCGAAGCCGAAGCCTATGACGAAGCCTACGACGACAACCGCGAATTTGGGCGCAAAGTGCGCACGCTCGCCGGCAACTACCAACTCGTTGCGTTGATGCCGTGGTTGCTGGTGCCTGGACGAAACCCGGTTTGGTTCCAGATGGTCTCGCACAAACTGCTGCGGCTGGTCTGTCCGTGGGCGCTTCTGCTTCTCTTCGCTACCTCGCTCGCGCTCGCAAGTGCGGCCTCCGCATCGCCGTCCGCGCTTTTGTTTTGGCGCACGCTCGCACTCGGCCAACTGCTGTTCTATGCGCTCGCCGCGTTCGGTGCGCGCGCCGGGCGCCTGGGCTCGCTCGCCCGCACGTTCGTGGTCTTGAACGTCGCAGCGCTCGTCGGGCTCTGGCGCTTCGCCCGCGGCTCGCAAGCCGTTACTTGGTGAGTGCACGCGGCGATCGGTGATCCGGCGCCGCTCTTGCCGTTCGCCACACGCCGCCCAAAGCCCCGGAAAGAGGCTTCTGCCTATTCGACCGTGACTGATTTTGCGAGATTGCGCGGGCGGTCCACGTCACAACCGCGCAATACGCCGATGTGATACGCAAAGAGCTGTAGCGGCACCGAGTACAAGATGGGCGCCAGGCTCGGATGAGTCAACGGCAGCTCGATCACCGCTTCTGCGATGTCGTCTAGGGCGCGGTCCCCTTCACTCACGAGGGCGATGATCTTGCCGTCGCGCGCGGCGGCTTCCTGCAGATTGCTCAGCGTGCGCTCGCGATTGCGATCGTCCGGCATCAAGGCGACGACCGGAATTTGATTGTCGATCAGAGCGATCGGGCCGTGCTTGAGCTCGCCGGCGGGATAGCCTTCAGCGTGGACGTACGAGATTTCTTTCAGCTTCAGCGCGCCTTCGAGCGCGATTGGATAGAGCATTCCGCGGCCGAGGTAGAGCGCATTTCGCGCTCTGTAATAGCGCTGCGCCAGGCTTTCGATTTTGGCCTCTAGCCCGCGAATGCCCTCGATTTGCGCGGGCAGAGCGCGCAGACCGCGCACCATCTCGGCCTTCATGCTCGGGTCGAGCGTGCCACGCCGCGAGCCGATGTGGAGTGCCAGCAAGCTCAGCACAGCAAGCTGCGTCGTAAACGCTTTCGTCGAAGCCACGCCAATTTCCGGACCAGCGTGCGTGATTAAAGAGCCCTCGGCTGCACGCGTGATTTGCGAGCCGACCACGTTACAAATCGCGAGCGTGCGCGCGCCCTGTCCGCGGGCCTCGCGCAGTGCAGCGATCGTGTCGGCAGTCTCACCGCTTTGCGTGATCGCAATAGCCAGCGTATTCGCTGAGATCACGGGCGAGCGATAGCGATACTCGGAAGCATAGTCGACATCGACTGGCACTTGCGCAAGCTGCTCGATTAAGAATTTTCCTACCAAACCCGCGTGCCAAGACGTGCCGCAGGCGATGATGGCGATACGCTCGACGCTCGTCCAAGCATCTTCCAAAAGGGGTTGATCGAGGGCGATCTCGTCCCCCCGAAGGTAGGCTTCGACCGTACGCGCGAGCATCGTCGGCTGTTCGAAAATCTCCTTGCGCATGAAATGGTCATAGCCGTTGAGCTCCGCCGCGCCGGATTCCCAATCGATGTGCAAGGTTTGACGCTCGACGCTGTGCTCATCGCGATCGAAGACCTCGAGCCCAGCGCGCGTCAGCTCGGCTACGTCTCCGTCTTCCAAGAACGCGATTTTCCTCGTGTGTGGCAAGAGTGGAGCTACGTCGGAGGCGATGAAGTATTCGCCATCACCCATGCCGACGACCAAAGTCGGACCCGAGCGCGCGAGCAGGATCTTGTCCGGATGATCGGCGTGCAGGCACGCGAGCGCGTATTTGCCTTCCATGCGCTTGACCGCGAGCCGAAATGCTTCTTCGAAGCCAATGCCATGCCCCATCAGCACGTGCATCAAAAGCGGGAAGCATTCGGTGTCCGTCTGCGATGTCGGCGCGACGCCGTGCGCCACGAGCTCCGCGCGCAGCTCACGGAAATTCTCGAAAATGCCATTGTGTACCACCACGATCTTGCCGTCCGGGCTACTGTGCGGGTGAGCGTTCTGCTCCGTCGGGCGGCCGTGCGTGGCCCAGCGCGTGTGGCCGATGCCGACGCGTGCAGCCGAG
>Ga0210388_10002786_pt1 | contig 13602 bp, 15 predicted proteins | sample IncBWC19OmetaG_FD_155485 | JGI IMG/M metagenome (GOLD analysis project Ga0210388, IMG submission 155485) | Forest soil microbial communities from Barre Woods Harvard Forest LTER site, Petersham, Massachusetts, United States - Inc-BW-C-19-O ...
AGGAGAACGGCACAACCGGTTCGACGAAGACCATCTATCAGACGACCCTGAATCTCGTTTCCGACGGCATGGCCAAGTCATAGCTCAATTCGGCTATCAATGTGAGGATTGCGAAGTCGCGATCTTTCCGACGACGACCCGAGCCGAGCTGGCGTGGCTCAAAGATCGAACGCACGTCGTTCGAGAAGTTGCGCGGCATTCGGGCGGCGGGCTCGACTCTTGGATGATGGAAGGCTTGAGCTTCCTTGACGAGCATCAAGGCCACAGCCTCGTCCTCGTCTCGCGGCGTCGCTAACCGTTGTCGGGCTGACGATTGTCGTAGGGCTGCGCCATGAAGAAGAGTGGACCACGCGGCGCCTTGATCGGAACGAACTTTCGCGGCTTTTGGGAGAAGTCAAAGCAGTCGGCTGCCGGCGAGGTGGCGCGCCGGTCGGCCGCGGTAAGCTGATCGAGGCCAAACAAGTCCTCCGCGAAGCGCAAGACGCTCGCGGTTTCGTATTGCACGTGCGAGACGTAGTTCGCTTTCGCGTACGGTGAAATCACGAGCAACGGCACGCGGAATCCGAGGCTATCGTAGCCTCGATAGGGCGGCGGAACGTGATCGTAGAGTCCACCCCAATCGTCCCACTGCACGAAGATCGCGGTCGAATCCCAAAAGCCGCTCTTACCAACCGCGTCCACGAGCGATGTAACCCACGACGGACCATGGCCGCCGCCGCAACCGCTGTGATCGGAGTTTTCACAGAGCGGAGTGATCCAGGTAAATGCTGCGAGCTTTCCCTTTGCGACGTCGGTAAGAAACTGTTTTTGGGGCGTGACGACCTTTGCCCAGTCCGGGCCGTTGAAAATATGAAAGACCGCTTGATATCCAGACCATAGCGCACCGTCCGACGGACTGCCGTAGCTGCTGGTGTAGAAGCGCCAGTCAAGGCGCGCTTTGTCGAGCTCGTCGCCCAACGTTTTGTAGTCGAAACAGGGCGGTTGTCCCTTCGGCCCGACTTTCCGCAAGTTCGTGATCGTCATCACTTCGTCGTAAGAACGCCCTGCGCAACCCCACCGGCCGTACGGCACGTTCACGCTCGAAGCCGCCTGCGCAGCGATGATGTATTGATGGGCGACGAAGCTTTCGTCGAGCTGCGACGCGAACGTGCGATCGGCCAAGACCCACTCGTGCGCCATGTCGAAGTAGGGCTTCGTTTCGTCGTGGGGCACGTAGGCATACATCGGATATTTGATGCCGGCGGGTCCTCCGTAGACCCCCTCCTTATTGAAGCCGTCCATGCGGCACTTCGTGCCTGGGAGCTGCCCGGTTCCGTGGCAATCCCCGAACATTGCCTGTGCTGAATGGTCGAGATCGTACTCGGTCGCGAGGCTAATTGGCACGAGCGCGATCGTCTTGCCCGTCAAACTCTTGCCGCGCGAGACGGTGTCGGCACCCGGATAACCCTGAAAGAGATCGTCAAAGCTGCGATTCTCTTGCACGATGTATACGACGTGCTTGATCTTGCCGGCGCCGGTGGCTTGAAAGCTGCCCAGGCCAAACGCGTGCGTCATTGGCAACGAGGGCTGTGATGCCGACGAGCATGCGGCCAGCACCGATGCCAACCCGAAAGTGACCAAACGCGGCGCTAGTCCAATGGTGTTCGATCTCACGCTAATTGAAATGCGTCACCGGCGGCCTAAAACCCAACCGGTCAACCGGGGAATTCTACGAGACGGTGGCGCTTACTCGGGTATGCGTAGATGCTGACCGGGCTGCAGCGCGCCGCCCTGAAGGCGGTTTGCGTCGCTGATCCGGTCGACGAGTTCTTGTAGATCGAGGTTTGACCGGTCATGCGATGCCGCAATCGACCAGATGGTGTCTCCCGGACGGACGGTCACCGTCACGTAGGTAGGGGCCGTAGCGGCGTAGAGCCGTACGCTCGAGAGCGACGGCAAGGCGATCATCAGGCCTAGGGCCACCAGCGCGATCGCCGGCATCAGCGTGAACCGTTTTCGTCTGCCCATTGCGTCGAGCCTTATACCCACCGTTTCTACTCCCATATGTAGTGCCAAACGCTTGTTCGTCCACATTTTACCATGCCTCCGCCGCGCATTGTCAAGGGTATTCCGAACGTATGTTTGCCTTGAAATCTGATTTGTGCTAGGGTTGTACCGGCCGTGGGTGCCATACGGTTGGCATTCTACGGGCCGATTGGGAGGCACGATGCGTAAGGAGAGCTTGGAGAAGCCGGCCACGGAGCGGCAGCGGCGAATTTTGGAGGTCATCCGCAACTTTACCGCCGATCACGGCTACCCGCCCTCCGTCCGCGAGATCGGAGAGCGCGTGGGTCTCTCCTCGTCCTCGACGATTCACGCCCACTTGAAGGCGCTCGAGCGTCACGGCCTGATCTCGCGCGATCCGACCAAGCCCCGCGCGCTGCGCTCTGGAGATCTTCCGGCCGCTAAAGAAACGGTTGTCCTTCCAGTGCTCGGTCGCGTTGCGGCCGGCGTCCCGATCACGGCCCAGGAAGATATCGAAGGCGAGTTTCTCCTCGGGGCCGGTTTCGTGCCGCGGGCTTCGGACGGGTTCATGCTTCGGGTTCAAGGTGACTCGATGGTGGATGCCGCCATTCTCGACGGGGATCTGATTCTGGTCCGCCCGCAGCGCAGCGCCGAAAATGGCGAGATCGTGGTCGCGATGCTCGACGGCGAAGCGACGGTGAAACGCTTCTATCGTGAGGCAGGGCGGGTGCGGCTCCAGCCGGAGAATCAAACGATGGCGCCAATCTACGCGAGCGATGTCGAGATCGTCGGTCGCGTCGAAGCCGTCGTCCGCCGCCTCTAAGGCGTTTCTCGCTTTTGAGTCGCGGGCGGTGCCGATCATGCGCCGCCTCGGCGAGCTGCCCTTCGTTGTCGCCGTGCGCGATGCGCTGCCATGGAGCTTCATCGGGCTGGCAGCGGCGTTTCTGGTTGTGCTCGCGGTGCAATTGCGCGGCGGATCGGCGCACGGACAGCCCCTTGGATTGCGGCTCGCTTCGGCGCTGCTCCCTGCCTTTGGCGTCATGGCGATCGCGTTAGTCTTCATCCTTCCGATACGACTGGCTCGAGCGGCCCGCTACGCCTTGGCGCCGCTCCTCATCGCCTCCGTCGCCGCTTTTACGCTTGCGCTCCCGCGCCCATTGCGCGGTGATCCCATCGCCTATCTGCGCACGCTTGGCGCGTCGGGACTCTTCATCGCTATCCTCGCTTGCGCGGTCGCGGCCGGGTGGATCGCGTTGCTGCGCCGGCGAGTGCGCGCGCCGGTCGCCGATTACGCCGGCGCGGCGCTAGCGATCGGCACGTTTGCGCTGCTTGCCGCGCTCCATCTTTCGATCTCGGGAGCTATTGCGGCCGCGATGCACCCCATCTCGCAGCTCGGCGATACCTACTTCGCGCTGATCGCAATCGTCGCGATCGAAACGATTCTCTGGACCGCGGGCGTCCACGGCCCGGCGATGCTCGCCGCGATCGTCACGCCGGTCTATCTCACGATGCAGATGCAGAACACGCACGCGTTCGCGCTGCACGCGCCGCTGCCGTATATCGTCGTCGTATCGCTCTTTCTCTTCGTCTTCCCGGGCGGGGCGGGAGCGACGCTGCCGCTCGCCGTGCTCTTTGCGATCTCGCACGTACCGCGCTTGCGGCGCGTCGGACGCGCGACCTTGATCCCCGCGCTCTTCAACCTAAACGAACCGCTGCTTTTCGCCGCGCCGGTCGTCTTCAATCCACATTTGGCGCTGCCGTTCGTCGGCGCGCCGCTGGTGCTTGCAACGGTTACTTACGTCGCGGTTGCAACCGGTCTCGTGTCGCGCGCGGCGTTTTACGTGCCGTCGTCGGTACCGACGCTCGTCTCCACGTATCTCGCGACGCAGGACCTTCGCGCAATCGCACTCGTGCTGCTGAACATCGCGATCGCGACGGGCATTTACTATCCGTTCTTCCGGGCTTACGAACGCCATCTTTCCCGGGATAGCATGGCGTGATCGACGAGCTCTGCGCGCGCTTCGGCATCGAGGGCCGGCTTCGCGACGCGGCGCGGGTGGCCTACGAGCGAACCGCCACGCTCCGATACGACCCGCAGCGTCACGTCGCCGTCAATATGCTGCAGGCGTTTCTGGAGGAAGGCATCGCCGAGAGCGATCTCACGGGCACGACCGGCTACGGCTACGACGATCCGGCGCGCGAACGTTACGAGTCACTGCTCGCGCGTGTGCTCGGAGCGGAGCGCGCGATCGCGCGGCTATCGATCGTCAGCGGCACGCACGCGATCGTCGCGGCGTTGGCAGCCTGCACGCCGCCCTCGCGCACGCTGCTCTCGATTTCCGGGCGACCCTACGACACGCTGCGCAACGCGATCTGCGAGGCACCGCATGCGCTGGTCCACGAAGGTATCGCGTATCGCGAGATCGCGCTCGATGCGACCGGCGGGATCGATCTGCCCGCGGTGGAGGCGGCGCTTGCGCGTCACGACGTCGCTACGGTCTTCATTCAACGCTCGCGCGGATATGCGCCGCGGCGGTCGCTCAGCATCGCGCAATGCGAGAGAGCAACGCGGGCGATCAAACGGATCGCGCCGCAAATCCGGGTGCTCGTCGACAACTGTTATGGCGAGTTGGTCGAGGAGCGGGAGCCGACGCACGCAGGCGCGGACCTCGTAATGGGGTCGCTGATCAAGAATCTCGGCGGATCGCTCGCTCCTGCGGGCGCGTATGTTGCCGGCCGGGCCGACCTCGTCGAGCGGGTGGCGGCGCGTCTCTATGCGCCGGGCTTAGGTGCGGCGCTCGGTCCGACGCTCGGGTTTGGGCGCGCGCTCTGCCACGGGCTCTTTCTCGCGCCGCTGATCGTCGCGGAGTGCCTGCAGGGGCTTGATTTCATCGCCGCGCTCTTCGAAGGGCTCGGCTACGAAGTGGAACCCGAAGCGGGCGCGCGCCGAACCGACATCGTGCAAGCGATTCGCCTCGGTTCGCCCGAACGCTTAACCCGTTTCGCGGCGGGTTTGCAATCGGCACTTCCGGTGAACGCGCGCTTTCGTCCGGTCCCAGGAGCGGTGCCGGGTTACGCCGATCCCGTCCTCATGTCGTCGGGCGCCTTCATCAGCGGCTCCACCATCGAACTCTCCTGCGACGCACCGTTACGCGCACCATTCGAAGTATACGTGCAGGGAGGAGTGAGCGCCGCACATGCCTATCTCGGTGCGCTTTTCGCGGCGCGCGCGGTAGTTTGAGCAGCCGCCTAGTTTGGCTTTTCGGAGCCGAGAAATCCGTAAAAGTAAAATCGGCAGCCGTCAGCGGTCGCGATCGATATGCGCGTCTCCTCCACGCGTGCGTCGGTTACGCGTTTCCCGACGAGGCTGTCGAGCACGCCTTGCGTTTGGAGGAACTCCGCCGCGCGCAGTCCCTCGGGTTCGGCTTCGATAAGGCTGAGAAGGTCGTCGATTCGGTCTTTCATCGCTCAACAGAGTAATCGGCCCGGCTCGGTCGAGTCGTTAGCCTAAAGCCTGGGGATGGTCGCCAGGAGGCCGGCGGATCGCCTAGAGAAGGGCTGGCAGCCATGTACCTGCTGGAAGTGCTGAGCGGGCCGCTCGACGGCAAAACCTGGTCATTCGAGCGGCAAATTACGATCGGCCGCGACGATGCGCGCGCCGAGGCCTGCCTAGCGCTCGATCGGTACGTCTCCCGCGAGCATGCGCGATTGCAGATCGACGCCGATGCGATCCGGCTCGTCGATCTGCGCAGTCGCAACGGTACGCGCCTGAACGGCCGGGCGGTGGTCGGGGAGGTCGCCCTGCCCGTCGGGGTTCCCTTTGTCGTTGGCCGCACAATTCTTCGGGTAACGCGCGCGTAGGAACTCTCAATTTAGATGGAGAGCGTGGTAACGGTCGCGCATGCACGGGCGCTCTTCGGCGCGGCGCGGCATCCGCTGGGCTTCGTGCCGACGATGGGAGCACTGCACGACGGGCATCTCGAGCTCGTCCGGCATGCGCGAGCGCTACCCTCCGTGGGCGCATCGATCTTCGTCAACCCCTTGCAGTTCGGGCCGAACGAGGATCTGACGAGATATCCGCGCGATCCCGAGCACGATCGAGCGAAGCTTCGTGCCGCAGGCGTGGACGTGCTCTTCGCGCCCGACGTCGCGACGATGTACGGCGAGAACTTCGCCACCGCCGTCGATGCCGGCCCGCTCGGCACCATCTTCGAGGGCTCGTACCGGCCGGGCCACTTTCGCGGCGTCGCAACCGTGATTGCGAAGCTGCTCAATATCGTGCGCCCCGAGTATCTCTTTCTCGGACAGAAAGATGCGCAGCAGGCCGTACTGTTGCGGCACATGATCCGAGATCTCGATTTTCCGGTTCAGGTGGAGGTCGTGCCGACGGTGCGCGAGCGCGACGGCTTGGCGATGTCGAGCCGTAACCGCTATCTCAACCCGGAGCAGCGCGCCGCGGCGCCCGCGCTCTATCGCACGTTGCTCGCCATGCGCGAAACGCTGGAGCGCGGTGCCCCCAAGAGCGAGGCGATCGCGGCCAACGCAAGTGGATTGAACTCCGTCGCTGCGGTCGACTACCTCGACGTCGTCGATGCCGACACGTTCGCGCCGCTCGACCATTTGCGGGCGCCGGCATTTATCATCGGCGCGGCGCGTTTCGGCACGACGCGGCTGATCGACAATCTCTGGATCAGACCGTGACCGGCGCGCGCATCCTGCTCGGCGTCAGCGGTGGAATCGCCGCATTTAAGGCGGCGGCGTTGACGAGTACGCTGGTGCAGCGGGGCGCAGCGGTTGACGTGGTGATGACCGCGGAAGCCGAGCGGTTCATCACGCCTTTGACGTTTGCGTCGCTGACCGCGCGTCCCGTCTACGCTTCGCTTTGGGACGCACCCGAGCGAATTCCGCACATTCGACTCGTGCGCGAAGCCGACATTGCGCTGGTCGTGCCGGCGACCGCGAACCTCATTGCGAAGCTCGCGGCCGGTATCGCCGACGATCTGCTCACGACCGCGCTGCTCGCCGCGCGAATTCCCCGCCTGTTGGCCCCGGCGATGAACGAGGCGATGTATCAGGATCCTGCGACCCAAGCGAACCTATCGCAACTGCGTGCGCGGGGCTACGAGATCCTCGACCCGGAGCGCGGCTTTCTAGCAGAGCGCGAAACGGGCGTCGGGCGTTTAGCCGGCGAGGAGCGCATCCTCGAGGCGTTGGGGCGCGTGTTAGCGCGCCGGCGGTCGCTGGAAGGAAAGCGCGTTGCAATAACGGGCGGACCGACGCGCGAGCCGTTCGATCCGATTCGCTTTCTGAGCAATGCGTCGACGGGTGCAACCGCGATCGCGCTCGCGCGCGAAGCCGCGTCGCGCGGCGGCCGCGTTACGTTGCTGCTCGGCCCGACGCCGCTTGAACCGCCGGCAGGTATCGACGTCGTTCGAGTGAGCACGGCGCAGGAGCTCTACGCCGCGGCGCTCGAACGCGCGGTCGGAGCCGATCTCGTGATCGCAACCGCTGCCGTTGCGGATTGGCGTCCCGCCGAGCGTTCGGAATCGAAGCGGCAGAAGACCGGCGAGGATCTGGTCGTGCGGCTCGTCCCAAATCCCGACGTTTTGGCGGCGCTGGGCGATCGCAAAGGTTCGAGTTTCTTGGTCGGGTTCGCGGCTGAGACGACCGAGCTCGAGACGCGCGGGCGCGGCAAGCTGCAACGCAAGCATCTCGACGCGATCGCGGTCAACGACGTCAGTGGCGAGCGGGGTTTCGGCACGGGTGAGAACGCGCTCGTATTGCTCTGGGGCGAGGACGGACGGCGCGATCTCGGGCGCGCCGAAAAAGACGTCTTAGCGGCGCGGCTGCTCGATGCGGTTGAGGAGTTGATGCGATGCTCTTAGCGATCGACGTCGGCAACACCGAGACGAAACTCGGCTGCTTCTCCGGCCCGAAGCTGAAGCAGACCTGGCGCGTTACGACCGATCGCCGGCGCACGCCCGACGAGTACGGAGTTTTCTTTACCCAGTTGTTCGCGACAAGCGCGCTCTCGTCAGGCGCGATCGATGCCGTAGCGATCGCCAGCGTCGTTCCGCAACTCGATCCGGTGCTCGAGATGGCCTGCAAGCGTTTCTTCGATGCAGCGCCGCTCTTCTTGAAGGCACACGATCAGCGCCTGATCGAGGTGGCCACCGAGAACCCCTCGGAGGTTGGTGCGGATCTCGTCGCTGCGGCGATCGGCGGCCGCGCGCGTTTTGGCGCGCCGCTGATCGTCGTCAGTTTCGGAACCGCGACGGTGTACATCGCTATTTCGCGTGCCGGCGATTATCTTGGTGTGGCGATCGCGCCGGGAATCGCGATCTCGATCGATGCGTTGATCGGACGGACGGCGAAGCTGCCGCAGATCGCGATCGAGACGCCGCGGCGCGCGATCGGACGCAACACGGTCGAGGCGCTGCAGAGCGGAGTCGTTTATGGTTTCGCGGGGCAGACCGAAGCGATCGTCGCGCGGATTCGCGACGAGATGGGCGACGCTGCGCGCGTCGTTGCAACCGGCGGCCTCGCCGAAGTCATTGCCAAGCAGACGCCCGTCGTCGACGCCATCGATCCGCATTTGAGTCTGATCGGGCTGCAACTCTACCATGCCGATGTGAGCGAGGCTCCAGGAGCCCGTGAGTGTAAGACCTAGCGAGATGCTTCCCCTGAAGATCGGTTCGATCGAGGTCTGGCCACCCCTGATACTTGCGCCAATGTCCGGCGTGACCAATCGTACGATGCGCGCGCTCTACCGGCCGTTCGGTTTGGGACTCACCGTGACCGAGTTCGTTTCGTCAAACGCGCTCAAATACGGCAGCCGCCGCACGATGGAGATGATCGACCAACACGGCCTCGAGAAGCCGGTTTCGACCCAGCTGTGGGGCGACGATCCCGCGACCATGGCGCTCGCCGCGAGGGTCGTTCGCGAATGCGGCGCAGACATCGTCGACATCAACTTCGGCTGTCCCGCGCCGAAGGTTACGAAAACGAACGGCGGCTCGGCTTGCCTGCGCGATCCCGACCGCTGCGAGGCGATCATGCGTGCCGTCGTCGCGGCCGTCGATGCACCGGTCACGATGAAGATGCGTCTGGGCTGGAGTGAAGACGCACTCGTCTACGTCGACGTCGCACGGCGCGCACAGGCAGCCGGCGTGAAAGCCGTCACCTTGCATGCGCGAACCGCGCGGCAGTTCTATCGCGGGGAAGCCGACTGGGATCACATCGCGCGTCTCAAACGCGCCGTCGACATTCCGGTGATCGGCAACGGCGATCTCGACGACCCGCAGCTCGCGATGCGACGCATGCGCGAGAGCGGAGTGGACGCTATCATGCTCGGTCGCGCGACGCTCGGGAATCCGTGGCTGATCGCGCAGATTCGCGATCTCATGGAGGGGCGCGACGCGCGACCGCTGCCGCCGCCCTCCGACCGGCTCCAGTTTGCCATCGTGCACTACCGCAGCATGGTCGACGAGCTTGGCGAGGCGCGCGCGGTCCCGCAGATGCGCAAGCATATCGCGCTCTATCTCAAGGGGATTCCGGGTGCCGCAATGCTGCGGGAACGGATCATGCGCATCGATTCTGCCACCGAGACGATTGCCGTGATCGAAGCGACGATCGATCGGCTCGTTTGCACGCCGGTCGCGGCGTAGCTGCCCGATGATCGAGGAACGCGCGGAGCTTTACGGCGCGGCAACTCCGCAAGAACTCGCCACGGAGACGTACGAGAACTACAAGGCCTTCGTCAATCCGCCGCTGGCTCGCGTGATGAAGCTCTCCGGCTCGCCGGTGGAAGTGCGTGCTTCCGGGACGACGATCTGGGATCACACCGGTAAAGCTTATCTGGATTTCGCAGGCGGCTACGGCGTCTTTACGCTCGGATACCATCATCCGCGCGTCATCGAGGCGGTGCGCGCGCAGCTCGAGTTGATCGCGCTCTCCGGCAAGACGATGTTCAATGTCATGCTCGGTCGAGCGGCGCGCCGGCTTGCCGAACTTACGCCGGGCGATCTGCAAATTTCGTTTTGGTGCAACAGCGGAACCGAGGCGATCGAAGGCGCGATCAAACTCGCGCGTGCGGCGACGGGCCGTGCGAAAATCGTCGGGACGCTGGATGCCTTTCACGGCAAGACGCTGGGTGCGCTCTCGGTGAGCGGGCGCGAAACCTTTCAAACGCCGTTCCGTCCGCTGCTTGCCGACGCCGATTGCGTGCCGTTCGGCGAAACGAGCCGGCTCGAAGCGGCGCTGCGCGATGCGGCCGCCTTTGTGGTCGAGCCGGTTCAGGGTGAAGGCGGCGTCAACGTTCCGCCCACGGGTTATCTGCGCGAGGTACGCGAGATCTGCGATCGCACCGGCACCCTTTTGATCGCCGACGAGATCCAGACGGGGTTCGGCCGCTGCGGCTATCGTTTCGCGTGCAACCGCGACGAGGCCGTCCCCGACGTGATGACGTTGGCGAAGGGGTTGTCCGGCGGCGTGGTGCCGGTCGGCGCGTTCATCGCTCGCGCCGGCATTTGGAATCAAGCCTTCGGCGCGGCGCCGCTGCTCCACACCTCGACCTTTGGCGGCGGCGAGCTCGCCTGCGCGGCGGCGCTGGCGGCGATGGATGCGCTCGAAGACGAAGGCTTGGCGGAACGCGCTCGCGTACGGGGCGCGCAGCTCCTCGCCGGGGCGAGAGCCATTGCCGCTGAATTCCCCGACGTCGTGCGGGAAGCCCGCGGCCTGGGACTCTTGGTGGGCGTGGAGCTTACCAATGAAGGGTACGGCGGCTGGATCATTCCGGAGATGCTCAAGCGCGGCGTGACCGCGGCGTGGACGCTCAACGCACAACGCGTCATTCGCCTCGAGCCGCCGCTGATCGTGACGGCGCAGGAGATCGAGCGGGCCCTCGAAGCGTTGCGCGGCGGCGTCGCAACCGCGCACGAAAAGCTCGGTAAGCTCTAGTTAGACGCTACCGTTACGATGCCGTATGTCGAAAGCACGATCGTGATTGATGCGCCCGCGCGAACCGTTTACGAGCTTGCGAAGGATCAAGAGCGCTTTCCGCAGTTCATGCCCGACGTCGAGACCGTGACCGTTCTCGAGCGCCGCCCCGGTGGCGTGATCGCCCGCTGGAAGACGCTCGTCGAAGAGGCACCGATCGAATGGACCGAAGAAGATCGCTTTGATGACGGCGCGTTGCGCATCGACTACAAGCTTATCGAAGGCGACCTCGACAAGTTCGAGGGTGCGTGGACCTTCGAGCACCGCGACGGTCGCACGCACGTCATGCTCGGCGTCGACTTCGACTTCGGCGTACCGACGCTTGCCGAGCTGATCGGACCGACCCTCGAGAAAAAGGTGCGCGAGAACAGCGAGATGATGCTCGCGGCGCTCAAAGCGCAGGCGGAGCAGATGTGAACAAGTTCTGTTTTGTGATTCATCCGGTATCGCTGCAGGATATCGAACGCTACGAGCCCGGTGCAAAGGGAAAAGGGGAGCCGATCCTGCGCAAGATCATGGAGTGGATGCCACCGTACGCCGCCGTGCACGTTACCGGAGTGCGCACGCCCGACGGCCGGGAGACCGAAGGCTGGTTTGTCGCCGCGAGCTTTCTGCCGCAGTCGATGCTCGATCTTCCGCGCGAAGAGGTTTACGGTAAGGTGCTCGGCGCGATCGAGATCGGCGCGCGGCTCGGCGCACAGGTTGCCGGCTTGGGCGCGTTTACCGGCGTCGTCGGCGATGCCGGCATTACGATAAACGCGCGTTCGCCGATCCCCGTTACGACCGGTAACTCGCTGACGATTGCGGCCGGCGTGCAGAGCCTCTTTCGAGGCGCACTCGAAATGGGCGTTGACACGGCCGCGTGTACCGCGGCGGTCATCGGCGCGACCGGATCGATCGGTTCGGCTTGCGCGCGGCTGATCGCGCCGCACGTAGCGCGCATCATTCTGGTCGCACGAAACGCGACGCGCTTGCGCAAGCTCCACGAGGAGATATCTGCAACGCTCCCCTGCGCGAGCGAGTACACGACCGACGTCGCCAGCGCCGTGCGCCGCTCCCAGCTCATTCTCACGGCGACGAGCTCGACGCAGGACGTGATCGAACCCGAGGACCTCCAAACCGGAGCCATCATTTGCGAGCTCTCGCTGCCGCACGACGTCAGCCGGCGCGTGGCGGCCGAGCGGCCCGACGTGCTGGTCGTGGAGGGCGGAAACATGCGCGTGCCTGGAAGCCCACGCTTCGAGCGCGTGCGCGAACCGGGAACCGAGTTCGATTTGAACTTGCCGGCTGGTACGGCGCTGGCGTGCATGAGCGAGACGATGGTCCTCGCGCTTGAAGGCCGGTTGGAACCCTACACGCTCGGGCGCGGCATCAGCCTCGAGAAGGTCGTCGAGATGCAAGTAATGGCGGCCCGCTGCGGGTTCGAACTCGCCGACATGCGAGCCTTCGATGCCGCGATCACGCCCGAGAAAATCGCCGCCACCCGCGCAGCCGCTCAAAACGGCGTCGTGAACCGATGAAGCGGGTCGTCTCGGTTTCGCTCGGGTCGAGCGGTCGCGACCATCGCGCGCAGGTGACGCTGATGGGCGAAGCCTTCGATATTTCGCGCGTCGGCACCGACGGCAAGTTGGATGCGGCGATCGGCCTGGTTCGCGAGCTCGATGGAACGGTTGACGCGATTGGGCTGGGCGGCATCGACGTTTACCTGTACGCCGGTCCCCACCGGTACGCGCTGCGCGACGGCCTGCGGCTGCTCGATGCGGCGAAGGCGACGCCGGTAGTCGACGGCAGCGGCTTGAAGAATACGCTCGAGCGCGCAACGGTGCGCTTCATGCAGGACGAGCTCTCGATGGATCTGCGCGGGCGCCGCGTGCTGATGGTCAGCGCGCTCGATCGCTTCGGCATGGCGCAAGCGCTCGTCGACGCCGGTGCCGACGTGCTCTTCGGCGATTTCATCTTCGCGCTCGACAAAGACATGCCGGTGCGCGACCTCCACGAGTTCGAAGCGATGGCCGAAAAGTATCTTCCGGACGCATGCAAGCTGCCGTTTCAGTTCTTCTACCCAACCGGCAAAAAGCAAGAGAAGCCGCCGGAGCCAAAATATCCGCAGTATTACGAGCAGGCCGAGATCGTTGCAGGCGATTTCCACTTCATGCGTCAGTTCATGCCGCTGCGCCTCGACGGCAAGACCATTTTGACCAACACCGTCACGCAGGCCAACGTCGAGGAGCTGGCCGAGCGCGGTGTCAAACGACTGATCACCACGACTCCCGATATCGGTGGGCGTTCATTCGGAACCAACGTGCTTGAAGCCGCGCTTGTCGCGCTGCTCGGAAAGGCGTGGAGCGACGTGGTGCCGGCTGATTACGAGCGGCTGCTGCGCGAGCTGCAATTGAAACCGCGCGTAATGGAACTGGGTCGCTAGCGGCGTTAGGAAGGGCCGAGGGCTGGGTATAACTCCCGACCGCGGCGGGCGGCGGCGTGCGGGAAGGCCTTCCACGGGCCCCCTGAGAACAAACGGCGCCAGCGTTGCAGAACGCCGTCAAGGCTGGGGGTTTCTCGCCATGAGCGCCCCGTGCGGAAGTATAGTTGACCGACAAC
>Ga0210388_10002787_pt1 | contig 13601 bp, 16 predicted proteins | sample IncBWC19OmetaG_FD_155485 | JGI IMG/M metagenome (GOLD analysis project Ga0210388, IMG submission 155485) | Forest soil microbial communities from Barre Woods Harvard Forest LTER site, Petersham, Massachusetts, United States - Inc-BW-C-19-O ...
GGCTGCGTGTATCACGTAACGCGCTTTTAATTTGCCGGCGGTGGTGATGGCCGCTCCGCCTACGGGAACTTGGCCGATTTCGTCGCATTCTTTCTGGATTTCCGGACCACCCTTACGGCGGATCGTGCCTGCCACACCACCTCCCAGTTGCAAATCATTGTTCGCAGCATTCACGATGGCGTCCACCTCCATCTCGGTTAGATCCCCCTCGATGATTTGAATTCGATCGGCGAAGTTCATCTCGGAGAAAAATCCTCTCTTGCCTTGGCGGCGCGGTGTCTTGAACGGGCGAAATTACTTCTTGTCCGCATTATCGCCGTATTCATACACGCCGCGGCCGGACTTTCGCCCGGTGCGCCCGGCCTTTACATATTGCGATAGAAGCGGGCACGGGCGGTATTTTTCTCCCAACGTTTTGTGCAAATATTCCAGAATGCTCAGACGGACATCGAGTCCTACCAGGTCCACGAGTTCAAAGGGCCCCATGGGATGATTTAGCCCCAGTTTCAGGGCCTTGTCGATGTCTTCCGCGCTCGCAATGCCTTCCTGCAGCATATAAAAGGCTTCGTTACCGATCATGGCATTAATGCGGCTGGTCACAAATCCCGGCGACTCGCGAATCACGACAACTTCTTTGCCCATGCGGCGACCGACTTCCACGCAGGCTTGCAGTGTTGCTTCAGACGTTTCCAGCGCGCGCACGATTTCGAGCAGCTTCATCTTTGGGACGGGATTGAAGAAATGCATTCCGATACAATTCTCGGCGCGAAATGTGATGGACGCCATTTCGGTGATCGAAAGCGACGATGTGTTACTGGCCATAACCGCGTTGGGTTTTGCGAACTTATCGAAAATCGTGAAAATTTCGAGCTTCACTTCCATTTCTTCCGGGACGGCCTCGATCAGAAGGTCTGCTTCACGGCAAAGGTCTTCCACCGACCGCGAGGTAGTGAGATTCGCAAGGGCTTTGATTTTTTGCTCCGGCGTAACTTTGCCACGCGCCACTGCTTCTTCCAGTGCCTGCGAGATATACGCGGATCCCTGCTCGAGCATTTCCGAGGAAACATCTTCGAGCACCGTTCGGTAGCCGCCAAACGCCGCGGCGTAGGCGATTCCGCGGCCCATGGTTCCCGCGCCGATCACTCCAATAGTTTTTATTTCCATTCACGACCTCGCTCAAATGGGGAAAAGACGCGCCGCATTGTCATACAGAATTTTCTGTTGCGCGGGCTGGGAAATCGGCAGCGCGCGAAACTTTTCGATGTTGCCGCGCACCCCGGGCACGCCGGGACCCGGCCAGTCCGTTCCAAATAAGACTTTGTCCGCGATTTCTTCGATGCGCGGAAAATATTCCATTAACTTTTGGGGAGGAATCCCGGAAATGTCCATATACATGTTCGTGTGACGTCGAACGAGAAAAAAGGCCTCATTCATCCATAAGGGCCGTCCGCCATGCGCCAAAATGACGACGAGATCAGGAAAATCCACGCCCACGTCATCGGCGAGCATCGGCTGCGCGTACACATTCCGCGCACCGGGAAAAATCGAAGTGCCGGTATGAATCATCACCGGTAAGCCGATTTCCTGGGCGCTCTCATACATTGCGCGCAACGGACCCAGACCGGTGCGATATTCATTGGGCGCGAACAATTGATGCGACGGGTGAACTTTCAGGCCGCGGATTCCGATTTTCTTCAGCCGTTTGACTTCGGCGCCGGCATCAACAACATATTTTGGGTGCACGGAACCGAAGGCAAGCAGGCGGCGCGGATCGGCAGAGCAGTATTTCGCGCCCCAATCATTTACTTCGGGAGTAAAGCCGATAACGTCCGGACTTACATAATTGATGATCCCCGCGCGTTCGATTTCTGCATCATCCAAAAAACGCAGGAAGTCTTTCGGGCTGGCCGAATATTTCGCGATGTCGTCGTAGTCGCGCCGGCCGTGACGAATCAATTCGTGCGCCGATGGCTTCAGCATTGCGTCAGGCTGAATGTGGATATGAATGTCGATGATCGGCGGCAAACCTGGATTCCTCTGAAGACAAATGCTGCGTGCTCGGTTCTAAATGCACCCCTTAGAGACGGTCGATTCCATCTTTATCGAAACCGAGCACAACTCGGCCACCCGCTAGAATTACCGGACGCCGAATCAGATTTGGCTCCTGGGCCATCATTTGAATGGCTTCTTTCCGAGACGGCGGATTTTCCTTCATGTTCTTGCGGCGGTAGAGCTCGTTGCGCGTGTTCAGAAATTCAGTGTGATCGCGGTCGCCAATCAGCTTCTCGAGTTCTGCAGAGCTCAACCGCTCTTTGCCGAGATCGCGAAATTCCATGCCAAAGCCGCGCTTTTCTATGTAGCTGCGCGCTTTTCGGCAGGTTGTGCAGGAAGGCTTATGCAGGAATTTTACTTTCGTCCGTGCTTTCTTTGCTCGTCGCGGACTCTTTTTGGCAAGCTTTTTAGCGGCCATGATTTGATTCCCCTCGCAATTTCCGGCGCGTTAGTACCGCGGTGTGTTGGGGTCGATTTCAGTGGCCCAGCGGTCGATTCCACCTGCCATAGATCGCGCGCCCTGCACGCCTTGTGAGCGCAACCACGCCGCAGCGTCCATGCTTCTCATTCCGTGGTGGCAGAATAGGACGACCTCTTCAGCGGCTTCCAGGCGCGGCAAATTTGTGGGGATTTCGCGAAGCGGTATGAGCACGGAGCCCTCAATGTGCGAAGTCTGATACTCCCACGGCTCGCGCACGTCCACGAAAAGCAATTTCTCGCCGCGCCCGAGCATGTCTTTCACTTCGCGTGGCGCAACTTCCATATTTGCGTAGAGATCTTCCGCCATTAATCACCGCCGATCGATTTCAGCTCCTCAGACGCTATGGGGCGTTGGGATGCCGAGTTAATCCATGTTCGCTTTGGGGGCTACCCATTTTGGTTCGTTGTCTTGAATATCGTTCACCAGCTTGATGTCTTCCGGCTGCGGCAAAGTTTCCTTCACGTGCTCGGCATACTTCTCGGGCGAAAGCAGCTCACCGGTCACGCTGTAGGTTTGATCGGCAAACTCGCCGATGTGCCGGTTGAACTTCATGTCTGGAACGTAAAGAGGTTGAGCGCCCGCCGGGACGTGCTTATTAATCTGCTCGATCAATTTTTCGCACTCCAAAAAATACAGATGACGATTATGTTCGTTCATGTGGCCGAGGTCGGCTTCTTTTTGCGTTTGGGCTTCGTCGTAACGGCCTTTCAGACCCCAAATGTAAAACCAATGCGCGGAACTCGATTGATCGACGCCAAACAAATCGTAGCTAACCGGAATCCATTTGTTTATATATTTTTGGACGATGTTGAGCGGAACAACTTCGGCTTTCACGATGCGTTTAAGCCCGTCATGGCCGGTGCCCAAATGGAAAGATTCCTCGCGCAACATCGGATTCATCGACTGTGCCAGCGGTTCGAATCCCGAATAGCTCAGCATGGTGAGCTGAAATTTGCCATCCCGATCCACGAAATCAGTGTAGGTGAAAAAATCCAGCCAGTTGGCAACTTCTTGATTGAATGCGCCGAGCAATCGCTTGGATTCGAACGCGCGACGCTCGAGCATTTTTTGAGCTTCCACTTTTCCGCTGTAGCCGAAGTGGTTGATCAACAGGTGGCACATCTGCCAGCCGTGGCGCATTTCTTCGGTGACTACGCGGCAAAGCGATTTGCGGTCGTGCTCACTCGGCGAATGCTCGAACAGCCGCCGTTGCTGCTCCACGGAGGCAAATTCCGTGTCGCCTTGATAGATGATCAAATTCATTAGGCCGTCGCGAATACGCTGGTCCGGAATATCCAGCACCCGCCGCCACTTCGGGCGGCCTTTGAAGGCGCCAAATTCAATTTCATTCGACCGCGTGGGGCCGAACTTGGCTTCGAAGTGATAGCTGTCAATTTCGGAATAATTCACGCCAATGTCGCTGCGCCAAACGCGAAATAAGTCCACCCAATCATCGAAAGTAGCAATACGTGTTGCGGACATTTATGAATTCCTCCCATACTGCAAATCAATCAACTCCATAAAATCACTTTCCGACCGAGCTCACAATCAGTGGCCTTTAAAATTCGGTTTGCGCTTCTCGAGAATCGCGTTGAGCCCTTCCATACAGTCTTCGGACTGGAAGCAGTGAATCTGAAGGCGTATTTCTTCGTCCAGCGCGGCGGTCAGTGCGACGCGGTTAGCGCTGGTCATTGCATGCTTGGAATCTCGAACTGAGAGAGGCGCCGCCGAAGCCATGTCCTGCGCAACCTTTTTGGATTCTTCTTCAAATTGCGCAGCCGGGAAGATTCGCGAAACAATCCCCATCCGGAGGGCTTCTTCCGCCGACAGTTTGGCCGAAGTCCAGAACAATTCTGCAGCCCTCGCTCGTCCTATAAGCCTCGGCAAGAAAAAGGTGCCGCCAAAGTCCGGATACAATCCAATCTGCGCAAATCCTTGCGCGAACTTGGCTTGATCGGACGCGACACGAATGTCGCAAGCAATGGCGAGGTTCATTCCTCCGCCAGCTGCAGGACCATTCACGGCCGCGATCACCGGTTTCGGCATCCCAGCAATCACAAGACATATTTCTTTTCCGGAAACCAAAAGGTTCTCGAGTTCCTTCGAGTCCTTTCGCTTTCGAAGATCCCGTAGAAGTTCCAAATCTCCACCAGCACAAAAACCGCGTCCAGCTCCTGTGATTCTGATCGCAGCAACCGCTTTGTCTTCGCCTGCGCGAATCAACGCGTGAACCAGCGCCCGCCCAAGCTCCACATTCAGCGCGTTCAGCCGATCAGGCCGATTCAAACGCAACGTGACGATGTTTCCGTCGCGTTCTTCGAGCACAAGTTGGTTCGAGGGATTTTGCTGTGTGGTTGCTGCCATAGCGTTGGTTCCTTAGTCCTTCAAACTTTTCAGCAGAGCTGCCAGTTTCTTAAAATAACGCGTCTTCACGCCGCGATCGGTGCCGCAATTCGCGCCGCTGGTGGAAGGCAGCACGAACACGTGGGCACCGTAGAGTTTCTCTTTCTGCAAACCCAGCTTGCATACACGGCCGGTAAATTTCTCGTAAACCATTTTGCCGTTGAAAGCGATGACACGAGGCCGTAGGTCTTCCAACTTTTGCGCCAGCAGAACACGACCTTCGGAAAATTCCTGCCGCTCGATTTCTTCCACTCCGCGCGTGGGACGCTTTACCAAGTCCGTCATGCCAATTCCAAATTCGAGCAGGCGGCGGTCATCTTCGTACCCCAGCGGTTCGGGAATTACTCCTGATTCATACATGACCGGCCAGAATTGGTTGCCGCGCCCGGCATAGTAATGGCCCACGCGGGCCGAACGGTCACCCGGATTGGCGCCGATCAAAATCATTTTCATTCCCTTGCGAAGATAATCCGGCAGTGTGCGCATTCAGTCCTTTAGCTTCCCCAGTGTATTCCGTGCAGCCGCTGAACAATCGAACCGGTGACCGTCACTTTCCCTTGAATTCCGGCTGCCTTTTTTCCACGTATGCTTTCAGACCTTCTTTGGCGTCTTCGCTGGTGAACAGGAGTTGCTGCAATTCGCGTTCGATGCCCAGTGCTTCTCCGAATCCGACTTCCGAACCCGTCACTACGGCGCGCTTGATGCGTCCTACCGCGCGTGAAGCTTTATTTGGCGGGCAGAACTGTTTGGCATAAGACATCACTTCATCCCAAAAGCTTTCGCGCTCGTAAATATAATGAATCAAGCCGAACTCGAGCGCCTCTTCAAAGCTAAAGGTGCGCCCGGTGGCCATAAGTTCTAGCGCTCGCGAGCGGCCAATCACTCGCGATAGCCGCTGCGTTCCGCCGGTGCCGGGAAGCACGCCGAGATTTACTTCCGGTAAACCGATTTTGCCGCCCTCTTTTTTGGCGATGCGGATGTCGCAGGCCAACGCAATTTCCAGCCCGCCGCCAACGGTGTGGCCGTTGAGCGCCGCAATCACCAGCTTGGGGGTCTGCTCGAAGCGGCTCAACGTCTCGTTAGCGTGCAAGCAAAAATAGTATTTGAATGTGGGATCGGCCTTGGTGAGCATCGGGATGCTCGCGCCTGCTGAAAAGAATTTCTCGCCTTTACCACGCAGTACGATTACGTGCGCGTTTTCGTCCATGCGCGCCTTCAAAATGGCAGTGTCGATCTGCTGCATCATTTCGTAGGTATAAGTATTCGCCGGCGGATCATCCATCTCGATAATCGCCACTCCGGATTCCACGCTGTAATTAATCAGCTGCTTCTGTTCCACGGCTTGCATCGTCGCCATCATTTCCTCCAGATTGTTTTTAAACGCTCATTAATTATCTTAAAGATTATCCGCCCGCACGCGCCGGTTCCGCAAGGTTGGCGCAGCGGGCCGCAGCGATCTCGCGCCGGCATTTCCATGCCCGTTCATTACTCCGTGCAAAAACATTCCCGCAATAGTCTCCGCCAAGGCATCCGCTTGCGGATCCAACTCCGGACGATGCCAGGTGTAGGTCCAGTTCATCATTCCAAAAAGTGTGAGGACCGCCACGCGCGGATTCAATTGCCGGGCCACTCCGGCGCGGCGCATCTCCTCGAAAATTCCAAGCGCGATTTTTACATATCGCCGTTTCACTTCCAGCACTTCCTTGCGGAAAACGCCTTCGAGCGCTTCGTCTTCGTGGGCGAGAACCTTCATTTCCAAGGGGTGTTGCAAAAAATAATCCAAATGGTTGTGAACCAGTATGCGCAGCTTCTCGACTGGACCCGAAGCTCGGGGAAGCTGCTGTTCCAGGCGGGAGACGATCGTTTTGAAGGTGTGAATTTGAATCAGGTACAAGAGCTCTTGCTTGCTCTTAATGTAGTAATACAGGCCGGCCAATGACACTCCACTGGAACGGCTGATGTCGCGGATGGAAGCGCCTTCGTAACCCTTGTCACAGAAAATGTGCGCGGCATGGCGCAAAATTACTTGAAGCTTTTCCTGGGGCTCGCGCTGTCGGATGGAGGCTTTAGGCATAGAAAAACAATACTCGTTCGAACGTTCGTTCGACAAGTTAGAATACCTCGGTGCGCCTCACCCGTCAAGCTTTCTCGGAATTCGTGTTCACTGGAACTTTCGAAATTCAGGACAATTCTTGCATCCGCGACTATCGCAGGAGCATCCAACTCACCAGGTGCGAAGCGCGGACATCCTTCAAACTGTGCTACCCTTATTTGCTCGAGTACCGTTTAAATGAGCACGCCTAAAATGAATCCTACGGGCGAAAAATCGCCACAAGCGCGGACTCCGCTTCCTTCACAAGTGGTGAAGGAAGACGAACCCGTCCTGGTCGCTGCGGCTCAGGCGGGAGATATATCCGCGTTTGAAACGTTGGTCAGCCGCTACGAGCGCAAAATCTTCCGCTTGGCGCAAAATATAACGCAGAACCGCGAAGACGCAGAAGACGTGATGCAGGAAGCCTTTCTGAAGGCGTACGAGCACCTCTCAGGGTTCCAAGGCAACTCGCGTTTTTACACCTGGCTGGTGCGCATCGCCGTGAATCAGGCGCTGATGAAATTGCGCAAACGGCGGCCCAATCAAGTTTCGATCGACGAGGAAGTAAACACAGGCGAGGATTTGATTCCGCGCGAGATCGAAGACTGGGGCCCTTCGCCTGAGGACCGCTACAAGCAAACCGAAATGTCCGACATTCTTTCCAGCACGATTGCAGATTTAGATCCGCCTTTTCGAATCGTTTTCCAGTTGCGCGACATCGAAGAATTATCAACAGAAGAGACGGCCGAGGCGCTGGGGCTTTCAGTGCCGGCCGTAAAATCGCGACTTTTGCGAGCGCGTTTGAAATTGCGCCAAAAGCTGGATAAATACTTTCGACGGAGTGAAAATCAGTGAACTGCAAGACGCTCGTTGTTGAATTAGAAGATTATCTGGACGAAGAGCTGGACCCGGAATTGCGCGCCACCATCGAAGTACATTTGGCGAAATGCAAGAATTGCAAATTGATCGTGGATACTACCAAGAAGACTATTCAGATCTACTGCAACTCAGAACCCGCTCCCCTCTCCGAAGACACGCGTCATCGTCTTCACGACGCGTTGGTGAAAAAACTCGGGCGTGCTCACGCCTAGGTTCGTTTCAAGGAATTTTAGGTCCTCCGAACTCACAAAAAGGTTCTGATATTTCACGTAAGCTAAACGGTTCTCACGCGTTTTTCTGCTTCGGCGTTCTGCCACATCGGGACGTTCCGTCCGATTTGGCGCTCTTTCGCCATTTCAAATATTCGGCCGGCGACCACGATGTCCTCGATGGCGATTCCGTTTGATTTAAACAGCGTAACCTCGTTGGCGCTGGTGCGTCCTGCAACTTTGCCGCCAACGATCTCCGCAAGCTCTTTAACACTGGACCATCGCACCGAATCTTCCCCGAAAACTTGAATCAAATCGCCCGCTTCCATCTTCGATTGCTCGCGAGAATCGACCACGATCACATCGCATCGTTCGACTGCCTTCGCATCCAGTTCACGCTTCTGCGGAAAATTTGCGCCAATAGCGTTGACGTGAACGCCGGGGTTCAGCCAGGCACCCTCGATCACAGGGCTCGTGCTCGTGGTGGAAGTCACAATAATATCCGCATTGCGCACCACGGCTTGCGCGGATTCAACGGCAGACACCGGCGTCTTGAGCGCTTCCGTCATTTCTCTAGAGAATTTTTCTCTTTTCTCGACGGAGCGACTGAATGCGCGAACTTCGGTCAACTTCCGAACTTGGGCGATCGCCTGGAGCTGTGTGCGCGCTTGCAACCCTGTTCCTACGATTCCGACCGTTCGCGCATCCTCGCGGGCCAGCAGCCGAGTCGCGATGCCACTCGACGCACCGGTACGCATTTGGCCAATGAAGTCAGCTTCAATCAATGCCAATAAGTCGCCCGATTCCGCGCTGAACAGCGTGATCAGAAAACGCAAACCCTCGCGAGAACTGGTGTAAATCTTTAGTCCCATGTAGCCAGTTGTGCCGTCGGCTGCCGCCATGTAATGCAAATAGCTTTTCGACGGCACGTGCAAGCGTTGACGCGGATGCAGAAGCGCAGAGCCGTCCGCTAGGCGTTGAAAGGAATGCTGCACGCATTCCAACGCTAGGGGCATGGTGAGCAGGGATTTCACGTCCGCTTCAGTCAGCAACAACGCCATCGGGGTCTCCTGGTTCGTTCCGCCGTAGATTCAAGTGGGATGATATCGCGATGCAAGGCTGGCCGGAAGCGGTCTAAATTTAACTAGAAATGTTTAGCTAGAAATTTATGCGGTAGCGGAGGACGCGCCGCTCCAGCGCGTCGAGCACGAGCAATTCATGGCGGGCGCTGATTGCGAGCGGAGGCGCCGGACGCGAACCTTGTCCGAGATCCGGGGCAAGGTCCATATCCAACTTCGGCTTGCCCTCGGTGGTTACCACGTGAAGCATTCGTCCATCGCTATCCATCACAAAAATTAGATTATTTGAAACCGCGAAGCCGTCCGTGGGATTCCATTTGCCCTGATTTGCCGGCGGAGCTATTTCCGCGACGAAATGGCCCTCGCGTGTGAATTTCAAAATGCTCCCCGAAGAATTCGCGATGTACAAGAACCCATCGTGGCCGCTTTCAATCGGCCCAGAGCCCTTTTGTGCGTGGGGACTGCTTGCTGGAAGTCCCCAGGTTTGTTCAAGGCGAAAGCGCGGGTTGTAGGTGAATACTTTCGACGCATCCGAATCGAAAATGTAGATGAGCCCGTCATCCGCTATCGCAACGCTTAGAAAATTGGCTGCGCTCGGTCGCGTCCTAATCCGCAACTCGCGATGGTGGTCTCCGCCGGGAACAAAGATAAAAACGCTAGCGCGGACGGGGTCGGACACATAAATCGCTCCACCGCTATCCACCGCAATCGATTGCGGATGCTTCAAGCCATCTTCTTGGAACGACAGCAGCGCCTTACCCTGTGATCCAAACTTGTGGACGAATCCGGTTCCGGGATCGGCGATGTACGCGTTGCCCAGCGCGTCAGCAGCGATGCTCACTGGATCCTGCAACTGGCCCGGGCCGTCGCCCTTTGTACCCCATGCCCCCAGGTATTCAAGTGCAGGTCCGGCCGGCTTTTGTTGCACAGCTTGTGTTGCAGTTTGCAGGCATCCAGCAAGCGAAAGGAAGCAAATGAAAATTACCGAGACTCCCACAGGTGAAACGCGCTCGCGCATGGGAACAAATTTAGCGCAATTTAAGAGGAAGATTCGGTGAAACGGAGAGCGATGAAGCGCTCTGATTACCCTTTGCGCTTGTGAGGTTTGGGTTCGGCTCCCTCGCGGACACGCCGGACAACAGTCTGCCTCATCACGTAAGCGCGGCGCTCGGACCCTTTGCCCGTGAGATTCTCAAACTCAAATCGTACTTCCCCGCCGGGTGTAGCGGCCTTCTGTGCCTTGATGGGCAGTTTGCCGCAGACGTCGCTCTCTACGAAGGCCGTCTCGTATCGTTCTTTTTTTTGGCCCCAGGTGTACACGCGAAGCAGGGAGAAATCGCATGGCTGGCCTTCGGGTCCGTGTGTTCCTACTAAAAGGTACTGCGGCTTCGGATTCCGGGACGCATCCGCAACGCGATTGAGTTCGAGCCACGCGACGATGCGCATCCCGGCTGAGCTGGCATAGTCCGGCAGGGGCGCGGGTACATCGAGATTGATGAAGCGCCCCACGATCCATCCTGTGATGGTCATCTGATCGGCAGTGTGGGCGCGAACGAGCCACCAATCCTCTTTCTTTCCGGGAGCGGCGCTGGAATCTTCCGCGGCTTCAGTAGCTTTCACCGAGGCGACGGACACAGGCTGGCGCTCCAGCACTTCCAGCGGAACGTCCTTATTCAGTTGGCGAATTCGAAGTGATTCGAGGCCGGGCGCGATGCGAAGGTTGCTTAGGACTTTTGTGTGTCCGACGGCTTCCACCGGCATTGTTGCGCCCTTCTTTTCCAAATCCTTGGAGGTTTGCCACAAATCCGCGGAAAGCAAATCGTGCTCGGGGATCCAGCCGGTAGTTCCATTTGCAGTGCGGACCTGCACTTGATCTTGGAATCGCTGCAGCACATCCAGCTTTTCACCGTAATTTACGGTGGCCACCGGTTCGCGTACCTGCGCGGACGTGCTCCACAGAGTCACTATACGATTTCCGGCGTATCCGACTCCCAAGGGCGCATTCGGATGGCGGTAGCGAAGGTACGCAGCCGTGCACACGATCAGCAGAACTGCCGAACCTATCAGGACTTTCCGCATTGCGTTGCGCGCCGGCATTTTTCCTTTATTTTCGCCAATTGATTATCGCACTGAATTTTACACTAACGCCGCTGCCCTATTTGCTAGCCGTGCAGGATGCAGTTTCCAGACCTGGTGGACATTCGAGGCGCTGTGAAAGGTTCTGATACAATGCGGGCGATCGACTTTGCGGGAGCCGACCAGCAACGCGAATTGACGTGGCGGCTACGGAATAGCGATCCGCTGTGAAAAACCCCGGAGGAAACGCATGGAAGCTCTGGAGAAACTGAAACCGCTCGCTTTGCTGCTTTTGCGGCTGGGGCTAGGGATCATTTTTGTGTCTCATGGTTATCCCAAGCTTTTTACTCATCTGCATCAAACGACGGAAGGCTTCGTTAAGATGGGATTTCCTGCTTATTTTGCCTATATCGCCGGTGTGTTCGAATTCTTTGGCGGGATTCTGCTGATCGTGGGGCTATTCACTCGAATTGCCGGTCTACTGCTTGCGGCAGAAATGGCGGTCGCGCTGGTGAAGGTGCATGGCTTAATTTCGAATCCGATGAACGTGCATAATTATGAGTTTCCGCTGGCACTGGCAGTTGGATCCTTCGCACTGGCTGGAGTCGGAGCCGGATTAATTTCGCTGGATCACGCGATTTACAACAAGCGGAGTAGTTTCCCGAAGAAAGCGCGAAACCCCGCAAGGAATTAGTCGCAAGAACTCCCTGCTCATTGTAGGCCGCTTTGTTCCAGTCCTAGGCGGGCTGCGTGAAATTAGACGCGGACGCCGGCGGAGCATTGGCGTTCACCGGCTGCACAACGGGCGGCGTAACCGGCATCACCATCCAGGCGACCAGGTAGGCGACGATCCCCGGAACAATACCCGTGAAAAACGTGATGAGAACCCAGACCAGGCGCACCACCGTGGGGTCCACGTCCATGTATTCGGCGATACCGCCACATACGCCCGCGATCTTGCAATCGACGGACGAGCGCATAAGGCGCTTCTGAATCGGCGGCACTCCTGTGGGAGCCACCTGCTGAGGCGCTCCACAGTAGTAGCAGAAATTGGAATGCTCGGTGAGTTCCCTCTTACAGTGAGTGCAAACCATTTTCAGCCTCCTCCGCTCAAAGCACCAGCCGGTCGCGCGGATTGCTGTATTGGATACGATCTTACCACGTTAAAAGTTTCAAGATCAAAAACCGGCCGATCGGAAAAAACAGCCGAGCCGTCAAGGTACCGGCGCTACGAAAGACCGTCGCGGCGGCGTCAGAAGGCCGCCAGGTCCCGAACGGCTCGAACGATGTCTTCCGTTTGGGGCAGGATTGCATCCTCCAGTTTTGGCTGGTAGGCGCAGAAAGTATCGGTGGCAGCCACGCGACGGACGGGAGCATCGAGGTCCTCGAATAACTCGTCGGCGATGCGCGCCGCGATTTCAGCTCCATAACCCCAGGACAAAGTGTCTTCGTAAGCCACAATGACGCGATTGGTCTTGCGAACCGTTGCGGCGATGGCTTCCCAATCGAACGGACTGAGCGAGCGCAAATCGATGATCTCCGTGGAAATCCCGGCACGAGATAATTCCGCAGCGGCAACTTCGGCCCGATGCACCACAGCGCCGTAGGTGATGATGCTTACGTCTGTACCTTCGCGCACCACGCGCGCTTTGCCGAACGGAATTGTGAAATCAGCGCCGGGATATTGCGAGCGATTGTAAGGCTGGCGATAGAGATGCTTGTGCTCGAGGAACAGCACCGGATCGTCTGAGCGAATGGCGGTGCGCAGCAAACCGCAAACATCCAGAGCGGTGGAAGGCATTATCACTCGCAGCCCGGGAATATGTGTGAAGGTGACTTCTCCACATTGGCTGTGGTAAATCGCGCCGCCGGTTAGATAGCCGCCAATCGCAACACGCACGACGATAGGGGCCTTAAAATGTCCTGCGGAACGCCAGCGAAGGACGGCGATCTCGTTGCGCAGCTGCATCATGGCCGGCCAGATGTAGTCGAAGAACTGAATCTCCGTCACGGGTTTCAAACCGCGCAAAGCCATTCCACCTGCGCGGCCAACAATGTTGGCTTCAGCGAGTGGCGAATTGAAAACGCGCGAAGAGCCGAACTTGCGTTGCAGGCCCGACGTCGCTTTGAATACGCCGCCCTTCCCTTTCACCAGAGCAAGACTGTCTTCACGGCTGCAATCGGCCACATCCTCGCCAAACACTACGATGCGGTCATCGGTTTGCATTTCGTCGAGAAGTGTGGCGGAAACCATTTCGACCATGGTTTTCGGGTCGCCTTGAAACTTCGGCTGGACATCAAATTGTTTTTCGCGCGGGTTAACGTCGGGC
>Ga0210388_10002789_pt1 | contig 13596 bp, 10 predicted proteins | sample IncBWC19OmetaG_FD_155485 | JGI IMG/M metagenome (GOLD analysis project Ga0210388, IMG submission 155485) | Forest soil microbial communities from Barre Woods Harvard Forest LTER site, Petersham, Massachusetts, United States - Inc-BW-C-19-O ...
CTTCGATAACGCGGACCAATATGCCCGGACGGCAGCTCTTCTAAACGAATATAACCACACATACAACGCGACCCGCTCACTGGACGCCGGGTTTGCCGCTCTGGCCGAGGAGCGTATCCACGATGACCCGCTCCGCTACTATGTCGCTTTGCCCGTCGCGCGGCTTGTGAACATGTTGCTGCGGCCACGCGTGGAGATGTTCGAGATTCCGCTCGAATGGTGGCGAACTCGCGGCCACTGGCGAACAACGATGATCGCCGCGGGGCTGGGGATGACCAATCTGGGTTATCTGTTGCTGGGAGCGATTGGTTTGTCGCGCTGGAGACGAGCTGGCTGGGGAGAGCATCTGCCGCTGGCTGTGGCGATGGTGGGTTTTGTCGCGCTGCGCTGCACGCTGTTGCTGACGCTCGATAACTCCGAGCCGCGCTACACGCTGGAGTTCTTTCCGCTGCTGATCGTGTGGGGAAGCTTTCTTTTTCGCTCCCGTCTCGATTGAAAAGCTAGTGCTGGTCGGTCGTGGTCTTGCTGTCGGTCTTGATCTTGTAGGGCGCTTCATTGACCGGCTGGTTGTATTTGATGTCGCTGTAGATCGCCGTGCGATAGTCGTCCGAGGGCATATAGAAGCTCTGCTTCAACGAAATGCCACGCGCCGGATCGATCCAGATGGTCATGTGGGTGCAATTATTGTGGACGGCGGGATCCTTTGGGACTAGGTCAAGCTTGGCCGTCTTCACGCCGTCGAGGACCTCGTCTCCCAGGTCGGAGATGGTCCACGCCTTCAGCAGGTCTTTTCCGCTGGCGCCAAAGCCGAGGGTCAGGAAGCTATCCATCTGCGACTGGTTTCCCTTGGAGGCGACGACGGTCAAGTGGTCGGTGGCGGGTTCAAAGAGACGAAGCGTTCCGTTGCGAAACTCCACAATCTGTACCTTGGGCGACGTAACCTTCGCGCCCATCACGTTGGCCGCGCCCTGCTTCTTGAAGTAGATGGTTCCCGTCTGCGTGGTGGTCTCCTTGACGAGGTGGTCATAGAGGTCCCAGCGGAAGTTTGCCTCGGCGGATTGAAACTTCTCGCTGGCGGCGTCCATCTGGCGGAGGACTTCGTCGAGATGGCCGGGCTTGGGCTGCGCTTGCATCGGTACTGGAATGAACGCAAAGACTGTTGCTGAGAGAAGAAATTGCAGGGCGAGACGGCGGTGGATGACCATAAAATCGTGCTCCCGGTAATTAGGATGCGGCGCGGTGCGATGGTGTTAGCGGAGAACCCAGGCGTTATAGGCAACGATCTTTCCCTGAGTGTCGCGGACGGGCTCGTAGTGGTCGATGGAGACCTCGCCGGAGATGGGTTCCACGACGCGAAGGATGGCGGCACGGATCTCGGCGTCGGTCTTGGCTCCGCCCGTGTCGTCGGCGCGAATCTGATACATGAAGCGGCTGCTTCCGCCGGAGGTGCCCGCCTCTTTGACCAGAACTTCGCTGGCGTGGAGAGCGACGGTCTCGACCGGTTTGTCTTTGTAGTTGATGAAGAATGGCGAGACGAACATGAACAGCAGGATCAGCGTGACCATGACGTCGTATTGGACGCTGCCGCGCTCGTAGGACCAGAAGATGTAGTTGCGGATGGTTTGAAACATGCTTAGCTCCTGCCTGATTGCTTGCCGATGATGGTGTCGCCGTTCATGTAGGGGACGAGAGCATCGGGGACTTTGATGGTGCCATCGGCTTGCTGGTAGTTTTCGAGAATGGCGAGATAGGTGCGGCCAATGGCGAGGCCGCTGCCGTTGAGGGTGTGGAGAAATTCGCTCTTTTTTGCGCCGGAAGGCCTGTAGCGAATGTTGGCGCGGCGCGCCTGGAAGGCTTCGAAGTTGGAACAGGAGGAGATCTCTCGGTAGAGATTCTGGCCGGGGAGCCAGACCTCGAGGTCGTAGGTCTTGGAGGAGGCGAAGCCCATGTCGCCGGTGCACAGAAGCATGCGGCGGTAGGGAAGGCCTAGTTTTTCGAGGACTGTCTCGGCGTGGCGGGTCAGCGCCTCATGCTCTTCGTTTGATTTTTCGGGCGTGACAAACTTGACCAGCTCCACCTTCTGGAACTGGTGCTGGCGAATCATCCCGCGCACATCTTTGCCATAAGAGCCGGCTTCGGAGCGGAAGCACGGCGTGTACGCGCAGTAGGATATAGTGAGGTGCGATTCGTCGAGGGTCTCGTCGCGGAAGAGGTTCGTGACAGGAACTTCGGCGGTCGGGATGAGCCAGTGGTCAGAGTCCTGGAACTCGCCTGGCTGGTAAGGTCCTTTATCGTCGCAGTGAAAGAGGTCTTCGGCGAATTTAGGGAGTTGCCCGGTGCCGAAGAGCGACTTCGAGTTGACCATATTAGGAGGTAGCACCTCGGTGTAGCCGTGTTCTCGCGTGTGCAGGTCGAGCATAAAGTTGGCGAGAGCGCGCTCGAGGCGTGCGCCCTGGCCGAAATGGACGACGAAGCGAGAGCCGGCGATCTTCGCGGCGCGGTTGAAGTCGAGGATGCCGAGCGCTTCGCCCAACTCCCAGTGGGGCTTGGCAGCGAAGTCGAACTTCGGCTTTTCGCCCCACACCTTTTCTTCGCGATTGCCATGCTCGTCCTTGCCGACGGGGACGGAACCCTGCGGCAGGTTGGGCAGCGTCTGCATGATCTCGCGCAGACGCTCGTCGGCGGTCATCGCGACGGTTTCGAGCGATTCCACCTCGGACTTAAGGACGCGTGTCTCTTCGGTCTGGCCGGAGGCGTCTGCGCCGGATTTGCGCAGCTTCGCGATCTCTTCGGTGAGTTTGTTGCGCTGCGCCTTGAGTGTCTCCACCTGCGTGATGGCGTCGCGACGTTCGCGGTCGATGGCGGCGAAGTTGCCAAGTGCAACCGCGGGATCCATGCCGCGGGCGCGCAGTTTTTCTTCAACGAGGGCCAGATTGCCCCGGACAAAAGCTAAATCAATCATTACTTCGCATTTTAGCGTCTCAATCTGAAAAATGGAGACTTATGCCTCGCCTGGGCAAAATGCAATTACCCTATTAGCCATGCGAAAGTTTGCCGCTGCCCTGTTGTGCTTTGTGTTTCCTTTGTCCGGAGTGCTGCCTGCACGGGGGGATGCCTATGATGCAAAGCCCAAACTGGTTATCGTCCTGGTGATCGACCAGTTTCGTGGAGATTACCTGGATCGTTACCGCGATGACTTCAAAACTGCGAACGGTTTCAACCTGTTTCTGAAGCGCGGAGCGTACTTTACAGATTGCTATTACGACTATGCGAACACGATAACGGCGCCCGGACACTCAACCATTGGCACAGGGGCGTACACCAACGGCCATGGCATCTCGCGGAACGATTGGTGGGATCTGACGCGCTCCACGACACACACGGTCAGCTCAGTCGAAGACGAACAATACGCCATCGTAGGCGATCCTGATTCGACCGAACCGGGGGCGTCGCCGCGTAACGAACTGGCCTCCACCCTTGGTGACGAGGTGGTGCTGGCGACACAGGGAAAGTCGAAGCTGTTCGGTATTTCGTTGAAAGATCGCGCCGCCATCTTGACCTCGGGCCATGCCTCGAATGGAGCGTTCTGGCTGGATCATGCCAGCGGCAAGTTTGTGACGTCAACCTATTGGGAAACGCAATTGCCGCAGTGGGCCCAGGCCTTCAACACGAGCAGCAGGACCGAGCAGGCGATCCACGAGGCCGGCGCAAAGCCCGGGAATTTCTACGAAGAAGTGGGACAGTCGCCTGCGTCAGTGTCTTACCTGCTGGATTTTGCGAAGGCGTTGATCGCAGGGGAGCGGATGGGCCGTCATGAGACCACCGATGTGTTGACGATCAGCATCTCGTCGACCGACATTCTGGGGCACAAGGTGGGGCCGGATGCTCCGGAGCAGCGCGCGATGATCGATGCCACCGATGTTTACCTGGATGGATTTTTCACCTGGCTCGGCGAACATGTTGATGGCGGGCTGGGTAATGTCTGGGTCGCGCTTACTGGAGATCACGGAGTGGCACCGGTGCCTGCCGTCGCGGCGAAGCTTGGCATGCCTGCCTCGAGCATCGACCTGAGGAAGGTGCTGGATATTCTGAACGAGCGTTTGAATGCCCGGTTTTCGCCGGGCGCGAATACAAAGTACATGATGAGCAGCGACCTGCCCTATCTCACGCTGGACCCACGGCCATTCACGGCGGCGAAGATCAGTGAGGCGGACGCTGAGGGTGCAGTCGCGGAGATGTTGCCTGAGGCGCTCGAGTCCACGCTGCCGCCGAAGCCCACGGAAGTGAGTCAGACGCGCCTGCCGCCGCGGCCTTTGTTCCGGCGAACCTACACGCGGGTGCAAATGGCCGCGGGCCAGATTCCCGCGACGGAGGAAGGACAGCTCATCCTGCACAGCTACTCTCCCAACGGCGGATGGTATGTGTTTGCTACCCCCGGGATGTACGAAATGGGCAACGCCAAGGGGACAACCCACTTTGCGCCGTACTCCTATGACCGCCATGTCCCGCTGGCGTTCTTCGGTTCGGTGTTTGTGCCGGGAACGTACCATGATCGCGTCGCGCCTGTGGACATCGCGGCGACCTTCGCTTCGCTGCTGCGTGTGAACCAGCCTTCGGCCTGTGTTGGACATGTGCTGACAGAGGCGATTCGGCCGGAGACAGATGCGCCGAAAGGAAGAGCAGGGCAGTGAGCGCGCACACCGCGGGCAAGGGGCCGGACATGCGCGTCACCGTTGCAGGCGTCGAGTTTCGCTCTCCTGTGATTGCGGCCAGTGGAACCTTCGGCTATGGGGTTGAGTTTGAAGACATCGTCTCGCTGGACCGCATCGGCGGGTTCGTCACTAAGGGCTTGTCGCTCGAGCCGATGGCAGGCAACCCGACTCCGCGCATTATTGAAACTGCTGCCGGCATGATGAATGCAATCGGCCTGCAGAACATGGGAGTGCGGGCGTTCATCTCCGAGAAACTGCCAAAGCTGCAGAAGATGACTGACACAGTCGTCATCGCGAACGTCTTCGGCTTTACGATCAGCGACTGCCTCGAGGTGATCGCGTTTCTCAATGACGCGCCCGGAATCGCAATGTACGAGCTCAACGCAAGCTGCCCCAACACGAGCCATGGAGGGATGGTCTTCGGTACCGATCCGCCGCAGCTGTGGGAGCTGACAGCGCGAGCAAAGGCTGCATCGCAGCGTCCGCTGATGGTGAAGCTCTCGCCGAACGTTACCGACATTAGCCTGATGGCCCGCATCGCCGAAGACGGTGGCGCCGACGCCATCTCGCTGGTGAACACCTTTGTGTCGCTCGCGATCGACGTCGAAACCCGCCGCCCGCGCATTGCGAATGTCACCGGCGGACTCTCGGGACCTGCGATTAAACCGATTGCGGTGCGCATGGTGCGTGATGCCTCGAAGGCGGTAAAGATTCCTGTGGTCGGGATGGGCGGGATTGTGCGTGCGGAAGATGCCGTGGAGTTCATGATGGCCGGTGCAACTGCAGTCCAGGTGGGCACAGCGAGCTACGCCGATCCCCGCGCCGTCGAGAACATCGCCAACGGCCTCAAGCGCTGGTGCGCCGCGCACGATGTGGCGGAAGTGAAATCGCTCACTGGGTCTGCGGTGCTGTAGCGGCGGTCATTTTCTCACGGCTTCGCTGGCTTAGAATCCCGCCTTTGCTGGCTTAGAATAAAGAGTGATGATTCAACACAGCACTGCTTCCTCTGCCCCGCCTGCCGACCTTCGTCCCATCCGCCGCGCACTGCTCTCCGTTACCGACAAGACTGGTTTAGTGGAATTCGCCCAGGCGATGGCTTCCTTCGGCGTAGACCTAGTGTCAACCGGAGGGACCGCGCGCGAGCTGCGCGAGGCTGGCCTAAAAGTCCGCGATATCAGCGACCTGACCGGCTTTCCCGAGATGCTCGACGGACGCGTGAAGACGCTGCACCCCAAGGTTCACGGCGGCATCCTGCACATTCGCGACAACGCCGAGCACATGGCCTCTGTGGGCGAGCACGCCATCGAGCCCATCGATATGGTTGTGGTGAATCTCTACGCCTTCGAGAAGACCTCGCAGCGTCCCGGAGTTGCTTTCGCGGATGTCATTGAAAACATCGACATCGGCGGCCCCTCGATGGTGCGCTCGGCGGCAAAGAACTTTGCTGATGTAGCCATCGTGACCTCGCCGACGTTCTATCCTCTGCTGACCGAAGAGATGGCCGCGAACTCCGGCAGCCTCACCCTTGCCACGCGTTGGAGGCTGGCCAAGGCGGCCTTCGCCGTGACGGCCGCTTATGATGCCGGAATCGCGAACGCCCTCGAAAACATCGAGACTCCCTCCGGAACAGCCGTGTTCTCGCAGGAGAATCTGCCGTCTACGATCCGCGTGATCGAGCCGCTCGCCAATACGCTGCGGTACGGAGAGAATCCGCACCAGAAGGCTGCGCTCTATACCGACGGCAGTGGCAAGGGAGTCGCCAACGCCCGTCAGCTTCAGGGCAAAGAGCTTAGTTACAACAACATCGTCGACCTCGACGCTTGCTGGGAGCTAGCCAGCGAGTTCGACGAGCCAGCTGTCGTCATCATCAAGCACACCAACCCCTGCGGAGCCTCCACCGGCGCAACCATCGTCGAGGCCTACCTCCGGGCCCTTGAGGCCGATCCGGTCTCCGCCTTCGGTGGCGTCATCGGCGTCAACCGCGAGGTGGACGCTGCCGCCGCTGAGGAGATCGCCAAGCTTTTCGTGGAGGCCATCGTCGCCCCGTCTTTCACCCAGGAAGCTTTGGAGCGCTTCTCCACGAAGAAGAACCTGCGGCTCATCGAGATTGTTCCTGCGGAGACACCGCGCATTCTCAAGCAGGTCTCGGGCGGCCTCCTGGTTCAGGACGCCGACCGGCTGCGCATCACGGAATCTGAGCTAATCGCTGTCACCAAACGCAAGCCGACGCCCGAAGAGATGCGTGCTTTGCTCTTCGCCTGGAGAGTCTGCAAACACGTCAAATCAAACGCGATCGTCTACGCTCGCTTCAGCGAAGGCCACGGCCAGACGGTAGGGATCGGCGCTGGCCAGATGAGCCGTGTCGACGCCGCGCGTTTCGGCGCCATGAAGGCCAAGCTGCCGCTCAAGGGCACCGTCGCCGCTTCGGACGCCTTCTTTCCGTTTCCAGATGGTTTAGAGACGATTGCAGAGGCTGGCGCGACCGCCGTCATTCAGCCCGGAGGATCCGTTCGCGACGCCGAGGTCGTTGAAGCGGCCGACCGGCTTGGCGTCGCGATGGTGCTGACCGGCGTCCGGCATTTCCGACACGGATAGCACTTTCGATACCGAATATGTGCTGCTTTTTTAGGTCAGCGGCGGCTATAATCACGTGCAGGCTGTGCCAACGGCGAGCCATGCCGCACTGCATCCAATCGGCCAGCGGCATCGTCTAACCCTTGTATGGCTATGATTGGCTTTCGGCTACTATTCCGTCGGCACAGGAAAACTACATCTCATGACTTTGCTCTCGCGTGCCTCCTCTCTTCGTAACGCTGCCCTGATTCCTGTTGCTGCGTTTCTCTTCGCGGCACATATGATGGTCGCGCAGGCTCCTATGGCGGCGGCTATCAAACCGTCTGCTTCGGCGACGGTGCCTGACCGTGCGGCCTCGTACTATCACTACGGATTGGCGCGGCTCTATGAAGATATGGCGGTCAACGCAGGCCGTTCGGACTACGCAACACAGGCGGTCGAACAGTACAAGCTCGCGCTCGATGCCGATCCCAGTTCCAAGCTGCTTCAGGATGGGCTCGCCGACCTTTACTTCAAGATTGGCCGCATTCGCGAGGCCGTCACCGCCGCCCAGGATCAGGTCACTAAAGACCCCAAGGATATTGAAGCGCACGAATTGCTCGGTAAGGTCTACCTTCGCTCGCTGGGCGATATGCAGAGCCCGCAGTCTGGCCAGATGTTGCAGCTCGCGATTGGCGAGTACGAAAAGCTCGCGCAGTTGAAGCCACAGGATGTTGAGACCCATCTGCTCCTTGGCCAGCTCTACGGACTCAACCACGACTCGGCCAAGGCGGAGGTGCAGTTCAAACTCGCGCAGAGCATCGATGCCAACTCGGAAGAGGTAGCGCTCAACATGGCGCGTCTCTACAGCGAGCAGGGTGATGCTAAGCGCGCCGCCGAGGTGCTCAACGATATCCCGGTCGACGACCGCACCTCGCGAATCGAGTTTGCTCTTGGCGCCAGCTACGAGCAGTTGAAGGACAATAAGAGCGCGGTGGCCGCCTATCGCCGCTCCCTCGATCTCGACCCCGACAACCTGGACACGGAGCGCGGCCTGGCCAACGCTCTGCTTGCCGATGGTCAGTTGGACGAGGCTCTGAAGGTGCTCACCGGCATCGTGGCCGCCGAGCCGCAGGACGCACAATCGCAGATTCGCATCTCCGAGATTCAGCGGCGGCAGGGAAACTACGAAGACGCGCTGAAGACGCTCGACAAGGCAAAGCCGCTGGCCCCCGATTCGCTCGAGCTGACCTACAACGAAGCGCTGCTCTACGATTCGCTTGGCCGCTACGACGACGCGATCAACGTGCTGAGCAAATTAGTAGCGGAGACCGAGCGTCCCGACGGGAAGTACTCCGATGGCGAGAAGCAGAATCGCTCCATCTTCCTCGATCGCCTGGCTATCATCTACCGCGAAGAGAACAAGACCGCTGAAGCTGTTGCCGCGTACAAGAAGTTGATGGCGCTCGGTGGTGACTACCTCAAGAACGGCTACTCCGGCCAGGTGGACGCCTATCGTGATGCTCACCAGTGGAAGGAATCGACCGCGGTTGCTGCCGAAGCCGCCAAAGCGCTGCCGAACGACCACGCGGTCCAGTTGATGTATGCCGGACAGCTCGCCGACACCGGTCAGGTGGATCAGGGAGTCGCATTGGCCAAGGCTCAGCTTGCCGCCACGAAGGGCACAACCGATGAGCGCGATTCGCATCTTGCGCTGGCGACCATCTACACGCGGCTGAAACGCTGGCAGGACGCCTCGACGGAGTTGAATGCCGCCGAAGCTCTCGCGACCAAGCCCGATGAGAGGCTCTACGTCTACTTCCTGCGCGGCTCGCTCTACGACCACCAGAAGCTTTATGACGAGGCCGAGGCGCAGTTCCGCAAAGCTCTCGAGATCGACCCGCAGAATCCTACGGTGCTGAACTACCTCGGTTACATGCTCGCTGATCGTGGCGTGCGCTTGCCCGAGGCGCTGGTGATGATTCGTAAAGCGGTCGAGCTCGATCCGCAGAACGGCGCATTTCTCGACTCGCTCGGTTGGGTGTACTACAAGCAGGGGCAGTACGCGCTTGCGGAAGAGAATCTTCGCAAGGCCAACGAGCGCATCAACACCGACCCCACAGTTCACGACCATCTCGGCGAGGTCTACGAGAAGACCGGCAACCTGAAGATGGCCGTTACGCAGTGGGAGCGGTCGATGACCGAGTATGCTCGTTCTTTGCCTGCCGACGCCGATCCGGCCGACGTGGCCAAGGTGCAGCATAAGCTCGAGAACGCCCGCGTGAAGCTCGCCAAGGTATCAGCCAAGTAGCTTCGCGTCCCTCCATCCGGCACTTCAACTTGCCGTTGCCGTTACACTTTAAACTGACTATGGCATTCGATCTCCATCGATGCGCGGTCGCCGGAGATCTCGGCGATCCTCTTTTGACCCGCGTCTATCCTGCGCCTTTTCGCCCCTCGCGCACTCCCTTCCAGCGCGACCGTGAGCGCGTGGTGCAGGCGCGCGCCTTCCGCCGCCTTGCGGGCAAGACGCAGGTCTTCACCAGTCGTGCCTCAGATCACTTTCGCAGCCGACTTACTCACACCATCGAGGTTGCCGAGATCGCCCGCGCCACAGCCAGCGCGCTTCACCTCAACGAAGACCTCGCAGAAACGCTGGCGCTGGTCCACGACATCGGGCATCCGCCCTTCGGTCACGCAGGAGAGCGGGCTCTCGACCGCTGCCTGAGCCGTCACGGCCGGCGCTTCGACCACAATCTCCACGCGCTTCGCATCGTCGAACACTTCGAGCAGCGCTACGCGGCGCATCGGGGTCTCAATCTGACGCTCGGCGTACGCGAGGGCATCATCAAACACTCCCGCGACTACCGCGCCGACGAACATCCCGAGCTCGCCGAATATTTTCTCGACCAGCGTCCTCCGCTCGAAGCCCAGTTGATCGATCTCGCCGATGAGATCGCCTACCTCACGGCGGACCTCGATGACGGTGTAGAGTCCGGCCTGCTCGATATCGGCCACATTCGCGAGCATGTTGACGTCCTCGGCCGCTGCTACCGCAAGGTTGAGAAGGAGCACGCGGGAGTCGACGAAAAGTATCTCTTCAACGAGGCGCTGCAGTTGATGCAGAACATTCTCACCGATGACCTCATCGAGACGACGGGCCGCAATGTGCTTGCCCTCGGCGCTGAGAGCCTCGAAGACATCCGCCGGCATCCTGCGCGTCTGGCGCAGTTCTCTCCTCAGGTGGAGGCCGAGCGCCTCCAGGAGAAACGCTATCTCTACGACACGCTCTACACCTGCGGCCCGCTCGAGATCGAACACGACAAGGCCGAAGAGGTAGTCACCGCGCTCTTCGATCACTGGGTTAATGACCCCGAAGAACTTCCCGCCGGCCACTTCGACGAGGTGCGCAACGAAGGCCTGGCGCGCGTGGTGGCTGACTATATCGCCGGCATGACCGACCAGTTCATCCTGCTGCAATACGCGCAAGTCAAGCGTGCCGTCCGCAGATAAAGGGCGATTCTTCAGTGTTCTTTCGCGAATTCATCGACCGGAAGGCGTAGAATTCCAGCCAAATGAACTTCAGCCCGGCCAACATCACGGCGCTCATTATCGCTGCGAGCTTTGCGGCGGGACTGAATATCTACGCCACTGTCCTGACTCTGGGAATTCTCGCTCGCACGCAATGGGTTGCTCTCCCTCCCGGTCTCGATTCGCTCGGCCACACCTGGGTTCTCGTTGTCTGCGGAATCATGTTTGCGATAGAGTTCGTCGCGGACAAGATCCCCGGCTTCGACGTCGTGTGGAACGCGCTCCACACCGTCGTGCGCGTACCCATCGCGGCTCTCGTGGCTTATCACGCAAGCTCGCAGTTGACGCCGCAGATGCAGATCCTCGCGACTGCTTTAGGCGCCGCGGTCGCACTTGCGGCTCACGGATCGAAGACCGCCCTGCGCACCGCGGTCACGCCAAGTCCGGAGCCCGTCTCCAACATCGCACTCAGCACTTCCGAGGACGCCGCCGCCATCGGACTCACGTGGTTCGCGACTCATCACCCCATCATCGCAGCCGTTATAGCCATCCTCGCGCTGCTGGGGATATTCCTCACCGCGCGCTCTCTTCTGCGAGCCATCCAGCGTCCCCTGCGCAAACTCTTCGGCACTGAACTCGAAGAGGACAAGGCGAGTCCAAAACCTTTGCCCTAACGGCTTGGCCGAACCGGCGGCATCTTAATCTCAAACAGCTTAGCCGGATCGAGATAACTCCCCTGCCACCGAACGCCGAGATGAAGATGCGGCCCTGTCGCGCGTCCTGAGGCGCCGCTCAGCGCAATGACCTGGCCCTTGCGAACCTTTTGTCCCACCTTCACCTGAAACTTCGACAGGTGCATGTACACGCTCATCAACCCAAGTCCGTGGTCAATCACAACGCAGCCGCCCTCATAGTAGAGCGGCCTCGCGAGCACAACGCGACCTGAGTTGATCGCAGCCACCGGCGTGCTCATCTTGGCGTGATAGTCCAGCCCGCGATGCACGCTGGCCAGCTTGCCGTTGAACAGCCGCTGATTGCCAAACGAGTCCGACTGCGGCGCAAGGTGAAGCGGAGGCACAAAATTGTCGCTCCACTGTGGAGTCGTCGCCGAGTTCGCAAAGGCCTTGTCCTTCACTAGCTTGTCAGCAGCAATCTTCTTCAAAGCCGCTTCATCCGGCTCGACAAATTTATCCGGCACAGTGAGCGGCACCTTCGTGTAAGCCGCTTCGTCCACCGCCAGATCCTCGTGCAAAGTCTGCTGCCCGCGCACGCTGCTGATTTGCACTGTCAGCGGATAAGTGCCGGGAACAACCTCAACGTCCACCCCGGCAATCGCAAACCATGTGTGACGATCGGCGCTTGAGAAAAACTCCACCGGATGACCCTGCCAGTTGCCCGTCACTGCGGTCGCCGGCTCTTGCAGCGAGACCGTCAGCAGAAACGGAGATCCATTGCTCAACGCATCAGGAGTAACGACGATCGCATCGGAAGCAACTTTCTGACCGCCCCACGCGAACCGACCGCTCAGTAGGAGGAAAGCTACAACTCCAACCAATCGACTTAACCGGACAGAAGCGTGAGCCATGAGAACAGGCTAAGCCAGAAAATACTTTGCAACGAAGCAAATCGCACCACTGCTCAACACGGTAACTCCGGAAATGACCGCGGTCGCGGTGATATTCTAGCCACAATCAAGCAGGAACGAGGCACTCAGCTTTTCATGTCGAACGAGAACACCCCCGAGAACAATCCCGCCGTCGAGGCCGTCGAAACAACCGAATCCACCGAATCATTCGGCGCACTCCTCTCTCAGTTTGAGCGAACCCACTCGCGGCGAGCGGGCGAAGGCGGAAAACAGATCTCGGGAACCGTCGTTGCCGTGACCGTGGACTCCGTGCTCGTCGATATCGGCTTCAAATCCGAAGGCATCCTGCCACTCTCCCTCTTCGAAGGCGCAGGCGAAAAGGTCGAGTCCGGCACCAAGCTGCTCGTTTCCGTCAAGGGCCGCAATGAAGAGGGCTACTACGAACTCTCCCGTCTGCGCGAAGAGCAGCCCAAGGACTGGACCGCCCTCGAGCAGGCCTTCGCCGACAAGGCCATCATCGCTGGCACCGTAACCGCCGTCGTCAAAGGCGGCCTCAGTGTCGACGTCGGTGTGCGCGCCTTCATGCCCGGCTCTCGCAGCGGAGCCCGCGATGCAGCAGAGATTGAAAAACTCGTCGGCCAGGAGATTCGCTGCCGCATCATCAAGCTCGACGCCACTGAAGAAGATGTTGTCGTCGATCGCCGCGCCGTCGTCGAAGAAGAGCAGCGCTCCAACAAGGAGCAGCGGTACTCGCAGATACAGGAGGGCGACATCGTCTCCGGCACCGTTCGCAGCCTCACCGACTACGGCGCCTTCATCGACATCGGCGGCGTCGACGGCCTCCTCCACATCGGCGACATCGCATGGAGCCGCGTCGAAAGGCCCGCCGATATCCTCACCGTGGGCCAGCAGATCGACGCGAAGGTCCTCAAAATCGAGCCCTCCGGCAAGCGCATCTCGCTCGGCCTCAAGCAACTCCAGCCACATCCATGGGACGCAGTCCCCGGCAGATACACCGCCGGCGAGCGCATCCGTGGCAAAGTCACGCGCGTTACCGACTTCGGCGCCTTCGTCGAACTCGAGCCCGGCGTCGAAGGCATGGTCCACCTCTCCGAGATGTCGTGGGCCAAAAAAGTCCGCAAGCCCGGCGACATGGTGAAGGCAGGCGACGTCGTTGAGGTCATGATCCTGGGCGTCAGTCCCGCAGAACGCCGC
>Ga0210388_10002790_pt1 | contig 13595 bp, 9 predicted proteins | sample IncBWC19OmetaG_FD_155485 | JGI IMG/M metagenome (GOLD analysis project Ga0210388, IMG submission 155485) | Forest soil microbial communities from Barre Woods Harvard Forest LTER site, Petersham, Massachusetts, United States - Inc-BW-C-19-O ...
ACGAGATGGGCATTACGCGAAAGCGCAGCGTAATGTTAGCGGGAGATGCGGAAGCGTGGCCAACGGAAGATCATGCCTGGCAGGGGTCGAGAGAGTTGCGATACCAGCGGATGGAGCAGTCTTCCAGTCAATCGTTCGGAGCATTGGTAAGGCGATACATGCACGAAGCAATGCCAGAACGGTATTCAACCAAGAAGTCCTACGTATCCATTTTGAAAGTGCACATTTTGCCACAATGGGGCGAGGCTCCTGTGGCCGAAGTGAAAAAGCCCCTCAAGGTGGAACAGTGGTTGAAGGAGCTGAAGCATTCTCCCAAAACGAAGTCCAACATAAAGGGTCTCCTGCATCGCATTTTTGAGTACGCGATGAAATGGGAAATTTTGGAGACTCAGAGAAACCCGATGCAGTTAGTCGAAATCAAGGGCGTGACGAAACGGGTTCGCAAGAAAGTTGTGCTTACGGTCGAGCAATATCAGGCTCTTCTCGCAGAGCTTCCGTACCACATTCAAGTGATGGTCATGATTGCAATGTGCCTGGGCTTGCGCATCAGTGAGATCAGGGCATTGCAGTGGCAGGACTTTGATTTGAAGGGGCGGATACTGACGTTGACCCGATCGATTGTAGGCCGCTACGTCTGGAACGGCGGAAAAACCGGAGCTTCAGAGGACGAAGTGTTTCTGGATTCCAAGCTAGTGTCCGTTCTGGAGGATTGGCGGAAACAATGTGTCGAAACGCCGGAGGCTTGGCTATTCGCTAATGCGGATACGAAACGCCCAGTCCACGGCGATGCCATTCAGAAAGACTACTTGCGACCAGCAGGTGAAAAGATCGGATTGCAAGGAGTGGGGTGGCACAGCTTTCGGCACACCTACCGAACGCTGATTGATGATATCGGCACGCCACTCGGGGTGCAGCAGCGCCTCATGCGGCACGCAGACATCAAGACGACCATGAATACCTACGGCTCGGCATTTGAGAAAACGAAGCGCCGAGCCAATAGCCGGGTAGCAGATCTCGTTTTGCCGCCCGCGATCAAAAGTCAGCTTAAGGATAGTGCGAAGGAAGTTTCCCTGAAGAATTTGAGGCCCGAAACAGCCACGATCCAGTGATTTTGGAACTGGGGACTACGCCCGTAGTCCCTCAAATCCGTAAATGGTTGCGGGGGGTGGATTTGAACCACCGACCTTTGGGTTATGAGCCCAACGAGCTACCAGACTGCTCCACCCCGCATTTCGATCATAGCAACCGCGCGGGGTGCCGTCAAACTTCGTCGGTGTGCATCTGTGGGACTCGCGGGCAGCGGAAACTCCAGCAATAGCGGCATCCTATTGACGATCGCAGCATCGAAGAGAATGTCGCCCGGGTTGCGCTATTATGATTTTCATGTTCGGGCAGTCTGTTTCGAATCAGGAGGCTCACAGCATGCCAAAGAAAGAAATTTCCAGCCGTCAAACCAACATCAGTGCGCAGCCGCGAACTCACCAGCGTGCTGCCGAGATTCAAGCGTATGGCACGGTTTCACACGCGTTGCCGCTTGAACTGGAGGAACCGGTCCGCCTTGAAATGACCGAGCAGTTGAACCTGCTTCTGGCCGACAGCATGACCTTGCGCGACCTCTATAAGAAGTCGCACTGGCAGGTTGCTGGTCCGACGTTTTATCAACTGCATTTGTTGTTCGACAAACACTTCAATGAACAAGTTGAGATCGTCGACGAGATTGCGGAGCGGATCCAGTTGCTGGGTGGAGTATCCGTGGCGATGGCCGCCGACGTAGCGGAGACCACTCGCATCGAGCGCCCGCCGCGCGGCCGCGAGGAAGTTCCGGTTCAGATCTCCCGCCTGCTGGATGCGCACCAGATCATCATCGGCCATTGCCGCGAACTAGCCGAGAAGGCCACCAAACTCGGAGACGCCGGCACGAACGACTTAGTCGTGAGCGACGTTCTGCGTCCCAATGAACTGCAGGTGTGGTTCTTGAGCGAGCATCTGGTTGAAGTGCCGCTCGTGCATGCGCAAGAGCCGTCGGCGCGTAAGGCTGGATAGTTTCGGTGTTTTCGAATAATCGATGCGGGTCCGGCGCAAGGCTGGACCCGCATTAATTTTTCGGTAATAAGTCTGACTTACTTCGCCTTGCCTGCTTCTAGTTTGTCGTGATCGTAATATTCGTACGCCGACATGGGCTTGTCGCCGCCCTTTTTCCAGATGCGCGAATCTTCCGGCAACTTGTTGAGCACGCGCGCCATTTCGCGGACGTGCATGGCGACCGTTCCACAACACGCGCCGATAAAGTTGATTCCCAGGTCGCGGGCGTTCACCGCGTAGTCCGCCATCTCCTTACGCGTGAGTTGCAGAGGATCCAGCGCGTAGGGAAATTCCGGAAGACTGGTGAAGTCGGGCTTGTCTTTCGGCGTGCGGTACGCAACGGGCTGGCACGCGAGGTATCCTGAGACCGCGTTGCGCATCTGTTCCATCGGGCCCAGAATATGCTGCGGCGGCCGCAGGCAATTCATGCCGACAATGTCGGCTCCCGCGTCAAACAAGGCTTTCGCGGCGTCGGCTGCGCTCTTGCCCTCGGCGGTTTCATCTTTATTCTCGAAGCAGATGGTGACCATTGCGGGCAGTCCGGTTTTCTTGGCGCGTTCCACGGCGATCAGCGCTTCACCGAGCCAGGAAAAAGTCTCACCGATGATGAAGTCGACGCCTTCGTCAACCTGCACGGCAAGTTGCTCGTCGAATGTTTTGCGCACGCGATCCGCCGCCGAGGGGCTGTCCGGCTCGTACATCCAGGTCAGGCTCAGGTTGCCGGCGACCAGACATTGATCTCCCGCGACTTCGCGCGCCACGCGCACTGCCGAGCGATTGAGTTCCTCCAGTCGATTCTCCAGTCCGACGGTTGCGAGTTTGTCGCGGCTGGCGTAGAACGTGAGCGCCTGCAGAACTTCGGCGCCGGCTTCGCGAAACTCCACGTGCAGTTCGCGCAATGCGGTGGGATACAACAGCGCAACTTCGGGAGTGAACGGACCCGCGCGCACCCATCCGCGCTTTTCCAGTTCAAGTAAATAGCCGCCGTCGCCCAGTACGGGGCCGTCTTTCAAGCGTTCGAGAATGCCTTTCTTTTTCATGCTTGCTCCTGAGAATTAATCGTCAACATATTCGTATTCCGCTTTGATCGGCCGGTTGTCCGCGAAGCGAGCAGGAGCGAACGCGCTGATGTCGACGGTTTTTCCTGCTCCGTCCAGCACGAGTTCGCTCATGGCAAGCCCGATCGCGGGAGAAATCTTGAAGCCCATGCCGGAAAATCCCGCGCACACGTACAAGCCGCGGATATCGGAAATCTCGCCCAGCAACGGCCGCGAATCCGGTGTCATGTCATACACACCGGTTACGCCGCGCATCACTTCCGCATTCTCCAGTTTTGGAACCCGTCGACAGGCTCGCTCGATGATTTCTTCCAGCGATTCGTCGGAAGCGCGCTGGGGAAAATCGTCAGGATCAACCGGACGTGTTCCATAGAAATCACCGATCAGAAATTTGTCGTGCGCGTCGGACCGAAAATAAGTTGCGGTGACCGAGTCAATGCAGGCGCAGCCTCCGCCCTTCATGCCAGGAGCATTGCGGAGAATGGCAACCTGGTGATATTCGCATTCGATCGGGGGATCACATCCGGCTTTCTGAAACAGCGAACGGGTCCACGGTCCAATGGCGGAGATAACTAGCGGAGCCGATATCTGTCCCTGATCGGTCATAACGCCGCGGACTCGACCGGCTTCAACCACAAACCCCGCCGCCTGAGTGCGCGAAAGATAGGTCACTCCCATGTCGCGGGCCGCGGTGAGAAAATCTCCCGCGACGCCCGCGCCATCGCCATAACCGGACTCTGATTCATAAGCGGCCAGCTCGACTTCGTCCACGTTCCAGTCGGGCTCAAGCTCACGCAGTTCGTTTCTGCCAATCAGTTCGACTCTTGCGCCCGCCTTGCGCTGCATCGCAACGTTCAACTTCAGCCGCTCCAATTCATTCGGGTGCACGATGCGAACAAAGCCGGTCTCGCGGAAGTCGCCCGGCTGTCCCACGATTTCCCGCCAGTTCTGAAACATATGCAAGCTGATCAGCGCGAGTTGCACTTCGGGTGGAAAACTGTAGTGCATGCGAACCAGCGCGGATGAGCGCCCGCTGCCTCCACGGCCTACGTGATCCTTGTCGATGACGACGATCTTACCTGCGTTCCGTTTCGCAAGATGAAAGGCGATCGACGCGCCCATCACGCCGGCGCCGAGAATGACGATGTCGGCGGTCTTCGGCAAGGAAGGTGACAGTCCGTTCGAACTCATGCCGCCGCCTCCCGCAATCGCCCTTTCTTCCAATCCCGCAGTGCTTGATGCGCGGCGTTGCGTCCGGGCGCCCCGGTAACTCCGCCGCCGGGATGAGCTCCCGCGCCGCACAAATAGAGGCCTTCGACCGGCGTGCGATACTGCGCCCAGCCGGGCACGGGCCGCATAAAGAAGAGTTGTTCCAGGCGTAAGTCGCCGTGAAAAATGTTGCCCTCGGTCAGTCCGTAGGTGCGCTCGAGGTCGAGCGGAGTGAGCACCTGTCGTGCCACAATCGCCCCCGGAACGTTGGGCGCATATTCAGCGATCTTTCTTACCACGCGGTCGCCGAGTAGTTCACGCTTCTCGTCCCAGTTGCCTTCGCGCAAGTGATACGGCACATACTGCACGAAGCAAGTAAGAATGTGTTTGCCCGGAGGCGCGAGCGAGTCGTCCGCATTCGACGACACCACGCAATCCACCCACAGCTGTTCCGGAATCTCGCCAAACTTCGCGATGTCGTAACAGCGCTCCGCGAATTCCAGCGACGGAACCAGCGTGTAGAACGTGCGTTCGAGAGGCGTGGCTTGCGGCGAAGTGCCGGTGAAGCGCGGTTCCTCCGCCAGCACAAAATTTACTTTGGCGCAGGGGCCCTGCATCTTGATGCCGCGCACCGCTGTGACGAAGTCCTCCGGCAGTTCCTTCGCGTCCAGCATCTTAAGAAACGTGCGCTTGGGGTCGGCGTTCGACAGCACGATGCGCGCTCGGAGTTCAGTTCCATCTTCCAGCACAACGCTGCGGGCGCGGCCGTTCCGCACCTCAATGCGCGCGACCGATGCCGAGGTGCGAATCTCCACTCCGAGTTTTTTTCCTGACGCCGCCAGCGCCTGCGTGATCGAACCCATGCCGCCCATAACATGCCCGTAGAAGCCCTGCAGTTCGTGCTCGCCGCCGCTCAACAAGTGAAACAGCAGTCCGATGGCCGTCCCTGGCTGGTAGGGTCCGCCATGTTTGCCGTAAACATTGTTGGCGAGGAACATCGTCTTCATTTTTTCGGATTCGTAGTTGTGGTCGAGAAACTCGCCGAGGCTACCCGTGAGAAACGAAACCAGCTGAGAGATCTCGGCGCTCGAGATCCCGCGAAACCGTTTGCCCACGCGAAAAAGATCGGCCCAGCCTTTCATGGTGGAAGTGTCGACCTCAGGCGGCGGCTCCATGAAAAACGGCTGCAAATAGCGTGCCAACTTTTTTAGCTGATCGTCGACTTGCACAAATCGTGCTGCATCTTTTGCGGAAATCCTGGAAAATTCTTTTTGCGCGCGTTCGCGATCCACCCACCAGGGGACGACGTGCCCGTCGGGGAAGGGAACCTGGATGGCCGGGTCGCAGGGCACCATCCGCAGGCCGTAATCAGCGAGCCGTAGTTCTGAAATTACTTCCGGCCGCAGCATGCTTGCGATATAAGATGTCGTCGAGACGCGGCAACCGGGAGCGATCTCTTCCGTCACGCAACATCCGCCCACAATTTCGCGGCGCTCCAGCACCAGCGTCGACAGTCCGGCCCGGGCCAGGTAAGCTGCGGCGGTCAGTCCATTGTGCCCCGCGCCGATTACGATGGCGTCGTAAATAGTTTGTGCCGGTGGGCCTTGCAATTGTTGACTTGGAGTCACACCTATACCAGTGGAATCGCATAACAGTACCGCAATTAGCAGCGAAAATGAAGTTGAAATCGAGAGTCGGCTGCTGTATGCTCTCGTGACTGATAGTCATTTCTATGCCGGGAATCGCCAGCAATCGCGTTGCTCCTCCGCTATACCAGCGCCAGGCTCCGCCGCGTCCGCGATCTGAGGCGAAACGGGCCCGCATCATCGAGGCGGCTACACAGCATTTTGCCGAGCACGGATATCACGCCGCACGCGTGGGCGACATCGCCGTCGCGCTCGGCATCGCCAAGGGTTCTATCTTTCAGCATTTCGGCAGCAAGGATGGACTGTTTTTCGAAGTCTACAAGCGCGCTGTCCGTACCTTCCCGAAGTATCTCGACGCGCCGCCAGACGTGCGCGAGGCTGGAATCTTTGAAGTGCTGCGCTATTGGCTGGTCCGCACCGAGCACCTGCTGCACGAAGACTGGATTCCTTACCGCATTTCTCTGCTCGGCAATTACGGCACCGATCTGGTTTTGAAGCGAGAGATTAATCGTTTCCTGATCAGTGAAGATCCCTACGGCACAGTGAGCTTTGTCCGATACGGCCTGGAACGGCGCGAGCTGCGGAAAGATATGGATATCGAAATGATTGTCTCGATCCTTGACTGGATGATGGAACGCTTTCAGGACGCGCTGCTCACCGCCGAACTCGATCCGGGACTTTTTCGTCGACAGGGCGAACTGGCGGAGAAAAAAGAAGCCAGAATCCAGCAGTTTCTAGGGGTGCTGAGACGCGCCATTGGCGCCACGCCCACTGCAACGGTCTCCGGCGCCCGTTTGCAGAGTCAGCGCAGATAGAGTGGGTAGTGGTCACAAGTGCGGTAGCATTAAGTTTCTAATTTTCATTCGCCACTCGAGAACAACCATGCCACCGTCCATCGAACAGATTCTCTCCAGCTACAACGATCGCGCCCCGTTGTCAGAGGCCTCAACCATTCCCGCGCCCTGGTATATCGATCCGCGAATCGCGGAAATGGAGCGGCTCAACGTTTTCGGCAAAACCTGGCAACTCGTTGCCCGCACCGATCAGGTGCAAAAGCCTGGAGAGTTCATCTCAGCGCGCCTCGCCGGCGAACCCATCGTAGTAGTGCGCGGCGGCGATGGCGAACTGCGCGCTTTCTACAACGTCTGCCGCCATCACGCCGCCGCCGTCGTTACCCAGCCTTGCGGCCACGCTGAGATTCTGCAGTGTCCTTATCACGGATGGAAGTACGGTCTCGACGGAGCGCTCAAAGGTATGCCTGAGTTCGAGGGCGTGCAAAACTTCGATCGCGCTCAAAATGGCCTGGTTCCCGTTCGCGTCGAGACCTGGGAATGCTTTGTGTTCGTGAATCTCGATCCGCAGGCTGCGCCGTTGCATGAGTTTCTCGGCGGCCTGGTCAAGCGCGTTGCGCCCCTCGGCATCAGCACGCTGCATTATTTCGATCGCCGTACGTACAACATCAACTGCAACTGGAAAGTCTATGTCGACAATTTTCTTGATGGCGGATATCACGTGCCGCACCTGCACAAGGGTCTGAGTTCCGTTCTCGACTACAAGCAGTACACCATCGAAAACGAAGATCGTTATTGTCTGCAGTCGAGCCCCATGGTCGCCTCCGACGAGGACGCCGCGACGGGTGCCACGCGCAAGGGCGACCGCGCCTGGTATTTCTGGCAGTATCCAAATCTAATGATCAATTGTTACGCGGGATACATGGACACGAATTACGTGATCCCGGTTGATGCCGACCATTGCACGGTGATTTTCGATTTCTACTTCAGTGACATCAGCGAGGCAGCGCGCGCCTACAACACCGAGTCGGTCAACGTCGGGAACCGCGTGCAGGATGAAGACCTCGGAATTTGCGAAGATGTGCAGCGCGGCCTGAAGTCGCGTGCCTACGGCGCGGGACGGCTCTCCGTGCGGCGCGAAGCCGGAGAACAGTTGTTCCACCGCCTGCTCGCCGCCGACTTAAGAGGAACACCGGCGCCATCCATCGCAGCAGCCGACTAGCTCGGCAAACTCGTTCGACGAAAGGCGTCGTGAAACGAACTCTGCTTTTCTTTGCCCTCTGCTGCATTCTCGCTGGTGGCGCGATCGCGCAGATCACAGCGATCCGCGCAGGAAAACTCGTCGACCCTGATTCTGGTTCCGTGCTCGCCGATCAAATCGTTCTGATCAGCGGTGCCAGGATCGAAAAGATCGGGAAGGGACTTGAGATTCCCGCCGGCGCCACCATCATCGATCTCAGCCAGATGACCGTGCTTCCTGGTTTGATCGATTGCCATACCCACCTCGCCGACGGCGTGCATGATCCCGAGCCGGTAAACCGCGCCCGCAAGTTGCCTGCGCAACTCGTGCTCGAGTCTGTGCCCAACGCGCGAGCCATGCTCGAATCCGGTTTCACCACCGTGCGCGATGTTGGGGTTTATCGTGCGTTGACTGACGTTGCGCTGCGCGACGCGATTAACCGCGGCGACATTCCCGGCCCGCGCATGTTCGTCGCTGGAGCGTACTTGACCATCACCGGCGGCGCGGGCGCCATGACCGGACTTGCGCCCGATGTCACGCTGCCCTGGGACCTTCGCTACGGCATCGCCGACAGCCCATGGGAGGTTCGCCGCGTGGTGCGCCAGCTGGCGCACGACGGTGCGGATCACATCAAACTTCTCTCCAGCGGCGCGGTGCTCACGCACAGTAGCAATCCCAATTCGCGCGAGTTCACTCCGGAAGAGCTTCACGCCGCGGTGGATGAAGCCAGTTCCTTCGGCCTTCGCGTGGAAGCGCACGCACACTCTCCCGAAGGCATCAAGAATGCGATTCGCGCCGGCGTCGCCTCGGTTGAACACGCCACTCTTATCGACGATGAGGGACTCGCGCTGGCCAAGCAGCACGGAACTTATCTCGACATGGACATCTATGACGAGGAGTGCATTCAGGAAGAAGGCAGGGCCGGAACCATCCCGAAGGAATTTCTCGAGCACGACGCGCAGCTGGGTCAGATTCAGCGCGACAATTTCCGCAAGGCAGTAACCGCCGGTCTGAAAATGTCATTCGGTACCGATGCAGGCGTGTGCGCCTACGGCACCAGCGCCAGGCAATTCGCGTTCATGGTGAAGTACGGCATGACGCCCATGCAGGCCATCCAGGCCGCAACCAGCAATGCCGCCGACCTGCTCGGTCATTCCAATGAATTCGGTTCGATCAAGCCCGGCAAATATGCGGACATCATCGCAGTCGCCGGCGATCCGCTCACTGACGTCCGCCTGCTGGAGAACGTGAAGTTCGTCATGAAAGACGGAAAGATCTACAAACAGTAAGATCTACAAACAGTGAGTCCGACTACTGATGATCGCGGGGGATCGTCTCCTGCCAGGTTTTCGTCTTGACCAGCGTTCCATCCTTCAGCAGTTCCCGCGTGTACTTGTAATAAAAATTCTTCTGATCCGTTGTTATCAGCAGATGTCCCCGCCACACCAGCGTGCGGCCTTTCAAAGCGAAAACACTTTCCGCTTCTCCGCGCACGGAACACGTCTCAGCATGCGCGTCGTCGCCATCGTAGGTCAGATTCTCGAAATCATTCTCCGTACCCCACGGATATTCATATCCATCCTTGCCTTTCCAGTGAACCGTAGTCTTCTGACGCGCTTCGTCGCGTTCCACCGTCCACTCGCCGGGCCAGGGGAAGCCTTCACTCTTGATGTCTTTTCGTTCTTCGGAAGGCTGCGGCGGAGAAAATTCCGGCGCAGTTTCCCCGTGTACCGGCACCACCGGCAGCACGAGGCGCGATCCGCCACTGCCGCCCAGTTCGAGCGATGTCGTCATGTTGTATGGGGTAGGCAGCATCATCGGCCACAGAGCGTTTGAAATTGCCACGCGGATGCGATGGCCTTTCGGGAAGACCCAGGAAGTCAGATGCATCTCAATGTCGAGTGGATAAACTTTTCCGGGCTCGAGATCGCGAGGCTCGCTCATCGAATCCCGCTGTGCCCCGTTGATTCCCGCGCCGGTGATTTGTGTGACGGTCCCATCGGGCGCGACATCTGAAAGCCGCGCAAACCAGTCGGCCAGCGGCGCCGTCGCCGACGCCTGCAACAACGCATGCGGACGCCCCAGAATCGCAACCTCGCTTTCCAGCGGCGCCGAATCATAAACCAGGCTGAAGGCATCCACCGGCCGCGGATCGCTTAGCAACTCTCCCCACCAGAAGCCAGCCTCCACCCCGACGGTAGGAACATACTTCAAATGATGCGTACCTCGCTCGGCTGCAGACTCAGCGAGCGAGTGATTCGGTTGCAGAAAAAATGTCGCGGCCTTGGCACTCTTCGGCGGCCATACTTCCTCGCGCCGCCATTCTCCTGGAACCTCCTGCAGGCTCGGGTCCGGGGGATGCCAATGCTGTACGTACACAACTAAGCGCGGATCGTTCTCAACTCCGGTGTCGCGTCCTTTGAGCCAGTGATCGAACCAGCGCACCGCCTGGTCGCGCCATTCCACGCGTGGACCGAAGTCCGCATCATTGGGATACGAATGATTCCATGGCCCGAGGATGGCTTTGATCGGAGCTTTCGATTTCATCAACATGTCCGGCACGTTGTCGCGGTAGCCATCCTGCAGGCCGCCAATCAGAAAACTCGGGATCGTGATTGCACTCAATGGCCGGACCCTGTCCCGCCAGAATGGACCATCGTGCTGGTGCTTCAAATAGAGCAGCGACCATGGCGGCGAATCGAATCGCGGCCCCAGCACTTTCTCGTCGAGTGAATAGTCCGGCGCACCCACCCAGCCTTCGGCCATGTCCATGTTCAATTCGAATTCGTCCACGTGCGCGATGCCGTCGACATAATGAACGTCGTCATGGAATAACTCGCCGGTTGCATGAATAGCGACAATCGCTTTGAGCTCCGGAGCATGGCGCATGGCCATCTGCAGCGCCGTGAAACCGCCCCACGAAATGCCGAACATGCCTACATTTCCGTTCGACCATGGCTGGTGCGCGAGCCACGCAATTACTTGTTCGCCGTCCACTTGTTCCTGCTCGGAATATTCACGCTCCGGCGGAGCGCCTTCGCTGGCGCCGAACCCGCGAATGTCGACTCGCACACTTACGTAGCCGCGCCGAGCAAAATAAGAATGCTTGGGATAGTCTCCCGCAGCCGTCCCGTCATCTTTCCGGTAAGGCAAATATTCCAGGAGGGCAGGGAACCTCTCTCCCGCTTTAGCGCCGTCGGGCATGTACAGAGTTGCAGCGAGCCGCACACCATCCTTCATCGGAATCCACGCCTGCTCCATACGCACGCCGTACGCGGACGGTGAGGGTGGCTCGATGGCAAAGAGAGGAACAGAAAAAATGCAGGCGATGACGCAGAGAATCGAGGTTGTTCTCACCAGGGGCGGTCTCCGTGGATTCGCCGGAATTTATCGGCGAATTGACTCGGGGTCAATTTACTCCTGCGGTGCCTGCTCGCGGCGCATGGCGCGCAGATCGATCCCGAGTTGCTCCGCTTTCTTATACAGGTGACTGCGCTCCAGGCCAAGCGCTTTCGCAGCCAGGCTCATGTTGTGGTGGCTGCGCTTTAGTTCCGCCAGAATCACATCGCGTTCGAACGACTGCACCCGTTCCGCGAGCGGACCGGACGCGACCGCCGCGGGCCCAATGGCCACGGCCGGAAAACTTTTCGGCAACGCCATCTGCACGGTCGCTAAATCAACCTGACCGTCGGTCGCAAGCAGCATCAGGCGTTCGACCATGTTTCGCAATTCGCGCACATTCCCCGGCCATGGATGCGATTGCAGTCCCTCCAGCGCCTCCGCCGTAAACGGAACCGGCTTCCACCCGTTTTGTACGGACACTTGCGCCGCGAAGTGTTGCACCAGCGCGGGAATGTCGTCGCGTCGATCCCGAAGCGGCGGCAGTACCAGAGGGAAAACGTAGATGCGATGAAACAGATCCTGGCGAAACTTCTCTTCGCGAACCCGCGCCTCAAGATCGCGATGCGTGGCCACTACGACTCGGACGTTCACAGTGACCGGTTTGTCGCCGCCGATGCGCTCAACTTCACCTTCTTCGAGCACGCGCAAAAGTTTGGCTTGCATGTTCAGCGGCATGTCGCCGATCTCGTCGAGAAAAATCGTTCCCTGATCGGCCTGCTCAAATTTGCCGACATGCCGTCCAGACGCCCCGGTAAACGATCCCTTCTCGTGCCCGAATAATTCTGACTCGATCAACTCCGCCGGCACCGCCGCACAGTTTAAAGTCACGAAAGGTCCAGCCGAGCGCGCACTTCGTTCGTGGATGGTGCGTGCCACCAATTCCTTGCCCGTGCCCGTTTCTCCCAGGATGCAGACCCGCGTCTCGCTTGCGGCGACGCGCTCCAGTTGCGCCATCACGCGTCGCATCGCGTCCCCTTGCCACACGATTTCGTGCTTGCCCAGGCGCTGCCGCAGTTGCCGGTTTTCACTTTCCAGGCGCTGCAGCTTCAGAGCGTTTTCCACCGTGAGCATCAGTTTGTCGCTGGAGATCGGCTTCTCCAGAAAGTCGAGGGCACCCAGTCGTGTGGCCCGCACTGCCATTTCGATGTGCGCCTGCCCTGACATCATGACTACCGGAGCAGTCACGCCCTGCCGCTTCAACTCCTCGAGCAAAGTCAGACCGTCTTTGCCCGGCATGACCACGTCAGAAAGAATCAGATCGAAGTCTTCAGCCTTAGCCAGTTCCAGGGCCTTGGCCGCGTTGTCGCACACTGTGGCCTCGTGTCCGGCCAGACGAAACGCGCGCGACAGCGAAGCCAGCGTGTTGGCCTCGTCGTCGACTATTAAAAGATGCGCTTTAAGCGGCAACACGTCCTCCAGTTCCTTCGTCCTTCAACTTATCGTTGTTGAAAGTGTATCGAGATTGTCCGGCAATTCGATCACGAAAGTCGTCCCCTGTCCCGGTTCGCTGCGCACGCTGATTCTTCCTCCGTGGTCGCTCACTACCGATTGCACGATCGCCAGCCCGAGTCCGGTTCCGTGTTGCTTGCTGGTGTAATAAGGAGTGAAGATGCGCTCGCACTCTTCCGGCGTCAGTCCCGATCCTGTGTCGGCTACTTCAATGATGGTCTTCGAATCGGCGCGCCGTGTGCGCAGTGTAAGCGTTCCGCCTTGCGGCATGGCATCCATCGCGTTGAGCACCAGGTTCGAAATGGCGCGATGAAGAAGTTCCGGGTCAAGCGCAATCTTTTCCAGATTCGCGTCAAGCTCAAGCTTACAGACAATCGGCGCCCGCCCCGGAGCTTGCAGCTGCGCCTGAAAAAGTTGCGCGACGCCCCGCAACAGCTCATTCACTGAGACGGGCTGTAACTGCGGATGCGGCATTTTCGAAAATTCGCTGAAGCGCCCGATGATCGTTTTCAGGTTCGAGATCTCCGCCAGCAGGGTTCGCGAACTCTCGCGAAATACTTCGTCGAATTGCTCCGGACTTTGCAGGCGCGCGCGTACCAGATTCTCCACCGTGAGCTGCAGGGGAAACAGCGGATTCTTCAGCTCGTGAGCCAGTCGCCGCGCTAATTCACGCCACGCCGCTACCCGTTCAGTCTGCACCAGTCGTTCCTTCTGCGTC
>Ga0210388_10002792_pt1 | contig 13590 bp, 15 predicted proteins | sample IncBWC19OmetaG_FD_155485 | JGI IMG/M metagenome (GOLD analysis project Ga0210388, IMG submission 155485) | Forest soil microbial communities from Barre Woods Harvard Forest LTER site, Petersham, Massachusetts, United States - Inc-BW-C-19-O ...
AAGGCCTCGAGTGCGTTGCGCGGAAATTCCGGCAGCTCGTCGAGGAACAAGACGCCGCGATGTGCGAGCGTTAGCTCGCCGGGCTTGAGCGCACCACCGCCGATCAGCGCTGCCACCGACGCCGTGTGCTGCGGACTGCGAAACGGCCTGCCATTCCCAACGTTGGGTCTGCGGCCTGCGGCCGATTCCAAGCTCGCGACTTCCAAGGCCTCGGGCGCCGACAAGGGCGGCAGCAAACCGGGCAAGCGTTGCGCCAGCAATGTCTTGCCGGCTCCAGGCGGGCCTATCAGTAGCAGTCCGTGTTCGCCGGCGGCGGCTATCTCCAAGGCGCGCTTGCCGGCGTATTGGCCGCGAACCTCGGCGAGATCCGCCGGAGTCGCGATGCGGGGTTGCTGTGCTGAAAGTTTGCTCTGCGGCGCCGCGCAGAGTGGTGCTTTGCCTCTGAGCGCGTCGATAACCTCGCGCAATTGTTCCGCCAGCCCAACTTTCGCGCCGGCGACCAGGCTTGCCTCCAGCGCGTTGGCGGCCGGCAGAATCATTTCGCTGCCGAATTTCTCTCCGGCGATGAGCGCGGGCAGCAGCTTCGGCGTCTCGCGCAGTTCGCCGCTCAACGACAACTCGCCGTAGAACTCTCGCTTCATGAGCGCGCGCGCCGGTATTTTGCCGTCGGCTGCCAAGATGCCGACGGCGATGGGCAGATCAAAGCGGCCGCCTTCTTTCGGCAAGTCCGCTGGCGAAAGATTGACGGTGATGCGCCGCTGCGGAAAATCAAAACCCGCGGTCACCAGCGCGGCGCGGACGCGCTCCTTGCTTTCCCGAACCACCGTTTCGGGCAGGCCGACCAATGCAAATGCCGGCAAGCCCAACCCTAAGTGAACCTCGACGCGCACCAGGGGCGCCACGACTCCCGCGGGCGCGCGGCTGAAGACTGTGCTCACGTCCCTGTGAGTGCTCATGCTAAACCCACGGCCTTCTATTGGGGCGAAAGCCTCCCTTCAATCTCCTTCAGACGCGTCTCCAGCGCCGCCAATTTACTCATGGTCCGTTCCAATATCGCGGCCTGCACATCGAAATCCTGTCGAGTGACAAGATCGAGTTTGCCAAGCTGCGCCTGCAGCACAGCTTTGAAATTGCTCTCCATATCACGGCCAAAGGCGCGCAGCGACTCCGGCACTGAATCGGCCAGGCGGCGCGCCAACTCGTCCAAACCATTCGAATTCATAAAGCTCATCGAAACCTCCAACAGTTACCCCGCAGCGGGCGCCGCACCCTGGTAACGCACAACCAGGGGCGCCGCGCGCTAGCTCGGTGCGCCGCTTGCGCTCGACGTCGTGCAACTCCTTGATTCCTCAACCTTCCGACCTTGGCATGGAAACTGCAATATTCGGGAGCAATACTACGCGGAACGGACAATGGGGGCGGTTTGATTTACCGGTGAAAGCGCGGACTAATGCATGAAGCTGATCACCGCCGTCATCAAACCTTTCAAGGTGGACGAGGTCCGGCAAGCGGTGGCGGATATCGGCATTCAAGGCGTCACGGTAACCGAAGTACAAGGCTACGGCCGGCAGCATGGGCACGCGGAACTTTATCGAGGCGCCGAATACCGGATCGAATTCCTGCCCAAGGCCAAGATCGAGCTGGCGGTGGACGATTCCATCGCCGAGCAGGTGCTGGAGGCGGTTTGCAACGTGGCGAGGACGGGAAAAGCAGGCGATGGAAAAGTCTGGGTACTCGAATTGGAACAGGCGCTGCGTGTGCGGACGGGCGAAACCGGCCCGGACGCGATTTGATACCGCGCCGCTGAACAAGGGATTTTCTTGGAGGATTTCTGAAGGCCCCGCCCGCTTTCGAGCGAGGCCGTAACTCTTGACGATTTAGGAGCATCTCGCGCCGGCAAGCCAGCCAACTCCCCCGTCGGTGCGATATCCCGGCGGCGCGGGTCTTTAACAGGGCCCGCGCCGTTTTTTATACCCCGACGCAAGACGCTCGCGGTTTTATACATGAGAAGAATCCAATTCTCCATGCTGTTATGCAGCAAAATCCCTTTGAATTAACGCTGGTAGACTGGTGCTTGTCAGAATCTGGAGCCCGTGGCATGAAAATGGTGATCGCCATCATCAAACCCTTCAAACTTGACGATGTCCGTGCGGCGCTGGCGGAGGTGGGAGTTCAGGGCATTACCGTGACAGAGGTCAAAGGCTTTGGCCGGCAAAAGGGCCACACTGAGCTTTATCGGGGAGCGGAGTACGTGGTCGACTTTCTGCCCAAAGTGAAGCTCGAATTGGCCGTGGACGATGAGCAGGTTGATCGAGTCGTGGAGGCCATTATTGAAACGGCGCGCACGGGTAAGATTGGTGACGGAAAGATATTTGTTGCGGATCTCGGCCAAGCGGTGCGCATCCGCACCGGCGAGTCGGGTTCACATGCACTGTAGCTAATCGCGAGGTTCGGACGATGAAACGCCTATTGTTGTGTGCCGCGTTGCTGGCCTGGTCGGGTCTGGCCTCGGCCGTCGTCTACAAATGGGTCGACGCGCAGGGCAAGTTGCAGTATGGCGATCGGCCGCCGGACGGCGTGCACGCGGAAGTGGTCGAACTGCTCGGCACTCATTCCGCCAGTAACCGCAACGCTTCTGCCCCGGCCAGGACTGCGGAAACAGCTCCCAAGATCGCCAACAACAACGCGACGCCGAAGGACTCTGAGACCAAGCGCGAGGTGGACCAGGACGTTGCTCAAACCAAAGAGAAGCAATGTACGGATGCGCAGGAGCGCTACAAGAAGCTCATCGAGGGCCGGCGCATCTACAAAGCAGGCGCGGACGGCGAACGCCAGTACATGAGCTCCGAAGAGATCGACACCGAGCGTCTCAACGCGAAGCGCGACATCGATACCATTTGCAATAGCACCACGTAGGTTGCGCTAGCATCTCGACAGACCGCCCTTAAAAGGTCTGGTTCGAATCCACCGGTTCAGTGCGCGCTTTGCCGCGGACCATCATAAGCCTTAGGCTACGGTTCTAAGACAACCGCACTTAAGGACAGCGCATATGCAAACAGGCTTCGTCGGATTGGGTGCCATGGGCGCGCACATGGCGCGCAACCTGCATCGCGCCGGTCTCCTCACCGGCGTGTGGAATCGGACCACGGAAAAAGCCACGGCGCTGGCCGCGGAATTGAAGGTACACGCATTCGCGAGTTTGACCGAACTCGCCGGTAACTGCGAAGCGGTGGTGATTTGCGTATCGGCCGACGATGATTTGCGCGCCGTGATCGCCGGGTTGGATCAGGGTTTGAGCCCGAACATGATCGTCATGGACTGTTCCACCGTCGGCAAGAATACGGTGCGTGAGATTCATGAACAGCTCGCCGCGCTCGGCGTCGGCTTCCTCGACTGCCCGGTGAGCGGCGGAGTCGAAGGCGCAAGGACCGCCTCGCTTGCCATCATGGTCGGCGGCGACGAAGCGGTGTTCACACGCGCGCAGCCGATCTTGGAAAAGCTCGGCAAGGCCGTTGCCTACATGGGCTCGAGCGGCGCCGGCCAGGCGGCAAAAGCCACCAATCAAATCATGTGCGCCGGCATCATCCAGGCCGTGGGCGAAGCCATGGCATTCGCGCATGCGGAATGCCTGCCGTTGAAACGCGTGATCGATGTGTTGGGCAAGGGTGCGGGCTCGAGCTGGTATTTCGTCAATCGCGCGCCTTTCATGGCGAACAATAACTTTCCGGCCGGTTTTCGCGTGCGGCTGCACGACAAGGATTTGAAAATCTGCCGCGACATGGCGGCGCGTCATGGCGCCGTGCTGCCGGTCGTGGAATCGACCCTCGAAGAGTACGCAAAATTGATCGCTCAAGGATATGGCGATGAAGACATATCGGCTATTTATCGATTGAAAACCAAGCTGTTTCCGGACTCAGAGTCGACGTGAGCGCAGCCCTGCGCATAGCAACGCGCAAAAGCCAGCTGGCGCTATGGCAGGCGCAACATGTCGCGATGCTGCTGCGGCAGGCGCACGCGGGCCTAACCGTGGAACTGGTGCCGCTGCTGACACAGGGCGACCGCATTCAGGATCGGAGCCTGGCGGCCATCGGCGGCAAGGGTCTTTTCATCAAGGAACTCGAGGTCGCGATCACCGAGCATCGTGCCGACATCGCCGTGCATTCGATGAAGGACGTACCCGCCGAGCTGCCGGATGGACTCATGATCGGCGCGGTTCTGAAGCGCGGCGATGCGCTCGATGCGCTGGTCACGGTAACCGGTATCAAGCGGCTCGCAGATTTGGCTCCGGGCGCCCGCGTCGGCACCTCGAGCCTGCGGCGGCAAGCGCAGCTGCGCGCCTTGCGTCCGGATCTTTCCATCCTGGCTCTGCGCGGCAATGTGGACACGCGGCTCCGCAAGCTCGATGCGGGAGAGATGGATGCGATCGTACTGGCGTGCGCCGGATTGATTCGATTGGGATTGGAATCGCGCATCACGGCGCGTCTCGATCCGGAAGAATGCCTGCCGGCGGTGAGCCAGGGCGTAATCGGAATCGAATGCCGAAGCAGCGATGCAAATACTCGCCGTTTGTTGCAAGCACTCGAGGACTCATCCACGCGTGTGGTGATGGACGCGGAGCGGGCATTTGCCGAGCGATTGGGCGGCAGCTGTCAATCGCCGATAGCTGGATACGCCGAGCGCACCGCGGATGAAATCACCCTCCGCGGTCTGGTGGCCGAGCCGGATGGTTCGCGGCTGCTGCGCGACAGCCTGTCGGGCGGCAGCGAAAACCCGGCCGCGCTGGGGCGGCGGCTGGCCGAACGGATGCTGGCCGCCGGCGCCGGACATTTGCTAGAGCGCTTGCGCACGGCCTAGCCCATGCCTCCGCTGCACGGTGTGGGCGTTTTGGTTACGAGACCGGAGTTGCAGTCGATGCCGCTGTGCCGATTGCTGGAAGCTCAGGGCGCGAGCACGCTGCGTCTGCCCGCCGTGGAAATCAAATCCCTGGGCGATCGTCGCGCGCTGGCGGCTGACTTGAGCGCGCTCGAAGGCTTCGATCTCATCATTTTCACCAGTGCCAACGCCGTCAGGTTCGGCGCGTCGTTTCTCGGCCAAAAGCGCGATCTGCCGCTCGCCGCCCTCGGTGCGGCGACGGCGCGTGCCTTGAACCAGGCGGGCTACCGCGTGGCGGTGCAGCCCGTCGGCACCACGGACTCCGAGGGTCTGCTTTTGCATCCGCGCCTGGAACGTTTGGCAGGCCATCGCATATTGATAATCAAGGGCAGCAACGGCCGGCAACTGCTCGAGCAAGAACTCACTCGCCGCGGCGCGCAGGTCGTGCAGGCCGATGTCTACGAAGTCGTGCCGGCAACTCCCAGCGCGGCGACGCTGGCGGTGGTGCACGAAAGATTCGCCGCCGGAGAGCTGCATGTGATCACGGCAACCAGTTTGAATCTGGCGGGTGCATTGCTCGAGCTGGCTCCCCTGAAGCTGCGCAGCGAGTTCGAACGCGTGCACTGGCTCGTTCCGGGCGCGCGCATCGCCGCCGGGCTACGCGAACGCGGGCTGAAGGCGCCGCTGCTGCAAGCCGAATCCGCCGAAGATCAGGATTTGGTGGCTGCGCTTCTGCGCTGGCGCTCGAGCGTGTCCGGGGCATAGTCGAACGAATCGAAATACAATCGAGAAGCGGAAACTCCGCGCGCCTTAAACTCGCGCTGTACGGCGGCTATCATCGCGGGAGGGCCGGCCGCGTATACCTCATGAGCATCCAGATCATCGATATCCTGAAGTGCGGCCTCGTGCACCCAGCCGCTTCTGCCGCGCCATGCAGGCGTGGGCTCCGACAGTACCGGTACGTAGCGCATGCGGGCACGCTTGCTGAGATTCTCGAGCCGCGCATGCGCGTACAAGTCGCGCTCGCTGCGCACTCCCCAATAGACGCGCATGTCGCGGTCAATGCCGTTTTCGATGACGTGGCGGAGGATGCTGATGAGCGGTGCTATGCCGGTGCCGCCGCCGATCAGCAACATCGGCGGCGCAGCGCCGCCCGGCGGTTGGCCGCCCCGTGGTTCGGTGCCCGGCGCTTGGACCTGCCGATATACAAATTGTCCGAGCGGACCTTCCATCGTCAGCAGTGTGCGGTCCGGACTCTGGAGAAATAGACGGTCGGTGAATTCGCCGCCGGCGACGCGCCGCACATGCAGTTCCAGCGGTCGGGAATCGTGCGGCGGCGATGCGATGGAGAAGCTGCGCCGCCGGCCGCCGGCAAGGATTATGTCGATGTACTGACCGGGTTCGAACGTAAAGGCTTCCGCGACGGGCAGTTGCAGCCATACACCGAGGACATCGTGCGACAACGTCTGGGTGCGCTCGATGCGACAGGGCAGGCGTTTGCTGGTGGCTGCATGCGCCGGCCGCATTGCAAATGTTTCTATCAATAGATCGGATCGTCCGGTCGCCTGACACAGCAGAATCAGGCCCTCGGCCGCCTCGGCATCGGAAAGACCCAGCGGCGGGCCATTGGGATAATGAATCTCGCCTCGCAGCAGGCGGGCGCGGCAGGCGCCGCAGTTGCCGCCCTTGCAGCTGTGCGGCAGATTCAACGAGCAATCAAGCGCTGCGTCGAGCAGCGTCTGATCGGGCGCGGCGCAAAATTCTAAGTTCGAATTGAATACACTGATGCGCACGCGCGTGGTCGACAGTCATTCAGTCCCGGTCAGACCGCGGGTTGACTGCGTTTGCTGTCCAGCCATTCGCCGATCGGCTGCCATTGCTTCCAGTCCGGCCAGGCGAGATATTCCGGCAGTTCGAGCACGCCCATGCCTCGCGAGTAGGCCCGTATATAATTCTGCGCTTCGCGCAGAGCCCCCAGATATGGCACTTTGAGCTTGCTCAAGTATTGATCCAATTCCTCGTACACCAGGGTGTATTCGCGCACGCGATTGGCGATCAATCCCAGACGCGCTTGCTTGCGCGATACCTTGCCGATCTCGAGCAATTCAGCCATGAAATGTCCGCAGGCCTTGATGTCGATGCTGGAAGGCAGCACCGGCACGATGATGGTTTCGGCACGGCGCACCAGTTCGTTGAGTTCGGTAGCGTGTACGCGAGCCGGCGCATCGATCACCAGGATATCGGTGTTGCGCGGTACATGGCGCAGTCCGTCTTCAAAAGCGGCGACGCCATTGATGACCGGCAGATCGGCTGGCCTCGAGGCCAGCCAGTCAAGGCTGGATCGCTGCGGATCATAATCGGCAAGACAAACTTGATGCCCGTCGCGGGCGAAAAAAACGGCAATGTTCGTGCTCAGAGTGCTCTTGCCGCATCCACCCTTCGAATTCAATACCATTATGTGACGCATAATCCCCCAGCTTCGATGTTTGGTAAGGTTGAACGAGAGAGCCGCGGTGCGCAACCCCCAGGCATGAGGAAACTATTCGCGCCGCTGCTCTCGCGACGAACAGCCGCATCGGCTATGCTCGCATCATGCGCATCGAGTTTCTGAAGATGCAGGGGTTGGGCAACGATTTCTTGGTATTCGACGCCGCTGCCATCGCGGCTGACACCCGCCTGGACTCCGGGTTGCTGCGCGCTCTCGCCGATCGCCATACCGGAGTCGGCTTTGATCAAGCGTTGATGCTGGAAAGTCCGCGCGATGCGGCGAGCCGCGTGTTCTACCGGGTGTTCAATTCCGACGGTACCGAGGTCGAACAATGCGGCAACGGCGCGCGCTGTATCGCGGCACTGCTTTACTGTCGCGCGCCGCAGCTGGGCCGCGAACTCACGATGGGCTGCCCGGGCGGAACCGTGCATGCGCGAGTCAGAGACGACGGCTTGGTTTCTGTGGACATGGGCGTGCCGAACTTCGATCCGCGCTCCGTGCCGATACAGGCCGACGTGTATGCGGACAGCTATTCCCTGAACGTCGACGGCGCCGACCTCGAGGTCAGCGCCCTCTCCATGGGCAATCCGCACGTGGTGCTGCGCGTAGCCGATGTGAAAGCCGCGCCGGTGGAGCGGCTCGGACCCAAGATCGAGCGGCACCCGCGTTTACCGAAGCGCGCCAATGTGAGCTTCATGCAGATTGTGGACCGCGGCCGCATACAGCTCCGCGTGTTCGAACGCGGCGCCGGCGAAACCTTGGCCTGCGGTACGGCCGCCTGCGCGGCCGTTGCGGTCGGCAAGCGCTTCGGCATGCTCGACGGCGAAGTGCGGGTCGATTTACCAGGCGGCACCGCGCTGGTTAATTGGGCGGGTGCCGAGCAGCATATTTGGCTGACCGGACCCGCTACCACGGTTTATTCGGGTTCCATCGATTTAACGCGATTCACGGGAGCAAAACAATGACGACGAGTCACGCGCGCGGGATCAAGCAGGATGTTCTCAATGATTCAAGTGTCGGCGACTATTTGCAGACGTATCCGGACTTTTTCGAGCGCAACTCGCAGCTGTTGACCAAGCTGCGCCTGCCGCACCTGCGCGACGCGGGTGCCACCGTGAGCCTGGTGGAGCGGCAAATCGAGGTGCTGCGCGAGCGCAATCAGTCGCTCGAGCGCAAGCTGAAGGAGCTGGTCGATGTGGCCCGCGCCAATGACGCGTTGGCCGATCGCATTCACCGCTTGAGCCAACGGCTGATTCGTGCGCATTCGCTGTTGGAGTCGATCAACGCCGTCGAGACATCGCTGCGCGAGGATTTCGACGCCATGCATTCGGTGATGGTGCTGTTTCTCGAGGAAGCACGCGCGCTGGAACCGGAAGCGGGTCGATTCCTGCGCATCGGTCATCCGGCGGACGACGATATCAAGAGCTTCGAATCGCTGTTGACGTCGGGCAAGCCGCGCTGCGGGCAGGTGCGGGACGCGCAGCGCGACTATCTGTTCGGCAAGGATGCGATCGCCATCGGTTCGGTTGCCCTCACGCCGTTGGGGCAAAAAGGCTCGCTCGGAATCCTCGGCATAGGCGCCAGCGACTCGGAGCGCTTCCACCCGGGCATGAGCACCGAATTTCTATCGCGCATCGGCGAGCTCGTGACCTACGCCCTCATGCGCTGAAGATATCCTTGTGGATGCCGGCGAGCGCGAATGGATCGAGCGGTTTTTAGCGCATCTTGCGCAGGAGCGGCGAATGAGCGGCCATACCGTCGCCGCCTATCGCCGCGATTTGCACACCATGATCCGGTTCTGCGAACGCCGCAAACTTACGCGCTGGGACGCGCTGGATAATTCCCAGGTGCGCGCCTTTGCGGCGGCCGAACATGCCGGCGGCATGGCGCCGCGCAGTATCCAGCGGCGCTTGTCGGCGCTGCGCTCGTTTTACGAATTCCTGCTGCGCGAAGGCGCGGTGGCGCGCAACCCCGCACAGGATGTCCGGGCGCCGAAAACCAAGAAGCGCCTGCCACACACCCTGGATGTCGATCAAATGGCGCGGCTGCTGGATTTTCGCGTCGACGATAGCCTGTCCTCGCGCGACAAGGCGATCATGGAATTGTTTTATTCGTCGGGATTGCGCTTGAGCGAACTCGTGGGATTGGATCTCTCCGCCATCGATCTCAAGGACAGAACCGTGCGGGTGCTCGGCAAGGGCAACAAGGCGCGAATCGTGCCCATTGGCCGCCATGCCATCGGCGCACTGAACAAGTGGCTGGTGCAACGGGCCGGACTGCTGAAGCAGAGACCTGACATATCATCGCGGCGCGCCGGCGCGCCCGCCAGCCCCTTGTTCGTGGGCAGAACCGGCCGTCAATTGTCGGTTCGAGCCGTGCAGCTCCGGGTTGACACCTGGGCGCGCCGCCAGGGCTTGGCACTGCATGTACACCCGCATATGTTTCGTCATTCGTTTGCAACTCACCTGCTCGAGTCCGGCTCCGATCTGCGCGGTGTGCAGGAATTGTTGGGTCACGCCGACATCAGCAGCACGCAGATCTACACCCACCTCGACTTTGCGCACCTGGCCAGCGTCTACGACGCCGCACATCCGCGAGCGCGGCGCCGGTCACGCCCGGCTTGAAAGGGCCGCCATCGGCCCCATCCTGAAATTTCATATGACCCACGACCCCGATCGCATGTATGGCACCACGATCCTCGCCGTTCGGCGCAACGGCCGGGTCGCGGTCGGCGGCGATGGCCAGGTGACTCTCGGTCAAACCGTGATGAAGTCCAATGCGCGCAAGGTGCGCCGCCTTTACGGCGACAAGGTGCTGGCGGGGTTCGCGGGCGGAACCGCTGATGCATTTACCTTGTTCGAGCGCTTCGAAGGCAAGCTCGAGAAATTCGGCAATCTCACGCGTGCTGCAATTGAATTAGCCAAGGACTGGCGCAGCGACCGGAGCTTGCGGCGCTTGGAGGCCCTGCTGTGTGTGGCCGATGCCGACAGTACCTATGTGATATCGGGCACCGGCGATGTGATCGAACCGGAGCACGATTTGATCGCCATTGGTTCCGGCGGCGGATTCGCGCAGGCCGCGGCCCTCGCCTTCATGCACAGCGAACTGTCTGCGCGCGAGATTGTCGAACGCTCGCTGAACATCGCGGCGGACATCTGCATTTATACCAATCGGCATCTCACGATCGAGGAGCTGTAGCTCCATGTCGCAGATGACGCCGCGGGAAATCGTCGAAGAGCTGGACAAGCACATCGTCGGCCAGAAGGCCGCCAAGCGGGCGGTCGCGATTGCGCTGCGCAACCGCTGGCGGCGCCAGCAGGTCGCGGAATCGCTGCGGCCCGAAATAACCCCGAAAAACATTCTCATGATCGGCCCGACCGGCGTCGGCAAGACCGAAATCGCGCGCCGCTTGGCGAGGCTCGCCAAGGCGCCTTTTATCAAGGTCGAAGCCACAAAATTCACCGAAGTGGGCTATGTTGGCCGCGAAGTGGACTCGATCGTCCGCGATCTTGTCGACATCTCCGTCAAAATGACGCGCGAGGAAGAAATCGCCAAGGTACACACCCGAGCTGCCGACAGCGCCGAGGACCGCGTGCTCGAGATTCTGCTGCCGCGCGCCTCCGCCGGATTTACCGGCGACGCGACGCCACGGGACAACGACACGCGGCAGCGCTTTCGCAAAATGCTGCGCGAAGGGGAATTGGACGACCGCGAGATCGAAATCGAAGTGCGCGCCATTCCCCATGGAGTCGAGATCATGGCGCCTCCGGGCATGGAGGAGATGACGCAGCAGCTGCAGGGGATGTTCCAGAACCTGGGCGGCGGCCGCACCCGCCCGCGCAAACTCAAGATCAAGGAGGCATTGAAGCTCTTGGTCGACGAAGAAGCGGCGAAGATGATCAACGAAGAGGACCTGAAGGTGCGCGCGGTCGAGAACGCCGAACAAAATGGCATCGTCTTCATCGACGAGATCGACAAAATTGCGCGCCGCCAGGAAACCATGGGCGCGGATGTATCGCGCGAGGGTGTGCAGCGCGACCTGCTGCCCTTGGTTGAGGGCTGCACGGTGAACACCAAGTACGGCACGGTGAAGACCGATCACGTATTGTTCATCGCATCCGGCGCGTTTCACATGTCCAAGCCCTCGGACCTGATCCCGGAGCTGCAGGGCCGTTTGCCGATCCGGGTGGAACTCGAGCCTTTGGTCGTGGGAGATTTTGTGCGCATATTGACCGAGCCCGATGCGTCATTATGCCGCCAGTACACCGCGCTGCTCGCCACCGAGGGAGTGACACTGGAGTTTGCGGATAGCGGCGTGCAGCGGCTCGCGGAAGTTGCCTTCGAAGTCAACGAACGCACCGAAAACATTGGTGCGCGGCGCTTGCACACCGTGATGGAGCGCCTGCTGGAGACCGTGTCGTTCGATGCCGCCGATCGCAACGGCACGAAAGTTCTCATCAACCGCGAGTACGTGGAAGGCAATCTCGGCGAGCTGGTGAAGGATCAGGATCTGTCGCGCTATATACTTTGAGCACTCCTCAGCCAATCGAAATCAAGCTGCGGACGGAATCGCGGCTGCTCGACGTGCGTTTCGATGACGGCTCGCACTTCGAGCTGCCGTTCGAATACCTGAGGGTCTTCTCGCCGTCCGCCGAAGTCAAAGGTCACGGCGGCGGCGAGGGCGTGCTCGTGACCGGCAAGCAAAACGTCGGGATCAGCAGCGTCGAGCCGGTCGGAAATTATGCCCTGCGCCTGTTCTTCGATGATGGCCACAATACCGGTCTTTATTCCTGGGGCGTGCTGCACGAATTAGGAAGCGACCTGCAGGCGAATTGGGAGCGCTATCTCGAGCGCTGCGCCGCGGCCGATACTCCGGCGAAATAGCGCGGCGCTTGGCTGGCGCGCCAGTCGGCTACAATGCCGTCCTACACTTCAAGGGGCGCCATGGCTGACTCCGATCGCACGGTGGATTTTGGATTTGAAAAGGTCGCCGCGGCCGACAAGGCGGCGCGCGTGCGCGCGGTGTTCACTTCGGTGGCGGCCAAGTACGATGTGATGAACGATTTGATGTCGCTGGGCGCGCATCGGCTATGGAAACAGTTCACCCTGTCGTTGACGGGTTTACGGCCGGGTCAGAGCGCCTTGGATGTTGCCGGGGGTACGGGCGATCTCAGCAAGGGGCTGCTGCGGCAGGTGGGCAAATCCGGGCGGGTGGTGCTGTCGGATGTCAATCCCGCAATGCTGGAAATCGGCCGCGACCGGTTGCTGGATGCGGGATTCGTGGGCAATCTCGAATGCATCGTTGCGGATGCGCAAGCGCTGCCGTTTCCGGACGATAGTTTCGATTGCGTGACCATCGGCTTCGGCCTGCGCAATGTCACCGATAAGGCGGCGGCGCTGGTCTCCATGCACCGCGTGCTGAAACCGGGAGGTCAATTGCTGGTGCTGGAATTTTCGACGCCGGTGGCGCCGGGATTGAAATCCATTTACGACGCCTATTCCTTCAACATGCTGCCGCTCCTGGGAAGGCTGGTTGCGCAGGACGCGCAAAGCTACCGCTACCTTGCCGAATCGATCCGCGTGCATCCCAATCAAGAGACCTTGCTCGAGATGTTGCGCACCGCCGGGTTCGCCCAGACGCGTTATCACAATCTGACCGGCGGAATAGTCGCCGTGCATCGCGGCTACAAGATCTGACATGCCCGCTACTCCTGCGTGGTTGGCCTCCGCCGAGGCGGTTTTCAATAGAAACATTGCTGCTTCCACACCGGCCGCGGCGCTGGCGCGGCGCCTTGAAGGCACCAGTCTGCACGTTGAGATCGAGGCGCTCATGTGCATTCGTGCGGCGATGTTCGGCGGCCGCCTGGCGCTGCTCGCGACGGACTCCGGGACGCCCGCCGATGCGGTCATCTCAGGATCGCCGCCGGCGCTGTTGCAGATGCTCAATAGCGGACGGCTGGCGACGAGCAGAAACCCGGTGCAAATTCGCGGCGATGCCGAGATTGCCAATCTATACCGCGAGCTGTTTGCGGCGGCGCGACCCGACCTGGAAGAGGAGCTGTCGCGCTTGATCGGCGACATGCCGGCGCGGCACCTGGGGCAGATTGCCCGGAGCGTGAGAACCTGGGCCCGGCGTGCGCGGCGCATCGCCGGCGAAAACATCGCCGAATACCTGCAAGAAGAGGGCCGCGACCTGATCACGAGAACCGAGCTGGAGGAATTCCTGCGCG
>Ga0210388_10002793_pt1 | contig 13590 bp, 13 predicted proteins | sample IncBWC19OmetaG_FD_155485 | JGI IMG/M metagenome (GOLD analysis project Ga0210388, IMG submission 155485) | Forest soil microbial communities from Barre Woods Harvard Forest LTER site, Petersham, Massachusetts, United States - Inc-BW-C-19-O ...
GTCGCCGTTGGCAACGTTGATCTTTCCGCAATCGAGAACATACAAGCGCAGTGACTTCGGCGGAGTGGGTTTGCTGTTTTGCGCGATTGCAAACAGACTGGCCAGCGTAATTAATAAAACCAGATTCACGATTCGACGGATCATGGCCGTGAGAATATCACTTAGCTCTGCATTTAGCCATGAACTTCTCCATGGCACTTCTTATATTTCCGCCCGCTCCCGCACGGACACGGGTCATTGCGCCCAACCTTGCCCACCGGATCCGGCAGGGGATCCATCACAGGCGGTGCCGGTAGTGTGGCCCCGCTGGCGGGTTCATTCTGCCGGCGACTGGTGCGGAGATAGTGAGGGCTATACTCCAATCCATATGGCGTTTTCACCTTGGACGCCGCCTTCTCGTTATAGAAGACCTCACTGGCCTGCTGGCGAGCCGCCATCTCCGCCTCAGTGCCATCACGCAAAGTGATCTCCTCGCGCGGCACAAAGATCACCTGTCCGATGGGCAGGCTATGCGATGCGGAGATCGTCTCGCCGGGCTGAAGGACGTATCGGAACTCGGTATCGTGCACGTACCAATCGGTCTGGACCCGGATCACCATCATCGGAGCGATGGGCCGTTCGATCATGTTGAAGATCGGAGTGTAGACCGTATCCCAACCCGGCGGGGTCTGGAAGTTCCACGCGCCGCGCAGTGTCACCGCGCCCGCGGGTGTTCCGAGGTCGTCCGGCACAATGAACATGCGCGCCATCATCCGGGCGGCAGCGGTTGATTCCGGAGTGGCATCGACCAGCATTTTGACGTCCTCTTTGGTCGCGCCGATCCCGCCGACCGGAAGAATGAAAGTGATGGTAAAGATCGGCTCCCACTTGCGCCCGGTGGGATTCAACGAGTACGTCAGCTGGTAACGCCCTTCGCCTTCAAACCCCACTTGAAACAACTCATGCTCGGCGAGAGGGGGATGGACGAGGAAGCCCAGGGCGCTGCCTGCTTCGAGCACCGGGCAGTGTCGAGCGTGCTGCGGAAGAAGCGGCCTCAGACTCTCGCGCCGCGGCCTCACGCCGAAGCCAGGACGGCGCGGGTTGGGAAAGAGACCGACTTCCATCTGCGTATGTTATCGCAGGGTGGAAATTTCGCTACCTTTGGTCTCCGGGTTCGTTCTCGTCGTATTCCCGGGGGACATCATCCTCCCGTACCTCTCTCGTTCGGATTGGCCCCGCGTCCGCGTCGGGAACGTTTTCGATACCGGAGACAATTCCGGCTTCGAACGCCTGGCCTTCCTCGACAAGCTCGCGGACCGACTCGGATGTCGCCTCGTCGTTGTCGCTCAGACCCTGGGTATCGCCGGACTGCCCGCCGGAACCGGGGCCGGGCCGCTCGTTCCAATCGTCTTCAGTGAGATTACCTGTTGGCGAATCATCGGTTTCGGTTTCGATGTCGCGCTTCTTCGGTTGAACCATCCGGCGTGTGGGCATAGTGCTCCTGCCGGAAGAGCCAGCAACTAACGTGCCGTTTCTCCCAGGAGCCCGATGCGCGGACCCAGTAACCCGCGGGCCGATGAGCGTGCTGAACAGCACAAGAATGCGCGGGAGAAGCACGAAGCTCGTCGGCAATAAGGCGAAATATCGACGGGGATTCTGGCATATAATCCCCGCCAAGGGGAACTACATATACATGACTGCCGTTGATGTTCCGGTACGTGAGGCGGGTGGAAAGCGTTGGATGCTGTGGGCCGGTCGCGTTGTTTCCCTCTGGCCTGTTTTTGTTGTACTCTCGAGCGCTACGTGGAAGCTGACGCGGAATCCGTGGTACGTCAAGGAGTTCGCCAGAATCGGCTGGCAGGAGGGCTCGCTCAATCTCCTCGCCTTCCTCCAGCTTGGCTGTATCGCGCTGTACCTGATTCCGCCCACGGCCGTATTGGGCGCGGTACTGCTCACTGGATACCTGGGCGGCGCGATCGCCACCTATACCCGCATCGGAGAGCCTTATCCGGTTCTGGTTCCTCTATCGACCAGCATGATCGCCTGGCTTGGACTCTACTTGCGCGATGAGCGCCTTCGCGCGCTCCTCCCCTGGCGCAGGTGATTTACTTCCGATTCAACTGGACCACGCGCCAGACCGGCTGATCTTTTTCCGCCGGGTCTTGCATGAACTCCTGCGACGTCTTCGCCGGATCATAATCGCGCCACAGCCACGTCAGCGACTCCGGTAGTTCCGCGGCGCCTTGCCCATTGTTGTGATCGCCGACGCCGAACGAAAAGTGATAGTCGTATCCCTTGAACTTCAAGGCGTTCGCCATACCGATGTTGGCCACAGGCCAGCTACCGGCGGTGTTGTCGAGATCCTCGGAGCCATCCTCGATCCAGACGCGAATATTTCGTTTCGTTTCGCGGCGGACCATGGTCGGGTATTCACCGCCGCCCTCCGGATGGTCAGGTGTTCTTCGCAGCGCCGTGTAGCTTCCGATCCAGCTCAGCACCCGCGAAAAAGCCTCGGGCTTGTCGAAAGCCGCGTTGAACGCCATGATGCCGCCCGAGCTCAGGCCCTGAATGGCACGGCTGTAGCCATCGCTGCGCATTTTCACGCTCTTCGCCACGACCGGAAAGATTTCATCGAACAGGCGATGCAGGTAGGCGTCGCTGACCGTGTCGTATTCGATGGAGCGTTCGTTGCGGTCGGGTCCGGCGCCCGCCTGGATGAAGATGCTGACCATCAATGGAATCCTTTTTTGCGCGGTCAGATTGTCGAGCGTCTCAAGGATCCTCCATGGGCCCGGCCGAGGGCCGGTGAACTGCTGACCGTCGCCCCATACCTGCACAGCAAGCGGCATTACACCGTCCCACTGGGCAGGCACATAGAACCAAAAGTTGGCCTTAACGCCGGGATAAATAGTGCTGGGCACTTCGATTGGCCCCGTAAGCTTGCCCTGCGGCGCGCCAGGCTGAGGATAGCTGTCGGGTCCGAAAGCAGCGAGATTGTTGGCGCCTCCGATCGGTTTCCCGTCGACGATCCACGTGTACCGGTACGATGTCCCCGTATTCAAACGGCTTTGCACCACCCAAAGCGAACCGGCCTTGAACGCAGGCATCGGCGCTTCGCGGTTGATCTGGAGCGACGGACCCTTCTCCGCAGCTACGGCCCACACGAACTCGCCCATCTCGCCAGCCGCCGCCGTGCCCTTCTGAATCTTGTCCGAGTCGAAGGTATCGCGCAGCGCCTGATCGAGTCCGGGGGCGTGTACTCGAGCCATCCGTAGCAGTTCCTGAGTAGAAACCTTCTGTGCGGAGCAAACGCCCGCCAGCATCATCAGAGTGAGCAGAACTCGCATATGGACTTTACTCCCAACTCTTCATATCACAACTACTGCACGGGCTCGAGGCGTAAGACTGCGCCATCCGCCGTCGGAGCGCGCGCGATATCGCCTCCGTTCTGCTCTGCCAGCGCATAAAGCAACCCGTCCGGGCCCTGCCTGACAAACCGAATCCGCAGGTGCAACTCGGTGAGGAGTGTTTCCCGCCGCAGTTCTTCCAGGTCCTTATTGACGACCACGCGTTCCAGACCACCCGTGCGCGGAATTTCACCGCGCCGCGCGCTGCCGATGAATAAGTTCCCCTTCCACGCCGGGAAGCGGTCGCCTGTGTAGACCTCCAGACCGGAGGGCGCGATAGAGGGAATCCAGAGCAGCAGCGGCTGTTCGACTCCGGGACCGAGCGGCGTTTCCGAAATGCGCGGTCCGGCGTAATCGCGTCCGAAACTGTACTTCGGCCAGCCGTAGTCGCGTCCGCGCAGGATGCTGTTAACCTCGTCTCCGCCATTCGGGCCGTGATCGGTGGCCAGGATCGCGCCGGTACCGGGGTGCAGCACAAGTCCGAGTTGATCGCGAAACCCATAGGCAAAGACTTCCGGGCGCGCGCCCGATTTCGCGACGAACGGGTTATCGACGGGAACCGAACCGTCATCGCGCAGGCGAATGATTTTGCCGTATACGCTGCCGAGGTCGGATGCTTTCTGGCCGAAGGGTCCGCCGGTCGTCATGTACAGCATCCCGTATTTGTCGAAGGTCAGGCGTGCACCGCTGGCTGTGTCCTGCCATTCACCCGTAAACAACTCCTTGACGTCGGTGATCTTTTTGCCGTCAAACTTCCCGCGTGCCAGCGTGATCGCAAGCTTCGGTTTCTGCTTGTCGCTCGCATCCACCTTGTTGTATGTGAAGTAGACCAGCCGGTTGGATGCGAAATCGGGATGAAGCAGGATGTCCTGGAGTCCACCGCCCCCGGCGCGCGCCGTTTCGGGTAAACCCTGGACCGGCTCGGCGTCCACCGCCGGGCTCGCGCCCGTGGCATTGTGGATCAGCCTGGGACCGCTGCCCCGCTCTACCAGCAGGGCGTCGCCATTCGGGAGGAACGCGATGCTGAACGGGTGTACCAGATTCCGGGCGACAACGGTGACGCGGAGCTTGTGTTGTTCTGCCGTATCGAACGTGTACGGACCGGGTCCAAGCTCAACCTGCGCGATTCCCGGCTGGGGCGCCGGAGACTGCTGGGCGAATCCGGGGAGCGTCAGGACCGCGATCGATAAAACGCGACAGAACAAGTTCGGCATGGGACCCTCCACGAGAATTGACCAGATCTGATTATGCCGCAGACAGCCGTGGGCAGAGTCAAAAGTCCCGATGATAAACTTGGCCACTGGGCTGGAGCAGCTTCGGCTGCAAGGAGATTATGCGTAAATTTCTGTTATCCGTCGTTCTTTTAGCCGCGTTGGCCGGTCTGGCGTTTGGGCAGCCTGCCGGGTGGAACGATGCCGCCCCGCCATTCAAAATTATGGACAACATGTACTACGTCGGGAGCAAAGAGCTGGCGTCGTTCCTGTTCGTCACGCCGCAGGGGGACATCCTGATGAACAGCGGCTACGAGGCGACTGTGCCGGTGATCAAGGCGAGCGTGGAAAAACTGGGATTCAAGATGAGCGACGTCAAGATCTTCATCGCGGGTCACGCTCATCCGGATCACGTTGAGGGTGACGCGTTGATGAAGGAATTGACCGGCGCGCAAGTGGTAGTTGGACGGGTGGATGCCGATAAGACCAGGGAATTTCGTCCCGGCGGCAAGGAGCATCCGATTGACCGGTTGGTGGACGAGAACGACACGGTTTCGCTCGGGGGCACGACGCTTACTGCCCATCTGATGCCCGGTCACACGCGCGGATGTCTGGCTTGGAGCACGACTCTCAAGGAAGACGGCAAGAGCTACTACACGTTCGTCGAATGCAGTCTGAACGGCCAGTTCCTGCAGGTTCTGGACAACTACCCGGGAATGATCGACGACTTCCGCGCGACTTACAAAAAGGCGCGCACGTTTCCGGTCGAGGTGTGGGTCAGTTCCCACGCGTCATTCTTTAACATGGCTGCGAAGTACGAAAAATTGCAGAAGCGCGGCCCGGGGGATCCCAATCCCTTTATCGATCCGGAGGGCTATAAGGCTCACGTCGATCAGTATGAGAAAAGCTTTGAGGCCGCGGTGGCGGGCGGTGGGCGCGGAGGCGCGGGCGGTGGCAGAGGCCGCGGCGCAGGCCCGGCCCCAGGCCGATAAGAAGCCCGGGGTTCAATCGAAATCCCGCACCATTTCGACTCGACCCATCAACGAAAAGCCCACCGCCATAGCGACCGGCATCAGCAGACTTAGCCCGATGAAAACCAGCGTGTAGCTGTGAGTCACGTCCAGGGACTTGCCCACTGCCCACGTGCTGATCGCCGACCCCACTGTCGAGCCCGTCCCTGCGATCCCGTAGACCGACGCCACAGCGCGTGGCGGAAAGTAATCGCCCGCCAGGCTGTGCACCGCGATCGACCAGAAAATCCAGAAGAACACCGCCACCGAAATCATTGCGATCGTCCAGAACAGCGAATGCGCGTACGCCGCGAAAATCCCCGCCGGCGAGAGCACCGTCGCCACCACCATCAGCGTCTTGCGCGTGCGATTCACGCTCCATCCCGCGCGTTGCAGCCGTAGCGTCAGGTAGCCTCCGGCCAGGTTCCCGATGCCCGCGACCAGAAACGGAATCCACGCCACATCGCCGATCCCCTGCAGCGTCAGGCCGCGCTCGCGCGTCAGAAACTCCGGAATCCAGAACACGAAGAAATACCAGAGCGGGTCCGCGAGGAAGCGGCACATGAAGACCGCCCATGTCTGCCGGTAGCGCAGCAGCGCGGCCCACGGAATGGGCTTCTCTTCGGTTTCTGTCCGCGCTTCGGACCGCGCCATCTCCGGATGCAGTTTGCGGAAAATCTGGAACGCCGCCACCCATACCAGGCCGAGCGCACCCGTCGCCACGAAGGCCGCCCGCCATCCGAACCGCAGCGTGATCCACACCACGAGCGGCGGCGCGATCACGGACCCCAGGCTCGAGCCGCTGTTGCAGATTCCAATTACCAGCGTGCGCGCTTCCATGGGAACCCACTTCGCGGTCGCTTTGGCGAACGCCGGCCAGGACCCCGCTTCTCCGACGCCCAGCACGCCGCGGAAAAATCCCAGGCTCAGCGACCCGCGCGCGAGCGCCGTCAGCATATCGGCGACCGACCACCACAGAATCGAGAGCGTCAGTCCGCGCCCCACGCCCAGTTGATCGAGCGCCCATCCCGCGAATGTGTACGACACTGCGTAGACCACGAGGAACGCATTCACGATCGCCGCATATTGCCCGTTGCTCAAATGGAATTCCGCCCGCAGCGTGGGGGCGAGCACCGATACCACCTGCCGGTCGATGTAGTTGATTGTGGTTTCGCCGAGGAGAAGAGCCACGAGCACGACGAGCGCGCCCCGCGAGAACACGAGGTCGAAGGTCTTCTCCGCTCGGGCGGTCATTGTCCGGACCGGCCGTAAAACGGCTGCAGAGCCGGATACAGAGCTGCATACGCTTGATACCCGCTTGCATAAACGCGGGCCTCTGCCGCCCGCGGTGCAACCGAGTTTGCTTCGCGGATGCAGGCCGAGCAGGCTTCCGCCACCGAACCGAACTCGCCGGTCCCTGTCATGGCCAGCAGAGCCGCGCCGTATGCCGATCCCTCCTGGCTCTCAAGCGTCACCACGCGCCGATCGAAGACATCCGCCAGAATCTGCCGCCAAAGCAGACTCCGCGCTCCGCCTCCCGAAGCGCGCACCGAATCGACCCGCACGCCAAGCCCCTCGATAATGTTGAGACAATCCTTTTGGCTATAGGCCACGCCCTCGATCAACGCCCGGATCAGATCCGCGCGTGTATGCTTCGCCGTGAGTCCGATCCAGCCTCCACGCGCGCTGGCATCCAGATGAGGTGTCCGCTCGCCCATGAGATAAGGCAGCCAGAACAACCCCTGCGATCCTGCGGGCGCGGTTGCCGCCTCATCCGTCAGAGCGTCATAGCCCACGCCCGCTGCCAGTTGATTGCGGAACCATTGCAGACTCAGCCCTGCGCCCTGCGTGACTCCCATCACGTGCCACTTATCCCGAACCGCATGGCAGAAAGTGTGGACACGGCCCGCCGGGTCCCACGCGGCGCTTTCGGTGTGCGCGAAGACCACGCCGGAAGTCCCGAGCGTGCAGGAAACAATCCCCGGCTCGACAATGCCATTGCCTACGGCCCCCGCGGCCTGATCGCCCCCACCTCCGACAACCGGCGTCCCCGCAGCCAAGCCCGTCAACTCAACGGCCCGCGCCGAAACGACACCGGTGATGTCAGACGACTCATAAACCGCCGGCAGCATCGTGCGATCCAGCCCCAAACCGTCAACCATTTCGAAGGACCAGCGCCGATTCACCACATCGAGCAGCGCAGTCCCCGAGGCGTCCGACACTTCGGTCGCGAACTCACCGGTCAACTGGTAGCGAACGTAATCCTTGGGCAAGAGCATCTTCCGCATGCGGTCGAAGCTGCGCGGCTCATGATCACGCACCCACAGCAATTTCGGCAGAGTGAACCCAGTGAGCACCGGGTTCGCAATCGACGCCAGCACACGTTCCTTGCCAAGTTTCCGATTGATGAAATCGACCTGAGGCTGCGACCGTTGATCGCACCAGATCAGCGAAGGTCTGATGACCGCCCCATCGCAGTCGAGCATCACCAGCCCATGCATCTGGCCGGAAAGCCCCACGCCGCGCACGTCGCGCCCCGCTACACCGGCCTTCGCCAGCACGCCTCGAACGGCCTTAACTGCGGCACCTGCCCAGTCCTCCGGGCGCTGCTCGGCCCAAAGAGGATGCTCCATCCGGATCTCTTCGTGGGGCGCAGTGAATGCCGCCACCTCGCGTCCCGCCGCATCGACGAGCAGGGCGCGCGTGCCGCCCGTCCCGGTGTCTACACCCAGCCAGAGCGTGTTACTTCCCCGTCGGGACAAGATGCCGGACGTCGCGCTCATTCTCCGCGCAGACGTATTCGATCAGGTCCTGCCCCACCATTAGCGGCATCAACTCGGTAACCTTCCACGGCTTCGTGTAGTTCACCGGGTCTTCAATCGTGATGTCGAGCTTCAACTCGCCGAACACCGGCCGCGAGTAGCGTTCGGTCACATGCAACTGATCGGAAGTGGGATGCCCCGCCAGATCGAGCCAGGTCTTCCCGTTGAATCCAACCGTATCCACCACCAGTTCATCGCCTTCCCAGTGGCCGATCGAGTCGCCGTACCACGTGGGCTGCAGGTCTTTGGGGTGGGTCGTTCGATCGAGGAAAATCTGCCGGTAGCTGTGCATGCTGCCCTCAAACAAAACCACCACTACCTTGGAATTCTGCAGGATCTTGGACGGGTAGGGATCGCGGCGCGGCACGCCGGTAGGCAGGCACCGGGCTTCAGGATCGTAAATGCCTTGATTCGCCTGGACCTCTTTGAAGAATTTCTCCGCGCCCGGGGTCATGGGAACCGTGCCGACGTCATAATCCTTCGCGATGTCCGACGTGTAGCCCGCATAACCCCACACACCGGATATATCGACTTTGCCGTCCGCCGTCCGCGGTGTTGGGCCAGGCTCAAACTTCGCGATCTGGCGCTTCGTGCGTTTATCCCTGGGCAAGGTGCTGTCGGCCGGGAACTGCCCGACGACGGGCAGGGCAACTGCAAACAGAGCCACGATCGTTGCCAGGTTGAGGTTGCGCCGCTTCATATCGAATTAGCATATAGCATCTTCAACCGAGCTTTATTTATACAATGTGATGGCATTCAATAGAGAGACAATAGAGCCGGTGTCCAAGCTTCAGATCGAGCACCTCACCAAACGCTATTGGCGCGAAAATCCCGACCGGGAAGTTCTCGCCCTCGCGGATGTTTCACTGTCGGTCGCAGCCGGCGAATTCCTCGCCATTGTGGGCCCCAGCGGCTGTGGCAAGACGTCGCTTCTGAACATCGTGGCCGGCCTTCTGCCATACGAAGAAGGCGCAGTGGCCATCGACGGCAAAAAAGTTGCCGGACCCGGCACCGACCGTTCAGTCGTCTTCCAGCATTCGAGCCTCCTCCCGTGGCGCACCATCGCGGGCAACGTTCGCTACGGCATGGAATTGCAGCGGCGCTTCGACAAAAAGACGATGACCGATCGCGTGGAACGCTTCATCGGGATGGTCGGTCTCAGCGGCTTCGAGCGGCATTACCCGTCCGAACTCTCCGGCGGCATGCAGCAGCGGGTGAATCTGGCGCGCGCCCTCGCGTCCGACCCCGAAGTGCTTTTGATGGACGAGCCCTTCGCCGCCCTCGACGCGCAGACACGCGAATTCATGCAGGCGGAACTGCTCAAGATCTGGAGCGAGGCTCGCAAGACGGTCGTATTCATCACCCATCAGATCAACGAGGCCATCTATCTGGCCGACCGCGTTGTCGTAATGAGCCCCCGCCCTGGCCGGATCAAAGATATTTTCAAGGTTCCTTTCGGACGACCGCGCATCCTCAGCCTGAAACGCGATCCGCGCTTCCTCGAAATCGAAGACGCCATCTGGCAGCTGGTCGAAGAAAAACCCGAACGCATGGGGATGGTCTTATGACCGATCTTGTTACCGCAAAACGCCCCCGCAAGAGCTTTTACAAGAAGCACGAGTCCGGCATCCTGGGCGGAGCCGCGGTCGCGATTACGCTGGCTATCTGGCAGGCGCTCTGGTCTGCCGGAAAGATCTCGCCGCTGTTCATGAGCGGTCCGTCCGCTATCGCCAAACGATTCCACGACGACTTGCTGCACGGCAACCTGCTCGGCGACCTGGCTTACAGCGGGAAGAATTTTGCCATCGGCTTTTTTCTGGCAGTCGTGGCCGGCGTCGTGCTGGGTGTGATCGTGGGCTGGTACAAACGCGTGGAGATGCTGGCCGGCCCGTTCCTGAATGGCCTTTATGCGACGCCGCGCGTGGCCATGGTCCCGCTCATCATCATCTGGTTCGGAATCGGCATGTGGTCGAAGGTCTTTATCGTCTTCATCTCGGCTTTCTTTCCGGTGCTGGTGAATACGATCGGCGGCATTCGTGCGATCGACCACGATCTGCTCCGCGCCGCGCGCGCTTACTGCGCGACCGACCGCCAGATCTTCACCACGCTCGCCATTCCCGGCGCCGTGCCCTTCATCCTCACTGGCATCCGCCAGGGCGTTGCGCTGGGATTGATCGGCGTGGTTGTCGGCGAGATGTTTGGCGGCAGCCAGGGAATCGGATTCATGGTGGCGTACGGCGGACAAACCTTCGCGACGGACACTTTGTTTGTCGGTGTGCTCATCATTGCCGGCGCCGGGATCGTGCTGACCTCTCTCGCCGAACACCTCGAGAAGCGCTTCTCGCGCTGGAGGCCTGAACGATGAACATGCCGAGCGAATTTGTCGGGCGACTTGGAGCCCTCGATTCCTGCGCCGTATCAGACGCTCTCGACAAGCTTGGCTTGAAGGGATCCGTCAACGGTATTCACCGTTTCACCACGGAGCAGCGGATCGCCGGGCGCGTTCTCACTGTAAAGCTCGACCGTGCCGAAGGCCGATCGAATACGCGGCATCTGTGCACTACGGCGATCGACGCGGCGACCCCAGGCGAAATCATCGTGGTCGAGCAGCGAACCGGCCTCGACGCCGCGTCCTGGGGCGGGAACCTCGCGATTGGGGCGAAGATGCGCAAAGTCGCCGGAGTGATCGTCGAGGGCCCTGCGCGTGATATCGACGACTGCCGCAGGATCGATTTCCCGGTCTTTGCGCGTAGCCACACATCGCGCACCGCGCGCGGCCGGATCGTCGAGGTCGCAACCAATGAGACCATTACGGTCGGCGACGTAGAGGTTAATCCCGGCGATTATGCCGTCGCGGATGGCAGCGGCGTGGTCTTTATCGCGGCAAGCGATATTGCGCGCGTGCTCGAAACGGCGGAAGCCATTGTCGCGCGTGAAGAAGCCATGGCGCAGGCCCTTCGTGAGGGCGTTTCGATCAGCCAGGTAATGGGCGCCAACTATGAAAGCATGCTCAAGAAATAATGGACGCTAACATTCAACGAGCATCGAAGCTCGACACAACATCCATCAGCGACGCCCTCGACCGGCTGGGCATTGCCGGCCAGTGCCTCGGCATCAAACCGCTGGATCATCGTTTCCGGCTTGCCGGGCGCGCGTTCACGATCCTTTACGGACCCGCATCGACGCCACCGGGCACGGTCGGCGACTACATCGACGACATCGAGCCGGACACCGTAATCGTGCTCGATAACGGCGGGCGCGAAAACGCCACGGTCTGGGGCGACATCCTCACCACGATGGCCCATCGGCGCGGCATCGCAGGCACCGTGATCGATGGCGCCTGCCGCGACGTGCACCTCTCTCTTTCGCTTGGCTATCCGATCTTCAGCCGCAGCTATTCGATGCGCACCGGTAAAGACCGCGTGCAGGTGGAAGCCACCAATTGCGCCGTCAATATCGGCGATGCGCGCGTCAATGCCGGAGACCTTCTGCGCGGCGATGCCGACGGCGTCATCGTGATCCCCAAAGAACACGAGGATAAAGTACTGACGATCGCTGAGGAAATCGATGCGGTCGAGAGCCGAATCCTTGCCGCCGTCAAGAGTGGGATGAAATTGGTGGAGGCGCGCCGTCAGCACGGCTACCATCAGCTCCAGACGAAGCGCTGACACGCAGCCCCACGCGGAGCACTTCAGCCACGCTCCACGCCTGTGCGAAACACCCGCGCGGTTCATGGGGAGCGTCGCCATCGAAAATCTCCGGCAGTTGGCCCGTGCCGCGCGAAACCAGAAACTCGCGAAGGGGCGCCAGCAGCTCCGGGCCCTTGCGCGTTGCCGTAATGAAAGGACCCAGCAGCCAGGGCCACACCGTTCCCTGGTGATAAGCCGAATCACGCTCCTCGATCGACCCTTCGTACCGTCCGACATATCGCGGATCGAACGGCGAGAGCGTCCGCAGCCCGAAAGGCGTTAAAAGGTCCTTTTCGACAGCTTCGAGAATCCTGCGGGCATGGTCGTCAGGAACAGCACAATAGCCGAGTGACAACGCGATCACCTGGTTCGGGCGCAGCGAAAGATCTTGTACGCCGCCATCGACAACATCCGCGTAATAGCCCAGGTGTTCGTTCCAGAATGTGCGATCGAGGTTCTGCGCCGTACTCTTCGCGAGGTTCTCGTGAAGCGTCTGCGCCGCGGCATCGCCAAAATCCTGCGCGAGCCTGCCGGCGAACCGCAGAGCGTTGTACCAGAGCGCCTGGATCTCAACCGGCTTGCCGTTCCGTGGCGTAATGGGCCGGTCGCCTACCCGGGCGTCCATCCATGTCAGGGACGTCGATGGATCACCGGCAGCAAGCAGCCCATCCGCATCCATATGGATTTCGAACCGCGTACCGCGCACATGCCATCCGATGATGTCTTTCAGCCTCTCGTAGAGTTGCGTGCGCACGAACTCCGCGTCGCCCGTATACACGAGATACTGCCGGATCGCCTCAAAGAACCAGAGCGTGGCATCGGCGGTGTTGTATTCGGGAGCGGAATCGGTAAACCGATTCGGAAGCATTCCCTGATCGAGAGCTCCGGCAAACGCCAGCAGAATATCGCGCGCAGTGCCGAACTTGCCGGTTGCAAGCGTCAGCCCAGGCAGGGAAATCATCGTATCGCGGCCCCAGTCGGCGAACCACGGGTAGCCCGCGATCACGCTCTGAAACTGTGCCCGCCGGACAATGAACTGATCCGCAGCCGCAAGCAGCGGGTCTGCCGCCGCGACGCGCCGCGGAAGCTGATCCTCCGCTCGATGCGCCAGCGTGGAAGCGTAAACTGTGGCGGCCTCTCCGGCTTTCATGTCGAACTTGAGCACAAAGGGGCAGAACAGATCTTCATGGGAATCAAGCCCGCGCTCGTGCTCGATCGGGTATTCGAAATTGAAGTACCAGAAACCCTCCTTCGTGATCGCTTTCGCGTTGTGCCCGAACCAGAGGCGCGGCAATGAGGGATAGGGTTGTATCGAAACGAGTCCGTCGCTTTGATCGAAAGCGCCATTCAATTGCCGGTTGGCCTGGGTAAGGTCGTGGTATCCGCGAAACGCAATGAGCGGCCGCAATTCAAGGCTGCATCCGGGATGACTCGTGCGGTATTCCACCACCACCGTGTTCTCGCCCTGCACC
>Ga0210388_10002794_pt1 | contig 13590 bp, 11 predicted proteins | sample IncBWC19OmetaG_FD_155485 | JGI IMG/M metagenome (GOLD analysis project Ga0210388, IMG submission 155485) | Forest soil microbial communities from Barre Woods Harvard Forest LTER site, Petersham, Massachusetts, United States - Inc-BW-C-19-O ...
CCAGCCGCCGGGTGGCCCTGGCCCGGACCCAGTTGGTCGGGCTGGGGGGCCACGTGGCCGCGCCTTGCCCGCAGGATGGCGCCTGCCCCGCGGCCGGGCAGCCCTGGTGGTGCCATTTTTCCGTGCGCTTGGAGCGCCGGGGGCTGCACAAGTTGGTGAAGGGCGGGGACCTGGGCTACGAGGATGAGCGCTACAGCTGGCTCTTCGTGTCCAAGGCGCCCCGGCAGGCCCTGCCCGCGGCGCCCTACCGCCTGCACGCGGACCCCAAGCGCCGCAACCGCCACCTGACCCTGGACGTCTGCGACCGGGACGGAAAACGGCGCGAGCTGTTCTACGACCGCCGCAAGACCGCCGCCAACCTGCGCCAGGCGGCCCGCCGCCTAAGCTGGGGCGACGCCTGGGACCCGGCCGCGGTGCCGCCGGCCGAGGCCGCAGAGGAACAGGACGGTGACGACTAGGTTTCGGCCGCCGCGAGGCCTTGCCCATAACGTTGCTGCCGCGTAGGCTCCCCGTCACAGGCCGCGTCCATGCTCGTTCTGGGAACGCTCCGGAGGCGAATCATGGGCATGAAATTGGAACAGGAAGATTTGGACCCGCTGCTCACGGCCCACCAGGCCTGGCTGACGGGCCGGGGCGGCCAGCGCTTGGAGCTCCAGCGCGCCGATTTGAGCCAGCTGAACCTGCGATGGGCGGACCTGCGGGGTTGCCGCCTCAATGCGGTGGACCTGAACGGGGCCAGCCTGATGCGGGCCGACCTGCGCGGCGCCGACCTGAAGCGATGCCGCCTGATCAGCGCCGAGTTGGTGGGTGCCAATTTGATGGAAGCGGACCTCAGCTTCGCCGACCTGAGCCACAGCGACATGTACGAGGCCGAGCTGAGCGGCTGCAGCGCCATGAAGGCGGATTTTCGATGGGCCAACCTCATGCGGGTGCGGGCCCAGGGCGCCCTGTTCATGTGGACGCTGTTCTACCACTCCGACCTGCGCCGGGCCGACCTGCGGGACGCCAACCTGATGGGCGCCAACTTGACCGGCGCGCGCCTGCACGGCACCTGCTTTTGGGGCGCCCACAGCGCCCACGTCAACCTGATGGGCGCCACGGGCCTGCTGCGTGGCGGCATGGCCGAGGTGCCTTGACCTTTCCCTTTAAAGCAGCTTTCCTATATAAATAGGGGGCCCTAGGGGCCCCTTTTTTTGTGGAGTGAACGGTGATCGCGTGCAGCAACCTTAGCCTGCGTTTCGGCAAAAAAGTCCTGTTTGAGGAGGTGACCCTCAAATTCAAGCCGGGCTATGTGTACGGCATCATCGGGGCCAACGGCGCCGGCAAATCCACCTTCTTGAAGATCCTCACCGGTGAGCTCAAGCCCACCAGCGGGACGGTCAGCCTGGACAGCGGCGTGAAGATGGGCTGGCTGCGCCAGGACCACTACGCGTTTGACGAAAGCACCGTGTTGGACACGGTGCTGATGGGCAACAAAGAGCTCTACGACGTGATGAAGGAGAAGGACGACCTCTACGCCAAGCCGGACATGACCGAGAAGGACGGCGAACGCGCGGCCGAGCTGGAGATACGCTTCGGCGAGATGGACGGCTACAGCGCCGAGAGCACGGCGGGCGAGCTGCTGGAAGGCCTGGGCCTGCCCAGCGACCAGCACTCCCTCAAGATGAAGCAGCTCACCGGCGGCTGGAAGCTGCGCGTGCTGCTGGCCCAGATCCTCTTCGCCAAGCCGGACCTGCTGCTGCTGGACGAGCCCACCAACCACCTGGACATCGCCTCCATCAACTGGCTGGAGCAGTACCTGGGCGAGCACGACGGCACCATCATCCTGGTGAGCCACGACCGCCACTTCCTGAACAACATCTGCACCCACATGGTGGACATCGACCGGCAGAAAGCCACCATCTACACCGGCAACTACGACTTCTTCACCCAGGCCAGCGCCGGCGTCATCGACGCCAAGCAAAACGAGAACGCCCGGCGCGAACAGCGGGCCGCCGAGCTGAAGACCTTCATCGCCCGCTTCAGCGCCAACGCCAGCAAGAGCAAGCAGGCCACCAGCCGCTTCAAGATGTTGGACAAGCTGGCCAGCGAGATGGAGGAGATACTGCCCTCCTCGCGCCAGTACCCGCGCTTCCTGTTCAAGCCGAAAAAGGACCTGGGCAAGGACCTGGTGGAGCTGGTGGGCCTGAACAAGTCCTTCGGCCCTTCGGCAGGCTCAGGGCAGGCTCCCAACGTTGTCCTAAATAACGTGACCCTTGCCTTGTCCGGCGGGGACAAGATCGCGGTGATCGGGCCCAACGGGGTGGGCAAGACCACCTTCCTGCGCACCCTGCTGGGCGCCTACCAGGGCGAGGACAAGGGCGACCTGGCCGGGCGCGGCCTGCCGGCGGACAGCGGCAAGATCAACTGGGGCAAGAGCGTCTTCCTCAACTACATGCCGCAGGACACCAAGGAGGAGCTGACCCAGGACCTGGACATGGTCACCTGGCTCAAGACCTGGGGGCCCAACGAGGAGAACCAGACCATCCGCGGCTATCTCGGCCGCATGCTCTTCAGCGGCGAGCAGCAGGAGAAGAGCGTGAAGGTGCTTTCCGGCGGCGAATGCCAGCGCCTTTTCCTGGCCCGCATGATGCTGCTGAGCGGCAACACCCTGATCCTGGACGAGCCGTCCAACCATATGGACCTGGAGGGCATCGAATCCCTGAGCAAGGCCCTGGAGGAGTTCCCCGGCGGGGTGCTCTTCACCAGCCATGACCAGGACCTGATCGGCAAGGTGGCCAACCGCATCCTGGAGCTGCGGCCCGACGGCACGTGGTGGGATTTTAAGGGGCCGTACAGCGAGTTCCAGGCGGCCTTGGAACAGCAGCGCAAGGCGGCGAAGAAGGCCAAGGTCTAAGGGTTGGGACATCTCAAAAAAAGCCCCGCCGGGCGGCGGGGCTTTTTTTGTTTCAGGACGCTTCTTTTCTCAATTCAGCGGCAGCCACAGCACGGCTTCGGCCCCGCCTTGGGCCTGGTTGCGCAGCTCCAGGCGGCCGCCTAGGTCGCGGGCCGTGGCTTGGGCCAGCAGCAGCCCGTAACCGCTGCCGGTGCCGCCTTCAAGGTCCTGGCGGGGCCGCGGAGCCGCGCCCTGCTGGAGATCCTCCAGCACGTCGGAGGGGTAGCCGTTGCCCAGGTCGCGCACGCTGAGCCACAGCCATGGCCCGCTGCGCTCGGCCCGGATGACCACGGCGCCGTTTCGCGGGGAGAAGCGGATGGCGTTGGAGACCAGATGGCCGAGCACCAGGTCGCGGGCTTGGGGCGCCCCACCCAAGGCGGGCAGGCCCGCCTCCACGGCCACATGCCACGCCAGTTCCTTGGCTTTGAGGCGTTCACGGAACAGGTCCTCCGCCCCGGCCACCCAGGCCTCCACGGTCGTTTTGGCCGCCCCCGCCGGGGTCTCCACCGACTGCCGGGCGGCGGCGGTGACCGACTCCAGGCGTTCCATCATACGGCGGCTGCGTTCGCGGTCTTCGGGCTGCCGCAGTTCCGGGGGCAGGGCCCCCAGCGTCTGCAGCACGGACAAGGGGTTGGCCAAATCGTGGAACAGAACCGAGACCAGCCGGCGGTAGGAATGGACGCTCCGGCGGAGGTCCTCCTCCTGCGTGGCCAGGTCCGCCAGGAGGTTCCGGTACAGGGGGCGGAGGGCCCATCCGAAACCGAGCACCAGGCAGGTCAAGAGGCCTTGGATCACCAGCAGGGAAGGGTAGACCCCCCAGTCCGACGGCCTGGTTTGCAGCCATTCCAGGCGCAGGAGCACCAGCCCCGCCAGGCCGGTGACCACGACCGCGGCCATGGAATCGAGCAATCCGCTGTAAAAGACCACCAAGGGCAGGAACAGGAGGGACGCCGCCGGGTTTTCGCCCCCGGTCAGGGCCATGTCCGCCACCATGGCGGCCAGGCATAGCCCGATGAAAAGGCGCATCCGCCAGATCCACCGCAACTTGGGCCGCCGGCCCGATCGGTAAAGCAGGCCGGTGAGCACCGCCACCGAAGCGGCCAGCCACCAAAAACGCCGGCCCAAGGCCAGGATGGCGACCGCCGCGCCCGCGGCCACGGCGGTCGCCAGGAGCAGGAGCAGGCGGAGGGCGGCCTGGCGCTGCTGCTCCAACAGCAGTTCGGGATCCGTCGCCGCCAGCATCTGTTCCTGCGGCAGGGAAGACCGGGAGCGGGCCAGGATGTCCTGCAGTTCGCGGGTCTGGCGGGGGTTGGGCGCGCCCTGGCCCAATTCGCCACGGAGCCTGGCGTTGGCCAAGGTCACCTCGTCGCCCAGGGTGCGGGCCATTTGCTCGGCCGCCGCGCTGGACTCGGCCACGGCCTTTTGGGCCGCCCGGCGCCGTTCGACCAGCGCCCCGAAGATCCAGGTGTAGGTGAGGCTGGTGGCGTAGAAACAGAGGCTGCTCAGGCCGGCGAACACCGCCATCAATTGGATGGCGCTGGTCCTGAAATGGACGGCGGCCCAGCCCGAGGCCCCCACCGTGCAAAGGGCGGCCAGGCCGCCCGACACCATCCCGTCCGCGAGGGTCCCATAGGCCGGCAGGACCACCAAGCAAAACAGGGCCCAGGGCGCGCTTTGGCCGGGATAGGACAGGTCATCCAGGGCCACGGCCAGGACCAGCAAGGTGACCGCGCGGACCACCAGGCGGTGCCCGGCGGGCCGGTCGCGCAGCCAGAACCAGGCGGCCAGGGCCCCGGCGCTCACCACGGGGATCAGGTCCATCCGGCCTTCGCGGGCCCATCGCAGCGCCCCCAAGCCGGCCCCGGCCCCGGCCGCCAGCCACAGCAGGCGCAGGTCCAGGCGCCAGCGCAACTCGTCCAAAAATGGGTCGCGGTCGCGCTGCCAAAGGGTCTTGGCGGCGGCGGCCATACGGCGGAAGGGATGGGCGGGAATTTTTGAAGTGGGCACGGGCCAGGGCCGCAGGGATGGATCAACCGGAAACAAAGGATTTCCATCTTAGCGTCCGGGCCAGCCGTGGCGAAGGGAAAAGGGCGCGCGGACGGCGCGGCTCGCTTAGAATGTCCGCCGTCCGGGCCCGGCCCGCGGAATTCCCCCTGCTAGGAACGATCCATGCGCCTCCAATGGTTTTATCCCGGTGACCTGGACGGATTTTTCGGCCTGTTTGTGGACAACCTTCTGCAACTGATGCTGATCCAGGTGTTGTGCACCGGGGTCTGCGGGATGCCCTCCGAGCTGGTGGCGGGCCGCATCCTACCCGGCGCGGCCCTGAGCATCCTCCTGGGCAACGCCTTCTACGCCTGGCAGGCCAAACGCCTGGCGGAAACCAAGGCCCGTCCCCACACCACGGCCCTGCCCTACGGCATCAACACGGTCAGCCTGTTCGCCCACGTCTTCCTCATCATGGGCCCGGTCTACCGCGAGACCCACGACCCGGATCTGGCGTGGAAGGCCGGCCTCTTCGCCTGCCTGGGTTCGGCGCTGATCGAGCTGCTGGGCGCCTTCGTGGGCGGTTGGCTGCGCCGGAACACCCCGCGCGCGGCCCTGCTCACGGCCTTGGCGGGCATCGCCCTCACCTTCATCAGCATGGGGTTCGTGTTCCAGATCTTCGCCAGCCCGGCCCTAGCGGTGATCCCGGCCTTCCTGATCCTGTTCGTCTACAGTTCGCGGGTAAAGCTGCCGCTGGGCCTGCCCGGGGGGCTGGTGGCGGTGTTGCTGGGCACGGGATTGGCCTGGGGCCTGCGGGCCCTGGGCTTCGACTATTTCCATCCCAGCACCGAGCCGGTGCAGCTGGCCCTGCGCCTGCCGCAGAGCAGCGTGGGCGCCCTGTGGAGCTTCATGACCCAGCAGGACGGCCTGCGCTACCTCGGCATCATCCTGCCCATGGGCCTGTTCAACGTGATCGGCAGCCTGCAGAACCTGGAGAGCGCGGAGGCCGCCGGCGACCGTTTTTCCACCCGGTCCTCGCTGCTGGCCAACGGGTTGGGCGGCCTGGCCGCGGCGGCCCTGGGCTCGCCGTTCCCGACCACCATCTACATCGGCCACCCGGGCTGGAAGGCCATGGGCGCGCGCTGGGGCTACAGCCTGCTCAACGGCGTGGTGATCACGGCGCTCTGCCTGAGCGGGGGCGTGGGCCTGGTGCTGAAGGTGGTGCCGATGGAGGCCATGATCGGCATCCTGCTCTGGATCGGCATCATCATCGCGGCGCAGGCCTACCGCGACGTTCCGCGGCTGCATTTTCTGGGGGTGGCGTTCGGGTTCATCCCGGCCCTGGCGGCCTGGCTGCTGCTGAACATTGAAACCACGCTGCGGGTGGCGGGGAGCAGCCTGGCCGAGGCGGCGTCCAAGTTCAGCCCGGGGGACCTGGCCTTGAACGGGGTTTTCGCCTTGAACCAGGGCTTCATCTTGACGTCCATGCTGTTCGCGGCCCTGCTGGTCTACGCGGCCGAGCGCCAATGGCTCAAGGCGGCGGCCTGGGCCATGGCCGGTTCCGTGCTGGCGTACTTCGGATTGATCCACGCGTGGACCCTGGGCCCGCTGGGCCTGCAGTCCAAGCTGGGGCCGGGCGCGGGCAAGGGATTCGCCATGGCCTATCTGGGCGTGGCCGGGCTGGCCCTGGGCCTCAAGCTGCTCGCCCGCGCCGAAGGCGGGCCCGAGGGCGGACGGCGCTTCTTCGACAAGCGCCCATCCCGCCAGGAACGGGCCGGCCGCAACCCCGAGGCGGCCCAGTGGAACGGCGGGGAGCGCCGCGGCCGCCGGCGCCGCCGCCGTGACCAGGTGGGCCGGGCCGGCCTTTAGCGGAACTCCCCGGCGACCACGCGCCGGAGGCGCTCCAGCTCCTCCAGCTCGCGGTCGCGGCTCCACCACAGGATCTGTCCAAAGACCGCGGCCACCTTGTCCACGCCCCGGTGGTCGGGCGGCAGCAGCAGGCCGAGCCGGGTGCGCCGCAGGTAGAAATCGTCCAGATGGACCACCTGTTCGTGCCGGGCGGCCCACACGGCCATGGCCAGGATGGCGGGGCAGCCGCTGCCGGGCGCCAGCGGCCGCTTCCACTCGGGGTCCTCCCGGGTGAGGCCGGCCACGTCGCGCGCCAGGCGGCCGTAGTGCAGGACCAGCAGCGCCGCCGTCTCCGGTTCGAGGCCAAATTCCCGTTCCAGGTGGTCGGCCAGTGGCGGGGCGGCCTCCACCGCCGAGCGGGGCGCGCCGGGCAGGGGCGCTTCCGCGCTGAAGGCGGGGCCAAGCGTGGCGCCCAGGCGCACGGCCGCCCGTTCCACCAGGGACTGGCAGAGGGCCCGGTAGGTGGTGTATTTCCCGCCGGTCACGGCCAGCACGCCCGGCTCCTCCCAAAACGTGTGTTCGCGCGAGACCTGGCCGGTGCTGCCGGCCCGGTCCGGCGGTGGCGCCGACAAGGGGCGCAGGCCCGCGAAGGTGGCCCAGACATCCACCCGGCTGATCCCGGCCTGCGGCAGCACCCGGGCCGTCTCCGCCAACAGGTAGGCGATGTCGTCCTCTTCCGCCCTCAGGTGGGACGGGTCGCCGCTGAAGTCCGTGTCCGTGGTGCCGATGAGGCTGGCGGGCCGGCCCTCCAGATCCCAGGGGATGACGAAGAAGACCCGGCCGTCGCTGCGGGCGGGCACCAGCAGGGCGTGGCTGTCCAGTAGGCGCCGGGTCACCAGGTGGATCCCTTTGGTGGGGCGCACCCGCTTCATGGCCGGCAGGCCCAGGCGTAGGCAGGCCTCGTCGGTCCAGGCCCCGGCCGCCAGGACCAGCAGCCGCGCCCGGGCTTCGCTCTCGATGCCGCCCTCCTCGTCCCGCAGCCGCACCCGCACCCCGCCTTCGGCCAGCAGATGGGCGCTCTTCAGGGAGCAGTAGTTGATGGCCTTGGCGCCCATGCGTTGGGCGTCCTGGAGGTTCTCCAGCACCAAGCGGGCGTCATCCATTTGGCAGTCCCAGTATTCGGCCGCCCCGCGCAGGCCCTGGGCGCCCAACAGCGGGGCCGTGGCCAGGGCCTCCTGGCGGCCCAGCCAGCGGTGCCAGCGGATGAGTCCCCGGCCACGCAGGGCCAGCAGGTCGTAGAGCCACAGGCCGGCGCGGATGAGCCAGGCCGGGCGCTGGTCCCCGGCGTAGACCGGGACCAGGAAGGGCCACGGCCGGGACAGGTGGGGGGCGACGACTTCGGTCAGCACCCGGCGTTCCTTGAGCGATTCCGCCACCAGGGCGAAGTCGCGGTGCTCCAGGTAGCGCAAGCCGCCGTGCAGCAGCTTGGTGCTGCGGCTGCTGGCTCCGGAGCCGAAGTCGGCCTGGTCCACCAGCAGCACGCTGAGGCCGCGGCCGGCCGCCTCGCGGGCGGCCCCGGCGCCGTTGATCCCGCCGCCGACGATCAGCAGGTCGTAGTCGCGGGCGCAGGTCTCTTGCAGGCTGGGTCGGGGATTTGGCATGGCTTCCTTGGTCTGCGGAGCTGGGGTAGGATGGACAGTCTAACCCCCCAACGGCCCGCGGCCTAGCCGGGCGCCAGGAGTGCCGAGCTTGCCAGTCAAACCCAGCCTGAACGCCTTCCTCGTCTGTGACCAGGTGCTGCGCGACCAGCACGGCCGCTGCACCCTGGTGGGCGTGTTCCAGCACCTAAAATCCCCGGTCTTTCCGCTGCCGGCCCGCAGCTTCAGCGTCTTCGTCAGCCTGGCGGAGGTGGTGGTGCCGAGCCGCCTGGAGCTGCTGTTCAAGGACGTGCGCCACGACCGGCTGATGCAGCAGGTCACGGTGGACTGCACCACCCCGGTGACGCCCAACCAGCCCTACGAGATCAACGCCGATTTCGCCAACGTGGTCTTCGACACCCCGGGGGACTTCGACTTTGAGCTTCGGGCGGACGGGCAGCTGCTGGCCATCCGCACCCTTACCTTGACCGCGGTTTCCGGAGGCCCGGCTTGAACAGCGCCGCCATCATCTCGAACAGCGCCCTCAGCCCCACGGTGCGGCGCCTGGCCCTGCGGGTGGACGCCGACTTCCGTTTCCAGGCCGGGCAATTCGTCATCCTGCCGGTGCCGCCCGCCCCGGGCTCGGAGCCCGACGCCAAGCCCGGCAAGGGCTTCTATTCGGTGGCTTCGCCGCCGGGCATCCTGCCGACCCTGGAGCTGCTGGTGGAGCACCGCGAGGGAGGCGGCTGGGTCAGCGCCTGGATCAGCGCCAGGGGGCCCGGCGAGCAGCTCAAGCTGGAGGGGCCCCTGGGCCATTTCGGCCTGATGCCGGGCGTCCCGCCGGGCCCCCGGGCCTTCCTGTGCCAGCGGGCCGGGCTGGCCCCGTTGCGGAGCATGCTGATGCAGGGCCTGGCCGAAGGCGCCGGCGAGTATTGGTTGTTCCTCGGCGGCGCCGGCCGGGCCGACTGGCTGCTGCACGAGGAATGGGAGGCCCTGGCCGCCGACCATCCCGCGTTCCACTACCGTCCCCTGGCCGGCGGCGGCGCCGAGCTGGCCGCGGCCGCGGCCGCGGCGCTGCCGAGGCAATCCCAGGCCTACCTGGCCGGTTTCAGCGCCGACGTGGCCGCGGCCCAGGCCGGCCTGCTGGCGGCGGGGTTCGAAGCGGCTTCCATGAAAATCGAGAAATTCGGCTGATGCCCTGGATCGCCGCCGCCGCCGCAGAGGCTCTGCCAGAAGGCGGCCACCTGCGCGTGGAGTTGGACGGGCAGCCCGTGCTCCTGGCCCATCTTCCCGCCGGCTTTTACGCCGTCCACGACACCTGCTTGCACCGCGGCGCGTCCCTGTCGGTGCTGCCCTTGGAAGGCGGGGAGGCGGTCTGCCATCTGCACGGATGGCGCTTCCGGGTCCGGGACGGCGTCTGTGTCCAGGTGCCGTCGCTCCGTCTGCGCAGCTTTCCCGTACGCATCGAGGATGGAACCGTCTATGTGGAGACTTAGCCTGGTGTTGTTGTCCTTGTCCGCGGGGCTGGCCGCGGGGCCGCCCATCCAGGACCCCAGCGGCTATGACCAGCCCGGCGTTGGGTCCATGTTCGACCACACCGATCCTGAGCCCGGGATTGACCGCAGCAGCCTGGCCGACCGGGCGGATGAGACCGAGCCCCTTTATGACGCCCTGGCCCGTGAAACCCGGCGCCTGGACAAACCCGCCAAGGACGCCCTTTACCAATCGCTGAGGACCGACTACGAGCTGGGCGGCCAGGTGGGCCCGTCCCGGCGCCTGCTGGAAGGCTCCGAAAACCTGCTGGACCTGGAGGACGCGGTCCGCAACCAGGACGCCCTGGTCAAGCGGCTGGGCGCGGACGATCCCCAGGGGGACGCCCAGGCCAAAAAGCTGCAGGACTTGCAGGGTGCCGTGGGCGCCGCCACCGCGGACCTGCGGCGCCAGATGATGGACCAGCAAAAGGACCTGAATGACAAGGACGCCCAGCAGCTGCGGGATTGGCTGATGATCAGCGAGGGCATGCTGCGCCATCGGCGCGAAGCCGCCGAAGCCGCGGCCGTGGCCCACCCGGCCCCGGAGGCCCCGCCGTTGGACGCCGCTGGGCTGAGCCCGGTGGCGTCGTCCGTCAGCCCCTCGGCCGCGGCCCATCCATGACCCGCAAAGGAACGGCCCTGGCCGCGCTCTCGGCGCGCTTGCAGAAGGCCCGCGACGCCGCCCTGCTGGCGGAGCATACGCCGGTGGGGCGCCTGCTGGACCGGCTGCCCGCCTTCAAACGCCTGGGGCTGAACGAGGCCCTGTTCTTCCTGCGCCAGCATTGGCCCCAGTTCGCCGGGGAAGCCTTGGCCGGCCACAGCACCCCGCGGTCGCTCAAGGACGGGGTGCTGGAGGTGCAGGTCGACAGCCCCCTCTTCCGGCAGGAGCTCACCTATGCCGCCCCCAGGATCCTGCGCATCGCCCAGGACCATCTGGGTGAGGACATGGTCCGCTCCGTGAAAGGTCACCGCCGATGATCCCGAGGGCCCTGCGTTGCCGATGACCGCGTTTTCCACCCGGATGAAGGTCCTGCTGCCGGCGGCCGTGTTCTTGGCCTGCCTCACGCTCTATCTGCCCACCCTCAATCCGGCCTTCCGCGCCGACGACAGCCCCGAGACCGTGGCCACGTCCGTGATCCTGGGCATCCAGCACCCCCCCGCCTATCCGTTGCAGACCCTGGTCGGCCGGCTGGCTAGCCGCCTTCCTTTGGGCAGCGCGGCCTGGCGCCTGAACCTATTGGCGGCCTGCCTGGGCGCCCTGGCCTGCGCGCTGGTGGCGGTGTTGGCCTGCGACCTGGGCGGACGCTGGCTGCGCCGGCAGGGCGAGGAGCCCGGCGTGAGCGGCTGGGGCGGCTGTCTGGCCGGATTGGTGGCGGGCCTGGGTCTGGGCGGCGCCTCCACCTTTTGGTCCCAGTCCCTGGCCGCCAAAGGCGGCATCTACACCCTGCAGATGGCGTTGGTGGCCGCCACCCTGCTGCTCCTGGAGCGCTGGGCCGCGGCCGTCGAGGACGCCCCGGGCCTGGACCTGGGCGGGTCCCTGCGGCTTCCGGCGCTGCGCGGCGCCGTGCTGTTGCTGGGCCTGGGCCTGGCCAACCATTGGGAAACCCAGGCCCTGGTGCTGGGGGTATCGCTGGTGTGGATGGCGCTGGTGCTGGCCGGGCGGCCCCGCCGCGGCCCGTGGGCGGCCTGGGCCCCGCCGCTGCTGGTGCTGGCCGCCTTGGCCCTGGCCGGCCCGGCCCTGTACCTCTACCTGCCGTTGCGGGCGCGCCTGCATCCGCCCCTCAATTGGGGGGATCCCAGCGATTGGCAGCAGTTCAGTTGGGTGGTGTTGCGCCAGGAATACCTGGACCTGGAAACGGGCTTCCTGAAGAGCCTGCGCGCGGCGGCGTTCGGCGGGGGCCCCTGGGCCGCGGTCGCCGAAAATTGGGGGGTGGTGCAGCGCCAAGGCTTGAGGGTGTTGTCGCACCTGGCCGGGCCGGGAGCCGATGTGGGCCTGCCCCTGGTCCTGCTGTCCCTGCCCGGATGGGCCGTGCTCCGGCCCACCCGTCGCCCTTGGGCCGCCGGCATGAACGCCCAGCTCGGGGCGGCCTTGGCCGTGCTGGTGTTCCTGTTCGTGGGGGTGGTGACCTTCTACTTCCATCTGAAGGAGGAGATGGTCTGGATCCTGGACGTCTTCCTTTTGCCGCTGTATCTGGCGCAGGCGTTGCTGGCGGGTTTGGGTCTGCTGTGGGGGCTGCGGCGCTGGGCCCCGGCGTTCTTGCGCGGCTGGGCCCCCTGGGGATGCCTGGCCCTGCTGCTGGTCCTGCCCGCCGGAGCCTACGCCCTGCGCGCGGGCGCCCTGACCCAGGCCGACCAGTACCTGGCGTGGGACTACGCCCAGGACCTGCTGCTGAGCCTGAAGCCCAACGCCATCCTGCTGGCCGAAGGCGACTTCAACACCATGCCGGTCTACTACCTGCAGCGGGTGCGCGGCCAGCGGCCCGACGTGGACCACGTCACCACGGTCTTCCTCAGCACGGACTGGGGCGTGGATTTGGCGCGGCATGTGCAGCCGCGGCTCGGCATCGGCCAGGTGCAGAAGGCCATCACGGGCGCCCGCGCCGGCGACGGCCAGGTGCTGCGCGTGGCGCTTTCCCAGGTGATGGCGGCCAACCTGCCCGCCCGGCCGGTCTACGCCTCGTTGTTCCGCGAGGTGCTTTCGGCCAACGTGCCTGAATGGGAGCCCGCCGGGGCCCGGCCCGACGGCTGGTGCTGGCGGCCCGGCGGGCTGGTCTCGGAGCTGCGGCCCACCGCCGAGCCGGACACGCCCCAGGCCGACGCGCGGCGTTTGGGCCTGTTGAAGGCCTACCGCAGCCGGCACCTCAGCCTGGACCGGGCCAGCCTGGAGCCGAGCCCGGCGTTTGCCCTGAGCAATTACGGCACGGCCTTCCTGGACACGGCCCTGTATCTGCGTGCCCACCACCACGCGCGGGAGGCCATGGGCCTCTACCGCGAGGCCATCCAGTGGACGTCGCGGGCGAACCTGGCCGAAGTGTGGACCCATTACGGCATCGCCCTGGGCGCGGGCGAGGACGGGATGAAGCCGGACATGGCCGGCGCCATCACCTGCTTCAAGAACGCCATCGCGGTGAAGCCCATCTTCGAGGCCTGGGCCAACCTGGCCGGCGCCTACAACCAGGAAGGCCAGCGAAGCCACTTGGCCTCGGATTACCAGCAGGCTGAAGCGGCCGCCCGCCAGGCGCTGGCGCTGGCCCCCACCAATCCCCAGGCATGGAACGTGCTGGCGGTGAGCGTGTACTATCAGGGCCGCAAGGACGAGGCCGTGGGCATCCTGCGTCAGGCCGCCCAGATCGCACCACAGGACCCCCAGATCCTGGGTAATTTGCACGCCCTGGGCGGGTCCTAGCCCCCCGGCCTTTCAGGAGCACTCATGTCCATGGTGAAGGATTTCAAGGCGTTCGTGCTGCGCGGCAACGTGATGGACATGGCCGTGGGCGTGATCATTGGGGGCGCCTTCGGCAAGATTGTGACCAGCCTGGTGAACGACATCCTCATGCCGCCGCTGGGCAAGCTCATCGGCAACGTGGACTTCAAGGACCTTTTCGTCAGCATGAACGGCAAGGCCTACGCCAGCCTGGACGAGGCCACCCGG
>Ga0210388_10002797_pt1 | contig 13586 bp, 12 predicted proteins | sample IncBWC19OmetaG_FD_155485 | JGI IMG/M metagenome (GOLD analysis project Ga0210388, IMG submission 155485) | Forest soil microbial communities from Barre Woods Harvard Forest LTER site, Petersham, Massachusetts, United States - Inc-BW-C-19-O ...
ATCGAGAACATAAGAAGCTGACACCTAGACATGATATCGCAGGCAATATCACAATTTAAATAGTTTTCTGGGTTTTCGCTACCGACAGTCGGCTTGATCAGGCCAAAACCAAGTTGTACCGTCGTTGTACCGCGAGTTTCTGAGGAAATCCCGGCAACTCGTTGATTAGACTTGGCGTCCCCGACGGGATTTGAACCCGTGTTACCGCCGTGAAAGAACGGCGCATACACGACTTTAAAGGACTTACAAGAGGCGGACGACCTCTAAGTCGTTGGAAATTCCCGGTAGCGGGAGCAGAACCGTAGCGTAATCCGTAGTGCGGCGCAGCCAAGATGAGCGTCGGATCCAAGCACTGTGACAACCGCTGGTATTGCGAGTTTCAGCCACGGTTTCTGGAGAATCGAGATTCGTCGAGACTGAAAGTATGAGCCGACAACACGACATTGAACCGTACTGGCAAGACGAAGATGATTGGCTCTGCACGGTCGAGTTCTTGCCCAGCGATGACCTCGAAGGTCGATTGTTCGCCGCAGACATCGTCGGCTATTTGTTTGGCTACGCACAACTGGCGAATGCACGCGCTCTGGCACTCGTCGGGGATCCTGAGGCCGGCGCGTACGAGCTCCTTTTTTCCTTTTCGACGCCTGGGGACAAGGACCATTTCCTGGATTTGGTTCGCTCAAATGAGGATATGGGGAGCGACTACGTCGAGAACGATTTCATGTCGCCGACAGCTGAAGAGATTAGGAATGCTCGTCCGCTCGTGGCCGTCCTGCCTGAAGACATTGTGATCCGGGCGACTCTGATTGCATCAGCTATCTGTGGTGGTGCCGAAGGCGATCCTTTAGGGTCGTAGGAAATTACTTCTTGCGTCGCGAGCGTACGGTCTCTGTCGTGACAGCGAAATCTTCACCCGTAACTAACTGAAAACACGCGGCACGGATGGCGCTACAAAAACGTTTCAGTGACCCTCAGAAACAGTTCGTGGACCCTTATTGGACCATAATTTCTGGAGTGCTTTCACACGGCAGTGGCCGGTCGAAAAATCGATGCTCGATCGGGCACGAGATGCGTCGAATTTAGAGTGCCCAGTCAGCCGTAGGCGGTGAGGGCGTCACCATAAGGCAGATTAAGCGCAATGCGAAAAGGCGCGCCGTCGCACAGGGCGCCTGCGTGGCCGCTCGCTAACGAGCGGAGATATAGATACCGGACTGAGGAACAGTTTTATAAAAGGGCGGCGATGCAATCCACTTCAATATCAAACCCACCGTTCCAAGCAGGAACGTTAATAAAGATGCGCGCGGGCGGGTTTTCCGGAAAATAACGCCCGTAAACGGTATTCACCGCAGGGAACATGTCTACTGAGGTGACGTATACATTCAGCTTCAGAATGTTTTCCAGAGAAGAGCCCGCCGTTTCGACAAAGAGCTTGAGTTGATCCAATACGATCTCCGTCTGCCGCTCAATTGATCCCTGGAAGATTTCTCCTGTTTTGGGGTCGAAGGGCGGACAACCTGAGACATAGATTGTATCGCCGTGCTTCGTCACGGTTGAAGCTGGGGCCTTGTATTTGTCCAGGTAGGTCGCCAGCGGCTCGACGCGAATGATTTCTCGTTTCATAGATTTCCTCCAATTGATAGGTATGGGCGGACCGCCACGGTCAGGAATTAATCAGTGAGGGCCGCGATTGTTTAGAGTCATGCAACGTGGCTAATACACGTGTCCACACGCCTTCCAATAGCGCGGGCACCCACCTTTCGGCGGGACAGCGGCTCCAACTCTGACTGAGGAAGACGAGGTCACGATTCGCTGCGCCTTTGCTCGCGCTTCCCAGCTCAAGGATGAAGAGCGAGCCTCGTCCAAAGGGACAACCACCGATTTCGCCAGCGGTCTTCGCCTGGCGTACAACGGTGGTTGGTGCAAAGAGGCATTCGTCCACGGCAGCCTCCGTCGTTATTGAAGATCGAAGCGCTGGGTCGGCAGCAAGTTGCCGCATTTTATTCAGGCCGTCGACAATGTGATGCAGAGCAACTCCGATTCCGTTAACGGCAGACAGATCTCCATTTACCATGGAAGCAAGCAGTGCTTTCGCCCGCGCCAGCCTGCCGCTGATGTGCCACCCCAGCATTCTCAGGACATTGGAGGAGCTTGCAGCTTCAAGAACTGTACAGGCCGCCGCCCAACTCTCCTCAGTGGCCGTGAACGTTTCCACGAACAATCTTCCTACGCTTTGTTGCACAAGAAGATTGAGTTTCTCCGCAGTTCCGATTCCTCTGACCCATTCGGCCAGGGGCTCCAATTGAGCGGGTCCGTGTTTCACCTCGTCGGCCTTGACGTTTAGTCTCGACCACAATTCCTCTTGCGCCGCGGCTCGGTTGGGGTTCGTGCGCGGCAGCATAGTTGGGAATAATCTGCCGTTGAGCGAGAAAATACGGAGCATTTTCCAGAGACGCAGCACGTTGCGAACAGGACCATGTTCTATGAAGTCCCGGTCCAACCTTGAATCGTTTGAAATTGTCCGGATCTGAGCGGGATCCGTGACGTCAACAATGTCGATGATGCCGGGGAAATACGAGCGTTTCATGCCGCGATGACTCATCCTCTGCGCTGAGATCCTTTCAAGACCTGCTTGATCGGTTCTATTCTCATGATCGATTTCCTTCAACATGCTGCTTCTCCTGTCCTCGTTCGCGCCGCGACATTCATTCCAAGATCATGTGGCCGGCTCATGACGCCTGTGAATTCAGAGAGGGTCGCGGCAATCAATCAACTTGCACTGCACCTTCGCAAGCGGCGGTGCAAAGGGCGGCGCGGTCTCTTCGCCGCTAATTAGGTTGAATGCGAGCAGGCAAGTCGCAAATGCCACGCAAGCTGCCACGAGGGCCGCCGCCGCGAAGCCTGCCCCGTAGGCCGCCAGCGCAACGGAGCGCAGCGGTTCGCGCACGCCGGGCGGTACGGCCGCTAGCAATCCGGAAAGATCGCCCGATGTCACACGAGCAGCGGCCTCGCGCGCAGTGTCGGCCGAAAGTCCGATCTTGGTGGCGTCCACAACGAACCGGTTCCGCGCCACATCAGCGAGGACGGCACCGAGCGCCGCGACGCTGACGAGGATCCCGATGAAGCGCGTCGTGCTTGCGATACCTGAAGCCATGCCAGCGCGATCCTCAGGAACCGCACCTTCTAGGACTTTCACCGTCTGCCCATTGAGCAGACCCGCTCCGCTGCCGGCGACCAGCATGGCGACCAGGAACAGGCTATATGGCAGATGGGATTTGGCAACGAGCCAGAACGCGGTATTACCGGCGGCAGTGATCGCCAAGCCGGCGGCAAGAAGCGTGCGCCCCGAGTAACGGGTTGCGAGCAGGTGGGTCTCACGCGGGGCAAGCACCATCGGCAGCGCAAAGGGCATCATCGCAATGCCGGCCGCCATAGGCTCAAACCCGTAGGCGTTCTGCAGGTACAGAGGAAGGAAGAAGATCATGACCTGCGCAGTCGCGCCGTAGCCGATCATCGCGAGCACCGCACCTACGAACGTCCTATGGCGAAACAACCCGAACTCCACCATCGGGCGGTCCTGACGAAGCTCCACAATGACGAAGGCGACCATGAACACGAAGGCGACCACAAGGCGCAGGACGATGGTCGGGCTTGACCATCCCGCATCGTTCCCGTCGATGAGAGCCCAGATGAGGAGTGCGAGGCCCGCGCTGAACGTGGTCGTGCCGAGGACGTCGAGGCGTTTGGCGTTAGGGTCGCGAGACTCAGGAATAAACTTCAGGGTCCCGGCGACGAGGATGGCTGATGCGGGGACGTTGACCAGGAAGACCCACCGCCATCCGAAGTAGTTCGTGATCAGGCCGCCGAGGATCGGCCCCACTGCAAGCGCTATACCGAGGCTCGCTCCCCAGAACGCGAAGGCGTCAGAGCGTTCCTTGCCGGTGAAGGCGTTCGACAAAATCGCAAGCGAGCCCGTCACCAGGAAGGCGCCTCCCACCCCTTGGGCCGCGCGGGCAATGTTCAGCAGCAGCGAACTCGTCGCCACGCCGCACGCCGCCGACGAGGCCGCGAAAACCACGAGGCCGATCAGCACGGACTTTCGGCGGCCTCGAAGGTCTGCATAGCTGCCTGAAGCCATGAGGAGGGCAGCGTAGGTGAGGACGTAGGCGCTGATCACCCACTGGACACCGGTGAAAGAGGCTCCGAGCGACCGACCGATCGCCGGCAGGGAGACCGCCACGATATTGGAGTCGAGCATCATCAACGAAGAAACGAGAGATGCGGTCAGGAGCAGCCACGACTTAGAAGCCACCTCGAGTTGTGATTTGTTGGCTACGTTCGGCATTGCCACATCTCTTCCAGTCGCATCTCAAAGGGTTGTGTTGTTTACCTCTTCCTTCACCGAATTACCTCTCGTCGGGCTCCTTTCGGAGGCTCATGTGGAATCGGGTTAAAACATGATTTGGATCTGTGTCCACACTCGGTTGGCGGAGAAAGACTTGGCCGCAAAGGTGTTGCCGTGGAGGTACGAATACTCCATCTGGATTTTCGCGTTGTGTCCGTGAACGTAATAGTTCAGACCGCCAGAATCCTCTTGGACGCGGTGGTAGGAGAAAGGCGGCACCACGAACCAGGCATTCTCGACGGGAAGGGAGCTGCCTGTGAGGACGGGCGCTCCGGTGTTGTAGTCGGGAGCTCCCCAGTTCACTCCCGAAATACGCTCGCCAAACTCCAACTTATGCGGGACGAGATAGAATCCCGCCTGCTCGCCATATCCCCACGAGTTGTAGGAGGGCCCACCGGCTGCCGGATTCGTTTTCCTGTAATACCCCGTCGGCTGCAGGGTGAAATATCGGTAGCGGAAGCCCACGGTCGCAGTCGCATTTTCGGTTGTATCTCCGGCAGTCACATTTTGGAAGGCGGAGCTGGAGGTCACGGGGTTATAGGCGACGGACGTCCAAAGCGTCAGCTCCGGTTTCGCGGCACCCGTGGGATTCGTCTCCACATAGCCGTAGGGGGCCAGCAGGTCGAACTGTGCGTGCCCGATATAAGCCAGCTTTGTGTCGAAGTTCTCCTGCCCGCCCGCGTCGAGCGCAGGAATGCTGTTGGCGATCATGAATGCATAGGAAACCCTACCCGCCCTTCCGTAAGCCTGAAAACCGATCGCCCGAGGAAGCACAAAAGCGTACTCGGCCGTCGACAGGTCGGGAAAGAGGTAGTTCCCCGGGTTGAGGTAGAACTCATAAGTGTACGGAGTCCAAGAACGCCCCGCCTGCAGTGTGAGATGGCTAGAGAGGGTTTTGGAAGTAAACCAATCCAGCATTGTGACTGTGTTGCTGTTGTCAGCCGTGCTGCCCTGAAACTGCAGGAAATATTTCAGGCTCGACTCGAAAACCGATCCAGAGAAAGCCAGTCGACCGAGAAATACGTCGAAGTTATTCGTTCCCTGCGAGCTTTCTCCGAGAGCCTGAACGCTGTTTGCGGGCTTAAAGCCGGTATATCTGATCTGAAGGAGACCGTTGACGGTCAGCGAATAACTTTTGTCGGCGGTCTCGACAAAAAAGCCGTCGCGATAAATATCGGCAGGCATGAGGGTGCCCCTCGCGGTTCCGGGCATGGCGGACTTGACGCCTGATTCCAGCGGCGCTACTTGGCTTCCGGAGGAACTCCGATCGAGTCGCTGTTCGATCGCCTCCAGATGCTGCCGTTCCGCGCTGATCTGCTGCTGGAAACTCTCGGTTTGCTGGTGGGCATCGAGTTCCTGCTGCATTTTGTTTAGGCGATCCAGCGCAACCGCGAGTTCCTTCTTCAGTTCATCCATGTTGGCGGTGCCGCTTGCATTGGCAGTGGAAACCTCCTGAGCAATGTCGGGCAGAGCCAAAACCAGCAGGGATACGGCAATGAGCAGGAGAGTTTTCCTGAATCTGCCGACGTGCCCTTGCAGATCGTTTTTCGGTGGATGAGGCATACTTCTCTCTTTAGCCAAGTGAACAAAACACCGCCAAGCTGGAACCCTCGGATTCAAAGCATCCCGCGCCCGCTATGTCGGCGATCCCATTTCTAAATCCCTGCACTTGCTCCGCCAGAGGCAGGTATGGTCAGACCGCCACGGTCAGGAATTCATCAATGAGGGCCGCGAATTTTCTAAAGACTCATTTAACGTACCGACACACGCGTCCACACGCCTTCCAATAGCGCAGGCACCCACCTTTCGGCGGGACAGCGGCTCCAACTCTGACTGAGGAAGACGAGGTCACGATTCGCTGAGCCTTTGCTCGCGCTTCCCAGCTCAAGGATGAAGAGCGAGCCTCGTCGAAAGGGACAACCGCCGACCTCGCCGGAGGTCTTTGCCCGGCGTAAAACGTTCGTTACTGTAAAGAGGCACTCGTCCACAGCAGCATCTGTCGTTATTGAAGATCGAAGCGCCGGGTCGGCAGCAAGTTGCCGCATTTTATGCAGCCCATCAACAATGAGCTGTCGGGCTGCGATCATCGCGACAACGGCAACCAGATCTCCATTCACCATGGAAGCAAGAAGCGTTTTGGCCCGCTCCAGCCTCCCACTGATGCGCCACGCCAGCATTTTCAGGACATCGGAAGAGCTCGCAGCCTCAAGCACCATATGGGCCGCTGCCACACTCTCCTTAGTGGCTGTGAACGTTCCCACGAACAACCTTCCTATGCTCTGCTGTACAAGCAGATCGAGCTTCTCCGCCGTTCCGCTCCCTCTGACCCATTCAGCCAGAGGCTCCAATTCAGCGGGTCCGTGTTTCACTTCGGCGGCCTTGACGTTTAGTCTCGACCACAGTTCGTCTTGTGCGGCGGCTCGGCTGGCGTTGGTGCGCGGCAGGAAAGGTTGGAATACTCTGCCGTTTAGCGAGAAAATGCGGAGCATTTTCCGGAGGCGCAGCACGTTGCGAACAGGACCATGTCCTGTGAAGTCCCGATCGAACCTTGAATCGTTTGAAATTGTCCGAATCTCTGCCGGATCCGTGACCTCGAGAATGTCAATGATGCCGGGGAAATACGTGCGTTTAATGGTGTGATCACTCGTCTTCTGCGCCGAGATCGTTTCAAAACCTGGTTGGTGGCTTCCATTCTCATGATCGACTTTCACGTCTTCGATGGGAGCATGAATCGTGGCTGAAGAAATGGACTTCACTCGCGTGTGGTCTTCCATATTTGTCTCCTATGAACTCCTTTGCTGTAGAACTTCCGCCCTTTAGAAATGCGTTGGATCCGCCTCTCTCTTCGAGTCCCACCCATTCATCTCATCGAGTTCCTCGGGGGTGATCTGAGGCAAGTGCCGGATGAACAAAACCAGACGCCAGGTTTGTGGGGGCGTGTGCGTTCCGCTGAAGGCTGGCATGCCGCTCAAAAGAACCCCGTCGTCAATGGTGTAGTAGAGTTCGCCATCGCTCTTGTTCTGCGTCGCCGCTGCACGCAAGTCGGGCGGTTTCGGATAGAAGCCCCTGCCGAATACCGTGTGGCCCTGCCCGTCATTCCCATGGCACGGGGCGCAATGATAGGCGAAATGTTCCATGCCTCCTCGAATGCTCTCCGCGGAAGGCGTAATGGGATTGCGAAGTTGTCGATACGAAGATGGCACGGCCAATTTGCGTGCCGTTGTGGCCGCGAACACCTCAATCGCTGATGGTGTCGAGAGCGCGCTGAAGCCTCGCCGCACGAGAATCAGTCCGTATCCCGCGGCCGCAAGCGCAAAGATAAACAGAATCAGCAGTACTCCTTTCCAATGTTTCATGTCTACCGCTCCTGTTCTGTGGCCTCGTTGTCCGCCCGCCCGAACTCGGTGAGGTACCGGCCGAAGTTCAATTCGAAGTCGCTGCGAATTCCGTAGCCGATACCACGGAGTTTGGTGCGGCGTGCCTGTGCATCTGGCCAGGCCAGCATTGGGAAGATCATTTCATTGCTCGACTGAAGCTCGGCAGCTGTCGGCATCCCGAATCGATTGATCTGGGCCTTTGCTGTGGCCAGTGTTTTGCCGTGGAATGAAGCCAGCCTTGTTGCGAGCACGTCAACGAACGAGTCGAGGTCGCCATCCTCCAGCGTGCGGTTCACCCAGCCATAGCGCTCGGCGATATCAGCATCGAAATCGTCGGCAGTCAGCACGAACTCAAGTGCCCGCGAGCGACCGACGAGGCGCGGGAGCCATTCCAGAGCTCCGCCGCCCGGGATTAGCCCGACGCCGACCTCGGGGTTACCGAACACGGCGTTTTGCCGACTGGCGAAGCGCATGTCGCAGGCGAGCACAAACTCGTTACCAATCCCGCGCGTGCGGCCGCGAATCTTCGCGATACTCACGACTGGCGTGGATGCAAGGCGAAGCACAAAGTCGCGCCAGACGCCCAGCAGGTCAGGCCGCTCAACCGCCTTGGCCACGTCGAGATGCGCAATGAAAAAGTCGGGATTCGCCGACTGGAACACTACGACCTTCACGGAAGGGTCCGCCTCAAGGTCGGTCATTAGCGCTCCCAATTCGATGATCGTCGTGGGAACAAACATGTTGATCGGCGGGTTGCTGAAAGTGACCGTCCACAGGCCCGGATGGGTACGATCGATGTTGAACTGCGCTGCGCTCGTCTCGCCGGTGGCGTTGTTGGTGGGGACCTCATACGTCGGATTTGCCATGTTCTTCTTTGTGCTTCGCATTTATTTCTTTCTCGATCCAGTTGAGACCAAGACGGGAGAGCCCGGTCATCCGCACTCTCCTGTAGCAATGTGCGCACGAGGTCAAGTTATGCTGCAGACCGCGCCACGCCCGATCGTAATGATCTGAAGCCCGCACGAATCTCTTCTGAAAAGAGCTTCGGCTGCTCAAAGGCCGCAAAGTGCCCGCCCTTTGGAAGTTTGTTGAAATGAATGAGCTTGGGGAATGCTCGCTCCGCGAAGCTACGCGGCATCGGATAGAGTTCGTCGGGGAAGACGCTTACGGCCACTGGTATCGAGACGCCCTTCGCATTGAAGTACCCTCCTTTTCCCCAATACTCCCAGTAGAGGCGGGCCCCAGACATAAACGTGTTCGTCAGCCAGGCGATCGTGATGTTGTCGAGGACGTCGTCTCGTGTGAGGCCTTCTTTCGCTCCGGCAAAGACACGCGAGATCATTGCGTAGCTGGCCGCGTCGTGATCCAGGAAATAAGCCGCAATCCCTACCGGCGAATCCGCGATCCCGTACAACGTCTGCGGCCGGAGACCCATCTGGTACCCGTAGGCGATTCCCTTTTGATATTCATGTTGCAACGTCTCGTAAGCAACTTTTTCCTCAGCCGAGAGACCCGATGGTGCCGGCTTTCCCGAAGCGGCTGCCTGGTCGATCTCAGGTGGAAAGATGCCCGGCATGTTGGTGTGAATCCCGAGCAATTCCGGAGCGGCGTGCACGCCCATGAATTCAGTGACAACTGCCCCCCAATCGCCGCCCTGCGCCACGAATTTCGTATACCCGAGGCGCTTCATGAGCACGACCCAGGCGCGCGCGATGTGGTCGGGATCCCACCCGGTTGTAGCCGGCCTGCCCGAAAAGCCGTAGCCCGGCATCGATGGAATCACCACATCGAAGGCGTCTTCTGGTCGGCCGCCGTGTGCGGTGGGATTGGTCAACGGATCGATGATCTTCATCTGTTCGATGATCGATCCCGGCCATCCATGCGTGACAATGAGTGGCAACGCATTTTCATGCTTCGAACGGACGTGAATGAAATGGATGTCCAGTCCATCGATCTCGGTGATGAACTGGGGCAGAGCGTTCAGCCTTGCTTCCACCTTGCGCCAGTCGTACTCCGTCGCCCAATAGCGCGCGAGTGCCTGAGTGGTCGCGAGCTGCACGCCTTGCGATGCATCCATGACCGTTTCGCGCTCCGGCCATCTGGTGGCGTTAATGCGTCTGCGCAGTTCCGTCAGTTCGGCTTCTGGAACATTCACCTTAGGGAACGGACGAATCGCATTCTTGTCAGCTGCCTGCTTGCTGTCATGTGTTGTAGCAATGGTTGTAGCCATGGTGTCCTCCTTTGAGTAGTTTTTGCATACGTACGTGGATCGTGTCGGATGCTGCGAACCGGTCATAATCGAAGGGTCGAACGGGACCCATGCTGAACGATCGTTTGTTGGACATCGGATTCTCCGCAGCCGCTTTCAGGACGCCCGCAAATACCCCGGATCAACCGAAGGTGAATGAAAACGCTTCCACACCAGAACCAAGAAACTCGATCTCGAACCGGCGATCGACAATCGGGGCCGGCTGCCGAATTAGTTGATACATCCGTTGTTCGATAACCGTGCCGTTGCCCTTTTCGTCCACATCCGCGCCGTGAGCTACCTCCGGCGGACGGCCATCAATGAGCACGCGGAATTGCACGGAAGCGCCAGGCTTAGAGGGTCCCATCACGAGATGAAGATCGCGGGCGTGAAAACAGTAGGCGATGTGACTATTGGGTTCATTCAATACGATAGCTTCTTTGCCGATCGTCCAATTGCCGGAAAGAGCCCATTCGTTGAGTCTCAGTCGCGACGGAGGAGAATAGACGCGGCGCTTGTCGGGCGCTGCCACGCCCGATGCGAAGTTTTCAGCGCGCTTATAGCCGAGGTAGTTCTCGCCGGACTTCAGATCATTCCAATCAGCGGCAGCCTCGGGGCCACTGGGGTCAACCGAGATCAGTTCGTTGCGGCTTCCGCCATCGCCGGCTTCGGCAAGCAACTTCTGAATCACTTCTTCTGACCGCTGGTATTCGCCCTCTCCAAAGACGCTGTGCCGGATCTTCCCCTTCGTATCTGCGAAATAGAGGGCTGGCCAATATTCATTGCTAAAGCCGCGCCATATCGCGTAATCGTCATCGATCGCGATGGGAAAAGCAACGCGCATTTCCTTCGACGCCCAGCGAACGTTATCGACATTGTGTTCGAATGAAAACTCGGGAGTGTGTACGCCGATCACGACCAAACCATGGTCCTTATATTTCTCAGCCCACGCGCGCACGTATGGAAGTTGGCGGCGCCAGTTGATGCAGGAATAGGTCCAGAATTCGACCAGGACAACTTTCCCCCTCAGTGCCGCGGCGGTGAGTGGCTGCGTATTGAGCCATGTCGTTGCGAGGGCCAGAGGCTCCAATCCTCCTCCACCGGCAAGCCACATTTCTGCAGAAGCGACCGTGCCCAACTGAGCGGCCGCGACGATCATTGGCGCGGTACCCAAGAAATTTCGGCGGCTTAGATTGATTTCGTGAAACATTCAAGGCTCTCTTTCAAGTACTGGTGCCTAATCCCACGATGGCAACTGTTCATCATCGAGACGGACATAAATCTGTTCCGCGAATTCGTGGTTACGACTTTTCATTCCCAACGCCCGGCTCCGGTGCCAGAGGCGACTCGCTGGTTTAGCGTAGCGATCGCAAGCCCGCGCGTACCTCTTCTGAGAACAGTTGCGGCTGTTCCCATGCCGCATAGTGGCCGCCTTTGTCTAACTGGTTGTAGTAAATGAGTTTGTGATACGCCCGCTCTGTCCAACTCCGCGGGGCTTGATAGTTCTCTCCCGGAAAAACGCTTACGGCAGCCGGGATGTCGACATTACCCGCGCTATAGAGGTTGAGGTGAAGTTCCCAATAGAAACGAGCCGCCGAAACCGCCGTGTTCGTCAACCAGTAGAGTGTGAAGTCGTCGAGCACGTCGTCTCGTGTCAGGTCACCCGCGGGGTGCCCATTGATTGTGCGTCCGAGCACTGCCGAGGTGATCGGCGCCGCCGGCTGACCCCAACCATCGCCGTGGTCAAACATATAAGCGGCCAGGCCGACCGGCGAATCCGCCAATCCGTACAGCGCCTGCGGACGAGTCGCCATGAGCTGTGCGTAGGCGCGTCGCTTCGCTAACACAGTGAGCTGCTCGTATGCGCGTCTTTCGTCAGCGGATAGACCGGATGGCGCGGGATCGCCACACTGCAGCGCTTTCGCAATATCGGATGGAATAGTCCCAGGGAAGTTGGTGTGGATTCCCAGCAATTCGGGAGGCGCGTGTTTGGCCATCATGGTGCACACGCCCGAGCCCAAATCGCCGCCCTGCGCTGCAAATTTTGCGTATCCAAGGCGCTTCATCAGCACCATCCAGGCGCTTGCAGTGCGCTCGGGACCCCAGCCGGAAGTCATGGGCCTCGCCGAGAACCCGAACCCGGGTAGCGACGGAATCACCAGATGGAAGCCGTCCGATGCACTCCCGCCATGTGCCGTGGGATTGGTAAGTGGATCGATAATCTTCAGCTGCTCGATGACTGACCCGGGCCATCCGTGCGTGACGATCAGCGGCAACGCATTTTCATGCTTCGAGCGGACGTGAATGAAATGGATGTCCAGCCCATCGATCTCGGTGATGAACTGTGGCAGGGCGTTCAGTTTCGCCTCGCACTTGCGCCAATCGTAGTCCGTCGCCCAATAGCGCGCGAGTTCCTCCATTGTCGCCAGCGGCACGCCTTGCGATTCATCCGTGACCGTCTCCCGATCGGGCCACCTTGTCGCTTTAATGCGCCTGTGTAATTCCGTAAGTTCCGTTTCTGGAATATTTACCTGAAACGGACGAATCGCATTCTTGTCAGCTGCTTGCCCAGCGTCTTGTTCTCTGGCACTTGTTCGTGTCACAGCGTTCTCCAGTGGAGTAGTTTTGCGTTTCGAGTCCGCAAATGCCTCGGCGCTCGCTCTTGGACTGAACGCGACTGCCGCACCCAAAATCGAGCTCGCCTTGAGAAAGTAACGGCGTGATCTGTCGTCTGCTTGTTTCATCGTGTGCTCCTTTCACCTCAGGACGCGGAGACCAGGACTGCGATGGCGCCAATCGTCGCCATGACCAGCCCGAGTTTTTGTACCACGGTAGGTGAGATCTTAAAGTTCCTATGCTCGAGCACGTCTTGAAGGTCAATGCAATCTGCCTAGACCCAAAGCACTTCAAGGCATTCAACGCAATCTTCAAGCGCTACTTTCCGAAGAATCCGCCAGCTCGCATTTTCTTTTGTGTGCCGGTATGGACGGGCCCATTCGATATTGAAGTCGAATGAATCGACTGTTGCTTACTTAACTAGCAGAGTCCCGGTCATGCGCCTATGCGCGCTGCAGTGGTACGGGTATAGTCCCGGCCTGTCGAAGGTCAACGTGAACGTGTCGCCCTTCGACAGCGTCTGCGAGTTCATCGGTGGGTAGTAGGAATGCTCTGGGTGCTGGTCGGTGTTCACGTAATGAAAGACAGCGTCCTCATTTTTCCAGGTAACCGTTGTCCCCTTGCTCACCATGACATACATCGGGTCGAAGGAAATATTTTTTATGGTGATGGTGACGGCTTTTTGCCCTCGCAGGTCCGTGAAGGTGCTCGCTTTCGACCGGTCGATGGCGAACTGGAACGTGCCATCGTTGCAGCTTCCGTTGAAGGTTCCGTTAAGCTGGCACGAAGTATAAGTTACTGTGTATATGCCATCGGGGGCGTCAGAAGTCATGTTCCGCCGTATATGCAGATTACTGAGGCCGTCGATCGTCGTATCCCCTATACCGTAGTCTTTGCCGTCTTTCAGGATGGCTACTTTGGACCCCGGACCCCGGTCGTAGTT
>Ga0210388_10002798_pt1 | contig 13586 bp, 14 predicted proteins | sample IncBWC19OmetaG_FD_155485 | JGI IMG/M metagenome (GOLD analysis project Ga0210388, IMG submission 155485) | Forest soil microbial communities from Barre Woods Harvard Forest LTER site, Petersham, Massachusetts, United States - Inc-BW-C-19-O ...
GCATCGCCGCCGGGTAAGCTTTGCTGGCGTATTACATCATGCACGCCCGCATGGAAGTCGCCATCTCCCGGGAACGCACCCGCTTGGCTGAAGCCCGCGCGGAAGTGAAAACTCAGAAAAACACCATGGAAGAGCGCGTCAAAGCCACCGAACAGGAAGCTCGCCGGCGGGCCCTGGACGATTTCATGCAGGATTTTCGCGTCGAGGAGCGCCATTACTTCCGCGAGAATAAATCCCTCGCCGCCCGCAAGAAATCGATGGTCATGCAGGAGCGCCTCTATTTTCGCAACATCCCTCTCTCCAATTGGGTAGAGCATGAAATGTTGGTCGAAGAAGACGCGGCCGATGTCCAACACATCGCCAAAGGTTGCTCCATTTTCAGCACCAAGGCCTTGGCCGAAGACAGCAAGTCCGCGGTATCGCGTCTGCTGGAACAGGCCCAATTCGCCGATCGTTAAACGCCTCATTAGAAGACGTGGGAAAAAACGGCTAAGGCACCGACTCCGTTGAAGACGCGGGACCGTTGGGTTGGCAGGCGAAAGCGCCTGCCCCACTGGCAGCCGACCTGGGGCAGGCGCTTTCGCCTGCCAACCCCAACTTTCCGCACCGCGTCTTCATCAGCTTGGGTAGGCCGCAGGCCCATGGAAACTCCCTCACGGTCGCGGCTCGGTAACGCATCTTTCCGAACCGCGACGGTCAGGTAGTCGGTGCCTGTTTGCTTCCAGCTATGCCGGGGTCGATGTGTTCTACAACCCCTTCTTGGCCAGGAACTCGATTAAATCCACCACCCGCATCGAATATCCCCACTCGTTGTCATACCAGGCCAACACTTTCGCCAGGTTTCCGGCCAGCACCTTGGTCATCAACGAATCCACGATGGAGCTGGCCGGATTGTGCAGCATATCCGTGGACACCACGGGATCGTCCGTGTACGCCAGAATGCCTTTCATCGGACCGTTGGCGGCATCTTCCAGCGCCTTGTTGACTTCTTCAGTTGTGGCGTTCTTGGAGAGCACCACCACCAAATCGACAACCGAAACATCCGGCGTCGGAACGCGCATGGAGTAACCGTCCAGCTTGCCCTTCATCTCCGGCATAACCAGCGCCATCGCTTTCGCGGCGCCGGTGGTGGTGGGGATCATGTTCAAGGCAGCGGCGCGCGCCCGGCGCAAATCCTTATGCGGAAAATCGAGCACGTTCTGATCGTTGGTATAGCTGTGAATGGTGGTCATCGAGCCTTTCTCGATGCCGAATTTTTCGTGCAGCACTTTCACCACCGGCGCCAAACAATTAGTAGTGCAGGAGGCGTTCGAAATGACGTTGTGCTTGGCTGCGTCGTACATGTTTTCGTTGACGCCCAGCACGATGGTGACGTCTTCGTTGGTTGCGGGCGCCGAAATCACAACTTTTTTCACGGTTCCGCGCAGATGCTTACTGGCATCTTTTTTATCAGTGAACTTACCAGTGGACTCGACGACAATCTGGGCGCCGAGAGAGCTCCAGTCCAGCTCGGCCGGATCCTTGGTGGCAAAAATCTTGATGCGTTTCCCGTTGACCACGATGGAATCGCCGTCCGCCTTCACAACACCTGGGAGAGTGCCAAGAGTCGAGTCGTATTTTAAGAGATGCGCCAGCGTCTTGGTGTCAGTTAGATCGTTGGCCGCGACAAATTCAATGTTCGGATTTTCCAGCGCCGCGCGAACCACGTTGCGGCCGATGCGTCCGAATCCGTTGATACCTACTTTTATGGGCATACACGTCTAGTGTAGACGGTTTCAGTAGCCGGGCCGGGCGATCAAAAAGCATCGAAATTGTTATTGTGGTCGCCCAGGGAACGCTCCGCCAGCCGGCGCTGAGACAGGTTAACTACCCAGGAAGCGATGTTCCCTTGCGTCACTGGAAGCGGCAGACGCTGGAACATGGATTTCCAGTTATAGAACCTTACATACATTTCCTGGACCTTACGTTCCAACTCTTCGGCGCTGAAGTTTTTCGGCTTGAGATGGCAGAACTCACCCGGGAAACGCCCGATGTCTTCGATGCGCAGTATCCTGTCTTCCTGCTTCATCTTTTCGTAAAACATGGTGCCCTTTTCCGGGCAGAGGATATTGAAATAGGCCACTGGGACTTTCTCCTGATGCAGAAACTGCAAGGTGGTGTTGAAGACCTCCGGTGTTTCGTTATCCCAGCCGAAGATGAAGTTGAGCGAGTAGCTGATACCGCGCTTGCGCAGGTTTTCGAGCATCATTCCATACTTCTCAACCTTGTTGAACTTCTTGTTCATGCCTTTCAGCGTTTCGGTGTTGATGCTTTCGAGGCCCATGTTGACGTGCAGCAATCCGCTGCGCTGGGCCAAATTCATATACTCGTCGTCGTAGCAGAGGAACGACGTCCACAGAGCGGACCAGCGCAGCTTCAGTGGGATCAGCGCTTCCATAAGCTTCATGGCATGCGCGCGTTTACCGCCGAAGTCGCTGTCGCCGAAGAAAATGTTTTTTGATCCGCAGCGTTTGATTTCTTCAACCACGTCCTCTACCGGCCGGACGCGGAACCCGCCGCCCAGGTAGAGCCGTTCCGAGCAGAACTCGCACTGCATAGGGCAGCCCCTTGAAGACATCAAAGTGAATGTCCGGAAGGGTCCGTATTTTTTCCGATCAAGCAGATCCCAACGAGGTACCGGCAAGCCGGCCAGGCTGGGCATCTGGGGAGCGCGGTAGACTTTCTGGAGCCGCCCCGCCGCGGCATCGGCAAGCATCTGGGACCAGATGGGTTCGCCTTCCCCGATGCCGATGGCGTCGCAATGCTTCGCGGCTTCTTCGTGATTGAACCAGACGTGCGGCCCACCCATTATGACCGTCCGGCCACGCTCTCGAAACTCGCGCGCGATGTCGTAGCCGCGGATCGAATGCACCGTCCAACTGGTGATCGCAACCACGTCGGCTGGATAATCGAAATCGATTTCCTGGACTTGTTCATCAACCAGGGTCACATGCCAATCCGGCGGCGTAATGGCTGCGAGATACGGAAGCGCCAACGGAACCAGCTGACGCGACCGCGTTTTGAAAATCGTCAGGTCCGTTTTTGAGTGGTAGTGCGAAGGCTGAATAATTAGCAGTCTTTTGTCCATTACAGTACCTTTGTTTTTTTGGCGGCCGAAGAACGCAAGCAGATGATCGAGCGGTGTTGCCGAACACACCGCGCGACTCTGATTGGCATCGAGCCGACGCGAATTCACTCTAGAATAGACGATTCCGAATTAGTATCGTTACGGGCTAGGGATTCTACCGGTATAGCGTCAGGTGTGATTTGTCAGCAGCGATTTGCCGCCGCTTTCAGCTACTACCTTGAGTGAGCCTTCAGCGACCAATCCGCGCAGGCGAGGGACTGCGCCGTCGGTCGCAAAGATGTAGTAGCGCTCCGGACCGCTCCATAGCCGCCTGAATTCGGCGTCGTCGATAAACACCGGCGGCGCGCCCGGCGCATAGGAGCCGTAGACCAGGTTGTTGAAGCGGCCGTTCAACAGCAGTGCCGTGCGGTTGGTGTAGAAGAAAACCGAGGAAAACGTGTAGTAGTGGTGGTTGACGATCAGTTGACCGGGCGGCGATTTCTCCAATACGCGGACCAGCGGCCGCGAAGAGAGAAAAGGATCGAAGGTGACCAGCGCAAAGCGCGCCGCGTGAAAAAACACCACCATCATGATCGCGGCCGCCAAAAATGTTTTACGGCCCGTTGTCGCAAGGGTGCCCGCGGCTCCGATCAGGAACGCGATGCCCGCTAGGACGAGCGGGAACCGCAGATATGCGAACGATTTCACCGTCAGGTCCTCCATGTGCCCGAGTGAGAGCGTGTAAGCCGCGGGATTGGAACTCAGAGCAGTGGAGATATCTCCCGGCGTCGCCTCATTCCGGACCAGAAACACCAGCAGAAAAACCACGGCCGCCGCGCATGCCGCTACCACGCCGAGCACGCGCGTGCCCCAGCGGACCAGATGGCCCCCGGCAGCAATCGCCGAACCAATCAGCAGCGCTAGCGCCGGATACACCGGCATCGAATAGTATTCCTGGGTGGTCGAAAAACTGAAGAACACCAGCACAAAGAGAGTGAGACACGCGGCCATCAGTCGAGTCCGTCCGGCACGATCCACCGGCTGGAAATTCAGTGTCATTACGGCCGGAAAATAGACGCTCCAGGGAAAAAGCCAGAGCAGGTGCATGAGCCAGAACCACAGCCGGGGAACGGTGTTGTAATCCCGCGGGTAGCGCAGATTGAGAAAGCGCAGAAGCTGCTCATTGATGAAGAAGAACCAGAAGAAGCCGTGATATTCTCCCGGCACGCTGCGCAGCGTGAAATCGAAATACGGTGGATTTCGCAGGATGGCCAGGACATGCCAGGGTGCGCTGACCGCAAGGATCACCAGAAGTCCCGTGAACGGATGCAGTCGCTTCCAAGTCTTTTTCGAGAAGAGCTGACGGGTGAGAGCCAGATATATGACTGCGGCCGCGGCGGGAAATAGAACGCCAATGAGGCTTTTGAGCAAAAGCCCAACGCCCAAGCTCACGGCCAGAACGAACGCCCAAAGCCGTGGATGCCTCTCTTCCTGGTCGATGGTGCGCAGGAATGCCCAGATCCCGAGCGTTGTGGTGAACATGAGCATAGCGTCGGGGTTCTGAATCCGCGTAAACAGGAACAGGCCGACGCACGTTGACAAGCACAGCCCCGCATAAAACCCGCCGATTGTGCCGAAAGCCCATCGGCCGAACATCGCGGTAAGCCAGCAGAGCGCGATACAGGTGGACACCACCGGGATTCGCGCGGCCCAGTCCGTGGCGCCGAAGATCTTATACGAGCCGGCGATCATCCAGTAAAGCAGCGGCGCTTTTTCGAGGTAGGCCACGCCATCCAGACGCGCCGTCACCCAATCGCCCGACTGCAGCATGTTGCGCGCAATCTGCGCCTGCACCGCGTCGACATCGTCCACCAGCGACGGCGGAGAAACCATGCAACCTAAGTACACGGCGCCGGCGCAGAGCAGAACCAGCAGTATTTGGAGACGCCCGCGGCCGGCGCCCGGTTCGCTTGGCGTCTTCATCCCAGAAGGACAATTCCGCCCAAGACCAGAAGTGCTCCCACGGCCCGGCGGGAGTCGACCCGCTCTTTCAGCAGCAGTCGGGCCAGAATCGTCTCAAGGACAAAGGTGGGCGCCGCCGAAGCCGGCACGGCGAAGCTGAGCGGCTGGGTCTGAACCAAAGCGAGAAAGGCAAAAAAAGATATGGTCATGCACAGGATGGCGAGGATCAGATTCCGCCGGGTTCCGATCGCCTTCAAGATGGACACCAATCCGAACTTTTCACCCTCCGTTCGAGCGCCCAGTTTCATCTCGTGACTTTGCAGCAGGTCGGCCAGCACGCTGCTGACGACGATGATCGTTAGCAGAATCCATTTCATAGGGTTTTGATTCCACGTGTAGAGCCGGCCACTGCCGTTCCCAGAGAAATCAACAGAACCGCGATCCAACGCTGGGTCGACACCTGCTCATGCAGGAAGATGCGGCTTAGAAGAGTGGTTAGAACGTAACCGGCGGCGGTAACTGGAAGCACGAAGCTTAGATCCGCCAGGCTCAGCAGTTTCATGCGGAATAGCAGCCAGAAAAGCTGCATCAGCATGCCCAGCGCGACCAGCGGGGCGAACATGGCCTTGACGTAAAAGAGCGGATTCATGGAAACCTCGGCAGCCATTCCTTTCATTCCCCACGCCAGGAATAAGTTGCTGAAGGGTTTCAGGAAAATCACCAGTAACAAGAGGGCCAGAAACTCCACTCCGTGCCGCCTGGTTTTTTCCTGTGTCTCCGTAGCGATCATGAGCCGATGGTAACCGAATTCCTTGGCCCTCGGCTTCGGCGTGAGGACTTACTACTTCACCGGCAGCGACGGCGCCGTGGACCCGCCCACATCGGCGTAAGCTTCCTTGATGCGGATCACTTTGCTGTTGGCGAACGTCACGAAGGTGATCTTGCCGGGAGGATCGCCGTAGATCCAGTCTTCGGTTTCCGTCCCGTCTTTATCTACGTTGCGTTCCTTGTGGCGCGGTTTCCCCATGGCCATCACCACCGTCTCGCGATCCATGCCTTCGATGGCCTTGTTCGCCTTGATGGCATTCTGGATCGGCTCCGGCAGCTTCTCCACGTAGTTTTCCGTTGCGGTTTCCTTATCGAAATCCAGCACCGGCGCCAGCATCTTCTTGATGTCGTCCGCCTTCAGCGGCGGAATCGGCTGATTGAACCGCAACGCGATGTTGGTCCCGCCCGGAGCATTCGAGTTCTGCTGCGTCGAAACGGGCATGGGCGCGCCTCCCACCCCGAGCGAGACGTGATCCCTCCAGCTGCCTTTGGACTTCATTCCGTTGTTGATCTCGAGCAGAATCTTGTCCGTTCCAATGGTCACTTTCGTGATTTGGACCTGATCGCCCACGCGCGCCGCCGGCCCGAACTTCTGAGTCGCTTCAGTCCATTTCTGCTTGTCCCATGTTCCGTTGCTGTCGAACGGCAACGGATTTTTTGAGTCTGAGCGTGGAAGAGGCGCCTTCACCGTTGCGTACTCAGATAGGATGCCACGCAGGATTTCGATGCGATCATCCTCGGTGAGCTTTTTGTCGGTGGCTCGCGCTGAAGACACGAGACCAGCCGCAGGAAGCAGGCAGAGGGCGGCGAAACGTTTAGCAATCATGGCGCCTCCCGTAGCAGGAACGCGTCCTGGTGTTCAATGGGCGCCTTGCGTAGATAAAAGAAGAGCGCCACCACCACCACCGTTGTAAGCCAACCGCCTTCGGGGCCATATTCGCCTCCGCTCCAGGGTTCGCCAATCTTCCAATGCAGGACGTACCCGGTAACCCCCATTGTAAACCCGCTGAGGTTGGCGCCCAATAGGGGTAAAACCCAATTCCAGCCGAAATGCAATCCCACCGGCAGCCACAGGTCGCCGCTGACGATAAAAGCATAACCCAGCACGATTCCCCACAGTACCGTGTTGAACAGCGCCAGCCAAGTGAAATGCAGGTTTTGGCTATGCGCCAGGCCAAACAGAACGCCCATCGGCAATATGGTGGCGAAAGGGCCAATGGCCTTCACCAGCACCTGGAATCCGTAACCGCGAAACAACATCTCTTCGCCCACGGCGCCGAAGAGCAGCACAATGGAAACCAGCAGCAGGCTGGGCCAGTTAAAATGCGGATCGGGCGCCGGCTCCAGATCGGCCGCGCGCACCAAGATCGGCCCCACCAGGACAACTATGCCCGCGCCGCAGCCTCCGAGAATGCCCCATCCGAGATTGCGGCGCGAAGCCGAGGCCCATCCCAGGCCAATGTCGGCCAGCTGTCCACGCTCATAGATTCTGAGGACGATGGCGTTGGCCACGCCGGCCGCCGCGAAAGTGCTGAGCGCCGCGATGACAAATGGCGAGCCAACCCAAATCATGGCCCAGGGAAAAATATAATACCCAAGAATCGCGATTAATGCGAAGACCCCAACCCGCAGTATCACGCCCAGGTTCTTGCTTTGTTGAGTGGGAGTGGCGGGTAGCAATTCACCATGTTAGTTGAATTCGTTTATTGAATTCCGAACTGCAACCGCAACTGTCGCGACCGCAACCGGCGCGACCGCAACAGAGCCGCGACCGCAAGGGAGCGTGAGCATAGTGCGGGGCCCGAACGATCGTGGTAGCGCTCCCTTGCGGTTGCGGTTCAGTTTTTCGAGGAGAATAGCGAGATGCCTGCGATACCGGCCGCGCCCGCTTCGATGCACAGCCCGGCATTCGCCGCCGTGACCCCACCGAGCGCATAAACCGGCATGCTGACGCTGGCTGTAGCAACCCGCAGCGCCTCAAGACCAATGGGCACGACGCTCTTAGTGACGCTCGCGAACACCGGACCGAAAACCGCGAAATCCGCGCCCTCGTTCTCAGCCGCCCTGAGTTCAGCGATGGTGTGGCACGACACGCCGATCAAAAAGCCCGCCGGCGCGATCCGCCGAACGGTGCTAGGCGCGATGGATCCCGAGGGCAAATGGACGCCGTGCGCGCCGCACGCGAGCGCGACATCGGTACGCGTGTTCACCAGGATCTTCGCGCCGGGAATCGCCACCGCGCCCCGCACCAGATCCGTGAGCGCCCGCGCAGAAAGCTCTTTGGCGCGGATTTGAATCATATCTACGCCATCGCGGGCGGCGCGCGCGGCCACCTCCAACGAATCCGTGATGGCGTAGCGCTTCATAAGATTCGCAGGCCGCTGGACGGAAACTCGATCACCCAATCCTTGACACTCTGGTATTTCCCAAATTCCGGCCGCGGCATTTCCACGGCAATATCGCCCGCGAATTCCAAACGAACGCGCTCCAGCTTCTCTACCGCGCGCACCAGCGTTGCCGGCATCTGGTTCGTTCCGGGACGGCCATTCTTGGGCATTACGCGAAGCGCGTCCGGACGGATGCACAACCACACCCGATCGCCAATCAACCGGCCCGGAAAATATGGGCCAGCCAACTCGAAACTCTGATACCGCAACCGGCTCACGTTTCGCCCTGGATCCAGGCCGAGGATTTCAATCGGCAGCAGATTGTAGACGCCCAACAGCCGCGCTACATCGACGTTGGCCGGATGCTCGAAAACTTTGCGTGGCGTTCCGCTCTGAACCAGGCGGCCATCGCGCACCACCAGCATCTCGTCCGCTAATTCTAAGCACTCCTCGAAATCGTGCGTGACTAACAACGTGGGTATCTCGAATTCCTGGCGAACTTGCCGAAGCACGGCATAAAGTTCGGCGCGAAGCGGAGCGTCCAAACCTCGCGTGGGTTCGTCCAGCAAAAGCAAACGCGCCGAGCCGATCAGCGCCCGCGCAATAGAGCAGCGCTGTTTTTGGCCGCCCGAAAGCTCGTAGGGACGGCGCCCGGAGACTTCGGCCAAGTGGAATTTCTCCAGCATCTCGGCCACTTTGCGATGCCGTTCCAGGCGCGGGACGCGCTCCACGGCGAACTCCAGGTTTTCGCGCAGCGTCATGTGCGGGAACAGCGCGTAGTTCTGAAATACGTATCCGCAGCGCCGGACGCGAGGAGCCAAATGCACACCGGAAGCGCCATCAAAAAGAATTTCGTCGTCCAACAGGATGCGGCCTTCATCCGGACGCACAAATCCGGCAATGGAATCCAGCGTCAATGTTTTGCCGGCGCCGCTGGGCCCGAAAAGAACCGTGATTCCGGCCTCGGCCTTGAAATCCACGTCGAGCGAAAAAGCGGCGGACTCCTGGCCTGGTGGAAATTGCTTGCGGATGCGCGCCTCGATCATAGCGCGGTTTGGCGTGGGCCGTAGGGGCTGGAAGTGAGCCGGTTGGCGACACTCAACACAGCAAGCGCCACGCCTGAAATAATCAGGACCAGCACGCGTGCCGCCTTGCCGTTACCGCCTTCCACGGCGTCGAAAATCGCCAGCGCCACGGTTTGAGTCCGTCCCGGAATATTGCCCGCGATCATCAGCGTGACGCCGAAATCGCCGAGGGAGCGCGCGAACGCCAGCGCCGCTGCCGCTAATATGGATCGACGCGCCAGCGGCAGTGTCACGCGCCAGAACAGCCGCAGCTCCGACGCTCCCAGGGTTCGCGCGGCGCGTTCGTAGGATCGATCCACGCTCTCAAAGGCCGCCCGCGCGGACTTCACCAGCAGCGGCGTGGAATGAAACAGCGCGGCCACCACCGCCGCTTGCCAGGAAAATACTAGCGGCTCGCCGAATAACCATTCATAGATTTTTCCGACTGGACTATTGCGGCCCAGCACCACCAGCAGATAGTAACCCAGCACGGTGGGCGGCAACACCAGCGGGAGCGTTACGGCGGCATCCAAAATTTCTTTGCCCCGGAACTCGCGGTTCGCCAGCAGCCACGCCAGCGCCAGGCCGATCACTAGCGCTAGAACAGTCGAAATCGTGGCCACGCGCAGGCTTAGCCATAGCGGGAACCAGTCGATTGGCATGGGACCTCTTATCGTAGCGCAGGCCGGCGTCTTGTCCCCTTGCTGACGCGCGGGGCTACATTGCGGGGCTACATTACGGTGGGCAATACGCGGCCGCTTGGATCAAATGCTTCGGCTTTGGACGAATGTTCGGTAGTGTAGCCCCGCGCGTGTAAAGCAAGGGGACAGAGGTTTCACTTCGCGCCCGCGTTGCTGTAGAACAGCCAGTAGCTGTTCCCCACCCGCTCGGTCGGCTCGGTAAGCTCCGGCCAGAATTTGAATCCCGGATCATAGGCGTAGCGCGTTCCGCCGAAAATTCCCAATTTCAGAGCCGTGAGACCAACTACGTTCCAACCCGGCCGTGGTCCCTGCACATCCAGTGGATGAAAGGGCGGCAATCCATAGAGCTTTTCGATATCGCCGGATGCGAACGGATTGAAGTAGATCTCCGTCGCGCCCAGTTCCTTCAATTTCTTGGCCAGCCTCTTGGTGTCCTGGCACCAATCGAGTTCGGAATCCACTAAGAATGCCTCCGGTTTTCCGCCCGCGATAACGTTGAAATACGCCAGGTAATTTGGATGCGCGGCTAGCGATGTCGCCGCCACCATCGCCAGCGAAAGCGCTACGGCAGCCTGCGCCGGCCCACGCCATTTTGTAAGCTGCGCCAGCCACACAGCCGCACAGCCGCCGGCGATTCCTAACGCCACAAATACTGGCAGCACGTGCCGGCTACCTATTCTGATCTGCGAGAAAAATGATGAGAAGATCAAAATCCCCAGCACCACGCTGGGCGCCAGCCAGCCCCGTGTTCCGAATTGCTTGCGCGAGAAAAGCACTGCCAATCCAACCAAGCCCAGCGCCAGGATCGGAAGCGGAGTCTTTACCGCTAGCGCCACCAGATAGAACTGTGGCCAACCGGTGTTGTTCACCGCGCCCATCAAATAGGTCAAGTGACCGGTGGAATTGTGCTTCTCCACCTCATTAATGCCCGTGAAAAGTTCCGGCGCCGGCACCGCAAACGAGAAATCCGCGGTCTTTCCAAATGAAAAAAGATAGCCCGCCCAAATCACCATCGCGGCAATACCCGCCGCAGCCAGCCCTTGCGGTAAGCGCTGCAGGACCATCGCGGGAAGCAGCTCCACACGTCGCCATTCGAAACCCAGCCAAAGCAAAAGCGCAACCGCTGTGATGGACGGAAAGAATGCCAGCGTCGAAAATTTGGAAAGCACCGCTAGGCCGAGGGATGCGCCAAACGCCGCGGCGCGCCACCAGGTCGGTTCCTCCAGCCAGCGCCAACCGGTGTAGACGGCCAGCAATAACATTGCGGTCAGCCCCATATCGGTGGTGGCCAGGCCCGCGTGCGCCAAAATCGTGGGAGTCATGGTGACCAGGAAGACGGCCAGAACGGCGGCCGCAGCGCTGCCTGAAATCCAGCGCGTGCATGAATAAACGATCCAGCAAGTAATCCAAAAGAACGGCAGGATTCCCAACCGCGCCAGCGCCAGATTGAAATCCTCCGTGCCCCGGCTGAACAGGATCGCCAACCCGTCATCCCACATCGATTTCTTATCGAAGGCGTGCGCCCCGAAGATCTTGGGCAGTACGGCGGTCATCACTCGCGTCAGTGGAGGATGCTGCGGTTCGTAGGTGTAGGTATGCTTCTCGAGCCATTGCATCCCGCAGGCCAGGTGTGCCGGCTCATCGAAAGTGTGGCTGAAAATCGTGTACGTGGAAACGATCCGTGCCGTCCCTAGTGCCACCAAACCAACCGCCACCCAAGTGGCGTGCCGCGCCAGAAAAGATTCGAATACGTTCCAATATCCGGGAGCCGCAGGCTTCTGGTTAGCCTCTTTGGAGGCTTCACCCACCCTCGGACCAGGAGCCACTTTGACGCGCTTTTTCATTAACTTAGCATCGCGCACCGATTCGCGGTTCCGCAACCCGAAATTCGCCGGCCGGGAGTGTCTCAGTGTGAATTCCGAGCGCAGTTCATCGGGCGAGTCGCGCGACTAAGCAGGAACGTACGTCAACCGAATCACGTCATCGGCGATTAAATCGCTGGCCACCAGGTGAAGCGGCGGCGGGGGGCCGGCGAAGAATGGCTGGCCACTACCAAGCACGACGGAGCGTAGGTAGAGCCGGTACTCATCGATAAGACCGGCCTCGGTCAGGCTTTGCGCCAGGACTGGTCCCCCAACGTGAATCTCGCCAGCCAGCTCAGTCTTCAGCCCGCGTATCACCTTCTCGAAGTCATCCGCGACCAGCGTGGCGTTGGGGCCAACCGACTTGAGGGAACGCGACACGACCCACTTCGGCTGGCTCCGCCACGCCGTCGCGAAGTCGCGGTCCACCGCGTCCCAATCAGGAATATCTTCGTCCCAATAACGCATGATCTCGTACGTGCGGCTACCGTAAATGACGCCCGTTAGGCCACGCACCAGCTCGATGAAGTGACGGAAGGCCGCAGGCACCGGCGGCCCAAGCTTCATGTGGTCGACGTAGCCATCGAGGGACTGGTTCAATGCGTAGACAAGTTTTGCCATGCTGCAAATCTCCCTCCCGCGTTCTTCAGAATAGCTTGAGCCGACGTCGCCCGGGGGTGAGGTGGAACACGATCTGCGCGCCGGGTTGCAGGTATGTCCAATAAACCGAGGTCCGCTTCCTAATCCCGAGATTCAAACTGAGACACTACCCGCCGGTCTCTCTGGGGTATAATAAAGCCAGATGTTTGCTTTCTGTCCGCGCTCGCGGATGAAGCTTTTCACTCCCGCCATTCGCTGCTCGTTTGGAACGCCAGCCTGCCCCGCTGTTCGTGAAGGCATTTAATCCACCATTTTTGAATGAAACTCAGCGTTCAGATTACCCGCGGCATCGAGTCCCTCTTTGGAACCCGCGATGAAAACATCCGTGTTTTGGAAAAAGGCCTCAATGTCACCACCAGCCTAAGGAACGACTCACTGGAGATCGAGGGCGAAGAACCCAACGTCATCAGGGCCGCCAGCATTCTGGAGGATTACGTCGCGCTGGTGAAAGAAGGCCAGAGCTTCGCGAATGGCGATCTGAACAGCTATCTGCGCGTGGTTACCGAGGATGCGGAAGTGACATTACGCAGCCTGGTGCACAGCGGCCGGCAAAGGAATTTCGGCAAGAAAACGCTAGCGCCCAAAACCGTGAATCAGCGGCGGTATGTGGAAGCTATTGAGCGCCACGATCTGGTTTTCGGCGTGGGGCCGGCCGGCACCGGGAAAACGTATCTCGCCGTGGCCATGGCGGTCTCGGCCCTTTTGAACAAACGCGTGAGCCGCATCGTACTGACGCGTCCGGCGGTGGAAGCCGGCGAACGCCTCGGTTTTCTGCCGGGTAACCTGCAGGAAAAAGTGGATCCCTATCTCCGCCCTCTGTACGACGCTTTGTACGACATGCTGGAAGCGGATAAAGTGGAGAAGCTGCTGGAGCGCTCGGTGATAGAAGTGGCGCCCATCGCGTTCATGCGCGGCCGCACCTTGAACGACAGCTTCATTATTCTGGATGAAGCGCAGAACAGCACCGCGGAGCAAATGAAGATGGTGCTCACCCGGCAAGGATTCAACTCCAAAAT
>Ga0210388_10002799_pt1 | contig 13585 bp, 8 predicted proteins | sample IncBWC19OmetaG_FD_155485 | JGI IMG/M metagenome (GOLD analysis project Ga0210388, IMG submission 155485) | Forest soil microbial communities from Barre Woods Harvard Forest LTER site, Petersham, Massachusetts, United States - Inc-BW-C-19-O ...
CGAACTCGATCCCGTGGTCGAGCCGGAGGCGGCATCATCGGCGCCCATGGAATTCGAGATTCCGCTCTCGACCGTCGAAGCCGAGGCTGCGGCAGCCGAGCCGCTTGACCCGCCCGTGGCGCCCGAGCCGGCGGCCGTTGTGGCAAGTGCACCGACCGAAGAGGTCGATCTTTCCGACGAGTGGGAGGCGATGGTGCAGGAAGTGGCCGAGCCCGCCGCTGCCGCGCCTGAGCCGGAGGAGATCGCGATACCCATTCCAGAGCCAGTGGAGGTGGAAGCTCCCGCTACAGCCTCCGTGGACGATGATCGCCTGGAAATCGAAGTTCCCACGGAAGAAATTGTTGTTGAGCCGGTTGAAACCCCACCGGCTGCGGCTGTGCCGGTCGAGATGGAGTTTGAGATTCCCGAAGCAGTGATCGTTCCGGAACTGACGATCGAGCCCGAGCCAATTGAGGCCGCCCCCGAGGGGGAGGCGATCGAGGTTAGCGCCGATCCGGAACTGGAGGCTGAGCCCGTCGAGTTGGTCGTCGAACCGGCGAGCCAAGAGCCAGCGGCCGAATTTGCGCTCGATCCGGCGTTTGAAGTGATCGAGGAAGCGGCCGCGTCCGTTCCCACGCCCGAGCCAGAGCCCGCGGCTGCGCCGGACGTGGACTTCGAGCTGGAATTGACGCCCGACCCCGCAGCAGCCGGGAAAAACGGCGCGGCGACCACTGAAGATTTTCTAACTGAGCTGGCGGCGGAAATCGACGACATGGAGACGCCCGCGGCTATTGCACCGAAAGCGGTCGTCCCGGCGGCTCCGGTGCGCGTGCCCGCTCCGGTCGCACCGCCCGTCGAAACAGCTCCGGCACCGACGGTGGAAACTTTGAACGAGCTCGCCGAAGTGTTCCAGGAATTCCGGAGCGAGCTGGGCGAAATCGACGACGGCGACGAGGATCTGGAGACACACTACAATCTCGGCACCGCCTACCGCGAAATGGGCCTGCTGGACGAAGCCATCGGAGAATTTCAGAAGGTCGCGAAAGCCGTGCAGAAGGGCAAGCCGTTCCAGTATTCAATGAACTGCGCGACGCTGCTGGCGATCTCGTTCATCGACAAGGGCGAGCCGAAGATCGCGGCGCTATGGTATCAGCGCGCGCTGGACATGCCCGGCCTCGATCAGGAGGCGGTGATGGCGCTGCGCTACGATCTGGCGCTGGCGCTGGATATGGCCGGTGAAGCTGACGCCGCGCTCGACAGCTTCCGTCAAGTGTACGCGATGAATATCGATTATCGCGACGTCGCCGACCGCATTGCCACACTTCAAAAGCACTAAACCCGATTGCCACTCCGCCCATAATCTCCCATAATCCTAGCTCGACGATGAGCCAGGTCGCCCGCATCATCATCCTTCTGCTGTGGCTCACGCTCGGGCTGGCGCTAATCCTCGTGCCGTGGACGGACTTCTGGGAAACCAACTTCTTCATGTACCAGTATCCGGCGTTCGGGTTGCTGCTGAAGAATCTCTACCTGCGCGGGGCGATTTCTGGGCTGGGATTCATGGATATTCTGATGTCGCTTGAAAGCTTCCGCCAGCGATCGTCCGCCACTGCGGAAACCCGCACGTAGGAATCCTGCCGTGAAACCCATCGTCTGTTACGTCACCGGCCGTCAATCACTCGGCGAGGCCGATTCCGGCGAAGCCCTGCTCGCACGGATCCGCGCGGCTGCCGAAGCGGGCGTCGACTGGGTGCAGATTCGCGAGCGGGAAATTTCGGCGCGGGAGTTGCTGGCGCTGGCTGGTGCGGCGGTTGCGGCATGCGCCGGCAAGGCGCGCGTGCTGGTGAACGACCGGCTCGACGTGGCGCTGGCGGCGGGAGCGGCGGGTGTGCATCTCGGCGGAAAATCGATGCCGGCGCGCGAGGTGGTTCCCTGGCTGCGCGCCGGAAACGCTCCAGCGGAATTCTTGGTGGGCGTTTCGTGCCATAGCCTGGAGGACGCGCGTCAAGCCCAAGACGCCGGAGCGAACTACCTGTTTTTCGGGCCGATATTTGAGACCCCGGCCAAGAAACAGTTTGGTGCGCCGCAGGGAGCGGCGAAGCTCGCGGAAGTTTGCCGCAGCGTGCGAATTCCGGTGATCGCGATCGGCGGGATGAGCGGCGATCGCTCGGCCGAATGTCTGCGCGCAGGCGCTGCCGGGATTGCCGCGATTCGAATGTTTCAGGAAGCGAGCGAGCCGGGATTACTGAGAGCGGCGGTGGAGAAGATTCACGCCGGCGGGAACTTCGGCGGCTAAAGACACGGCCCACAAGACTGCTCGAAGCGCAGCGCCTCTACGCGCTGAGCCAGCGGCCCACGGGTTGCAGGCCTTCGACGTGGTCGCAGACGACTTTCAGCACCGCGGTAATCGGAATCGCCAGAATCAGCCCCATCGCGCCCCACATCCATCCCCAGAAAAGCAGTGAGATCGTCAGCGCCAGCGCATTTAACCGCACGCGCCAGCCGACCAGCGCGGGAATCAGCAGGTTGGCCGTCACGATGTGGAAAAATGTGAGCATGGCGAAGATGCCGACGAACGGAGTAACGGTGTGATATTGCTTCAGGCCCACCAGCAGCGGCGGAACCCAGGACATGATCACGCCGAGGTACGGAACCAGATTGCAGATGCCGGAAACCAGCCCGGTGAGAAAAGGAAAGTCCAGGCCGAGGCCCCAGAAAAACAGCCAGCTCGCAAAGATCAAAATCAGGCCGACGAGAGCCGTACCCATCAGATAGCTGCGCAGCACTTGCGTGACTTCCGCCAGCGCGTCGCGAACCGCGGTGCGTTCACCGGGCGCGAAAAGCTGCATCGTAGCGTGCCAAACCTGACGCTTCGCGGCGAGCATGAAAAACAACAGGAACGGAATGAAGGTAGCGGCCAGCACAAATTCGTAGAGCGAGTTCAGGCGGCCGACGAGCAGATCGCGTACCGTGTGCGATTCACCCACGGCTACGATTTTTTCGCCTGGTTTTTCGCTGGACGCGATCTCGGACACGTGGCTTTCGACCGATTCCATCCGCGCTTCGACGGCCTGCACGGCCGATTGCAGCGGCGCGCGATATTTCGGCCAATCGGCGCTGAACTGATCGGCGCGAGCGATCAGCGAGTATCCCATCACGGCCAGAATGGCAATGGTCACGAGCACTACGATCAGTGAGCCGAGCGCGCGCGGAATGCGCATGCGCTCCATCCAGGTAACGACGGGGTCGAGGAAATACGCAAGAAGCACGGCGACCAGCAGCGTGACCAAAATCGTGGACGCCCAATAGCAGAACGCGATCACGATTCCAGCGGCAATGATGCGCGAGCTGACGGAACTGCTCGAGACGACCTTCGTTTCCTCAACGGGCATGCGCGTACCATAACACAGCTCCCCGCTGCGCACACGCGCCACCGCCCGCGGGCGCGCGAAAATGAACGCGCTGGAAGGTAACGCTTTCGGTGAATGCGAAGGCTCCGGACGCCGCGGTCCGCGCGCTCTCGATGCTAGAATCTTGTACCAGCCCGCGAGAGGCGGAATTCCAACGAAATGGCAAAACAACTTTTCGGCACGGATGGCATCCGCGGAATTCCGGGCGCGTATCCGCTGGATGACTCGACGCTCGAACGCCTCGGCTTCGTTCTGGGCGAATTCCTGCTTCCGAGCTCTGCCGCGCAGCAGAGTTCGAAGGCTCGGGTGCTGGTCGGCCGCGACACGCGCGAGTCCGGGCCGCATATCGCCGCGCAGATTGCGCGCGGTCTGTGCGCGGCGGGTGCCGAAGCCGTTTCAGCCGGTGTGCTCACAACGCCGGGAGTGGCGTGGCTGGTGAGCCGCGAAGGATTTTCCGCGGGCGTGGTAATTTCCGCATCGCATAATCCGTACCACGACAACGGCGTGAAGCTCATTTCGGCCTCGGGCATGAAATTTCCCGATGCGATCGAGGCGGAAATTGAAACGAGAATTCTAGGCGCGAATGGCGCGATCTGCGCGGCCGGCTCCAAACAAAAGCTCGATGGCGCGGGCGACGAACGTCTCGACCAGGATTATCTCGATGGCTTGCGCGGCGCTCTGCTGCCGGGTGCGAAGCTCGCAGGCATGAAGATCGTGCTCGACTGCGCAAATGGCGCGGCCAGCGAGTTGGCTCCCGAGCTTTTCCGGTCGCTCGGTGCGAATGTGACGGCGATACACAACACGCCGGATGGGCGCAATATCAACCGCGATTGCGGCTCGCTTCACCCGGAAAAGATGCAGAAGACCGTCGCCGAATCCGGCGCGGCGCTGGGAGTGGCCTTCGACGGCGACGCCGATCGCGCGATCTTCGCGACGTCTTCGGGAAGGCTCGTGAACGGCGATGGCGTGCTGCTGGCGATGGGGCGCTATCTGAAATCCGCTGGCGCTCTGAAGGGGGCGGCCATTGTCGGCACCACGATGGCCAACCTGGGCCTGGAGCGCGCGCTCGAAAAATCCGGGCTGAAATTGACGCGCACGGACGTGGGGGACCGTTACGTCCTCGAGGAAATGCAGCGGTCGGGCGCGAATTTCGGCGGTGAGCAGTCCGGGCACATCCTGTTCCTCGACGACGCGACGACCGGCGACGGGATGCTCACCGCGGTGAAGATGGCGTCACTCATTTCCGTCGCCGGGCCGCTCGAATCGCTCGTCTCGGATCTGAAGATTTTCCCGCAGAAGATCGTCAACGTGAAAGTGCGCTCGAAGCCGTCTCTCGAGTCGCTGCCGCAGGTGGCGCGGGCTCTCGAAGAAGCCGAAGCGGCACTCGGCAAATCCGGACGCGTCGTGCTGCGCTATTCCGGCACGGAGCCTGTCGCGCGCGTGATGGTCGAGGCCGAGCACGAAGGGGACGTCGAGCGCTGGACGGAAGCTCTGGCAGCCGCGCTGCGCTCATCCATCGGCGCGTAACGTCCGCACGATCTCCTTCGTCGCTGGAAGAATCCAGGCTTTCGCCGTTTGATTCCTGCGGCATGAAAGCGACATTCCGAGAGTGCTGGTACAAATGAATGCGGCGGCCTGCGCGATTCGCTCGTCGAAGGCGTGAGGAATCTCGACGGCGGGGTGGTTTCGGTTCCGGTTTTCCTTTTTGCCTGCCGGCTGGCGATTCTTTTCTGTTGGGTTTGCTGGCGCTCGCGGAACCAGGGAGTCGTCCGCCGATAGGTGCAGAGTACTCGTATTGATGACATATGTCGTCCTTCCAAAGACTGTAGAATTCGGTGCCAAGGGTTCTCATAAACTGGATTCATTATTCATTTATTCGATGGGTCCTATTCGTTCGCTAACTCCAAACTACTGCACAATAAAGAGTTAGCTGTGCTCGGAAATACGAGCGGACCTGGCACTGTGCGTGCAAATAATCCCCCCGGCTGTCTCTTATCCCGGGGTGGGGCCGGTTTCGCCGCGCCGAAGCCGGAACTTTGGGGAGAGCAAAAGGGGGCCCGGGGTGGGCCCCCTTTTTATTTGCGCCGGCCTTGCCGCACCCCTCGAACGAGCTTTTCCCGCCAGCAAGCAACGTTGCCCCGCTCATGTGCCTGTGTTGTAATACGCGCAGTCTTGCTCGCCGCGTCGCGGCACTATGGAATCCGGCCTGGAATTCGCGCTGTTTCTGGTCGTCATCATCCTGATCGTCGGGCCGGTCCTGGCGATTGCGGCATTCGTGCGCGTCAATCATATCCGCGATCTGGTCGATCAAGTCCCGAAGCTGACGGCACGAATCTTCGATCTCGAGCGGAAAATCTCGGCACTCGAGAAAGCATCGCAGGCCGGCAGCGCCGCGCCCGCTCTAAAATCTGGTGAGGCGCTGCCAAAACCGCCGGAAGGGATTCCGCAGCCCGCGATTCCTTCGCCTCTCCCACCGCCTCCGTCCAGGGTGGCTGTTCCTTCAGTTCCCCTTCCCCCGCAGATGAGCTCGCACGCTGCGAGCCCGCGCCAGACTCCACCGCTGGCGTCGGCGTCCACGGCCGCATCGCGCCGTGACTCCGATGTTGAAACCCTGATCGCGGGGCACTGGTTCTATTACCTGGGCATCCTGGCCCTGGCGGTCGCCGTCGCGTTTTTCCTGAAATACGCGTTCGACAATGACTGGATTGGGCCCACAGGCCGCGTCGCAATCGGTGTGCTGATCGGCAGCGCGTTGTTCCCGCTGAGCCAATGGATTCTGGGGCGCGGCTACAAGTATTTTTCAGAGGGGATCACCGGGCTCGGCGCCGCGATTTTGTATCTTTCGATCTGGGCCGGCTGGCACTACTACGCACTTTTCGGCCAAACGCCGGCGTTCGTGATGATGATTGTCGTCACGGCGGTTTCAACCGCTGTCGCGATGGCGCGGAATTCGCAGCGCATTGCCGTGCTGGCGCTGATCGGCGGCGTGCTGACGCCCACGCTGGTAAGCACGGGCATGAACGCGGAAGTCGTGCTGTTCACCTATCTGGCGGTGCTGGCTGCGGCGATGCTGGTAATTGCGTGGCGGCGCGATTGGCAAGTGGTGCCACCGCTGCTTTTCGTGTCGACGGTTTTCTATTTCTGGGGCTGGTACGGCGAGTTTTACGCTCCCGACGAACTGGTGACCACTCTGGTGTTCGGCTCGCTGTTCTTCGCCGTCTTCGCGGCGCTGCCCGCGATTCAAAGCCTGCGCCAGGGCGCGCTGACTGAAATTCTCGATGTGATCCTGGTGGCGGCCAACGCGCTGCAATTTCTCGCGGCGCTGCGGCAGATGCTGTGGCCGGCGCATCGTTGGGGATTGACGGTCGCGGTGCTCGCGCTCGCCGCCGCGCACCTATTGGCGGAACGCGCGTTGCCGGAGAAAACGGCAGGCGCGGAATCGCAGGTCCAAACCACGCGGATGCTGTACGCCGGTCTCGCGCTCGTGTTTGCCACGGTCGCAATTCCCATCCGGTTGGACGGCTACTGGATCACGCTCGCGTGGGCCGCGGAAGCTTTGGTGCTGGTATGGTGCGGTTTGCGCGTTTCGATGCTGGCGCTGCGCGTGCCGGGATTGCTGATGTTCCTGATCGTGGCGGTGCGGTTGACGTTTCTGCCGTTCAACGCGGGCTTGGCCCCGGCGTTTCTGCTGAACGCGCGTTTCCTGGTGATGGCTTTCTGCGCCGCTGCTGGCGCACTCGCGTTCTACTTCGCGCGGCACTCCGCCGTCGAAATCCAGGCGCCTGAATCCCATTTTTACTTCGCACTGGCCATCGCTGCGAATATATGTTTTCTGGTGGCGATTTCCTGGGAGGTATGGGACTTTTTTTCGCAGACTCCATCCATCGGCTTCGACCGGCGGCTGGCGCAGGAGTTGGGGCTTTCGATGCTGTGGGTCGCTTATGCGCTGGCGCAGATCGTGCCGGGATTCGTCTGGAAATCGGCAGCGCTGCGCTGGCAGGGATTGATCCTGATGGGTGTTGCGATCGGGAAGGTCTTCCTGTTCGATCTGTCGTTCCTGTCGAGCTTCTACCGAATCGTTTCGTTCTTCGCACTGGGGCTCGTATTGCTGGGTGTTTCGTTTTTCTATCAGAAAGTGGCCCGCCTGGCGGGGCAGAAAACGTGAGGTCGCACGGGAATATGAGGGCTGCTCGAGCCTGGGTCGCAATGGGGACGCTTTTCCTCTTGGCCGCGGCGCTTGCTGCAGCTCCGCTTCCCAGCGCGTGGAAGCATTGGCGCTATTCGCGGCCAATCGAAGTTCCGTCCACCGATTCGGTGCGGCTGGCCGGCCTTGTGCTGCCGCAGGACGTCTACCTGCACGCACAGCCGGCGCTGCCAGACCTGCGCATCATCGACGACACCGGCAACGAAGTGCCCTACGCGCGCTACAGGCGCGAGGGATCGGCAAGCTCGCGGGATCTGCCCACGGAGATTCTCGAGAATAGTTATGCGCCCGGTGACTACACGCAGCTCGTGCTGAGCGTGGGCGCGTCGGCGCCGTTTCACAACGCGGTCGAAATCAATACGCCCGACTCGGATTTCATCGAATGGGTTTCGGTGGAGGCGAGCGACGACGCCCACCAGTGGCGCATTGTCGAAGACCGTGCTCCGATTTTCCGCTTCCGGCGGCAAAGCCGCGAAGGCACGCAGACGGTGCACTACTCACCGAACAATGCGCGATACTTGCGCGTTCGCGTGCTTGATGGCGATCGAAAATTCGCGGTCGCCTCCGCGCAGGTCGTCTACAACACCGTCGAAACTCCGGAGCGGTCATTTCTGGAGGCGGATATCGTCGACGATCCCGACAAGCGTGCCGGAGAAAATGCCTGGCGCGTCGATCTGGGAACTCCGGCGCTGAGCTTGCAGGAAGTGCGGTTCGCGGTGAATCCCGCGGAGTTCATCCGCGCCGTTGAAATTTCGACGAGCGACGACGGCACCGCGTGGAGACCGGTGGCGCACGGAGAAATCTACCGCTTCCAGCGCGAGAGCACCGAGGAAGAGTATCTTCGCGTGGACGTGCCGGGCGAAATCATGGGCCGCTATTGGCGGATCACGGTCGAGAATGGAAACGACGCCCCGCTGCCGGGTGTGATCCCGTCGCTTTACATTGCGCCGGTGCATCTCGTCTTCGAGCAGCATCCCGGGCGCAGCTATCGCCTGCTTTACGGACAGAATCTCGCCACAGCGCCGCAATACGATCTCGCCCGGCGCATCAACGCGTCCGAGGAAGATATCGCCGCGGTGGCACCGCTGGGCGCGGAAGAGGAGACTTCAAATTACGCCGATCCCCGGCCCTGGACCGAGCGGAATCGCTACGTATTGTGGATCGTGATGGGGATTGCCGTGCTGTTGCTCGGCGGTTCGGCGATTCGTTCCCTGCGGAAAAACTCCGTACCGGCCGCGTAATCGGTCCCGCAGCGAAAGATGGAAAGGGCGCCGCGGCAACAAAAAAGGGCGCTCGCCGAGACGAACGCCCTTTCTCAATCCCACCGATGTAATTCAGCTTAGCTGCAGCCGGATGTCGAACCGCAGTTCGCGCATTTGTAGCAGCTGCCGTTGGGAGTCATCAGCATGCCGCACTCGGAGCAGTAGGGCGCGTCCTCGGCAGCGGCGCGCGGGCGCGTGGTGGTTTCGGATTCCGCATAACGCGGGGCGGTCGCTGACGCCGCGGGTTCCGGAGTCGAGGCCACAATGGCGGCGGGAGTAGCTTCTTCGGCCAACGCGGCGTCGCTATCGAGGTAATCCGGGGAGATAAATTTCCCGCCGAGCCAGCGGCCGATGTAATCAACCACCGACTTCGCGTAGCGGATCCGCGGATTGCCCGTGTAACCGGAAGGCTCGAAGCGCGAGTTGACGAATTTATCGACCAGCGCGCGGAGCGGTACGCCGTACTGCAGCGAAATCGAGACCGACAGCGCGAAGGCATCCATGATCCCGGAAAGCGTGGAACCTTCCTTCGCCATCTTGATGAAAATTTCGCCGGGGTGGCCTTCGGCGTACATGCCGACGGTGATATAACCCTCGTGCCCGCCGACGGAGAATTTGTGCGTGATCGAATTGCGTTCCGCAGGCAGCTTGCGGCGCTTCGTGCCCACAAAAAGCTCCTGCTGCAGCACGGGGGCTTCGGCCGCAGGCGTCACGACCGGAACCGCAGCTGCCGCTGCGGCCGGCTTTTCCTCTTCCTTCTTGCCGGCGGCGGAAAGCGGCTGCGAGCGCTTTGAATTGTCGCGATAAATGGCCACGGCCTTGAGTCCGAGCTTCCAGGACTCAGTGTAAGCCTCCATGATGTCTTCGACCGTGGAATCTTCGGGCATGTTGATCGTCTTGCTGATCGCGCCGGAAAGAAACGGCTGTGCCGCGGCCATCATGCGCAGATGTCCGCGCCAGGCGATCGAACGCCCGCCGCCCATCGGAGTGAGTGAGCAATCGAAAACCGGCAGGTGCTCGGGCTTGAGGCCCGGAGCGCCTTCGATTTTCGCCTGCGCATCGATGTAGTCCACGATCTTCGCCACGTCCTCGGGAGCGTAGCCGAGCCGCATCAGAGCCTGCGGCACGGTGTTGTTCACGATCTTGATCACGCCGCCGCCGACCAGCCGCTTCTGCTTCACCAGCGCGAGATCGGGCTCGATGCCGGTGGTATCGCAATCCATCATGAAGCCGATGGTGCCCGTGGGCGCGAGCACGGAAACCTGTGAATTCTTGTAGCCGAACTTTTCGCCGAGCTCGAGCGCGTCGTCCCAGGACTTCTGGGCCGCGTGCAGCAGCGACGGTTGGACATTTTCTTCCTTGATCGGCCGCAGCGAATCGCGGTGCATGCGGATCACGCCGAGCATCGAATCGCGATTGCGCGGATATCCGCCGAAGGGCCCCATGCGCTCGGCAATGCGCGCCGATTGCGCGTAGGATTCGCCGGTCATTAGCGCGGTGATGGCGCCGCAGAAATCGCGGCCCGCGTCGGAATCGTACGGCAGGGCCAGCGACATCAGCAGCGCGCCCAGGTTGGCGTAACCGATGCCGAGCGGTCGATAATCGTGCGAATTGCGCGCGATTTTTTCCGTGGGATAGCTGGCATTATCGACCAGAATTTCCTGCGCGGTAATCGTGATGTCCACCGCATGCCGGAATCCCTCGCTGTCGAATTGCCCGTTCGACCCAAGGAATTTCAGCAGGTTCAGCGAAGCCAGGTTGCAGGCCGTGTCGTCGAGGAACATGTACTCCGAGCAGGGATTCGACGCGTTGATGCGGTCGGTGGCCTTGCAGGTGTGCCAGCGGTTTACGGTCGAATCGTACTGCATGCCCGGATCGCCGCACTGCCAGGCCGATTCGGCCATCATCTTCAGCAATTCCTTCGCGCGATATTGCTCGGTGGGCTCGCCGTCGTTTACGTTGTGCGTCCACCAGTCGCGGTCTTCCTCGGCGGCGCGCATGAATTCGTCGGTCACGCGCACGGAATGGTTCGCATTCTGGAAGAAAACGGAGGAATACGCCTCGCCGTCGATTGATGAGTTGTAGCCCTGCTCGATCAGCACGTGGGCCTTGCGCTCTTCCTTTGTCTTGCTCTCGATGAATTCGACGATGTCGGGGTGATCCACGTTGAGAATCACCATCTTGGCGGCGCGCCGCGTCTTGCCGCCGCTCTTGATCACGCCGGCAAACGCGTCGAAGCCCTTCATAAAGCTCACCGGACCCGAAGCAATGCCGCCACCGGAAAGCGATTCGCGGCTGCCGCGCAGTGAAGAGAAGTTCGTGCCCGTGCCGGAGCCCCACTTGAAAAGCATTCCCTCGGTTTTGGCCAGGTTCATGATCGAATCCATGCTGTCCTGCACCGAGTTGATGAAGCAAGCGGAGCATTGCGGCTTGGCCTGCACGCCCACGTTGAACCACACCGGCGAATTGAACGCCATCTTCTGTTCGACCAGAAGATGCGTCAGCTCATCGTGGAAAGCATGCTTGGATTCGGCGTCTGCGAAGTAGCCGCCTTCCATGCCCCAGCGGACGATCGTGTCAGCCACGCGACTGATCAGTTGGCGCACCGAAGCCTCGCGCTCGGCGGTGTTCGGCTTGCCGTGAAAATATTTCGACGTGACAATGTTCGTCGCCGTCTGCGACCAGGACTTCGGCACTTCCACATCTTCCTGCCGAAAGATCACCTGGCCTTTGTCGTTGCCGATCAGCGCGTGGCGCAGTTCCCATTCGACCGCGTCGAACGGACGCACCTTCCCGTCGGTAAACCGACGCTTGAACTCCAAACCAGTAGCGCGTTGTGTCGTTCGTTCCATCCGAGGATTTGAATTCAGGACTGCTCGAGTATCCGCCATCGTCTGCCTCCGCGCGGCAGTCGTGCCTGCCTTTGCAAGGCAGGTCGCCGAGTAATTAATCGGGACGCCAGCCGGGAGGGACGCTACGCATCCATTATACTCCCAACCAGGCCCGAGGTTTTTTTGCGTGTATCAGCAATACACGATTGGATGGGATCTTAGCCAGTAGAGCGGCCGCTTCGACCCCCGAAAAGGCCCGCTCCAAACTGAAAAGCGAGAAAAGCGCAGCTAAGCCGCGTAAGAAAAGGCGCGGTCATAATGGATGCGCGTCTTTCGCTATTCAGTTGAACCCGGTATGGCTATCGCGAGGAGGCCGTCGGCGCTGCAGCAGACGACCAGGTCACGCATGTGTTGCCGAGTCTGGGTGCGAAGTATCGGGGGTTGTGGAAAACTTGTCAAGGGTTAATTGGCGACAAACCACAAAATCTTTGGTTTCCCGTGTCCTAATCGTCTACTGGTAGTGGTGTGACCGCCAGCTTCCACTACGCTGCCGAATTGCTGTTCCAAGCAACACCGCGCAATTGATTCGCGCGTTGCGCATGGTAAAAACCTAATAATAAAAGCCATGATCGCGCCTGCCATCGAAATCCTCGGTCTGACGAAGGATTATCCCGTCGGATTCTGGCGCCCGAAAATGCGGCGCTCGCTGGATAACTTGTCGTTTCAGGTGGAGGAGGGCGAAGTTTTCGGGTTTCTGGGACCGAACGGCGCCGGAAAAACCACCACGATGAAGCTGCTGATGGGGCTGATCTTTCCCACCAGCGGCACGGCGCGCGTACGCGGCCGCGCGATCGACGATATCGAAATGCATCGCGAGATCGGTTACCTGCCCGAGCAGCCTTATTTTTACGATTACCTTACCGCACGCGAACTACTCGACTACTACGCGCAGTTTTCAAACTTCAGCTCTGCCGAGCGACAAGAGCGCGTCACCAGGTTCCTGGAACGCGTCGGATTAACGGCTGCTGCCGACCTCCAGCTGCGCAAGTTCTCCAAAGGCATGCTGCAGCGCGCAGGAATCGCGCAAGCGATCCTGCACGATCCGCCCGTGGTGATACTTGACGAGCCAATGTCCGGCCTCGATCCCGTGGGGCGGCGTGAAATTCGCGACATTATTCTCGACCTGAAGAACCAGGGCCGCACGGTTTTCTTTTCCACGCACATTCTCTCCGACGCTGAGATGCTGTGCGACCGCGTGGCTGTCCTGGCAGGCGGAAAGTTGCAAGGAGTGGGCGCGCCGCGGGACATCGTGGCGATGAAGGCCCACGCGATGGAAATTTTGTTCGAGCTGCGCGAGGAGCGCGCTCTGCCCGCCGACCTGGCCGCCCAGGTTACGAAGATCGGCGGACGCAGCCGCGTGACGGTTCCGGAAGACCAGCTCTACGGAACGCTCGACAAATTGCGCGGCGCCGAGGCGCGCATCCTTTCGGTGTCGTCGGTACATCCCACGCTCGAAGACTATTTCTTCCAGCTCGTGGGCGGCGCTCAGACGAAGCGCGGCCTCGAGGAGATTTCCCGATGAGCGCGACCGTGCGCCCAGTGGCCATTAACACGTTCCGCGAAGCGGTGCGCGACCGCGTACTTTACAACCTGGTGCTCTTCGCGTTGCTGATGATCGGCGCGGCGATCCTGGTCGGGGGAGTTTCGATCGGCATCGTGCAGCTGGTGATCATCAATCTCGGCCTTTCTTCGATTTCCATTTTTGGACTGGTGATGGCGATCTTCATCGGCGTCGGTCTGGTCTACAAGGAAATCGAGAAACGCACGCTTTACAGCCTGCTGGCGAAGCCGATCCGGCGCTGGCAATTCCTGGTCGGAAAATACGCGGGGCTGCTGCTG
>Ga0210388_10002802_pt1 | contig 13576 bp, 10 predicted proteins | sample IncBWC19OmetaG_FD_155485 | JGI IMG/M metagenome (GOLD analysis project Ga0210388, IMG submission 155485) | Forest soil microbial communities from Barre Woods Harvard Forest LTER site, Petersham, Massachusetts, United States - Inc-BW-C-19-O ...
TCCTGCGCTGAATAGGCGCACATGCCTCCGCCGAAGTCCTTGCAGGACGTGCCGTCGGTGGGCACTTGCGGTGGGCACTTGTCTGGTGTGCCGAAGCAACCCCACTGGCGCCCATCGATCGCCGTGCCGTCGGACACACAACTGCAAGCCTCGCCGGCGTAGAAGCAATTGTTGGGCGTCGGTGTGGTGCACATGGTCCCTTCTTGCGGCGGAGTATCCGGGCACGCGCTGGCGCCACCCGAACCACTCGAACCACTCGAACCACTCGAACCACTCGAACCACTCGAACCACTCGCGCCACCGCTCATACCACCGGCTCCGGAGGAATTTACGCCGCCAGCCCCAGCGCCGGCACCAGCGGTGCCCATGCCGCCCGCGCCACTGCTCGCGCCGCCGCTCGCTGTACCGGCAGTGCCAGCGACACCGCTGCCACCACTACTCGAGCCGGCAACTCCAGTGCCCGCCGTGCCGCTGCCGCTCGTGCCTTGCCCTCCGACGCCCATGCCCGCGCTGGAGCCACCGCTCGTCGACGTGCTGCCGCTCGCGCTTTGCGCGCCTTGCCCAGCGAGTGAAGTACTCCCGGCGCCGCTCGGCGAGCCACCGACGCCGATCGGCGAACCACCCGAGCCCTGTGAAAAGAGCCCAGAGGAATCATTCGAACCACAGGCAACAGCCAAAGGAAACGAAGCCGCGACGAGACAGAGAAGGGCAGAACGCTGCGCTGATTTCATGTGTGCTCCTAAGAACTACACTCGGGCGGGTGACACGTCACCGAGTCGAAGTCTATCCAACATTACTTGTACCTCGTCGTCGTGTCCTTCAGGCAGTGCTCCTAAAATACGACCCGAGCGCGCGCTGTGGCGCCATGGAATCTACAATTGGGTCACATGTGGGACAATTGCTGCACTTCGGGTCTACGTTTTGCGGAACCCTTGCAGCGCAACGTCACCAACAGCCGAGCTCGAGGGCGTCGTTCTAGCGTCGCGCCAGAGCGCTCGGAGCGCGTTACTTCGCGTGGACGACGCGCAGGCTGATCATGTCGAGCCGTTCACCAGCACCCGGGAATTTCCCCCAAATGCTCACTTCATAGCGGCCAGCCTGACCGGCCTTTCCGAGCGGCACGTCGATGCGAAAGTGTTTGCCATGCACTTCGACCGGCTTTTTCGTGACGAAGCCTTTCGGGAAGTATAGGTCTACGGGAGACGGCACGACATACAGGTACGTCGTGTTGAGATGCGCAGCGGTAAGTGGCGCGGCCGGGTCGATGCGACCAATGCCGACGCCGCCAAAGCTGACCGGACCCTTTACGTCTCCCTCGATGTGCAGCATCGAGCCCGCGCTGGTCGACATCGGCAGAGCCGCGTAGTCGCCGTAATCGTCAAGGAATTCCTGAGACAAACACGCAAGCGGCACCCCTTTGGGCTTGGCCACGCCGATACCGAGCGCGCTATGACCGGCCTTCAAGATGTTCTTGCGGTGCCCATCCAGCGGCGGCTTTTCATCCATGAACGCATGCTCTACACGCTCGAGCTCGCTGGCAGCAAAACGCGGGGCAGTGTCGAGCACCCGGCTCTCACCGTCCGCCAAGCAGCCTGCATTTTCTTGGACAAAGTCCGTCCCACCGGCATCCGAGTAGCGCTCCTCGGGCACCGAGCCGTCGGTGCCCCAATGCGCGGTATAGCCCGCGCGCGCCATGTCTTCGGCATGACGCTGACCGGCGCGATTGGCGGTCTCGTCGAGCACGACAGCGGGTAGTCCGTGTGCGGCACGATCGCGGTTGACCAACCCGAGCACGTAACGCCGCGCCTGCTCGACGTTCATCGTGCCCTTGCTCGCGGTGACCGGTGTGGGGGTAGCAACGGGTGTCGGTCCCGTCGATGCAGCGGCCGCGTGCTGCACCGAAGCGCATGCCGCAAATGACACGCTACAGGCGACGACGAACAGCGAAAGATCCCAGAATCTCGAGCCACGCATCCCGCAAAGCTATCGCAGCGCGCGAGAAAGGCCAGCGCAAGTCGCGCGCCGCCTAGAGCACCGTGCGCTACGCTACGACTTTGTGTTTGGCTAGGTCCTCGAGCGCTTGCACCATGCCCGAGTGATCCCAACCCGCGCCGCCGCTCGCCACGCACGCGGCGAACAATTGCTGACAGATCGCCGTCACCGGTAGGCTCACCCCGAGCTCTCGGCCACCGGACAGGGCCAAACCAAGATCCTTCATGTGCAGCTCGACGCGAAACCCGGGCGTGAAATTGCGCTTCAGAATGCGCTCACCATGCACCTCGAGGATGCGCGACGAGGCAAAGCCGCCCATCAGTGCCTGGCGAACCTTGACCGGATCGGCGCCCGCCTTCGAGGCGAACAACAACGCCTCACTGATGGCTTCAATGGTGGCCGCGACGATGATTTGGTTCGCCACCTTGCACGTCTGACCGGCGCCATTGTCACCCACTAGGGTGATATTTTTGCCCATCAGCTCGAACAGCGGTTTGACCTTGGCGAAACTGTCCTCCGGACCGCCAACCATGATCGTGAGCGTGGCGCCCTTGGCGCCGACTTCACCACCGGACACCGGCGCGTCCAGGTAACGCGCGCCACGCTCGTTGATACGCAGCGCGAAACGCTTGGTCTCGAGCGGCGAGATCGAGCTCATGTCGACCACGACCTTGCCCTCACTCAAACCCGCGGCGATGCCGCCTTCACCGAACAGCACCCGTTCGACGTCCGGCGTATCGGGCAGCATGGTGATGATGACGTCCGATTTTTCGGCGACCTCCCGACTCGATTGGCATGCGCGCGCGCCCTTGCTCGTCAGCTCTGCGGGCGCACCGCGCCGCGCGAACACCGAAAGCTCGTGACCGCCCGCGAGCAAATGCCCCGCCATCGGCTTGCCCATGATCCCGAGTCCAATGAATCCAACTTTCATGTCACTACTCCAGTCACAGATACGGTTTGAGCCAACCGAGGCCTTCGAGCGTCGTTGTTTTTGGCTTGTATTCGCAGCCGATCCAGCCGTCGTAGCCGAGACCGTCGAGAAATTGAAACAAGAACGGGTAATTGATCTCGCCCGTACCGGGCTCGTGGCGGCCCGGGTTATCCGCAATTTGCAGATGCGGAATGCGACTCAGATTGCGCTGAATGGTGGGCGCCAGATCGCCCTCCATGATTTGCATGTGATACACGTCGTACTGCAAAAATAGATTGCTGGTTCTCGCCTCGGTCATGATGCCGAGCGCTTGCTTCGTGCCACTCAAGAAGAAGCCCGGGATGTCACGGGTGTTGACCGGTTCGATCAGCAAACGGACATTTGCGGTCAGCAGCGCCTTGGCAGCAAACTGCAGATTGTCGATGAACGTCCGTTCGGCTCGCTCGGCGGACACCTCTTTTGGGCAAATGCCAGCGAGACAATTGAGTTGTTTGCAACCGAGCGCGGTCGCGTACTCCAGCGCCGTGCCCACGCCGTCCTGAAACTCCCCCGTACGATCCGGATGACAAGCGATGCCTCGCTCACCGGCGGCCCAGTCACCGGCAGGGAGATTGTGCAGCACTTGAGTCAACTGGTACTTCTCGAGCTCCTCGGCCAAACGCTGCTTCGGGAACGGGTACGGGAACAGGTATTCGACACCGCGAAAGCCCGCCTTCGCGGCCGCCTCGAAGCGCGCCAAGAACTCGAACTCGTTGAAGAGCATCGTCAGATTTGCGGCAAATTTTGGCATTTTTCACGACTCACTTCTTGAAGCGATCGGCCAGCCCAAGGCTCGCCGATCGCAATAGCCCCACATCGCCCCCGACGGCCACGAAGCTCATGCCCTGCTCGATATAACGTCGTGCATCGGCTTCGACGGGGGCCAAAATCCCAACTGGTTTCTGGTGTTGTCGTGCCGCAGACAGCACGCGCGTCATTGCTCGTTGCACTTCCGGGTGCTCGGGTTGCCCGAGGTAACCGAGCGCCGCAGACAGATCGGACGGCCCAATGAACAAGCCGTCAATGCCGTCGACTGCGGCGATCTCCCCCGCATGCTCGACGCCCGATGCGCTCTCGATCTGCACCATGACGGCGATGTTGTCGTTGATGGTGGTGAAATAGTCGCTGACGTAACCGTAGCGGTTGCTGCGGTGACCGGTGCCCATGCCGCGCACGCCATGCGGCGGATAGCGAGTCGCCGCAACCGCAGCGCGCGCTTGCTCGGCGTTCTCGATCCAAGGCATCAGGAAGTTGTAGAAGCCGATGTCGAGCAGGCGCTTGATGATCACCGGCTCTGCCCAAGGCGGCCGCACTACCGGAGCGCTCGGGCTGTCTTTCAATGCTTGCAGTTGCGTGATGAAAGAGCTCATGTCGTTCGGCGCGTGCTCGCCGTCGATGAGCAGCCAATCGAAGCCCGCGTAACCCAAAATCTCGGTCGTGATGTTACTGGCGAGCGAGCACCAACAGCCTATTAGCGGCTCATTTGCGCGTAAATCTCGACGAAAGGCGTTGGGCAGCGCGACGTACGGCGACGGCATCAGTGGATCTCCGGCTCAGGCACTCGACCTCGGCCCTCTAAGAAATCGAAATCACAACCTTCATCGGCTTGCCGGATGTGATTCGAGAACATATGGCCGTAGCCACGCACGTAGTACGGCTCGGGCGGACGTAGCGCGGCGCGCCGTGCGCCGAGCTCGGCTTCACTCACACGCATGTCGAGCCGCCGCTCGGCCACGTCGATTTCGACGATGTCGCCTTCGCGCAACAGAGCCAGTGGACCACCGACATACGCTTCCGGAGCCACGTGTAGGACGCACGCGCCGTAGCTGGTTCCGCTCATACGACAGTCGGAAATACGCAGTAGGTCTCGCACTCCGCGCGCGAGCAACTTCTTCGGAATGGGCAATTGGCCCCATTCCGGCATGCCAGGTCCGCCTTTCGGCCCGGTGTTCCGGAGCACGAGCACGGAATGTTCGTCCACCTCGAGCTGAGGGTCGTCGATACGAGCCGCCATCTCGGCGTAGCTGTCGAACACGACCGCGCGCCCGGCGTGCTTCAAGAGACGCGCTTCAGCCGCGACAGGCTTCATCACCGCGCCGTTGGGCGCTAAGTTACCGCGCAAGACCACGAGCCCACCGGGCCCAAATGCCGGATTTTCCAGGCTTCGAATGACGTCCGAGTCGTAGACCGCCGCCGACGCGACGTTGGCGCCGAGCGTCGCGCCGTTCACGGTGGGGCACTCCAAGTCGAGCATTGGCGCGAGCTGTTTGAGGAGCGCAGGCAGACCACCCGCCAAGAAGAAATCCTCCATCAGGTACTGACCCGACGGACGCAAATTGCCGAGCACGGGCACCCGGCGCGACAGCTCATCGAAGCGCTCGAGCGACAGTGGGATCTCGGCGCGCCGCGCCATAGCGAGCAAATGCACGATCGCGTTGGTCGAGCCACCGAGCGCGAGCACGGTCACAATCGCGTTGTCGAACGATGCGGCGCTCGCGATGTCGGACGGCTTCAGGTCCTCCCACACCAATTCAACTGCTCGACGACCGCACAGCGTCGCCATCTGTGCGTGGCGTGCGTCGACCGCGGGAATGGAAGAAGCGAGCGGCAAGCTGAAACCGAGGGCCTCGACGGCACTGGTCATGGTCGACGCAGTACCCATGGTCATACACGTGCCGTAGGAGCGCGCGATGCCATTTTCGATCTCTTGCCAATCCGTCTCGGTGATGTTTCCGGCGCGGAGCTCAGCCCAATACTTCCAAACGTCCGTCCCGCTGCCGAGCTTGTTGCCGCGCCAATTGCCGGGCAGCATTGGGCCCGCTGGCATGAAAATACAGGGCAAATTCATGCTCAACGCGCCCATCATCAAGCCGGGCGTGGTCTTGTCGCAGCCGCCCATGAGCACCGCGCCGTCCGCCGGATAAGAGCGCAAGAGCTCCTCTGCTTCCATCGCCAGCAAGTTGCGATACAGCATCGTCGTCGGCTTCTGAAAATTCTCCGACAGCGCGAGCGCCGGAAGCTCGACGGGGAAGCCGCCAGCTTGCCACACTCCACGCTTCACTTCTTCCACCCGGGCCTTGAAGTGGCCGTGGCAGGGCGTGATGTCGCTCCAGGTATTGAGAATCGCGATCACGGGTTTGCCCATGTAGTCATCGCGGCCGTAACCCATTTGCGCCGTACGCGAACGGTGACCGAACGAACGGAGATCGGTCGCACCGAACCAACGGTGACTGCGCAGCTCTTCGGGTTTCTTGCGTTGGCTCATGATGCCTTTTGCTCCGGCTCACGCGACGGCAGGGTTTGCCTGCTTCTGCTCGATGCGAGCCGCCCCAGCTTCGGACTTTCCCAAACCAATCATCAGAATGATGGCCGTAGACACGACCATCATGCCTGAAAGGAACCAGATGCCGCCGGAGAATGAACCGGTCAGCTTCTCCACCTTACCGAGCACCTTTGGCCCAACGAAGCCGCCCAAGTTACCGAAGGAATTGATGAACCCAACACACCCCGCCGCCGCGCTCGAGCTCAAGAACAAGCTCGGTAGGGTCCAAAACGCGGGCTGATACGCCTTGATGCCCGTGCGAGCAAAGATCAAAAGCAGCATCGTGAATGGTAGCGAGCCGAGAGAAAACGGAGTCAGCGCGAGAGTGAGCGCGCCGAGCGCGATCGGGATCGCGGTGTGCAAACGGCGCTCGCGGGTGCGGTCCGAGCTGAAGCCGACGAACCATTGCGCGAAGAGCGTCGCAATCGGCGGCACGACCATGAACACGGTCAAGGTGTCGAGCTTCAGGTGGAACCAGCTCTCGAGGATGCTCGGCAGGAAGAACTCCGTGCCATAGTTGGCCGTCACGACGAAGAAGTAGGCCAAGGCCAGCAGCAGCACCTTGGGCTGCCGCAACGCTCGAAAGAGCGTCATGTACTGCCTACCCGCGATGCTCGAGCGTTCGCGATCTATCTCGCTTTGCAGCGCGAGCTTCTCGTCTTCCGATAGCCACGCCGCGTCACGCGGCCAATCCGCGAGCAACACGAGCACCAATACTCCGAGCAATACGGCGGGAATGCCCCACAGCAAAAACACGAGTTGCCAGCCGTGCAGCCCGAACAACAGCGCGTGCGTCACGACCTTGCCCAGGACGACTTCGACCGTGCCGAACCTCAGCAGCGGATTGCACACGATGGGGCTCACCACCTGCGCAATCGGCGTCGCCATGAGGAACAACGCGAGCGCTCGAGCGCGGTCGCGCGCCGGAAACCAGCGCGTGAAAAAGATGATCACGCCTGGGAAAAATCCGGCCTCGGCCAAGCCGAGCAGGAACCGCGCGCCGTAGAACTGCGCGGGTGTCGCGACGAACGCCGTGAGGGCAGAGATGACGCCCCAAGAAATCATGATCCGCGCGATGATCTTGCGCGCGCTGAAGCGCTCGACCAGCAGCGTACCCGGGATTTCGAGCAAGAAATAACCGAGAAAGAACAGCCCCGCGCCCGTGCCGATCACGTCATTGTCGAACGCGGGCAGGTCCTGCGACATCGTGAGCTTGGCGAACGCCACGTTCACGCGATCGATGTACGCGATCACGTAGCTCACGAAGAGCAATGGGATCAGGCGCCGGTAAGCTTTGTGCCGCGCTCGGTCGAGGGCGTCCCGGTCGACGCGAGCGATGACAGCGCTTTGAGTCACGGATCTGTTCCTGTCAGCTCGCGGACCGGGCGACGGTTCCGTCCGCGTCAGAAAAGTGGACAGCCGTGGCGGGCATTACGACATTGGGAGCTGTGTCCGAGAGCCCCCAAACTCGTCACGCTCTCGGCTAGTATTCGCAGAAACCGTGGGAAATTTAGGCGGGCTCCCCGTTCTTCTCGGGCTCTTTGCGCTGGCCGTGCCGTGCCCAGCTCGGGCGACATCGGGCAGCGTGCTCGGCATCGGGCCGCGCACGCTAGCGTTGGCCGGCGCGGGCGCGACACTGCCTTCGGGTTACGAGGCAGCCTTCGAGAACCCCGCCGAGCTCGCGCAGGCCGCGAGCCCCGATCTCGAGCTCGGCTATGCGGCGACGCGCTTTTCGCTCACGCTATCGCCGCAGCCGTTGACGGTGCCCGCCAATGGCTCGGCGAGCACGCTGCTCGGCTTCGCGCTGCCGCTCCATTTTGGCTCGCAAAGCTTGGTGTTTGGCTTTGCCGCGCAAAGCCCGTCGAATCGCATCGCGAGCGCGACGTTGCCCTACGCCGAAGAGCCGCAATTTCCGCTGCTCGTGCAGCGCACCGAGGCGACGGATTTCGATCTTTCGGTTGGCCTGCGGCCGCTCGGGTTTCTGGCGCTGGGCGCGGGCTTGCGCGGCCTTGCCTCACTCGGCGGAACGGTCACCGTGCTGCAAAATCCAGACGGCACGAGCACGAGCTCGGTCGACGACACGCTAAAGCCAGTGCTCGCGCCAGTGTTCGGGGCCAGTGCAAGAGTGGGCGAGCGAGACACGCTGGCACTGGTGTTTCGCGCTGCTCTGCAGGCTGATTTCGCGGTCGATGTGGCGGCGGTGAACCTGGGCGCGACCACGCTTCCCGAATTGCACATCGCGGGCGTCGCGCACTACGATCCCCTCACGCTCTACGCCGAGTATCGGCGCGATCTCGGCCCCATCTCGCTGCTCGTCGGTTTGGCTTACCAGCGTTGGTCGGACTTTCCCGGCCTGCTCGGGCAGACCGTGCAATGTCCAGCAACTCGACCCGGTTGCGCCGCGCTGCCCGCGCCTAAATTCGTATTGAGCGACAGTTGGGCGCCGCATCTAGCGGTTGTTTGGAGCGTCGCGCTCACTCCGAAGGCCAACGCAACGCTGCGCGCAGGCTACGACTACGAACCGAGTCCGGCTCCGAATCAAACCGATGTCTCGAATACGTTCGACAACACGCGCCACATTTTCGGTCTGGGCTACGGCGTTGCGCTGGGCGCCCCGCTGATCCCGCTGCACAGCGATCTCGCCTGTCAGTTGCAAGAGCTCGTCTCGCGCACTCAGGTCAAAAATTCGGGGGTGCCGAGTAGCAACCCGGGCTACCCGGTCGTCAGCACGAACGGCTTCGTCGAGAGCTGCGCGCTCAGCGTTGGGGTGCGCTTTCGATGAGCGCGCGAAGGGCCCCGAGCCTGTACGCGTTGACTCTCGCATGCCTGGTTTTCCCGGGGGTGGCCCGCGCGACGCCGGAGAGCACGCTGGGCATCGGCTCGCGAGCGCTGGCGCTGGGTGGCGCCACCAGCGCCGATTCCCCCGACGGGTCCGCGCCGTTTTATAACCCTTCAGGGTTAGTAATGGCGCAACGCAGCGAGCTTTCACTGAGCTACGCGGCGACTGACTTTGCGCTCTCCACGAACGGCGCGCCCGCGGGCGTGCCGGCGCTGCACACGCTCTCTGGCTCGTTGCTCGGTCGGGGGACGGTCCTCGGCGTGCCTGTCGCGTTCGGCCTCGCGCTGTCTTTGAGCAACGGGCACCTGTCGCACACGAGCACCGTGACCGCCGCGGAGCCGCGCTGGGTGCTCGACGACGGTTTGCCCGAGCTGATCGAGCTCGGCACCGACGTGGCGCTGCGCCCGCTCCCGTGGCTCGCGCTCGGTGGTGGGGTGGGTTTCTTGGCGGCAACGCAGGGCGGCTTCGACGTCCGAGGCACGGCCCTGTTGGCGGACGGTCAAGGCTCCGAGTACGACTCGCAGCTGCAGCACTCGGTCAACGCAAACTTGGTGTCGGTGCGCTACCCGAGCCTCGGGGTGACCGTGGCGCCGCTCGAAAATTGGGCACTTGCGCTGTCCTATCGCGGCGAAGCGCGCATCGATCAGCGCATCACTGGCACGCTCGCTGGCTCGATTAGTAGCGGACCCTTGTCACTGCCCGTGAGCTACGAGCTCGAGTCGGAAAGCGTGATCGCCTTTCAACCGCGCGAGCTCGTGCTCGGCGCGAGCTTTCAACTCGCTCACACGCACCTGAACGCCGATCTATCCTGGCAAGAGTGGTCACGCTATCCGAGCCCCGTCGGACGCTCCGGGACGCAACTCACGGCCACACTGCCGCCGGGTCTCGACCTCGTGTTGCCCGCAAATACGACGCTACCCGCGCCGAGCGATCCTCATTTCAAAAATCGCGTGAGCCCACGCTTGGGCATCGAGCACGCTTTGCCTTGGACAGCGCACAGCGCATTGCTGCTCCGCGCCGGCTATGCGTTCGAGGCGTCACCCTTGCCCGCGCATCAATACCAGACGCACTTCGTGGACACCGACCGTCACGTGCTGTCGGTCGGCTGCGGCCTGGCGCTCGAAAAGCCCTCAGCGCTCTTGCCCGACGGCATTCGGCTGGACGCGCACGCGCTGTGGGCTCGCTACGCCGAACGGCGGCTCGATTCGGACGGCGGAGCCCAGCCGAGCTCCTTCAGCGCGGCCGGTCACGCTTGGAGCGGGGGTGCGACGCTCAGTCTTGCCTTTAAATGATCATATTCTGGGTAATAAATCGACATGACCTCAGCCCGGCTCTGCGCGCACAATACAGCTCATGAAGCGCCCTTCCGCCGTGCTGTCTGCTCTCGTCCTGTCTGGCTGCCTGACCAGCATGCCCAACACTACACCGAGCGCCACGTCCGCCTCTGCGTCGAACGCGCCCGGCAGCAATGGCGCGGCAAGCAGCGGCGAAAGCCACGCTGCCGCTGACCAAAAGCCCACGCGCCAACCGATCAAGCGTGTGGTCGGCTATTTTCCGGATTGGACGTACGGGCGCGACGCCAAATGTCGCTTCACGGTCGAAGACATCGACCCGATGCTGTTCACGCATTTGAATTTCGCGTTCGCGCGCGTCGACGGCGGCGATCGCAAAGCCCCGACGTTCAAGCTCGCACCATTCGACAAGACCGACCTCGGCCCCGACGGTCAGTATGCGCGCTTCGTCGCCCTGAAAAAGAAAAACCCCAAGCTCAAAGCATTGCTCTCCGTCGGTGGCTGGTCACACAGCGATCCGCCGAACGACTGGATTTTCTCGGCCATGGCGGAGACGCCCGACGGGCGCAAACAATTCATCGATTCGGCGATCAAATACCTGCGCGAGTACGGCTTCGACGGGCTCGACCTCGATTGGGAATATCCCTCGGAGCCCACGCGCGGCGGGCGCGCGATGGACACCGTGAACTACACCAAGCTGCTCGCCGAAGTGCGCGCGGCGTTCGACGCAGAGAAGCTCGCGCCCGGCAAAGAGAAGCTGCTCTTCACGGTCGCGGCGCCGAGCGGCGTGTACATCAAGTGGTACGACTTGGCGAAGATGTACCCCTCGCTCGATTGGATCAATCTGATGAGCTACGACTACGCGGGCGCGTGGGACCATCGCTCGGGGCACAACGCGCCGAACCCGCAGCTCGGCAGCGGCGTCGCAGCAAGCGTGTCCATCTATCGAAACTTCGGCGTGCCCGCCGACAAGATCGTGGTCGGCATGGCCACGTACGGACACACCTTCGCCGGCGTGAGCGAAGCAAAACCCGGCTCCCCCTCGACCGGCCCGGGACCGAAACAGCGCTGCACCGGCGAGCCCGGCCTGATCGCCTATTTCGAAATGCTCGAGCTCCTGAACAGCGGCCACGCCAAGGCCGAGTGGGACGACACGGCCAGCGTGCCCTACGCCTACGACGAAAGAGGCAAAGTCTGGTTCAGCTACGACGACCCCAAATCCTTCAACCAAAAGCTCGACTTCATCGAAGAGCAGGGCCTTGGCGGCGCGATGATTTGGGAAGTCGACACCGACGACTTCAAGCACGGCTTCCCGCTCATCTCCCTCGCCGCCAAGCGCGTGCCCAAGTAATTTCTGGGCGTGGGCGCGTCGCCGACAAAGAGAAAACGCGCCCGTCTCGGGCAAGGCCTGCGGCTCTCTCCGCGATTCAGCAGCGGCACGTCCAGCAAGCTCGCGTTTTTGACGCGCTTTAGGACAAAGGCCGCGAACGCGCGGTCGAGGTCGCACGAGCCTGCTAACGTATCGGCGTGGGAACCGACACGCTGACCCCTGACGAACGCGCGGCGGAAATGCTCAAGCCGCGCCCGCGGCAGTTGCCGATCGCGCCACACGCGCCACCCGCGCGCCGCAAACTGCCGCTGGCTGATGCGCGCGACAAAGATCGCGCTTATCAGCCGATTTATGCGGTCTGGGAGATCACGCTGAAGTGTGATTTGGCGTGTCGGCATTGCGGCTCTCGCGCGGGGCACGAGCGTACGGACGAGCTCAGCACCGCTGAGTGCCTGGATTTGGTGCGTCAAATGGCCGAGCTCGGCGTGCGCGAAACGACGCTCATCGGCGGCGAAGCGTACCTGCGCGACGACTGGCTCGAGATCGTGCGCGAGCTCAAGAAAAACGGCATGTCGCCCACGATGACGACGGGCGGGCGCGGCATGAGCGCCGAGCGCGCGCGGGCGGCCAAAGCGGCTGGCATGGACAGCGTGAGCGTGTCCATCGACGGCTTGGAAAAAACGCACGATCGCCTGCGCGGCGTGGTCGGCTCACAGCAGGCGGCGCTCGACGCCATGCGCAACCTACGCGAAGCCGGCGTGCGCGTCGCGACCAACACGCAGATCAATCGCTTGAGCATGCCCGAGCTGCCCGAGATCCTCGAGCTGATCGCGGCGCAGGGCGCGCACAGCTGGCAGCTTCAGCTCACGGTACCGATGGGCCGCGCCGCGGACGAACCGGCCGTGCTGCTTCGTCCCTACGACATGCTCGAGCTGTTTCCGCTGCTCGGACAGCTCAAGACGCGCGCGGACGAGCTCGGCGTGCGGATCTGGCCGGGCAACAACATCGGCTATTTCGGGCCATTCGAGAAAGCACTGCGCGGTACGCTGCCGCGCGGTCACATGTCCTCGTGCGGTGCGGGCCGCGCCACGCTCGGCATCGAAGCCGACGGCGCAATCAAAGGCTGCCCGTCACTGCCGACTGAAGCTTGGACCGGCGGGAACATCCGCGACAATTCCTTGCGCGAGATCTGGGAGCGTTCGACCCCACTCCGTTACACGCGCGACCGCACGGTCGAAGATCTGTGGGGCTTTTGCCGAACCTGCTACTACGCGGAAGAGTGCATGGCCGGCTGCACGTGGACGAGTCACGTGTTCTTCGGACGGCCCGGCAACAATCCTTACTGTCATCACCGCGCCCTCGAAATGCAGCGGAGCGGAAAGCGTGAGCGGCTCGTGCAAACGGCGATGGCGGGGGGCACACCTTTCGACTATTCTCATTTCGAGCTCGTGGTCGAAGGGGACCCGAACGTGGAGGGCAGTCGATGAGTCATTTGGTGCCGTGTCCCGAGTGCAGTCGTCACGTGCGCGTTTCAGAAACGGAGTGTCCGTTTTGCGCGCTACCGCTCGACCTCGCGAGCGCACCAGAACCGCAGCTGCCACGCACTCGTTTGGGCCGCGCCGCGACGTTCGCATTCGGCGCCACGTTGGCCTCGGCAACCGCGCTGGCCGGGTGCGGCGGGCGCGCGGAGGAGAGCGCGGGCGCGGCGGGCGCAGTTGGCGGCACCGCGAACAGCGCTGGGGCCGGCGGGGAAACAACCAGCGTGGGCGGTACCAGCGCAGGCGCGGGCAACGTCAGTGGTCTGGGCGGTATCGTCGCCGCCTATGGCGGG
>Ga0210388_10002803_pt1 | contig 13572 bp, 12 predicted proteins | sample IncBWC19OmetaG_FD_155485 | JGI IMG/M metagenome (GOLD analysis project Ga0210388, IMG submission 155485) | Forest soil microbial communities from Barre Woods Harvard Forest LTER site, Petersham, Massachusetts, United States - Inc-BW-C-19-O ...
CGCATCGCGCTCAGCTTTGAAGGCGCGGAAGAAGGCTCGCACATGGGTGCAACCGATTTTCGCGCCGGCGGCCACATCTTCGCCACGCTCGCCTCGGTAAAGGAGGGCTACGGCAACCTGATGATTACCCTCGAACATCAGGCCGCCTTCATTGCCGAGCGGCCAGATCTGTTTCTTCCCGTTCATGGCGGCTGGGGCAGAATGGGCATCACCCACATCCGGCTTGCCGCAGCCAACGAGGACACACTTAGCGGCGCCTTGCACACCGCCTGGAAGCTTCGCATCGAGAAGAACCGCAAAGGCGGCAAGAAACGCAGCGATTCCTCCAGTCGCAAGCCATCGGCGAAAAGAAAATCGGCGAAGCCCAGGTAATCCGCATCCAGATTAATCCGCATCCAATTTCCTCGATGGCCCATCTATGTGCACTGGGCCGATTTGGTCAAAGGAGGCAGGCATGAAGGTCGGAGTTCTCGGGTCAGGTGAAGTGGCAAAGACTTTAGCGAGCGGATTTCTCAAGCATGGCCATCAGGTCAAAATCGGCAGTCGAACGCCGGACAAGCTGGCGGATTGGGCGACGCAGAATCCAACAGGTTCAACCAGCACATTCGCCGAAGCAGCCGCGTTCGGCGACCTGATCGTTCTTGCAGTAAAGGGCTCGGCCGCCGCGGATGTTCTTCGCCTCGCGGGCGTGGAGCACTTGGCTGGGAAGGGAGTGGTCGATACGTGCAACCCAATTGCCGATGCGCCCCCGGTAAAGGGCGTTCTGCCCTTCTTTACCACCCACAACGAATCACTCATGGAGCAGTTGCAGCGCGAGTATCCCGGTGCGAGGTTTGTGAAAGCATTCAATTCCGTGGGCGCGCCTTTCATGGTGAACCCGCAGTTTCCCGGCGGGCCGCCCACCATGTTCATCTGCGGCAATGGTGCATCCGTAAAGAAGCAGTTGATCGAAATTCTGGACCAGTTTGGCTGGGAAACCGCAGATATGGGCGGTGCGGAGGCAGCGCGCGCCATCGAGCCATTGTGCATGCTCTGGTGCATTCCCGGCTTCCTCTCGAATCAGTGGACGCATGCCTTCAAATTGCTCAAGCTATAACCCAACTGACGACCGGGCCTAAAACTCTGGGTGCCCCTGGTCTCGATTTTGAGACCAGGGTGTCAACATCTCTTCAGGGTCGTGCAACTAAAATTGTTCCATGGCAAATGTGAACGACTTCAACGGCAAATGGGCGCTCATCACCGGCGCCAGCGCAGGCATCGGATCGGCGCTGGCGCGGGAACTCGCCTCCCATGGCGCTAGGCTCATTCTTACCGCGCGCCGTAAAGACCGCCTGGAAGCCCTGGCCGCCGAGTTATCAGGGAAGGGAACCGAAGTCCGCATCGTCCTTGCCGACCTCAACGACCCCGCCGCCCCGCAACAGATCTACGACGCCACCGAAGGCGCGGGCCTCACCGTCGACATTCTCATCAACAATGCAGGCCTTGGCCAGTTCGGCGTCTTCGCCGAAAGCCCTATCGATCAGGAGTTAAGCCAGGTGCGCGTGAATTGCGAATCAATGGTTCACCTCACGCGCCTCTTTGTTCCGCACATGGTCGAGCGCCGCCGCGGCTGGATTATGGTTCTCGCTTCCACAGCCAGCTTCCAACCGGTGCCCTACCTCAACACCTACGCTGCTACCAAGGCGTTCGATCGCTTCTTCGCGTTAGGTCTGGCGGCCGAGGTAGCGCGCTTCGGCATCAAGGTCACCGCGCTCTGCCCCGGCCCCACCCAGAGCGAGTTCTTCGAGGTAGCGCGTTCAGGGAACTTCATGTCTCGCGGGAAGCAAACAGCAGAGGCAGTCGCGCGGATCGGAGTGGCCGCATTGGCGCGAGGCCGGCGGACCATAGTCCCGTATTTCGGCGGCAAGGTCACTGCGTTTCTGGTCCGCTTTTTACGAGTGGGTCTGATCACCCGCGTAATTGAAAAGAGCGCGCGACCAAAGCCGCTGTAATGAATCAATATCACCCGCAGCGCCTCGCCGCAAGTTGCAAAACTGCTCAATCACCGCCAGGCGCTGACGCCCGCAAAATTCGATCTGCAATCTGTCATCTGCAATCTGGGCTAGTTCAGCTCTCGCACCCAGATATTCCTGAAGCTGAGCGGCTCGCTCTTGTCGCCGTGCGCCTGCAATTTGATCGGCGCGCTGTCGTACTTTTTGTAGAACGGCTTGCCGATATAGAGCGTTTGCCCCGTCAGTTGAAAGTGATTCTGCACCAGTACGCCGTTGAACAATACCGTCACATAGGCAGGCGTCTTCAGCGAGCCGTCGTCGTTGAAAGTAGGCGCGGTCCACGCCACGTCGTAGGTCTGCCACTCGCCCGGTTTGCGCGCCGGATTCACCAGCGGAACGCTTTGCTTGTAAATGCTGCCGCCCATGCCGTTGACGTAGGTCGCGTTGTCATAGGCGTCCAGCACCTGCAGCTCGTAGCCGTCGTCGCCAGGCCCAGTGGAGGCGAGGAAGACGCCGCTGTTGCCGCGCGCCTGGCCGCTGCCGGTAATGTTTGCCGGGATTTTGTATTCAAGGTGAAGCTGGTAATTCTTGAACTTCCGCTTGGTCTCAATGTTGCCCACGCCTGAAGCCTTCTTGACCATCAGGGTTCCATCGGCAACCACCCATTGAGCCGGCGTGTGGTCCTGCGCGGAGACCCACTCGTCCTCGTTTTTGCCGTCGAACAGGATGATTGCGTCAGAGGGCGGTGCTGCGCACGTGGCTCCCGGAGTGACGACGGTAGGCACGGGCGTCCAGATCTCGGTTTCTTCGGGTTTGGGCTTGGCTGCCTCTTGTGCAACGAGAGCAGCAGAGAATGAAACCAGGGTTGCCAGCGTGAGGACGTGCGAGAGTCGGGTGTTCATAGTTGGACTAGAGAATACACCCGCCGAGGCGAGCGCGTCAGGCCATGCGGACCGTGGTCACTGGCTTCAAGATCCGGCCTTCGCATTCCCCGGCGTCGAGGTCACGACAAACGAGTTGAAGAATCTGCTTACATCCTTATCGCGCCTGGCGCTTGCCGATGGGAACGCCGCATTCAGCATGTAAAGCCGCGAACCCGCATAGATCAGCCGGGAATTCATCACCCCGCCGCTAGAGTTGCGCGCCTCGAATTCCCGCCCCGGAAACCCCTGCGTCGTGTGCGATGCCTCGCTCACCAGCACAGTCTGGGTGCGGGCCACAGCTCCCTCGCGCGCCATCTCCAGGGTGCGGTCAGGGGCTCGATTGCTTACCCGGGCCACGGGCGGATTATCCTCCCAGGCCACGGAAAACTGGGTGTCCGCGTCAGGGTCGGAGAAGATCATGTTTACCGCGTCTGCGCCGCCGCTCTCGTTGTAAGCAGGGATTTCGATCTGCTTCACGTCTGCCGGCATTTCCACTCTGAAGCCTTCGGCTGAGCGGTCAAGCTTGGTCCACACAATGGCGGGCGGGCGCGCCGCAGGCGAGGTGGGCTCGTCGGTGTCGCGGCTGTCATCGGCGCCAATCGCCTGCGGACCCGCAAGTCCCAACTGCTGCCGATGCGTACCCACATACCCGACTACCGCCAGGCCTGCTCCGGCCGCAACAATGATTTGCCACCGCTTCACACCTTAGAGTGCCAATTCCGCTGCGTGCGTGCAAGGTGAGGATGGTTCCTTTGCATTGGGGAGTGCCCGACAGGTAATACGCTGAATGCAGGTCAGGAGGACGGAAATATCGAGTTCCGCGCAATTTTGTGCGGGGCGGCAACCTTTTTTTCGATCCTGCATCTACCTATATAACGAGCAGAGGCTTCCCCGATTTTCTCCCTTCCACGAAGGCATCCTTCATTTCAGGCCCTTCAGGGACCTGAATCTCCGAATCCCCCCTGGACCCCCTCCAAATAAGCGCCTCTCAAGCGGGCCTGCCGGAAGGCAGGCCCATTGCTTTACTACCCGCTCTTTCTCCAATCAATCCGCAGCCAAGTAGAATCAAGGCAAGATGCGTTCATCCTCCAAGCGCAAAGCGCCCGATGAATCGGCAAAACGGCAACAGCCCGGCGCAGAAAAGTCGATTCATAAATCGATTCAGGAAGTTGATGCTCTGTTCCGCAGCGCGGGACTGGCTCGCAACATCCGCGGCAAGTCTGCCCGGATCAGTGGCCGTGCCCGCTCCGTCCGAGTTGATCCCGAGGAACTTTCCCGGCCCGCGCCCGTCCCCGCTGTTGCCTCAAATGGCGTGCATGTCTTGAAGATTCCGGGGTGGGAAAAGTGGGCCAGCGGCAAGGCGTCCTGGCTGTGGCATGGCTTCAGTACCCGTAAAGGCGGCTTGAGCCGGGCCTATTGCGCCGAGGATGCGCCGGGCGAGTTGAATCTTGGATTTACGGCCGCGGACGATCGGGAAATCGTGCTGCAGAACCGGCGGTTGCTGGTCGAGGCAGTCACCGGAGATCCGTCCACTGCTTTGGTTACTCTGCGCCAAATCCATTCCAGCGTGCTGGTTCTCGGCGGTCCCGACGACGCGTCCCGAACGACCCCCTGTAAGGGCGACGGCCTCATGACCGGCGAGTCCGGCCTGCTGCTCGGCGTGCAGACGGCCGACTGCATTCCCGTCCTGGTGGCCGACCGCAAACGCCACGCGGTAGCAGCCTTCCACGCCGGATGGCGAGGCACGGTGAAGCGCATTGTCGAATCCGGCATTGGCCGCATGCGGATGGAATTCGGCTCGCGCCCTGAAGATTTAATCGCCGCCATCGGCCCCGGTGTCGGCCCCTGCTGCTACGCGGTCGGCGACGAGGTGCTCTCCAGCTTCGAGTCGCAGTTTGCCTACGCAAGCGAGCTGTTTCACGAGGTCTACTCAACCGATCCGGTTCGGACCAAATATCCGATGTTGTTTCTAACCCAGCGCGCCCCCGGCCACTCAAACATCGGCCCCAGCCTGCATGTGGATTTGGTAGAAGCCAACCGCCGCCAGCTACTCGCCGCCGGCATAAGGCCAGGTTCAATTCACTCAACCGGCGGATGCACCAGTTGCCATCGCGACCTGTTCTTCTCGCACAGAGCCTCCCAAGGCCACGCCGGAAGAATGATGAGCGTGATCGGCATTCGGCCGCGCTAGTCTGAGGCGTTTCTTGTCCGCGGAAGCCTTTTGTTTTCGTGAATGGCTTCTGAAGCGGAATCCGCAAGCCCTTTGTTTCAGGGGGTCGGAATGGTTATTTTTGCTTTAACCTATTTTGTTTCATGAGGATGGGGCGAAAAGGGGGAGGGGTGGGGGTCGGCAGCTCCTATCTTCGAGATTTATCTGGGAGGTGCATCTTTGGGCTGTCTCCCTTTCGGGTCCCCTTTTAATCTCCAACTCAATTGTGCGCCAACGGGGGTTAATTATGTGCAACTGTTTTGGCAGGGCAGCGGATTTATTTTTGCCCTCGCAAGCCGGGTAGGTGCGCGGCTCTTGGGAGGCACGACCTTTGCTTCTTGATGGTTTTGGTTTATGCAGTGGCGTTTATCGGGACGCATCCACCAGATGGCCTTGCTGGGGCGCTCGAAGGTGCGATTTTCCGCGCGCGCATCACGGTTTCCGAGCGCTGCATTTTTCCCAAAATTGCTCAGTTGAATCTTAAGAGCAGATGGTGAATGGCGATTGAACCGAGCTCCTTATCGGAGCGATTGTGGAGGGAAATCCTAACGTCATCAAGCCCGTCGCCCGACCATTTCGCCGACTCCCACTCGGGCGACGACTTAAGGACACGAAGAAAAGTGGAACGAGCCTTCAACCCATCTGCCAGCCGACTCAGCCACACCGCGCAATCGTCGGACTGAACGTATCCGAGCATCCCCGCCGACGGCCACTCCGCGGAGTATGCGCCTTCGAGGAACATCTCGAGCCCGCCGGAGCCGAAGTATTCGTTTACAGAATCCGACCGATACAGTCTCTTCGCCTCGATATGAAATCGGGGCCGTCGCCCCCGAACCACATAAACGAATTCAAAATCGATGCGCGGTCGCCTCTTTCCGAATCGTCCAGCCAGATTCTGCGGCGGGTCATCGTTGATCACAAGATAGTCCATCCATGATTCGGCCTCATCGCTCTCGACAATGTTTTGAGCCGCCCTGATTATCTCTCCAGTGATATGTGGCTCTTCAGCCGACTGTAGAGAAGCGGGTTTAAGTCCATCATGTGCGCGCACAAGAAGCGCCATGCAATTGCGTATGAATGCAGGTCGATAGAGTGCCTGCTGTTCTGATTGGCCAAGTTGCATGAGCATTAACATTAGCCGGCGACCCCGATCTGCGCGGATGGATCCGGCTGCAACGAGTCCGCAATTATCTCGCCTGCGTCTCGAATCGCTTGGGTCTGAGTCCAATGTAAATGCTGCAGAGGCTTAAGCAGGTACGTTCGGGGACCGTTATAGACTCGCAGATTGCGATTGAAATAAAGCCATTGACCGCGTTGCTCCGATAGAAGCAACCTTGTCCCCGCGAGCTCCCCAGCATCGTGGTCGGAGGCCTCAACGACCCGAATGGGCTGCGCCGCCGGGTGCGCGTGAACAATTTCCAGGCACACTAGGCCCGAGCCGTCGCCAAACAGAACGTCAACTCGGTGTCTGCTGCCACTTGATCGCGCGACGAAACTGTCCAATTCGTCGCGAAGCGTCTTTGCATAGCTCTTCAGTTCTTCATGCTTCGGTTGGCCAATCGCCAAATCTCCCGTTTTGCCTTGCTTCAAGGCAAGTCGAACGTGGACGAGATCCTGAACCGCAGCTCTCGCACTCGCAGGCAGTTTTAGACTGTCTGAGGTCAATTCGTTCAGAGTCTTCGCTATCTCTGGACGATTGAAGTCGTCCCCATCCGCACACTGGGTCGAAATCTGACTGTATAGCGTTTCCCAATCTTGAAGGTTGTCATCTGCATTAAATGGCAACGGTAGTGATCGAAGAGCCTTGAGAGTATTTCTGGACTTCTGAATCCCATCCTCTGTTGATGTCAAGAACTGATGGTAGGTAACGAAATCTGAGTTCAAGTAAAGTGCGATTGCTTTTAGAAGGCGCTTATCTCCTCCTGGCGATGCGATCCCTATCTGCCGTGCGGGGACGACTAGAAACTCCTCTGTGTAGATAGCGAAGTTGCGAGAAGCGCTGACGACTATATGGGGCGGTTCGCAAACGCGATTTGGGCGTTCAAATCTTCCTTCTCGCACATAAGGAGTCTCTTCTGGAACATGCGACAACGCATTGATCGGAAACCGCCACAGTAACCTACGCCTCTTAAGAAGATCAACATCCACGGTCAACCTACCGACCAGTTCTTTATGTAACTCAGTCTTCTCTTTGCCGCTTTGCTCGATTGACCGCAATTCAAGACCCTGCGAAAGGAACAGTTGCTCTTTTTCTACCCATGCTTTGATTGTTAGGAAGCGCTTATTTACAGCGGCAAGAACCTTGCGATCAATACCCGAACCCCACATCGCAATCTTCCATGGGAGTGGGTCTCCAGTGGCCACATGCCGATAGTCGATCTCTCGAAGATCGCTGGTGTTCACGACGATATTCCAGGTCTCCTTTCTCCCTTTCTTTCTCTTTCCGCAACTCTCCGGCTGATTAGCAATTAGGGGCGAAAAGACTTCAATCGAGGGTTCGCTTGTTTCATTCCCGATGCTTTGCAATCGGCGCGAATAGAAGAAGGCCGCCGCAGGCACCGTGGAACGCCCTCCGAAAAGCACGAAGGCAAGGTTGGCGAAGTTCGCGACGAACCAAAGATGATGGTCGGATAGGAATGATTTACGGAACGATTTTGATTCATACTTGAACAGGGTCATGGCCGGAAGCAGCAACGCTACGACGCCATCTTGGGCCAAGACTTCGGACGCTCGCCATGCGAAGGCCTCAGCCAACTGGTTCCCGCCGACTGGGTGTTTTTTGCTTACATTCTGCATCCATCGCCACGCCACCTCGTCAACCGGATCGAGTTTCTTCGGTTTCAATTCCTTCCATGGGGGATTGCCCACGATCCAATGAAACGGATGGGACAGGCCGTTTTGATACCAGGAAGCTTGCCCATCGAAGGCATTCTCATTGAAAATGTTGCGGCCGCGAAGAGCTGGCAGCTCGAATTTATGCACTGTGAGGTCGGGCGGGTTGACGTACTCCAGAAGGGTAAGCGCCAGACTCAGCTCGGCGATTTGGCAAGCGTCTTCGTTAATATCAACGCCAAAAATGTGGTCCGTCAGCAGCTTGCCCAGTTCCGCCGGCCGTAGACGACGCCCGAGCTCCCGTCGACGCCCCTCGATGAGCTTTCGATAACATTGCACCAAGAATGCTCCCGAGCCACAAGAAGGGTCGAGAACCCTCATCTCTCGTTCAAGAGGCTTGCGTGTGTCGAGCTTATCCAGCATGAAGTTTACGAGCGGAACCGGGGTGTAATAGGCGCCGCGAGCTTCGCCCTCCGACTCTCCTGATTGATTTAGGGTTTCGTGCAGAAACTGTTCGTAGATGACTGAAAGTGTCTCAATCGGAATGAATGAGAAGTCGTAAATATCGAATAATGGGAGCTGGCCGGATTGGGGCTGCTCGCCCTTGAAGACCGATGCGACCTTTCGCAGGTTCTCCTCTCCAAATTCCCTCATCTTTGTCGATGATAGGGGAAAGACCGCGCCATTAAGCCACTCATCTAAGTGGTCTACCAATTCTATAAAGCTGTTCAAACGCGCATTGTGGCTGAAAATATGATTCGAATCAATGTTCCATTCGTCGAGCTTGTTGTTGGACAATATCTTCCGTTGACGGAGGTAGTGGATATAAACGAACTTGCCAATCATGGCGTGAGCCAATTTGCGGTCGCGCACGCCGCCATCCTCGCGCAGCCAGTTATCAAGGTGGCGAAGGTTCGCCAATAGTTGCCAGTCTACTCGTCTGTCGGGGGTAACAGCGCTCCCCAATTCACTCCATACTCTACCCGAGTTTATCGAATTCGCATGAAGCGCTTCATTGAATTTTTCGAATACAGATAGAGCGCCATTGAGAGGATCGCCGGATATATCTCTTTGATAGCTGAAACCGGGATAGAGCCGGATCGTAATTGGGCTCACAATGATCAGGAAGGGAACCGCATTTTGGTTCCATACTTTTTTATGGATTTCGCGGGCTTCGGCCTCGGTATCCGCCTCGCAAACATATACCACGGGAACATTAGATTGTGACGGATCAAATGCGGAAGCATTGAGGAGGTATACGCCTTGGAGGCGACATTCAGCTTGCGCCCTTCGGAAAATGTGGCCGAAGTCGCGATCTTTCTCCAAGGATTCGCCAACGAGAAAGTTCGGCGAATCGGTGTAGCCGAGTGAATCTAAGATGCTGCGCAATTCCATTGCACTTCTCATCAATTAGCTTGCATTCATTCAGCACACGAACTGCGCTTTCATGTTCCCGCAATTATGCCACAGCAGGGATGCACGAGGCGAAGGAAAAGCGATTACGAATCCTAGCCGCCATTCCGGCTGAAAGCTGCGCGGGGTTGATGACGAAAAGTCGGGAAGGGTCCACCGATTTCCTCGGGGCGACAACGTCATCTGTCGGCTGCAGATTGAGTCGCCCATTTGGGCCGGGCTCGCGGTCAAGTCGCGGACCTGCGGCAAGGAGCCTGGAGGTCGGCTGAGCACTGAATCTCCATGATCTGCGCGAAGATTCGGATTCAGACCCGGCGCATGCTCAGGAAGCCTTCTTGAGCTCGTCCGGGTTCACCAAATCGCGGAGTTCTTTGGACGGCTTGAAGTAAGGCACGCGCTTGGCGGGGACTTCTACGCGCTCGCCGGTTTTGGGGTTGCGGCCAATGCGGGAGTTGCGCTGGCGGATGCGGAAGGAGCCAAAGCCGCGAATCTCGATCTTGTCTCCGCTTTGCAGGGCGCCGATCACGGAACCGAAGATGGTTTCAACAATCACTTCGCCGTCGCGTCGCGTCAGGTCTCCCAGGCTGGTTACCTTTTCCACCAGATCTGCCTTTGTCATGTCCTCTAGGCCTCCGCTCACAAGCATAACCGGATTTTACTCCGGAAAGTGTCAAAAAAAAGAGTCTCTGTGGGAATTGAGCCTTTGCTCATCAATAAGATGCCGAAAAAGCTGCTCACGGCGGTTTGGACGGGTCGGGAGCCGGAGTTGGGTTATCATGGCTGGAGTCCTTTCCCTGGATGACGGTTTTTGTGGGCGCCCGGACTCCAGACAGACGGTGGTCATCGGCTTGGCAAAGTACCCCTATTACAGCATCGTAATCCCGGCCTTCAATGAGAGCGCTCGCATCCCCGCGACGCTTAAAACGGTGGTCGCCTGCATTCGCGAGCGGGGATGGGACGCTGAAGTCATCGTAGTCAATGACGGTTCAACTGACTCGACGTCACAGATTGTTAGCGAATTTGCCGCCAGTAATCCGGAGGTGCGGCTGATCGAGAATCCCGGCAACCGCGGCAAGGGGTATAGCGTGCGCTCGGGGATTCTACAGGCGCTGGGCGAAGTGGTGATGTTCTCGGACGCGGACCTTTCCGCTCCCATTGAAGAGGCTGACCGGTTGTTTGCTGCCATTGCCGAGGGCGCGGATATCGCCATCGGTTCCAGATGGCTGGAGAAGGGGCGGCAGACGCATCGGCAGCCGCTTTACCGGCAGTTCTTCGGGCGCTGTTTCAATGCAGTTACGCGCGGCGTGATGGGGCTGCACTTTGCCGATACGCAATGCGGATTCAAGGCCTTTACGCGCGCCGCTGCGCAGACTGTCTTCCAGTTGCAGACCATCGAGCGCTGGGGCTTCGATCCGGAGATTCTGTTCATCGCGCTGAAGTGCGGCTACAAGGTGGTCGAGGTGCCGGTAAGCTGGGCGCATGACGAGCGCACCCGCATGAGCTATCTGAGAGACGGCATCCGGATGCTCGAGGATGTGGCCAAAATTCGCTGGAACGCGCTGCTGGGACGGTACGCCAAGCATACCGAGCCCATTCGCCGCGCCAGCCTGGAAAAGCGGTAGCTGGTGACGGCTGCTATCCACCCTGATCTTGCGCGCATTGCAGCCGGGGTTGCGTTTTTTCTGCTGGTAGCGCTGCTGCTCTGGCGGCGATGGCGGCGGAGATGAGGCTGAGCAACCGTCCCCTCCTATTGATCGAGGGATTTTCGGTGGAAGCGCCAAGGACGGGATGGTAGGGTTGTACGCATCCCCTCAGGAGGCCGTTTGAACCCTTCTGCCTGCCGCCGCTCCCTGTCTGCGTCTCGAATTCTTTCCGCTGCCGTTTGCCTGGGCGTGCTCTGCTCCGCTCCTGGACCGAAGGCGCAGACCACGCCTCAGCCGGATTCAGCCACTGCGGCCCAGCCATTTGACGCGAGTAGTCTGCCGGGGCCGGTGGGCCTGGGGGCGAAAGGTGCGGTCTGGGGGGGTGACGACCCAGCCTTTGCACGCCCTGGCTTCGACGATTCCAAGTGGATCCCCATCGATGAGAAGACTCAACTTGGCGCGGTTTTCCCCGACAACCGGCCCGAATTTGTCTGGCAGCGTATACACGTCAAAGTCAATCCCGCCCAGACGGGGATGGGATTGGAATCATTCGGCGTCTCTCAGGCGTACGAAGTCTACGTAAACGGCCAGAAGCTGATCGAGTCCGGACATGTCGATCCGTTTGTTCGATACACGGAAGACGCGCGGATTGTCGTTTCAATCCCGGACGAAATGGTCAAAACTGGGTCGCTGATTATCGCCGTGCGCGCCCGGGTGCTTCCTCGCTGGTGGAAGAGCGCAGGCGCCAGCTTTCCGCCCGACATGATTTCTCTCGGTCAGGAAGAGGCGCTTCATGATCATGCCTGGTCCAAAATCGTCGGCAGCCAGGCCTTGGAGTGGCTGCTTGATTGTTGCGGCATCGTCGTATGCCTGGTGGCACTGGCGCTCTTCAGTGCGCAACGCCGGCAATATGAATATCTATGGCTGAGCCTTCTGGGCGCGACATCCTTCATTGACATGCCGATCAACGCGGTGGCGCCCTTTCACAGCATTCCGGCGGCGTTGTCGCTTACCGTCTCCGTCACGAATTACGTCAGCGCTCTTTTCTTAATCCTCATGGTGATGGCCTTCGTCCGGCAAAAGTTGAATACGTGGTTGCTGGCTTCCCTCGTAGCGTTGACTTTCGTGTTTATTGCCGCCGGACAGGCAGCTCAGATCGGAACGATATCTATTATGTTCGAACAAGGTATCCAGATCCCATTTGTGATTACTGTAGCCGTACTCATCCCTGTCGTTTTGCTGATTCATTTGCGTCGCGGCAACCGTGAGGCGGGACTACTCCTGATCCCCATGATCTTCTGGAGCCTGGCTACGTATGCGTATGTGACTGTTTTCCTGCTCGAGCAGATTCCTGCCTTGCATGGGGGCGCGACAAAGGCCTTGCAGCGCTTGAATTCGTTTTCCTTGGGACCCTTCGCCTTAGGTCTTGGAAATGTAACCGCCGTGTTGTTCTTTCTCACAATGGCAGTAATCATTGTGCGCCGCTCCACGCGCATGAGCCGCCAGCAGGCAGTGCTTGAGGGAGAGATGGCTGCTGCCCGTGAGGTCCAGCAGGTCCTGCTGCCGGAGCAGGTCGAGCCTGTCCCTGGCTTTACTGTCGAATCCGCTTACGAGCCCGCGCAACAGGTCGGCGGTGACTTCTTTCAGGTTCTCACCGACGGCGATGGCGGATTGCTATTGGTCGTTGGGGACGTGGCTGGAAAGGGATTGCCCGCGGCCATGCTCGTCTCGGTGATGGTGGGCGCCATTCGCGGCGTAGCCGAGTTCACAAAGGAACCGGCGGCGTTGCTTGCCAATTTCAACGAGCGTCTCGTCGGCCGGGGCGGATTCTCGACTGCGCTGGTGGCGCGAATCTCCGCATCGGGTAGCGTCACCATCGCCAATGCCGGTCACCTGTCGCCCTACCTCGACGGAAGGGAAGTGGAACTGCCCGGCGCACTGCCGCTTGGCGTCATGAGCGGGGTAATCTACGAAACAACTCAATTCAACCTCGCTCCCGGCAGCCGCTTGACCTTCTACTCCGACGGCGTTGTCGAAGCGCAGGATCAGAAAGGCGAGCTCTTCGGTTTCGATCGCGCCAAGGCCATATCAACGGAGCCCGCCGCCGCAATTGTGGAGGCCGCAAAGCAGTTCGGCCAATCCGACGACATCACCGTCGTCACCATCGAGCGCGAGATGCCCGTCGCCGCGGTTGCCTGAGGTCGAAGTGTTAAGCCCGGACTGAATTACACTTCTCAGGTTGAAAGTAGCCTTCAGGAGGGCCGTTTGAACGCTCTGGACTGTGGCAATGTACGCCGCCTGCACCGGCTTGTCTGCGCCATCGCGAGCTTCATTCTCGTTTGCGCTGCGCCGGTTCTTGTCGCCCAGACGTTTGACGCCACCAATCTCCGCAAGCCGGCGGACCTCGACAGCCCGTGGCTGGTCAATGCCGCCGACGACCCGGCCTATGCTCGTCCCGATTTCGACGACTCGCAATGGACGCTCTTCGACCCGCACAAGCAACTGACGTCAGTCTTGACTCAAAGCCGGCCGGAAGTTGTCTGGTACCGGCTGCGTGTCAA
>Ga0210388_10002805_pt1 | contig 13571 bp, 18 predicted proteins | sample IncBWC19OmetaG_FD_155485 | JGI IMG/M metagenome (GOLD analysis project Ga0210388, IMG submission 155485) | Forest soil microbial communities from Barre Woods Harvard Forest LTER site, Petersham, Massachusetts, United States - Inc-BW-C-19-O ...
CGCTCACGACCGACCCAAAAATTGCCTACAAGGAAATCCCCCGCTTCACACCCGAGGCCTTTTCCTATCTGCACAATCCGAACACAGGGAGATACAAGCAATTCCGCCAGGGCCTCGACCAGCTATTGCAGGAAGGCGTCATCCAGGCGCTATATTTGCGTAATTCTTCCATCAAGACGCCGTTGCTCGCCGCCGTCGGCCCGCTGCAGTTTGAAGTCGTGCAATTCCGCCTCGAGAGCGAATACGGCGCGGAATCCCGGCTGGAAGCCGCGCCGTGGACGGTCGTCCGCTGGTTGCCGACCACCATCAACGAGGGCGAACTGGATGCGCTGACGCTGCCGACCGGCGCAAAACTTGCCTATGACATCGGCAAAAATCCGGTGGTACTTTTCAGCAATGACTGGTCCGCCAATTACTTCGGCGAGACTAACAAGGGCATCGAACTTTCCGCCTTACCGGTGCAAACCGCGCGCGATTAGGTCGCATTAAATAAAGGCCTTGCTCTGTGGAAAAAGACCGCCCGGTTGCAAATCGGATTATTTACAATGGTTTCTGCACAGCATAAAGATCATTTAGCCGGCTTCGGTGACAATTAAGACCCTCTTAATGCAAGTGACAGCAGCGGACACATTTATGCAGCCAAATTTCGATTGCCAGACCCGTCATTCAGAATTAACTTAAGACACATTATAAATTTCACTATGTCGAACGCTGGAAAAGATGCCCCGTCCGCGAATGATTTGCTGAAGAACTCCACGCTTTACCGTGAATTTCAGGCCGAGCGGGAGGAGATCTTGAAGCATAAATGGATCGAGTCGGAAAAGGCCGGTCGCGATATCGGTTTCGAGCAGGCGCTCACCGATTGGATCATCAAACACCGCGCCAGCTGGCGCAAAAATCGGCAGGCAAACCAGAGCAATTGATTTACGATAGCTTCCTTTAACGCGGCCCTGCGAGGCGGCAAAGGAAAAAATGAAAACGAAAACAACAACGCGAACCAACCCTGACCAACAGGCGTGGTTCGTGTTTTTTATTTTTAATCATCCGTCATCCTCATCGTCATGCTCATCCTCAATTTCGTTTATGAGGACGACGATGAGGATGAGCCTGAGAAGGATTCCCAATGCCTGAATCCGTGGTCATCCTGGACGCCACCGCCATCCAGCGCGCGCTCACCCGCATCGCGCACGAGGTCGCTGAGCGCAACGAGGTTTCCCGTGAAGTGGTGCTGGTGGGCATACCCGCCTTGGGCGATCACCTCGCGATGCGTCTGGGAAAATTTCTCGCCGTCATCTGGAACCATCCCGTGCCCGTCGGGATTCTCGACACGACGATGCATCGCGACGACCTCGACAACCGCGCCGCCCCCACCATTCATCCGACTGAGATGCCGTTTGACGTGAACGGCAAGACCGTGGTGCTCGTCGATGACGTCTTGTTCACCGGCCGCACCACGCGCGCCGCGCTGGACGCGCTCAACGACTTTGGCCGCCCGAAAAAAGTCCAGCTGGCCGTGCTCGTGGACCGCGGCCATCGCGAACTGCCCATCAAGGCCGATTTCATCGGCAAAAACGTGCCGACCGCGGGCGATGAAAAGATTTCCCTGCTGCTGACCGAAGCCGGCGCGGCCAGGGACGAAGTGATCTTGAAAAAGAAATGAGCTGGACCAAAAAACATCTGCTCGACATCGAGTCGCTGACGGCGGACGAGATCAACACCGTGCTCGATACCGCTCGCGGTTTCAAGGCCGTGGGCGAACGCGCCATCAAAAAAGTCCCCGCGCTGCGCGGCAAGACCGTGGTGAACCTGTTTGTCGAACCGTCCACGCGCACCCGCATCAGTTTTGAACTGGCGGCGCAACGGCTGTCCGCCGACATCGTGAATTTTTCCGCCGAGGCTTCTTCCTTCAAAAAGGGCGAGACCCTCAAGGACACGGCCCTGAATCTCGAGGCCCTCAACGCCGACTTCATCATCATCCGCCACTCCGCCAGCGGGGCGCCGCATTTTCTTTCACGGGTCGTCAATGCCCACGTCATCAATGCCGGCGACGGCGCGCACGAACATCCCACACAGGCATTGCTCGATGCCTTCACCATCCGCGAGAAGAAGGGCCGGATCGCCGGACTGAACGTGACCATCCTGGGCGACATCCTTTACAGCCGCGTTGCGCGTTCCGACATCTGGGCGCTCACCAAGCTCGGCGCGAACGTCACCGTGTGCGGGCCGTCCACGCTCGTCCCGAAAAATTTTGAAAAGATGGGCTGCAAGGTCACCCACGATGTGGACGAGGCCATCCGCAACGCCGACGTCATCAATCTGCTGCGCATCCAGCATGAACGCCAGCGCGCGACGATGTTCCCGAGCATCGGCGAATACACGCAGCTCTTCGGCCTGAACAAGGCACGCTTCGCCAACACCAGGCCCGACGCGCTCATCATGCACCCCGGCCCGATCAACCGTGGCGTGGAGATTGACAGCGAGATCGCCGATTGCAGCCGCTCGGTGATTCTGGAACAGGTCACCAACGGCCTCGCCGTGCGCATGGCCGTGCTGTTCCTGGTGAACGGAGGCAAGACAGTTGAAGAGCCTGCCAAGTAAATGCGTGAGAAAATAACGAACCAATGCCCGTTCGATTTATCATTTAATGAGAATCGAATGGTCTATGAGTATCTTAAAAAATATTCAGCGCATCCTGATCTGGTGGAAACTTTGTTATCTGCGCTGGCAGTGTGCGGGGACGTCCAGGTTTTCTCACCGGATATTAATCAGTGCCGCTATGTTGCTCTTTCAACCCAGCGCATAATCTTCGGCTTCGCCATAGATATGAATACAATTGCCTTTAAACAGAATGAAAAAATGAAGGCTATTGCTCTGCAAACCGGGGCAACTCCCTACCCGGAATGCGGGGTTGACTGGGTTAAATTACCCATATCTCGTGTTGATTGGCCGCAAGTTGACTTGAAGTTTTGGACGTTGAAAGCTTACCTCAATATTCGTGAAAAAGTCGGATTGGCTTAAAAAAGCCTAATCAAACCCCGATCGGGTGCCACGCCGTTTTGAATTCCACCCCGTCGAGAATTCGATACGGATCTTCCGTCTTCCCGCTGAACCAGTCTGCGGAGGCGTGATTGAAATAGCGTTTCAGATTCGTTGCGACACCGGCTTGGAGTTTCGTGCCGGTTTCGGCATCGGCTGTGCCGTCCACGATAGCGTTCACATCCATGTGCGTAGCGATGTGTTGGATGAGTTCGGCACGCTTGCCGGTGAGCAGGTTCACCACGCCGCCGGGCAGGTCGCTCGTGGCGAGGATTTCAGCAAAGGTCGCGGCAGGCAGTGGAAATTTTTCGGACGCCACCACGATCGCCGTGTTGCCGCTCAAGATCACCGGCGCCACGAGCGATACCAGCGCGAGCAGGCTGGGTTCATCCGGCGTGAGCACCACCACAACCCCGGTCGGTTCGGGCGTGGTGAAATTGAAGTGCGACGACGCCACGGGATTCACGCTGCCGAAGATCTGTTGATACTTGTCCGTCCAGCCCGCGAAATGTACCAGCCGGTCGATGGCCGTCGTGACCTCGCGTTTTGCTTTCGCCGCCGTCACCCCGGTTGAACGCGCGATTTCCGCCACCAGTTCCGCCGAACGGTTCTGCAGCATTTCGGCGGCGCGATATAAAATCTGCCCGCGGTTGTAGGCCGTGGCCTTGCTCCAGCCGCCGAACGCCGCCCGCGCGGCGACAACGGCCTCGCGAAAATCTTTCCGCGACGCATGAGCAAAATTATCAAGGTGTTGTCCGCCGGCGGATTTCGCGGGCAGGTAGCGCCCGCTCTCGCTGCGCGGAAATTTTCCACCGATATAAAGCTTATAGGTTTTTTTGACGTCGAGGCGCGTGCTCATAAATTATTTTTTGGACGGCAGTAAGAACAGGAACACAACTCCCGCGGCACAACAGACCGCACCGCCGGCGTAGTAATAAGTCACCTGGTCGGTGGGCGAGCCCGTAAAGAGGTTTTTGACCTGCGAATTGATGGCCTGCGAGATGTCGTGTCCGCGCACGAGCAGAAAGATGCCGATGCCGAGCAAAATGACTCCGATGATCTTGTTCATGGTGGTTCCTAAGTCCGTCGCCATCTTCGGAAAAATCCCGGGTAAACGCAATATGCCATTTATGAATTTATTGACTTTTAGCGCGAAGAATATAATCTCTGCGGTTCCTAATTTTGCGGGAACTGCCGGTGCAGTTTTTACCCGCCCCCAGAGAGGAAGTGAGTACATTGACAGAGATTAAACTGAAAAAAGGCGAACCTGTGGACCGTGCGTTGCGTCGGCTGAAGAAAAAAGTCGACCGCGAAGGCACGCTCAAAGTTGTCCGCAGCCGCCGGCAATACGAGAAGCCCAGCGCCGTGCGCCGTCGCAAGGAAAAGGTCGCTCGTTTCTCCGCCATGCTCGCCGCGCGCCACGCCGACGATTAGTTCAAACGTGATCTGCAAGTCGTTAAATCGCTGCTTCGGCACGGTTTAACGATTTTTTATTTTCAAACCCCGGCAACCGGTTAACATTCCAGCCTTTCAACGGACAAAATGTATTCGCTTTCAACCTGCTGGAATTCCGGGCGCCATACGGATGGCCGCGCGATGCTGCGCGAGCTCCGTGAGCTCGGTTTTGAATACGCCGAGTTGAGCCACGGCATCCGCATCAGCCTCATGCCCGGCATCCTTGAAGCCGTCAAGGCGGGCGAGATAAAGATCTCCTCGCTGCATAATTTTTGTCCGCTCCCCGTTGGCGTCGATAAGCCCGCGCCGAACCTCTACGAATTTTCCTCCGACAAGGAGCGCGACCGCCAGTTGGCGCTCAAGCTTACGCTCAACACGTTTGATTTTGCCGTCAAGGTCGGCGCACCGCTCGTCGTGCTGCATTTTGGCAGCATGGACCTGAAGGATTACACCGGCAAACTCAAGGAACTGCTCGAACGCGGCAAACGCGGCACGCCGGAATTTCAGAAGGTCACCGCCGAGGCCCAGGCCGCGCGCGAGGCGAGGAAGAAAAAATTTTATGACCGTTCGCGCGAGCTGCTGCGCGAACTTTACGGCGAGGCCAAATTTCGCGGGCTGAAGCTTGGCATTGAAATCCGCGAGGCCGTCGAGGAACTGCCCGTGGAATCCGATTTCGCCGCGCTGCTGAAGGAGTTTCCCGCGCCCGTGGTCTATTACTGGCACGATACCGGCCACGCGCAGATCAAGCAGGACCTTGGTTTCATCAACCACGCGCAGTTTCTTGCGGAGCGGGCCGACCGGCTTGCGGGCTTTCACATCCACGACGTGAAATTTCCGGCGCGCGACCATTTCCCGCCCGGCGGCGGCGACATTGATTTTGCCGCGCTCAAGCCATTCGTGAAGCCGGAGCACATCAAGGTTTTTGAACTGAGCCCGAAAGTACCGCTGGATTCCGTGCGCCCGAGCGTGGCGCATCTGAAACGCATCTGGGGCGAGGAATAAAAAATGTGACTGCGTCTGTGAAAACACGGCGCAACTTACGCGGGAAATTGACGGTCAAAATCCTTATGGCTTCCAATCCAAATCCAAACCCAGATATCGCCATCAATCCTTTGGGCGACCGCGCGGAAATCGCGCGTCACACGCACCGACCAGAAACGCGGATCAGAACGCAGCCGTTCCAGTTGCAGTGAGGGATGTGCTTGGTTTTGAAGAAATTTTTTGTGGGCGGCACGGGCGGCGTCCTTGGTTCCCGGCGGCAGCTCGTGATAGTCTTTCCAGAAGGCGGGTGTGCCGAGCGACTTCACTTCTGTTGGCCAAAATCGCCGTCTTGAATTTCAGGAAAGCGGCTGGGATTCGCCTTGAACTGCGCAGCGATTTCATCGCCCATCGCCGTGAGAGTGGGGCGCGGGCGGGCGTCGGACAGGATGCGTTCCCACACGGCGTCACCGTTCAACTCCGGCAGGATGGCTGGCAGGTCCGCCACCAGTTTTTCCCGTTCCGTGGCTGGCAGCGCCTGGATTGCCGCCTCAATTTCTTGAACCGTGCTCATCGTGCGCCAAACCTAACACAGGCTTGATGGTCGTGGCAAACCGCATTTTTTCAGCGGCGCTCAAACCATGCGTCCCCGCATCCCGCATCTGAAACGCATCTGGGGTGAGGATTAGAGTATTTTCAAATGTTGTGATCGTAGTAGTTGCTGTGCGATCTCCCTCACCCTGACCCTCTCCCGCTGGGAGAGGGAACAGCCGTTGGTTGGTTTCATAAAATTTGATAATCCCTGACCTGAAACCGCGTTTATCTTCACAAACAAAGAGAGCGTAAATTCGCCAGGTAGCGGGGAGCGATTCACCCTCGCCCAGCGGGAGCAGCGACAGCGGCTATGGCGGGTGAGGGAGAAAATTTACTCAAATCAATGGTAATAAATTTCTTAACCTGCCCCAATTTATCAGCGTGGCGGCATCACCGGCAACGTGGATGCCGGGTCTTGGGGGTTTTTGCCGAAGATAAAAAACAACGCCATCACCACGATGGGAAAAAGAAAAATGGCAACTAACAGGATACGTTTGCGGGTGAGGGGAGTCATGGCGGGGTCCAAAAATTATTTCAAGCGTTTGAGAAGCTGGTCGTATTCCCCGTGCGTGCCGATCCAGAACCACACGATCAAATTTCCCCGACGGCGTCCGAGCGCGCGGTAATTTTGATTGATGCGCACTGACCACACATCCGGGAACAGTTCTTTAAAATGCAACATCGCGGCGAATGGATTTTTTCGCCAGAGCTGGAATCTTTTCCGCGCCAGTTTTTGCACCGGCATGGGCAGAGTGTCAAAGCCCGCCCAAAAATCCTCGTGCGTCCTGGAAATCACGGAAGGTCGCGGAGTTTGCCCTTGGCGATGTCCTTGTCCACCTTCGCCAGCAACTTGTCCAGCTTGCCGCCGGTGATATCGTGCTTCATCTGCTGATCCCACGCGTCGTCCTGCCAGTCATTGAGGCAGCGGGCTACCTCCGCGCGTTCCGCGAGGGTCAACGAGGGGATCGCCGCTTTGATTTCAGCCACCGTGCTCATACCGGAAAATTAAGCCCAAAATGCAGGGGCGTCAACCGGGCAATCAGGAAAGAAGGATGCCCCAGAATTTATGGTTTTGAAAAAATCTCGGTCGGGTTTGCCTCAAAAGCTGGGCTGGCAACCTGGAAAAGCCATTCTGAAAACGGTTTGCTCTTGGGGAGAAATTTTTCCAAGGATTCTATAAACTCAGGCCAGCCTTTCATATCTTCGTTCAGTTCCAGCTCTTTGGAATCTCGATTTTTTATCAGCAGGCAAATGCAGTCCACCGTGAACAAATCGCGTTTGAAGGCGGTAGCCTGGACTATTTCGTTCCATAAAATAAAAATTGGCGTTTCTTCTTTCTGTTTTAATGAAGCTAGCTTGAATCCGGTATCATCAAAAGTCAGTTCCAACAAGTAATCTCGTGTAGTGTTTTGAGATATGCCGGGTTTTCCCTCTTTGATGTCACGAAGCAGGTTCTCAACTGTGCGATCTGCATACCACGGGATGAGCCAACGAAAAATTGCCAATCGAATCAAAATCAGAGCAGCAACACCAATCGCGGCAATTAAAAGCGCTTGGCTGTTCATGACGTCACCCTTTATGCTGCACCTCTTCGTGCACCTTCGCCACGGCCTTGAGCAACGCATCCCAATCCGCTTCGTTGGTTTCCCAGCCGGCGCTCATGCGCACGGCGCGGTGGGCTTGCGCGGGTTTGTAGCCCATGGCGGACAGGACGTGTGACGGTTCCTCCTTGCCCGTCGTACAGGCGGAGCCGGTGCTGACGGCAAAACCTTCCTTATCCAGGCGGATAACCCATTGCGATTTGCGGTCGCCATCGGGCATAAGCGTGGAAACGGTGTTCCACAAACGCGGCTGGTTTTGGCCGAGGATGGTCGCGCCGGGCAATGCACGAAGAAATTGGGCCTCGAAATTATCGCGCCAGACCTTGCGCAACAGGTGTTCGCTGCGGTGGATCTGTTTCTCGCGCACTTCGAGCGCGGCCATCATCGCGGCGATGATGGCGGTATTTTCCGTTCCCGCGCGCCGGCCTCCTTCCTGTTTGCCGCCGAGCAGCAACGGCGTGATCTGGGAGCGATGCGGAATCTTTAAAAATCCCACGCCGCGAGGCCCGCCGAATTTGTGCGCCGCGCCGGTCACGTAATCGCAGTCGCCCAGCCCTTTGCACGGCATCTTGCCGATGAACTGCACGGCATCGGTAAAGAACGGCACTTCGTAGGCCTGGCACATCGCCTGGACTTCCTGCCACGGCTGGATGATGCCGGTTTCGTTGTTTGCGGCCATCATGGCGACGAGGCCGGGCTGTTCCTCGGCGAGTTCCTGCGTGAGCCATTCGATGTCGATCACACCCTCGTGTGTGACAGGAATCGTTTTCAGGCGCTTGCCAAAATAATGTTTCGAGGAATCATCCACGCACGGATGTTCGATGGCGGAAACAAAAATCTTTTTCGCCGGATCCAGCTTTTTGGCGAAATGGTGCATGACCATGTTGTTCGCCTCGGTCGCGCCGCTGGTCCAGATGATATCGGCCGGCTGGCAGCCGAGATAGGAAGCGAGCTTTTCGCGGGCCTCGGCCAGCACAATGGCGCCTTTGGCGCCGTACTGGTGCATGGACGAGGGATTGCCACCAAGCTTCTCGGTGACATGCAGCCACGCTTCGCGCGCCTCGCGGATCACGGGCGCGGTGGCGTTGTAATCGAAGTAAATCATCGGTCTATCAGGATACTTTTCGCGGCGGCGCTGGCGAGTTTTTTGTGAGCGCCCATACTTTGCATGTAGCACCCGCGTCCCGCGGGTTATTTCGGACGTCCCGCCCGAAATGTCGTGACGAATCGATGGAGTTCTATTCGCGGAAGGATTATGTGGATTTGTGCATCACTGGTTCGCGCAAGCCGGCGGGACGCCGGCTTGGACCCGCGGGACGCGGGTGCTACATCCTATTTTTCATGCGTCAGGGCGGACAAAATTTTTTTATGCGCGGAAGTAAAGGCCAGTTCATGCATTTGAACGGGGGTTTTCCAGACGGCATCGGTTTTTCCCGGTCGTTTCTCCAACGAAACGGAAAACGCTTCGAGCGTGATGCGGTAGCGGGTGATGGAATGTTTTACCGTGATGAGTGGTTTTAATCTTAAGGAGCGCGGGTCTGTGACCCGCAGGAACTCCGCCAATATGGCGGCGGGCGAATTGGAAGACGTTTTGAATTTTGAACGTTCCTGCGGCTCACAGAGCCGCGGTCCGGTTTCGGCATTCGGAAATTCCCAGAGATGCGCGTTGACCACACCGGCCGGTCTTTGCCGGACTGAAAATTTGCCGTTCCACTCGACGGCGAATGCGATGAAATGCCGGGCCGTCGCGGCTTCGCGTTTACCCAGGTTGGGCAATTCGTCCACACGGTTTTCCTTGAAGGCAATACAAAGTTTTTTTGCCGGACAGATCAGGCATTGTGGGTTGCGCGGTGTGCAAATCAGGGCCCCCAACTCCATCAAAGATTGGTTGAGGTGGGAGCAATTCTGTCCGTTGGTGGGGCGAGCGTCCTCGCGAGCCGTCGTGAGCGTTTGGTTTAAGCGGCTCGCGAGGACGCTCGCCCCACCGGCGATGACGACCAAATCTTCCGCCAGTCGCCACAATTTTGCGTTCGTCGCTTTCTCCTTCGGGTTTTCCGCGATGCCAAAGATGCGCGTGAGCACGCGCATGACATTACCGTCGAGCAGCGGCGTCGGCTGGTTGAAGGCGATGCTACAAACAGCGCCCGCCGTATATCGCCCGATGCCGGGCAAAGCCAGGACCTCATCGAAATTTTCCGGAAATTTACCGCCGTGCTTTTCCAGGATGACTTGCGCGGCCTTTTGCAGGTTGCGGACGCGGGTATAATAGCCGAGACCTTCCCAGAGCTTGTGCAGCTTGTCGGGGCTCGCGTGCGCGGCGGCGGCGATATCCGGCAGCTCGCGCAGCCAACGTTCCCAAAATGGGATCACCGTCTTCACCTGCGTCTGTTGCAGCATGATTTCGGAGACCCAGATTGCGTAGGGATCACGCGTGCGCCGCCAGGGGAGGTCGCGCGCATCCGTGGCGAACCAGTCGAGCAACGCGGCAGCTAGTTTTTGCAATTTCGTATTCGCCGCGCCGTAGCGTACCGAAGGCGGGTTGGTTTTTAGTTTTGAGTTCAAATTTGCCGAACCACGAAATACACGAAATACACGAAAGGGAAATGAAGAAATGAGCGGCCGATAACATCATCACTCGCTTGCGCCAGGGCAAATGAGCCATGCCCGAACTGCTGCTTGCCAAGCCAGCGATTCAAGTTTAGTTTTTCACCATGACGACGACCGTGGACGCCATTTACGAGGGCGGCAAAATTGTTTTGCCAAAACCGCTCGCCTTGCCGGATCAGTCGCATGTGCGCGTCACGATTGAGTGCGACACCGAACGCGCCGCGTGGTTGAAACTTTCCGAAGCGTCCCTGCTCCAGACTTGGGACAATGATGCCGACGACATCTACAATGAACTGCTCAAGAAATGATGTCGTTCTGTTGCCGATTCCCTTCACCGATTTGACCAGCCGCAGCACTGTGTCTTAGCAGGCGCTCACGGCGAATTTAAGGCGTCCCACCGGTCTTTTCACGTTGCTGCAACTGATCCCGCATGCGGGACACAGTCGCGCTCCGCCCTGAAACGCCGGGTCAATGGTTGTCGTTGTGGTCCTGGTCGCCGGGGTGTTCGCTATGATCTACGCCGTCATGATTGTCGTGGCCTTGCCAGTGGCCGTGGTCGTCGTGGTCGCGTCCGCCGGGGAAAAAGCAGCCGGTGGCGGTCAGCAGGGCGAGGGTGCAAATGGCAAGCAGGATGATTCTCATGGAATCAATTTTGCCATAGCTGCGGCGGTTTGCCATGGGGTGTTTACCCCAGCCTAGGCGGAATGGCGTTTTCAAAATTACGGATCGCGAGGTATCCTTGTTTCAATTTGATTGTTTGGGGAGCGCGCGCGCCTCGCGCGTTCCGGAGGACGCCCCGTCCGCCGGTCCGGACGCGTGGTGAACCGACAATTTTAATTCGCCTTTGTGCGTCGCAAAAGTTCGACGCGGGGCGCGTCGAACTACGCCCGAGGGCGGGCGTGGTCCCCCAATCAGGGTACTACCTACGCTGCGCTTCGGCGTGACAAGTGCGGCTTTGCAGTTAAAATTTTTCGCGTGAAGCCGCTGACCATGCATACGGGCAAGTTGACTGACGACCAGGCATCGGTGTTACAGGCCGCGCTGGTGGCGCGGAACTGGAAGCAGCGCACCGTGCCGTACGCGCGATTCGCGTTTGAATCGGACAAGACGAACATTGTTTTCTACGAGAGCGGCAAGCTGGTGGTGCAGGGCAGGGGCACACAGGAGTTTGTGGAGTTCGTGCTGGAACCGGAGGTGCTCAAGCAGGCCAAGCTCGGCTACGAGACGGTGCTGAATCCCGACCTGTTGCTGCCGCGCTTCGGCGTGGATGAAAGCGGCAAGGGTGATTTCTTCGGGCCGCTGTGCATTGCGGGCGTGTACGTGAACGAGGCTGTCATCAACGCGTGGAAGGATTTGGGCGTGCGCGATTCCAAAAACATTTCCAGCGACAAAAAAATTTCCGATCTGGCCGAGGCCATCCGCAAGACGCCCGGTTGCGTGTCGGATTCCGTCGTGGTGGGCAACGAGGCGTACAACCGGCTTTACGCAAAGATGAGAAGCGTCAACACTCTGCTGGCGTGGGGCCACGCGCGGGTGATCGAGAATCTCATGGGCAAGCGTTACCAGATGAATCCGCCGCCGGTGAAGGCCATCAGCGACCAGTTCGCCGCGAGCAAAAGCGTCATCGAAAAGGCGTTGATGGCGCAGGGAAAAGAAATCCAGCTCGTGCAGCGGCACAAGGCGGAAGAAGACATCGCCGTGGCGGCGGCCTCGATCCTGGCGCGCGATGAATTTGTGAAGGGCATCGCCAAGCTGGAACATCAATTTCAAATGAAGTTTCCGAAAGGCGCCAGCGCGGCGGTGGATGCGGCGGCGAAAGAATTTGTGACCACGCGCGGCGCGGGCGAATTGGCGAAGGTGTCCAAGCTGCATTTCCGCACGGCGCTGCGGGCGCAGGGTCTGCCGGAACCGCCGAAGACGGAGTGGCGGAAACACTGATTTACGAATGCCGATTTACGATATACGAGCCGAAGTGAAAATAGCTGGACCAAATCGTTAAACGACTTCTGGAAAACTCCATGCAACGGGTGTGCAGATGAAAAGCGGCAGAGGGCTGCCGCAGTCCAAGACGCTGGCGCGTTGGTGGTGGCTTCGAAGTTCGCAGAGCGCCTTGGTCGAATCCCGTTTTCGATGCTATGCCTTTTACCTTGCGTTGTCGAATCTGTCGGCAGAGCATCCTTAACATGAAGCCCCAATTCCATTTTCAGCGTGGGATCGTTTTGCTTTTATCAGTTTGCGGTCTTCTTTTTCTCATCGCTTCGCATTTGTGCGCGGACACATCCCGGCCACCTGAACTTTATCAGCCGAAGGCGGAAGAATTTAGCGCCATCAGCAATGCCGTCATGGCACTTTTGCGCACGCGTGATGTGACGGCCTTCGCGGACGCGGTGAGCGTAAGTGGGGAGGACTATAAATCAATCTTGTCCACCAACCTGCCGTCAACCGGCGAGGATCCGTTGAAAGGTATTGCCGGCTCGGTGGCGCACGAGCGCGGGTTGGTGGCCGATAGCGCCAAAACGTTGCTGGCCAAAGCTGATGCGTTGCATGTGGATTTTTCCTCCGCCGACTGGAGCGCGCGGGTGATGGTGCCGAAGCATGCCGGTTCCACGTCTTATCCCTCCTTACAAGCCGATGGCGAAACGATGCCATGGCTGGAAAAACTGGAAATCATCCTTGATAACGGCAAGACCAACATCACGGCGACGAACGATGTGTTCAAGCTGGCGATCCGGCTACTGATGAAATTTCCCGGCGGCTGGCGCACGCATCAGGGCATGCAATGGGTCTCGTTCCCGCACAGTGTGGCCGATGAAAACACGCTGCGCGAACTGGCGCTTTCGGAAAAAGTCACCGGCTATAAAGGGTTTAATGGCGAGGATGACCCAACGTTGTTAAAACTAGGAGAAATCATGGTCCGTTTCATCCGCGAGCGCGACCCGGCGATCTGCGAAAAGGAACTCTTCATGGACAGCGATTTCGTCTGGAACATTTTTCAGAAAAGCGGACGGCCCGGACCAACGCGCAAGGAAGTGGACGATGAAATCGGCAAACGTGTCCGCGAGCAGCTGGACATCGCGAAAAAATCCGTCAGCCTGATGACCGATGCGGGCATTGACCTGCACGACGCGGAAATCAAAATCGTCAATGCCAGTGTGGAACAGAGCCGGTCGGTAGGCGGTGCCGGCTCGCTCGACCATTTGACGGGGTCTCAATTCAAGCTGGAACTGGACATCAAATCCGACCGCAAGGCGAAAAACGGCACGTCATTGTCGGGTGATTATGTTTTTGCGGCCACGACCA
>Ga0210388_10002806_pt1 | contig 13569 bp, 14 predicted proteins | sample IncBWC19OmetaG_FD_155485 | JGI IMG/M metagenome (GOLD analysis project Ga0210388, IMG submission 155485) | Forest soil microbial communities from Barre Woods Harvard Forest LTER site, Petersham, Massachusetts, United States - Inc-BW-C-19-O ...
ACCAAAACCTCGGAGCTAATCAACCGGTTTTCAGCCGCGGCGCAACGCTATGAAGTGGTGCTCAAAAGCCTGGAGGCGAGGCGAAAAGCCATGGCCGTCAGGGGTGAGGCCGCGGATTAGTATTTCCTGCCTTGCAACAGCTTCAGCGTGCGAAGCACTTGCCGAAACGCTTCCATTGGAGGATGATGGTAGCGAACTAAAAGTCCATGATCCCTTGAGTTCCAACCCCCGGAGGTTTTTCGTGAAACGTGTTCTGGCTTTACTCACTGTGGCTTTTGTGTTTTGCTCGATCGGCGCCAAGGCGGCCGACACTACCATCAACGGCTGGATCTCCGACGCAATGTGCGGCGTCAAACACGCCGGTAGCGGCGCTGCCTGCGTGAAGAAGTGCATCGAGGGCGGGGAAGCGCCGGTATTTGTCGACGAGGCCAAGAAGGAAGTGTGGACCATCGACAATCCGGACGCGGTGAAGGCCTTCTACGGCGACCATGTGACCGTGACGGCGACCGCCGATGCGACCAAGAAGAGCGTGCACATCACCGGGATCGCTGAGGCGAAGTAGGGATATCCCAGCAATATGGCCCGCAAATGGACTCGCCGCGACGCTGAATCTCGGCTCGTGACCTGTTCGTTGCGCCACTCTCCCCTTGCATTGCGTCCAGGGAAACGCTAAGATTGCGGATTCAATCGGGGATTGGCCATGGCACGAGCAGTGTGGAACGGCAAAGTGATTGCCGAAAGCGATGAAACCGAGACGGTGGAGGGAAATGTCTACTTTCCCGAGGCCAGCCTCAAGCGCGAGTACTTTCGCCCCAGCAGCACCACATCCACCTGTCCGTGGAAGGGTCAGGCGCGCTACCTGAATCTGCTGATCGAGGGGCAGGACAATCCAGACGCGGCCTGGTACTACCCCGACCCCAAGCCGGCGGCGCGCAAGATTAAAGGATACGTGGCTTTCTGGCGGGGAGTTGAAGTGGAAAAGTAAGCCTGGAATCCCCGGAAACCCGTCCTCGAAATCCTTAAACCAGAGCTGGAAACCAAACCTGGAGTCGAAATGCGCCTGCGCTCATTTCTGTCGGCAATCGTTTTGTCTATGGCCCTGTCGGGCTGTGCACACCAGGCTGTGCCTGCATCGCCGGCGGTTGCGCCCACCCTGCAAGGAGACGCGGCGCACCCTGGACAGACATCCGGCTGGGTGGACACCAAGCTTTACTTCGGCCTTGGTCCAGCGGATCAACCGGAAAAGGGCGTCAGCGAGGCGAAGTGGCGCGAGTTTCTCGACAAGGAAGTGACGCCGCGCTTTCCCAACGGGCTCAGCGTGGTGGACGTTTACGGCCAATGGCAGGGCGTCAGGCACCCGTCGCCGGAGCGCTTGCGCTCCAAGTTGCTGATTGTCGACTACCAGGACTCGAAAGAAAATCGCGATAAGATTGAGGCGATTCGGGTTGCGTGGAAGAAGATGACAGGCGACCAGTCGGTTCTGCGGGTGACGCAGCCGGTGGATGTTTCGTTCTGAGTGGCGATCAATTGGACGTCTTCGATTCTTTGGCTTGGCGGGCGTAGCCATTTCGGCTACACTCCTTATTAGAGGTGACGCATGCGTCAGGTATCGCTGCGAGAGTTCAGAACGCGCGGCGTCAAGGCACTGGAGTCGGTTCCGCAGGGGGAGACGGTTTTGCTGTCGGGGCAACAGGGTCCGGCGTACTTTCTCGTCCCCGTGCTGGGGGATGTGGCTGCCGAGGATCGCGAGCTGCGAAGGGCTTTGGCTAAGGCCAGCCTGCGGGCAAGCTGGGCTCACGCCGCAGCCTCAGGGTTGGACCGCGTGGGCGACGCGGAGATTGACCGGGAGATCGACCAGGAGATCGACAAGGTTCGGAGCGAACGCGAGCGCCGGAAGGCTGGATGAGACTCGCTGTGCTGGACACGAATGTGATTGTGTCGGCGGGCATCAACCCGCAGGGTCCTCCGGCCCGGCTCATGATGGACTGGGTTCTTGAGGGCCAGGCGCAGGTGGTTACTTGTCCCTGGATTGTGGAAGATTACCGCGAAGTTGTTCGGCGGGCGAAGTTCTTCCGTTATGGGTTTCCTCCGCTCTGGCTGGAGTTTCTGATCGACGAGAGCCTGCAATTGCCGGACCCTGACCCGTGGCCGGATCAAGGTCCGGACCCCAAAGACTTGCCGTTTCTTGCGCTTGCCCATGTGGCGGGTGCGTGGTTGGTGACGGGGAACCTCAAACATTTCCCGAGTTCAATTCGCGGTGGAGTCTCTGTGCTCTCGCCGGCGGAGTATCTGGATCATCTTGATCGAGGCAGCGATTTTCGGGAGTAATGGATTACGCTGAGTCATGCGATTCTTCTACTCAATGTTGGCGCTTTGCCTCTGTGCCGTGTTTTGTCACGCACAGACAGCCGTCAGTGATACCACGGTCCTAAAGCAGACCCGTGCGAAATATGACGCTCCCTTTGAAAGAAACCTGCAATCTTTCAGTTGCGCCGTAGAGTTCAACTGGAAGCAACACTTCACTGAGGTCGTACGCCTCGGCGACGAAGGAACGGACGAGGAGATCGCCAAACTCATTCAGCCCATCAACGCTCGCGTCACTGTCACCCGACAGAACGCTGCGGTTTCATCCGGGATGACGGAAGATGAAGAACACAAGCTCCCCCATGGAGGCATGGCGGAAGGACTTCTCGAACATGCGGTGCAATTCAGCTTGAATAGCTGGTTGGTCGCCGGTATTAACTCGATGCTTCCGCCGGAAAACACGCCCGTTCACGTCGAGCCATCCACGTCAGGCTACAAGCTTGAATTCAAAGTCCAGACATTCGATGTTGAGATGATGTTCGCGCAGGACATGAGCCTCCAGAGCGAAGCGGAAAAGGGATCTGCCTCCGATCGCCGGGAAACAGACTTCCGTCCCGGCCCGCAGGGCTTTCTCATGACCTCCTACAGACTGGGCGAGGATGGAGATTTTAGGCCTGGCAATCGGGTAATCCTTACCTATACCTATCAAAGTGTTGGCGGATTTCAATTGCCCGAACAAGTTTCGATCAACCGCGAGAGCCACCACGAAGTCTGGCACTACAAGCTGACCGGCTGCACAGTAGAAACGACTAAGTGATTCGGTATCGATAAGTCGGCTTGTGGGGCGCGATTGCGCTGGGCCGGTTCGCGTGTAGGGCTTGAAATGATTTGGATGAGGTGTTTTCGAGTCGGCGGAGGAGGCCGGGCCTGAAGGCCGGCGGTTAATTTGTCGCGTTCAGGGGCATGAATGCTCCTGCTCCCTCCTGCTTTTTATGCCTAACGCATTCATGGGCCTAAGGAGGCTGCGAAAAAGGGCGCGGAGGCGGTGGGGATTTCAAAAAAGCGCGTGCCTCAGGGGCTAAAGCCCAGGCCAATTCTTGCGTGTCTTCGGCACGACTGAAGTCGTGCCCTGACACAAGGCTGGCTTTTGAAAAGGACTCAATGCGCCTGCAATTGATCCAGTTTCAGTACGCCTGCAACTGGTCGAGCGGGAGGCGGACGCGGAAGCGGGTGTTGCCGGGTTCGCTTTTCACGTCCATGTGGCCGCGGTGTTTGCGGACTATGCGCATGGCGTTGTCTAAGCCCAATCCGAGGCCCTGGCCAGGTGGCTTGGTGGTGAAGAAGGGCTCGAAGATGCGGTCTTGCAGCTCGGCGCGGATGCCGGGGCCGGTGTCTTGAATCTCCACCAGCAGCATATCCGGCTCGAGGCTGGCGGAGATGCGGAGTTCGGGCTTGCGGGTGGGGTCGTGGACTTCGGCGATGGCTTCGAGGGCGTTTTCGATGAGCGCGGTCCACACTTGGTTGAGCTCGCCGCCGTAGGCGCTGATGGTGGGCAGATCGGGCGCGTAGTTGCGGATGACCTCGACCTCGCCGATGCGCGACTGGAGCATCTGCAGAGTGGCGTCAAGGCCGGCAGGCACGTTGACTTCAAGGATGGGGGCGCGGTCCATGTAGGCGTAGGCCTTGATGGCGCTGATGATGTCAAAGATGCGCGCGGTGGAGCTGACGAGCGTTTCAACGGAGCGCGAGGAGCGCAGGTAGCGGGCAAAAAAGCCCAGCATGACGCAGGCTTCAGAGGGACCGAGAGACTCGGTCAGCTCTTCGAGGTCGGCCACGGTGACGGCCTGCTCGGCGAGCTGCGCGGCAATCTCCCACGATTCAGGGCAGCCGATCGAATTCAGCCAGACGCGGATGGCCTCTTCGCGCGGGATGAGGCTTGCGGCGTGCTGGTCGGCGAGTTGAGGAGCGCGATTGAAGATTTTCTCTTCCCAAGCTTCGATGGCCTCGATCTGCTGCTGACTGAGGCACATGTTGACCATCTTGAAGCGGTTATCGCGGTTGGCGCGCAGCTCGGTAACCAGGCCGGACGCGGCGCGCTGGGCGGCGGAGGCGGGATTGTTGAGCTCGTGGGCCAGGTTGCCGGCCAGCTTGCCCAGGGCGTTCAGCTTTTCAGCCTGCTGCTCGATGCGTGTGACCTCGCGGACGCGATCGAGTAGCGTGGTGACGGAGCGCTGACCCATGGAGGGGACGGCGCGCAGCATGTCGTCGAACTGCGACTTGTGAACCGACAGCACCCAGCAATCGGTGACTGCGAAGCCCTGGCCGCCATAGCTTTTCATGCGCGAGAAGGGCAGCAGGCCGGTCATTTGGCCGGTGCGGCCGATGAACAGCGCCATGGGGCCGCCGGTCTTGCGGCGGACGTGGATTTCGCCCCTGAGGATGAGCATCATTTGCTCGGCTGGCGCACCTTCTTCGAAGAGCACTTCGCCGGCGCCGGCGATGAGCTCGGTGCCATTGCGAGCGAGCCAGAGGCGGTCTTCAAGGGGCAGTCCGTGCAGCGGGCCAATGTGTTCGATGGCCTCGGCAATGGTTTCAGCGGGTGTGGGACAGGCAGGCGCGGTGACGGCGGGGGAGAGCATCCGGGGACCTCCGGGCTACAGAATCAGGATAGACCATTGCATGGAGCGGATTTCCACGAGGCGGGATGGGGAGTGCGGATGGGTTCGTGGCTTCCCACCCTAGGCGCAAAAACAGAAACGCGCCGAGGATGGGGCACCCAGCTCCTGGTGCTACTTCACGCAGCCAGAGACCTGGCGAACGCGGAAGATTGAGCGGGGCACGGGCCGGCCGATGCTTACTTACGCCGCGTCATCTGGTTTTAGATCGCACGGATGAGCTGCGACTATGAGAGTCGCGCCCCGGCGGAAGACAGAGCCGATCAAGACCAGCGGCACGGCTAACCCGGTGAGTAAAACGCCACCTATGAAGCTTGCCACCTTCTCTATAGCGCTGCAGCGCTGAGGACGCCTCATCATAAGATTCATGAACACATTCGGTGTCGGCAGGAAACAATTCAATGTGCTTTGAATCCATCCGATCAAGTCGTATTCGAACTCCTGGTGCCAGCGCTGCACCGGGCTGAAACCAGTGGCCCGCAATAGAGCCGACAACGAAGTCTTGTTGAAGTGATAAAGATGCCGCGGCACATCGAGGTGAAACCATCTACGGCCAAAAACCCTGGCCTGAGCCCCATCGATGTCTGGAACAGAGATGAGCAGGACGCCGGTGGGAAGGAGACGCTCGCGAATGCACTTGAGAGTGCCCATGGGATCGGGCAAATGCTCCAGGCTGTGCCAGAGCGTGATGCAATCGAATGCGGACGTGTCTGGAATCTGGCAGAGATCGGTGACCACATCGAGACCTCTGTGCCGAGCTTCGCGGGGATTGTATTCCGTTCCCTGGACTTGCCAGCCGCACTTTCGAGCCGCAAGCAGAAAGCTGCCGTCGCCGCAGCCAATATCAAGCATCATTCCCGGGTTGGAGGAACGCGTCGCGTCATCGACGATTGAGATTCTCCTGTTGACGCAGCGCTGATCGGTGGCGCCGTGCCGTCCACCATGGTAATTCTCATAGTAGGGCGCAAGATCGGAAGGCATCGGCCAGGTTTTCCCTAACCCGCAACAGTCGCAACGCAGTATTTCGAAACTGTCCCCGCTGGAGGGGTCCTGCACTTTGCGGAGTTGCAAATGGAGTTTTCCGGCGCAGTGCGGGCACCTTTGATTGCTATAACTTACTTCCTGAAAAGAAAGATCTTCCACCAACCAATCCGGGTGGGCGTGTTCGCGCAGGCTTTCACGCGAGGCAGATTCGTGAACGATGGGCTGCACACCCCAATTGTAATCTATGCGCCGAGCCCTGGCCGGCCCGGCCCCGACGCAGTGCTTGGCTGTAAGTTCCTGAAGGGAAACAGGCCTGCAACGGCCAGGACGACGACGGCCGGCTCGATCGGCTGACGGTAGTCCATCAAAGCAAGCGTCAAATAATATGTCAGCGGGAAGACCGCGATCAAGACAAAATAGGGCATGCCCTCACTGCGTTTCTCGCGCCAAAAACGCCACACTCCGCGCAGCATCAGCGCCGTGACGCAGATGAGCATGAACATGAGAGGCAACTCGGTAGGCTCACTCTCGAGGTAATCGCTGCGGAAGCTCCAGTATCCGGTCCAATACATGACGAGGCGGCGCAGGGACGCAATCGCAACCGACTGCGGATTATGGCGGATGAAGTCGATGGACAGCGCGCGCCTGTCTGCAAAGTATGCTACTTCTCCCTTGGTCAGATAGTTCTGCAGCTCAACCGGGTTGCTGCTCGGCTCGTGGGTGCGATCGAAGGGATACCTATCCGGGACGTTATCCTCGATGTTTCCGACGTAGACATTGGACCAGTAATTATCGCGGATGGGACAGAGCACATGGAGAACGCGATAGTTTCGTACCGTCCAGGGGGTTATGGCGGCGAGCACCCCGATGGTGGTGACAACTCCATAGACAAGCCATCGTCCACCTGATTTGTTCACTTTCCACAACGCCAGAATCAACAGAAACGGCAGAACCGATAGCACGGCTGGATTGGAGTTCGCCGTAATGCCGTACAACAATCCGAAGCCAAGCCAATCGGTCCATTTCGAGGATGTATGAATTCGCTGGGCGATACAGAAACAGATTGTAAACAGCAACGAGGTCAGCGAATATTCCCACACGCGGCTCGCAGAAAAATAGATGGCAAACGGATAAAATGCCCATGCCCAGCAGGCAAGAATTGCGCCCCGCGCGCCGAGAGAATATTTCGCGCTGAAATATACCGGGATACAGGTAAGCGACGAAAACAAGCTATTGATGGAAAGAATTACGAATGCAGAGGTGAGGGAATAGATCCCGAAGAGGCGAAAAACTGCAGCCAGCAGAAAAGTATAGAGCGGAGACACCATCGCGGTGGGTCCGCTGGCCGTAAAAAATGGCGAGGTGAATCCGTGGCCGCCGGCTAACGCGCGCGCAATCCAGCCCATCTCCCAGCCGAACGCCTCATAGGATTTGTCCGCGTCAGGCAGGCTGCGGTAAGTAAAACACACCACCACCAGCCGAACTGCAAGCGCGGCAAGAATGATGACGGAAAGGCGCCTTGCAAGGGAAGGCTCCTTTCCTTCTTGCGCGGCTCGAGCGGTGGAGTTTCTCGCACTCCTGTCCATGAGGATTGCTCCAATTGTGGAATCGGCGATGCTTGAGGATTTGGCGCTGTGCCGGACGAATCAGGGCCGTGGCGCGTGCTCGGAGTAGTACTGCGCATCATGCTGCACGGATACAGTTTTGCCGGTCTTCTTGAAGATGGGGGAGTGGATGAGGCCGAGCCTCTGAGCCACGAAAGTGGCCGTGGTTGCCAGCACACCCAAGCCGTATTTCACGCTGCGGCGGAAGTTGATCGATGAGGCTCCGACAAAATATTTGGTGGGGCAGGATATTTCGCCGATCTGAAATCCGAACATGACTGCCTGTGCAATCATCTGATTGTCAAAGACGAAGTCGTCGGAGTTTTCACACAGCGGCAAGGTCTCAAGCAGTTGCCGCGAAAAGGCGCGGAAGCCGGTGTGGTATTCGGAGAGCTTTACGCCGAGAAACATGTTCTGGAACAAAGTCAGCGCGCGATTGGCAATGAACTTGTAGAGCGGCATGCCGCCCTTGAGCGCACCGGTGCCGAGAATGCGCGAGGCAAGAGCCATATCGTAGATGCCGCTCGCCACCATGCCAGCGAGGGCGGCCACCAGCGCAGGCGTGTACTGGTAATCGGGATGGACCATCACCACGACGTCCGCGCCCGCGGCAAGAGCTTCGCGATAGCAGGTTTGCTGATTGCGTCCGTAGCCGTAGTTGGCGTCATGGACGAACGTGCGCACGCCGAGCGACTTGGACAAAGCCGCGGTGCGGTCATTGCTGGAGTCATCGACAAGGATGCGGATGTCGACCACATCGGGCAGTTCGCTGACGGTTTGCTCCAGTGTTTTTTCAGCGTTGAACGCGGGCATTACCACCGCGATCCGCTTTCCGTTGATCATGAACTGCTCTCCGCTCCCCAAGCCTGTTTTGGATTCTGCTTCAATTGGAACACATCGATCCGATTTCCGGCTCGGGTTATGGCCGCAAGTGCATCCCAGGCGCGGGCCGATGCTATCATCCTGCAGGCAGCAGAATGCTCCAAGCCGGGCGCGGGCCGGGCCTTCGGCTCGATCCAAGCTCTCTCTGGGGATACCCCAGGGGAACGTGAATAGCTCCTGAATTCATCGCGTGAGCGGCGCTGCGCGATTGCGCAGATCAGCTCACGCAAGGCCAGACTCGTTGGAGCATTCCGCTGCTCTTCGCTATGCTCAGCCCTTCGTTCTATTCCGCGATGGCGCGGTCGATGCTCGCTGGTGAGCCGGCGGTTGAGGCAATGACTGCGCGTCTGCGCCGGACGCTGGGCAGAAACTGGCGCTGGGTGCGAGCGCTGGCGGAACGCTATGTGCTGAGATTTGGCGCGCAGATCCGGCCCTGGCAGCGTGATGTGGTTGAGTTCTTGAAGTTGGACGATGGGCTGCACGACGCTGAGGCCAGGCACAAAGGCAAGTTGCGAATTGCCGAATGGCTCACGGAACCGATGCGCATGCAACCGGCCAATGCGGCGAAGGCATGGCCGATACCGAAGATCGAATCGGTGGGAGAACTGGCCGACTGGCTTGGAGTCACAGTCAGTGAGCTTGAATGGTTCGCGGATTTGAAGCGGCTGAATGCGCGGATCGGGAATGTTGATGGGCCGGTAAGTCACTATCGCTACAGAATCCTGGCGAAGAAGACCGGTAACATCCGACTTATCGAAGCGCCCAAGCCGAGACTCAAGGAGTTACAACGAGTTACACTCGCGGAGTTACTTGAGAAGGTTCCGAACCATCCAGCCGCGCACGGGTTTCTCAAAGGGCATTCCATCAAAACATTTGCCGCTCCGCACGTAGGCAAGCGGGTGGTGCTGCGGATGGATTTGCGTGACTTCTTCACTTCCATCTCCGGGCCGCGGGTGCAGGCGTTGTTTCGCACAGCCGGCTATCCGGATGCGGTGGCCGATCTGCTGGGCGGCATCTGCACGAATGCTGCGCCGCGACAGATTTGGAAGCAAGCCGGCAGGGAACTGGACCCGCTGGCGATGGCGGAGGCGCGGGCGCTCTATGCGTGGCGTCATCTGCCGCAGGGTGCGCCCACATCTCCGGCACTTGCCAATCTCTGTGCCTGGCGCGTGGATTGCCGCTTGAGCGGACTCGCAGAAGCGGCGGGTGCGGCTTATACGCGATACGCCGACGACCTGGCATTTTCCGGCGGGGAGGAATTCAACCGATGTGTGGAGCGATTCTCTCTGCGCGCTGCGGCCATACTTCTGGAAGAGGGTTTCACGGTCCATCATCGCAAGACGCGCGTGATGCAGCGTGGGGTGCGGCAGTATATTGCGGGACTGGTGACAAATGAGCACATGAATGTGGTGCGCGCGGACTTCGACAGGCTGAAAGCTATTCTCACTAACTGCGTGCGACATGGGGCGGAGAGTCAGAATCGCGAAGGGCATCCCGCGTTTCAAATGCATCTGGATGGCAGGGTGGGATTTGTGGAGATGGTAAATCCGGCGAAGGGCGCACGGCTGCGCAGAATATTCGAAATGATTCAGTGGCCCTGAAACGCGGGGGTTGTACAAAAGAAAAATGCCGGACGAAGCCATGTGGCTCTATCCGGCATTTTTGCTAATTTGCAATGTTGTTACCGCGTCTTGGCAACTTCTTCCACGGTAACCGGATCCAGGAAGGGCATGGCAGCGCGGAGTTCCTTGCCGACAATTTCGACGGGGTGCTTGGCTTCGGCGTCGCGGAAAGCTTGAAATTCCTTGCGGCCGGAATTCTGGTCGGCGAGGAAACGCTTGGCGAATTCGCCGTTCTGGATTTCGGTGAGGATAGCCTTCATGGCCTTGCGGCTTTCGGCGTTGATGACGCGCGGACCGCTTACGTAGTCGCCCCACTCAGCGGTATCCGAAATGCTGTAGCGCATGTATGCGAGACCGCCGCGATAGATGAGATCGACGATAAGCTTGAGCTCATGCAGCACTTCAAAGTAAGCGCTCTCAGGCTGGTAGCCGGCCTCGACAAGCGTGTCAAAGCCGGCCTTGATCAGCGCGCTGACGCCGCCGCAGAGCACGGCCTGCTCGCCAAAGAGGTCGGTTTCGGTCTCCTCTTTGAATGTGGTCTCAAGCACTCCGGCCCGCGTGCAGCCGATGCCTTTCAGATAGCTCAAATTGAGCGCGTGGGCATGGCCGGTCGCGTCCTGATGGATGGCGATAAGACCGGGAACGCCGCCGCCCTCAGTGAACACTTCGCGCACGCGATGGCCGGGAGCCTTGGGTGCGGCCATGCCGACGTCAATGCCCTCCGCTGGGACGATGGTCTTGAAGTGAATGTTGAAGCCATGCGCGAAGAGGAGCATTTTGCCGGCGGTGAGGTTCGGCCCAATCTCTTCCGCATACAGCTTCGCGGCGGTCTGATCCGGGACGAGGACCATCACCACATCGGCCCATTTGGTGGCTTCGGCAACGGTGGCAACTTCCAGGCCGGCCTTCTCGGCTTTGGCACGGGATTTTGAGCCGGGTGCGAGGCCAACCTTCACGTGAACTCCAGAATCCTTGAGGCTGAGCGCATGTGCGTGGCCCTGGGAGCCGTAGCCGATAATGGCAACTTTCTTGGCTTGAATGAGGGATAAGTCGGCGTCGTGATCGTAATAAGTCTTAGCCATGGTTTTCTTCTTCTGTCCTTTGCTTGCGCTGGTTAGAGTTAGTTCGAGTGAGTCAGTCTTGGGCGCGCGGAGTTACTTCTCCGGCTCAGTTGGGATGGTCTCTTCCAATGTTTCCGCATGCTGGACGCCGGGCTCGTCGGCCTCATCCGGCCCTGCGCCCATGGCCTTCAACACGCGGCTGGTGTGGTGGCCGCGGCGCATGGTCATTTTACCGCTGCGGCAGATTTCGAGAATGCGGCCATCGTCTTCGCGGAGCACTTCGATTAGCCCTTCGATCTTGCTTTCGACGCCCGTCATTTCGATCATCAGCGACTCCGAAGTGAGATCGACGATGCGGGCGCGGAACACTTCGACGAGATCGAAGAGTTGCGAGCGATTTCTGGGCGTGGCCGCTACTTTGATCAGGGCCAGTTCGCGCGTGACCGAGGGAGCCTGCGCGATGTCGTCAACATCGACGACGTTCTCCAGCTTGAAGAGGCTGGCGCGGATGCGATGGCCGGCTTCGGCCGAGGCTCCGCACACCAACGTCAGGCGCGAGAGGCCGGGACGCTCACTGCGGCCAACTGTAAGCGAGTTGATGTTGATGTTCAAGCGGCGGAACAGCGACGCAACGCGTGTGAGCACGCCGGGAATGTCTTCAACGTAAGCTACGAATGTATGGAGCATAAGGGCTTCCTTGCTTTTCAGTTACAAGCTGACAGTTAACGGCTGACTGCTTTAAGTTACCTTTCCGGCCTGCTTACTTCCTGATTCGGTAACTTGCTAGTTATCGTCAGGCGTCTCTAGCAGTGGGTCTTTGCCAGGGCGGCGGATCATTTCGGAAAGTGAGGCGCCAGCAGGAATCATGGGGTAAACGGATTCTTCTTTTTCAACCAGGAAGTTGATGAGGAATGTTCCGGGCGCGGAACGAGCTTCGTTCACAGCGATCTCTACTTCGGGACGGGTGCGAACGGCGCGGCCCTGAATGCCGTGCGCGTCGGCCAGCTTGACGAAGTCGGGGCTGATGAGGGGCGTGGCTTCGTAGTTGCTGTCATAGAAGAACTGCTGCCACTGGCGCACCATGCCGAGAAAACCGTTGTTGATGATGGCAATGTTGATTTTGATTTTCTCCTGCACAATCGTTGAGAGCTCGGCAGCCGTCATTTGGAATCCGCCATCGCCCGCAACGACCCACACTTCTTTCTCGGGGCATGCAAACTTTGCGCCAATGGCGGCGGGCAGTGCGAAGCCCATGGTGCCGAGGCCACCAGATGTGACCAGCGAACGCGGATGCTCGTGATGAAAATATTGCGCCTCCCACATCTGGTGCTGGCCTACGTCAGTGACGACAATGGCGTTGCCACCGGTGATGCGCCAGATGTCGTGGATGACGTGCGCTGCGAAGAGGTGACCCAAGTCGGGGAGGTTCTTGATGTCGCGCACGGCGACTGCGCCCTTGCTCGTGTCGATGGCCTTCAACCAGGTTGACCCATCACGCCCCGAAACGCGAGGAAGCAACTGCTCGAGCACTTCGCGCAGATCGCCGACCAGCGCAACATCGACCTTGATGTTCTTGTTAATCTCGGCGGGGTCGACTTCGATGTGAATCTTTTTCGACTTCAGCGAATAGGTGGAAGTGGAGCCGGTGACGCGGTCGTCGAAGCGCATGCCGCAAGCAATTAGCAGGTCGGCTTCCTGAATGGCGTGGTTCACCCAGGCTTCGCCGTGCATGCCCATCATGCCCATGTTGAGCGGGTGCGAGGCGGGAAATGAGCCCAGGCCGAGCAGAGTGAGAGCAACGGGAATCTGTGCGCGTTCGGCGAGTGTGCGCACCTGCTCCATTGCGCCCGATTCCGAGACGCCGTGGCCGGCGAGCATGATGGGGCGCTTGGCGTTGCGGATCAACTCGGCGGCTTGAGCGAGTCCAGTGTCTTCAACGCGCAGCATGGGATGCGGACGATAAGGTCGCGGCTTGGCAGCAGCGAAGTCGAAGATGGCCGTGCCCTGCTGCGCATCCTTTGTTATATCGACAAGCACAGGGCCGGGGCGGCCGGACTGCGCGATCTGGAAGGCGCTGCGAATTGCGGGAGCAATGTCTTCCGTGCGGTGAACGAGGAAGTTATGTTTAGTTACCGGCAGAGTTATGCCGGTGATATCGACTTCCTGGAATGCGTCGGTGCCGAGAACCTTGCTGGAGACGTTGCCTGTTATGCAGACTATGGGGATGGAGTCGAGCATGGCGGTGGCGATGCCGGTGATGAGGTTTGTCGCGCCAGGGCCGCTGGTGGCCATGGCCACGCCGACTTTGCCAGAGGCGCGCGCGTAGCCGTCGGCCATGTGCGAGGCGCCCTGCTCGTGGCGAACCAGCACATGATGAATGGGAAACTTGCGCAGCGCGTCGTAGACCGGCAGGATGGCGCCGCCGGGATAACCGAAA
>Ga0210388_10002807_pt1 | contig 13568 bp, 10 predicted proteins | sample IncBWC19OmetaG_FD_155485 | JGI IMG/M metagenome (GOLD analysis project Ga0210388, IMG submission 155485) | Forest soil microbial communities from Barre Woods Harvard Forest LTER site, Petersham, Massachusetts, United States - Inc-BW-C-19-O ...
CGGCGGCCATCAGTTCCCCGCTGATGGACAATTTCGGCGCGATTGCCTTGGCTCTGATGTTGCTTCTCGGCCGCGAGAAAATTGCGCACCACCAGTTCACCTTAGGCGACTTCGTTGCGTTTTTTGCCGCGATCCTGGCCCTGTATAACCCCATACGTAAGTTTGCGCTTTTCAACAACAACTTCCAGCAAGCCTTGGGAGCATCGAGCGAAATCTTCAAGTTCATGGACATTGAAGACGATGTCCGCGAAAAGGCGCACGCCAAGCGCTTGCCCGCGTTCGCGAACGCTGTCCAGTTTGATCACGTTAGTTTCACCTATGGCAGCGAAGGCGAAGACGCCCGCGTGCTGCACGACATCAGCCTCGAGGTTCGCCGCGGGGAAGTCGTGGCGATCGTCGGTTCCAGCGGATCGGGAAAGAGCACTCTGGTTCACCTGATCCCACGTTTTTTCGATGCGACGGAAGGCCGCTTGCTCATCGACGGCTACGATGTGCGCGACGTCACGCTGGCTTCGTTGCGGGAGCAGGTGGGAATCGTGACGCAGGAAACCGTCTTGTTCAACGACACGGTTCGCAACAACATCGCCTACGGCCAGCCTCACGTTGCCCTGAAAGAGGTTGAAGCCGCGGCCCGGGCTGCTCTGGCCCACGACTTCATCCGCGCTTTGCCTGAGGGATACGATGAAGTAATCGGAGAACGCGGCGTGCGCCTTTCCGGCGGAGAACGGCAGCGCATCGCCATTGCCCGCGCTATTCTGAAGAACGCGCCCATCCTGATTCTGGACGAAGCTACGTCGGCGCTCGACAGCGAATCGGAAGCTCTGGTGCAATCTGCGTTGCATAATCTGATGAGCGGCCGCACCGTGTTTGTGATTGCGCACCGTCTATCGACCGTGCGCCGCGCCGACCGCATTGTCGTGATCGAGAACGGCGCCATCGCCGATATTGGCGCTCACGAACATTTAATGACGAAGTTGGGTACCTACCGGCGTCTGTACGAGTTGCAGTTCGCTGACTTCGAGCCGAAACTGGAGCCAGCGCGACCCAGTTGATCTTTTGAATCTGAAGTCCGGGAAATCACAACATGCCGCTCCGCTCCATGACGGGTTTTGCGCAGGTCAAAGGCGAACTCACGGGCCAGGCCGAAGCAAGCTCCAGTCCTGCGTCTGGCACTTCTTCATCTTCACAGAGCAACGGTCATCTTGCTTTCGCGCTGTCGTTGAAATCGGTGAACCATCGTTTTCTCGACCTTCATTTTCGTTTGCCTTCAGGATCTGACTCTTTGGAAATGCAACTGCGCCGGCTCCTCAAAGAGAAAGTTGCCCGAGGACATGTTGAGGTCACACTCAGCCTGGAGCGCGGAGGTGGTGAAACCCTCGCTCTGAATCGTCCGCTGGTCAGCGCTTACATCGCGGCTTTTCGCCTGGCGGCGCGGGAGTTTGGCGTACCCGCTGAACCCGATCTCAACGTCATCCTGCGCATTCCCGGCGCGCTCGATTCGGCCAAGGATCCGGAAGATGATGCGATCGAGTCGGCAGTGATGGCCCGCGCAGGCGAGGTGCTCGATCGCCTGAATCAGATGCGCGAGCAGGAAGGGCGAGGCATTGCTCATGAACTGCGCCAGCGCATGATCCACCTGCGCGAAGCTGTCAAGACCGTGCAACTTCACCGGCGCACGGTGTTGCAGAGTTATGCAGAACGCCTGCAGTCTCGCCTGCTGGAACTGCTGAGTTCCAGCGCCGATAAGGAAAGAGTGCTCCAGGAAGCTGCGCTTCTGGTCGATCGCAGCGACATTCAGGAAGAAATCGTCCGTCTCGAAAACCATGTCCAGCATTTCCTGGGATTGCTCGATGGAGATGGAGAAGTCGGAAAGAAACTGGACTTCCTTCTGCAGGAAATGAACCGCGAGGCCAACACTTTGCTCTCGAAGACCTCCGGCTTGGCAGGCGAGGCGCTCAAGATCACCGAAGCCGGACTCATCATGAAAGCGGAGATCGAAAAATCACGCGAGCAGGTGCAGAACCTGGAATGAGTCCCCTCGCGCATAAGCCACTCGTCTATATCATTTCGGCCCCGTCGGGTTCGGGTAAGTCGACGCTGGTCAACGAACTGCTGAAGAAAGTGAGCGATCTGGAGTTTTCCATTTCCTACACGACGCGCGCTCCGCGCGGCAGCGAGACCAATGGAAGGCAGTATTATTTTGTCTCGCGCCCAGAATTCGAGAAGATGATTCGCGATGGGGAGTTTCTCGAGCACGCCGAAGTCTTTGGGAATTACTACGGGACCGCTCGCCGCTTCCTGCACGATGCCGAGAAAAATGGCCGTGACCTTCTGCTCGATATCGACGTGCAAGGCGCGGCGCAGATTCAACAGAAACTTCCCGACGCCACCAGCATTTTCATTCTGCCGCCGGATCGCAAGACGCTGGAAGAACGCTTGCGCAAGCGCAGCGAAGATCGCGAGGAAGTCATACAGCGCCGCCTGGTCACGGCGACTCGCGAGATCGAGAATTACGACCGTTACAACTACATTCTCGTCAACGACCAACTCGAGGACTCGATCAAAGCGTTGCGAGCGATTGTGCGTGGCGAGCGCCTGGTGCGCGCGGGACGGCCGCTATCCCCCGAGGAAGCCCAAACCGTGGCTCTCGCAGACCGCTGCCGCCTGGGCAATGTCCGGGACCGGTTGAAGCCGATTCTGGCCTCGTTTAAGCCGTCCGACGGTTCCGGGAAGGGTTAGTCCTCGGTAACCATATTAGAGGGTCGCCAGCCCCCGTTCGGTTGAGTTTCGTGGGAAAATAGTACGTAGGCTTTGGCGTTGCAGACAAACGAAGCGCAACAACTTTCGGCAATCAAAATCTGGGTCCCAGCAACAAGGGAGAGAATTTCATGAAATTGATCGAAGGCTTCGACAGCAACTATCGCTACATTCTGGTCGCCGCCCGGCGTGCCCGCCAACTACAGTCCGGAGCACCCCCGGTGGTTCAGACCAACTCCCGCAAACCTTGCCGCATTGCGCAGGACGAAATCCGCGCGGGCAAAGTGAAGTGGGAGATTCCCGAAACTCGCAGCGCGGCTGAGCAAGCCGCAGAGGTCCTGGAGAAGGCTTTCGGAGACGCCTAGGCGCGTTGGCGCCGAGACATTATGAAAGTTGCTCTTGGAGTGACGGGCGGCATCGCAGCCTACAAGGCGGCGGAGATTGTGCGCCTGCTACAAGACCGCGGCATTCGCGTGCAGGTCATCATGACGCGCGCGGCTCAGGAGTTTGTTCGACCACTCACTTTTGCGGCTCTCTCCGGCGAAAAGGTGATTACCGGTATGTTCTCGCCCGGCGAAGAGCACGCCGCCAATATCGATTCTGCCATTGAGCACATCGCTGTGGCGCAGTCGATTGACGCTTTGCTGGTCGTGCCTGCGACCGCAGACGTTCTGGCGCAGTTCGCCCAGGGCATCGCCAGCGACTTTCTCACCACCCTCTATCTCGCCACCACCGCGCCCGTCGTAGTGGCTCCAGCGATGAATGTGAACATGTGGAATCATCCGGCGACGCAGGCGAATCTTGAAATCCTTCGCCGGCGCGGGGTGAAGATCGTCGAACCCGGCTCAGGATATTTGGCCTGCGGCATGACTGGCTCCGGGAGGCTGGCGGAGAATGAAGTGATTGTGGCGGCAGCCCTCGAAGCGCTCGGCGCGTCACAGGATCTTGCCGGTGAAATGGTGTTGATCACCGCCGGGCCCACGCGGGAAAAGATCGACCCTGCTCGCTACCTGACCAACCGCTCCAGCGGACGAATGGGCTACGCCATGGCCGAAGCCGCACTACGCCGCGGCGCTCGTGTACTGCTGGTCAGCGGACCGACTGCGCTGACGCCGCCGGGGGCGGCTGAACTCACGCGTGTGGAATCGGCTGAGCAGATGCGCGATGCGGTGCTCGCTCTTCTGCCCCAGGCCACCATCGTGATCAAGACTGCTGCTGTCTCTGATTACCGCGCGAAGTCAGCGTCCTCGCAGAAAATAAAACGCAAAGGTCCGATCACTCTTGAACTCGAACCTACGGCGGACATTCTCCAGGAGATTTCTCTGCGCAGGCAGTCGCAGATTGTCGTTGGCTTTGCCGCGGAAACTGAGAACGTCCTCGAAAACGCCCGCCAGAAGCTCACCGCCAAGCACCTCGACGCCATCGTGGTCAATGATGTCTCGCGCGAAGGCATCGGATTCGACTCCGACCGCAACGAAGTGACCATCATCACCCACGACCAGGTCGTCGAAGTTCCAGAGACTACGAAGTGGGAAGTTGCGCAGCGTGTGCTCGATCAGGTTGTCCACCTGCTGCAGCGGCGCAAGACGCCGGTGAAAGCCTGAAGAAAGTCCCTCGCTGCGTTCGATAGCCCGCTAGCGTACAATTCCGACGAACTTCTCTTTTCTCTCAGGAGTGTGCGATGACCCAGAAAGTGATCGAAGTAATCGGAACATCGAAGGAAAGCTTTGCCAAGGCGGCAAAGAACGCCGTAACCGAAGCGGCTAAGACCGTCCGCAAAATTAAGTGGGCGCATGTGGACTCGTTCGACATGCAACTGGACGGAGGCAAGGTGCGGCTGTACCGGGCGACGACCAAGATTTATTTTGATGTGGAGAAGTAAGGTAGTGGCACGCACTCTTGACCTGGAATTGCGGCGCGCTCTTGCCGAACGCGTCCGCTACTGCCACGAGCTGGGTATTTACGATTTTTACCGGCGCGAAACGGCTTCGCTTGCCGTCGAGGCCGTTCCGGCATCCCTGCCTGCAACTCAGTCAGAACTGCGAGAGGAAATGTCCGCCAGAAAATCTGCCGTCGTCCCAGTCATCGCCGAAGACAATATTTTAGAGATCGTGCCGCCGAAGCCGGAGTATGGCGTGGGCGATCCGGTTGCGGCGCTCAAGCTGATTCGTGAAGATCTCGGCGATTGTACTCGCTGCAAACTGCACAAGCAGGGACGCAAGCAGATCGTGTTTGGCGTCGGCAATCCGCGCGCTGAGCTGATGTTCGTGGGCGAAGGCCCCGGCGCCGATGAAGACGCGCAGGGCGAGCCTTTCGTTGGGCGCGCGGGCCAGTTGCTCAACAACATGATCAAAGCGATGGGCCTGCGGCGCGAAGATGTTTACATCGCGAACGTGGTCAAATGCCGTCCGCCGGGCAACCGCACGCCGGAACCCGACGAGTGCGAAACCTGCTCTCCGTTTCTCATGCGTCAGATCGCGGTGATCAAGCCTAAAGTCGTGGTTGCTCTTGGTGCGACCGCAGCGAAGAACCTGCTGGCGATGAACTCATCTCTTGGCGAATTGCGCGGTCGTTTTTATGACTTCAAACCTGCAGGCGTACGCAGCAGCGATCCCTCGTGGCCGGGCGCACGTCTCGCCGTCACTTATCACCCCGCATACCTGCTGCGGGATCCGCGGCAGAAGGGCGAGACTTGGAAAGACTTGCAGATGGTGATGAAATATCTGGGCATCGAGCCGCCGAAAAAAACTGCCGAGTAGCAACGCCTTCTTGGAATAAATTGTCATCCTGAGCGTAGTGACCGCTTCGCAAAGCGAAGCAGTCACGAAGTCGAAGGATCCCTACCGTCTTTACGGTCACGCGGTCGATGGGCGTTTCTGGTTTATCCTCAAATCAATGTCCGAGTATTGTGATGTAGCCCTGCCGGTGCCGCTCGACATGGCCTTCACCTACCGTGTGCCCGCCGAGGCCACTCCGGTGGTTGGCGGGCGCGTGCTTGTGCCTTTCCGTCAGCAGCGTCTCACTGGCATCGTGGTCGAACTGCACGACCGCAAGCCATCGGTCAAAGCGAAATCCATCCTCAGTGTGCTCGACATTGCACCGGTGCTCGATGAGCAACTGCTGCGCCTTGGCCGCTGGATCGCCGACTACTACCTCGCGCCTATTGGCGAAGTCTTCCGCACCATGCTGCCGCTGAACGCCGAATTCAAGCGCGCCATTGCTTATCGCATCACCGAGGAAGGGCTGTTGGCGCTGCATCTGGCAGGTGTTTCGGGATCATCTGCGCGTTCACGCCGCACTCCGGAAGAACAGGCCGCGGAATTTCGTGTACTCGATCACCTGGCTGCGCAGGAGCTTGTCCCAGGAGAGCCTGTGCAAGTCCGTGAAGAACTCCTGCGATCCGCCACGCGGGTCTCCAAAATGATTCTGAGCGGAATGATACGAAAGAAGTGGCTGGTGCGGGAAGACGTTTCTGCCGTGCGCGACGCCACGCGTACCGTCAAGATCGCGATTCTCAAATCCGCCGACGGAAAACTCAACGCCAACCAACGACTGCTTGTTGAAACCCTGGCCGCGTCCGGTGGCCGGGTTCCAACAGCAACATTGCAGGCGCTCGAGATCCCACGAACGACGATAAGCACGCTGGTCAAGCGTGGCCTTGTCGAAATCATCGAGGAGCCTGCCGCTTTCGCCGTCTCGCGCAGCAAAGCGCGGCTGTCGCCCTTCGCTTTTGATCTGAATACAGCCCAGCAAGCGGCGCTGAATCGACTGCGCCAGGCGGTTGACGAGCGCAAATTCTCCGGCATCCTTCTCCACGGCGTCACCGGCTCCGGAAAGACCGCCGTCTACCTCGCTGGCATGCGGGCCGTACTCGAAGCCGGTCGCTCAGCCATTCTCCTCGTTCCTGAAATCGGCCTCACGCCTGCGGTTGCCGCCGATCTGCACCAGATCTTCGGCGATGAAGTTGCCATCCTGCACTCCGCGCTCTCCGACAAGGAGCGCGCACAGCAATGGCATCGCATCAAGAGTGGTGACGCGCGCATGGTCGTCGGCACTCGTTCAGCCGTCTTTGCCCCGGTTGCCGATCTTGCGCTGATCATCGTCGACGAAGAGCATGATTCCTCCTACAAGCAAGAGGAAACGCCACGCTATCACGCCCGCGACGTTGCCGTGATGCGCGCCAAGATGGCGAATGCTGCCGTAGTCCTCGGTTCAGCTACGCCGTCGCTGGAGTCGTATTTCAACGCCAGAAAGAATAAGTACACTCTGGTCGAGTTGCCCGACCGCGTGGAGCAGCGTCCTCTGCCCGAAGTCGAAATTATCGACATGCGGCAGGAATTTCAGGAGACCGGTCACGAGCAGGTAATCTCGCGCAAGCTGGCTGCGGAGATCAAAGAACGCTTCGACCGCAAGGAACAGGTGATGGTGCTGCTCAATCGCCGCGGATATTCTCCGGTGGCGCTATGCCGCACCTGCGGCAAAACTCTGGAATGCCAGAACTGCGCCATCGCACTTACCCACCACAAGCGCGAGCACAAAATGGTGTGCCACTACTGCGGCTACACTGCGCCCGTGCCAAAAGTCTGCGTGCATTGCGGCAGCGAATATGTGTATTTTCTCGGAACCGGCTCGGAAAAGCTGGAAGAACTGTTGCACGGCATGTTTCCGCAGGCACGCATTGCCCGTCTCGATCGCGACACGGTCAGGGGACATGAAGATTTCGAGCGCACGCTAAATGCACTTAGCGAAGGCGAACTCGATTTGCTCGTTGGCACCCAGATGATCGCCAAGGGCCATGACATTCACGGCGTCACCTTGGTCGGCGTGGTCGGCGCTGACAGCGCGCTCGGCCTGCCTGACTTCCGCGCCGCCGAGCGCACCTTCCAGTTGCTCACCCAGGTCGCGGGACGCGCCGGGCGCGGCCAGTCTCCCGGGAAAGTGATTCTGCAAACTTATTTTCAGGATCACTATGCCGTACAGTATGCGGCCCGCCACGACTTCGCCGGATTCTACGACAAAGAATTGCGCTTCCGCAGCTGGATGCACTATCCGCCATATTCCGCGCTGGCGAATGTGCTGATCCGTAGCAACAAGCTTGACGAAGCGCTCGAGTGGTCAGGCACGCTGGGAAAATGGTTTGAGCAAAACCGGCATGAAGGCGTGCGTGTGCTCGGTCCCGCAACCGCACCCATCATGCGACTGAAGCGTGACTACCGATATCACTTCGTGCTGAAATCGCCGAGCCGCGAAAGGCTGAACCGGACGCTGCGCGCCATGCTGGCTTATGCCGCGCAGCGGAAAATCCCGCGCACGCAAGTGATCGTGGATGTGGACGCCCTGTGGCTGATGTAGAGACGAAACACAGCGCCAAGTTCTCAATCAACTACTTTCCGCCGAGCCCTCCCCGAATAACCACCACCGATGCTGCCGGCAGATCGTACGTCGTGCCCTTCTCAGCGGTCAGCTTGATGTGAGCAATCGGTCCGTCGGGATCCGCCGAGCCCCGGGTCGTAGCCACAATCGTAGACTGCGCACCGTTTTCGGCGTGGGCCATGAAGCGCATCTGCGCCGGATGCCATTCATACTGCGCGCTGCCGAAGGTTGAAACCTCTACCGGCCCGGCGAAGCCGCTGGATTTATCCGCCGCTCCCTCAAACGCAATCCGAACACGGTGCGCATTTTGCTGGTCCCGATTCACCGCCATCACCGCCCATTTTCCATCAGGACGCTTCACCGCATAGGCCGTTACCAGTTCATGACCAGCGCCATCCTCCACATCGCTTTTCGCGGCAAAGACTTGATGTTCGCCGCCGGCGGGCTGCGCCCACTCCAGATTAATCAACTGCGCCACAAAGAACTGCGCCAGCGGTTGCTGAATCTGATAATTGGCGTCGACGGTGAACATTCCAAACGTTCCCGGCGAGCCGTTGCATCCCGGCTCCATTTGCAGCGGCAGATAATGGAAAAAGTAAACTCCATTTCCTCCCGAGTTCAGGAACGATCCAATATAGTCAGCGAGCCAGATCCCGGCGAAAATATCCTGAAACGTCTCGCTCGCGCCCGACGAAAGATTTCCCTCCGTGATGAATATCGGCATATCTGCCGGAACTCCGTCCTCATGCCACACCTGCATGATGTGACTCACCAACTCGGGCTCGTCGTATAACATGCCCCATGGAATTCGGCACGGGTCGTAGGGATAATGCTCGAATGAGAAAAACGTCAGATCCTTCATTCGACCGTGCTGCTTTAGATAATCCAGGAACCGTACCGTCCACGAAACTTTTCCATTTGCATCCGGCCACGCTTCGATGTCCTTGTTCACTCCCTGAAATGACGGCCCGCCGAGCTTCAGCGCCGGATCGACGTGATGAATCGCTGTCGCCCATTGCAGATACAGTGCGGCATAGTCTTCCGGCAACATGTACTGGCCGTCGGCTTCCTCGCCCATCTCGACGTAAGAGATGGGATAGCCGCGCGCCTTCAAATAAGCAATCTCTGCCGCAGCGTTGTCGGGAGTGTCATACAGCATCGCGACCGGCACCATCGCCGGCAGGCCGCGCGTCACGCCGCTGGTGAAGAACAGATCGAAACCCATCTGCGCCTGCTTGGTCGATCCCAGGTCCGTCGCTTGATGCCACGGATCAACCGATGAACAATACGTGGTTGTCTGCTCCTGATCCGCCGTGTGCCGCAGAATGTCGTGGAACTCGCCGTCGTCGGTAGTTGTGCCGAGGTAAAGTTCGCGAATGGCATAGCCCACGCAATCGCGCGGATCATTATCTTTGCTGTTTGATTTCGCGCCGACTGCTCCGCAGCCGTTCGAAGATTCAGTCATCCAGATCCGCACGAATCTCGCGGCCACAGGACTTTGATTCAAGCGAATGGTCTCGACCCCGCCTTTTCCCTCGGCAACCGCACCCTGCGCAAACGTCTCCCAGACTCCGCGTATCGGCGAATGGATGGGATCCTCGCCCGTCCAGTACTGTACTTCATAGTGCCGGGCGTAAGGTTCTCCCCACGCGATGCCAATGCTGTTTACTTGTTGTACCTGCGCCAGGTCCAGCACCACCCACTGCGGATGCAGGGAATCGCTTTCGCCGGTGAAGCGTTGCGTTAGATACGGATTGCTCTTCCAGAAAGTGTTCACATCTCCATCCGTCAGCCGGGAAAAGCCGACGGTGTCGGTGCCGTCGTTGCGCGTAAAACCGCGACGCGGCAATCCGTATCCGTAGGAGTAGCGCAGCATTTCCGTGGGAGTTGCCGAGCCAGTGAAATATCCCTTGCCGCTCGCGTCGCTTCTATCGCTCCAAGTGCCCTGCGGATTCCAGTGCCACGCCTCGACTGCGAGTTCCGTGTTCTGACGAAAAGAGACCGGCTGCCAGCCGGACGCCTGTGTTTTCTCGAGTGTAGGTTGGAGCAGATCTTTGTCGATCGCGTCGACAGCAATGCGGTCCACACCCGCTCCCAGTGTTTCTTTCGGCACAAAATGGTTGGTGGGATGCGAAACGTCAATCGAGATGGTCTGACTCGCAGCACAAAGAGTAAACGCAAGAATCCCGGCAAGAACAGCGGCTAGTTTCTTCAAGGCAGAGAACCTCGAATCTGCAAATTAAAACGATTGAATAAAGGAGTATACGAAAGACGACGCGAATGGGCGAGTTTTGCTTTGAAGGGCTCTAGCGAGATTTGAAACCGGCTGCGCGAAGTGAGCCACGCGGAGTCATCAAGCCGTGAAGACCTACCGCTGCCGAAACTGGTGCACAAACTCGCGCAGAGACGCGTGAGCAAACGGCGCGGGGGTCAGCGTGAGCACAAGCATCAGCAATGCAAAAGCGGCGAGCCAGGTCCGTCCACCGGAAACTCGTGGCCACTCCGCAACCTGCGGATGCCGCAAGCTGCTAAGTTGCAGAAGAATCGCCCACACCAACCATCCCATCCACAGATAGTAGGCCATGGGCAGAAGAATCAGGATGGTCAGCCGCGACACGAGCTTGTGCACCCGCGGCGAAATCGAAAAGATAATGTGTCCGCCATCGAGCTGGCCGCCGGGCAACAGGTTCAGCGAAGTAGCGAACATTCCTACCCACGCCGCGATCGTCACCGGGTGCAGCAGCACGCGATTCAAGGGCTGGGCTGCCGGCCCGCGCAGCAGATGCATCGACGCCAGCAGTTGATGCAGCCACTGAAAAACCAAGGGATATCCCAGGTCATACTCCGCCGGGCTGAAGCCGGGATGAGCCGGCCTCGACCAGCCGAGCGACACCATGAGCACGGCCAGCGCCACGACGAATCCGGCGATGGGTCCGGCAATTCCTATATCGAAGAGCGCCGTGCGCGAGCGAATCCGCGAGCGAATCATGATCACCGCGCCCATGGTCCCGATCAGCGTCGGCATCGGGATGAAGAAGGGCAGCGTGGCGTAGACACCGTAGCGGCGGCAGAATAAGTAGTGGCCCATTTCGTGAGCCATGAAGAACAGCATCAACATGGCCATGAAGGGCAAGCCGCCCAGCAGCCGTGCGGGATGCGACAACATCCAGCCCGCGGGAAAATAAGGCACCGAATCATCGGCGATGGAAAGCGCTGGCTGGCCACGCTGAAAGTTGTATTGCATGCGCGCACCCATCACCAGCGTAGTGAAGCAGGTGGCCAGCAACAGCAAAGCATGCAGCCAGTACCGCTGCCGCGGTGGGTGCGGAGCATACACCGGCATCGGCCGCATGTATTCGACGGTGGACGAAGCGATTGGAGGAGTAGGTTCCGACATGCAATTGCTGGCTTCGCGATTCCGCCGAGGCCTTCCTTTAGATGCTACTACGAGAAGAAGTACCTAGTACCGAGTACCCAGTACCCAGAAAAAACCTGATGCGGGCGCGGAACGGGAAGAAAATCAGAGATCAAATAGCGGCTGGAGAATGCGCAGGCCAGCACTGGGTACCGGGTATAGGTACTGACCTCAGTCGATCGACTGCAATTCTTTCCCCGGCTTGAAGCGCACCGCTTTGCCGGGAGGAATCGACACTTCAGCTCCGGTGCGCGGATTGCGTCCGATGCCGGTCTTGCGCGGGCGCACGTTGAACACGCCAAATCCCCGCAGCTCAATGCGATTGCCGTGGGCCAGCGCTTTCTTCATGCTCTCAAAAACGGTTTCCACCGCGAGTTCGGCTTTGGTCTTGGTGATGCCGGTTCTGGCTACCACTTCGTTGATAATATCGAGCTTGATCACAAACGGCTCCCGGACGGGGTCTGAGAATCATCCCTCAAGTGATTGATGCTATGGGAGATAAGGGAGATTGTCAACGGGAGCATCAGCACCGTAAACGGGCAGGCCGCAAAGCCGTCTATCTCTTAATCCCGAATCACGAATTGCCGAGGAAGATTGCCGACGAAGATCGCTGAGGTGGGAACATGACGCAGTGTGGACATTGGGTGCGCTTGCTATTGGTCGTGGCGGCAAGCGCAAGCGCTGCCGCGCAAGTACAACCAGCCACCTCTGCTGCTTTGTCGGCCGACTTATCGCGCTACTACTTCAAGACGCCAGAAGAAGAAGTTGCCGCGCGCGCGGAGTTGAATACAGCCCTCGATCAGATGGCGCGATTCAAGAGCCAACTTGATTCGGGGTCTCAGCTGCTTGCTCTTCTGCGGCAGTACGACGTCGTTCGAAGGCTTTTCGCCAGGCACGAAGCCTACCTGCACCTGCGCTGCGCTCTCAATCGCAAGGACGCCGCTTGCGATGCCAACAACGCGCTTGCATCCGACGTGAATGCCAGGACCGCATTTCTCGATCCGGAAATTCTCGCACTCTCCGAGGATCGGCTGCGCCACTTCTTGAACGAAGAACCGGCGCTGACGGAATATCGCTTCGCGCTTTCCGGCATTCGCCGCGCCGCGTCGCACCTGCTGCCGGAGCCCGAGCAGGCCTTGCTCGACCAGTTCCAACCGCAAATTGGCGATTGGCAAAACGATCTGTACGAACTGATTACCGCCGGCATTGCATTTGGGACAGTTCAAACACCGGCCGGCCCTCTGGATGTGATCCGCCAGCGCAACCTCATTGCGACGAATGCCGACGGTAAGATACGCGAGGAAGGTTACAAAAAGAGATACGCTGGATTTGCCAGCCAGCGCGACTTGTTCGCCTTTGCCTTGCTTCACACCGTCCAGGGACAGACCGCTCTTGCGAAAGTGCACCACTATGCGGATGCGCCCGCGCGAAAGTACGAGAGCCTTTATTTCAAGCCGGAGGAGGCGCGCAGTCTTTTGGCTTTAATGGCGCAACATGGAGATGCTGTCAAGCGCTACGAACAGATTCGGTTGCAGGATATTCAGCGAGACTATCACCAGCCCGGGCGCGAGTGGGACCTGTCGGCTCCTGCACCAGGGTTTACCCCGCCGATAACTTCACTCTCGGAAGCTCGTAGCGTTTTTCACGAAGCATTTGCGGGGCTCGGGAAAGAGTATCAAGCCGCATTCGATGCCTTGCTCGATCCCGCCAACGGGCGCGCTGACATTATCCCCGGAGGGGCGCCCAACCGCTACACCGGTGGTTTTTCCGAGGGACGAGCCGGGAGCACCAGCATGCTGTTCTACGGCCGCTATGACGGAACTTTCAAGGACCTCTCTGTAATTGCGCACGAAGGAGGACACGCGGTCCATCGCCAGCTCATGACCGCGAACGGCGTAGCGCCGTCGTATGCGGAAGGCCCACATTTTCTCTTCGAATCATTTGCCGAGTTCAACGAGTTAGTCCTGGCTGACTTTATGGCCGAGCACGCCGCCACACCGGAGCTGCAACGCTACTATCGCGA
>Ga0210388_10002809_pt1 | contig 13566 bp, 11 predicted proteins | sample IncBWC19OmetaG_FD_155485 | JGI IMG/M metagenome (GOLD analysis project Ga0210388, IMG submission 155485) | Forest soil microbial communities from Barre Woods Harvard Forest LTER site, Petersham, Massachusetts, United States - Inc-BW-C-19-O ...
ACCTTCCCCGTCGAAAAGCGCGGTCAGGCCTTCGCGGTCTACGGCATGGCGGTCGTCATCGCACCCGCCATCGGACCCACCCTCGGCGGTTGGATCACCGACAACTTCAACTGGCACTGGATCTTCTTCATCAACATCCCCGTCGGCATCCTCTCCCTTTGGCTCTCTAACCGCATGGTGGAAGACCCGCCGCACCTCAAGCGCCGCCGCGAGCAAGCAAAACACCTCCGGGTCGACTTCATGGGACTCGGCCTCATCTCCCTCGGCGTCGGCTGCCTCGAGTTCACCCTCGACAAGGGCCAGGAGAAAGACTGGTTCGGCTCCCCGATGATTGTCACCTTCGCCATCCTCGCCGCCGCAACCCTCATCTTCTTCGCCTGGTGGGAGTGGCGCCACCCCGACCCCATCGTCGACCTCAAACTCCTAAAGAATCGAAACTTCGGCACCGCCGTCTTCCTTCAGCTCATCCTCGGCATGGTGCTCTTCGGTTCCACCGTCCTAATCCCGCAATACCTCCAGGTCCTTCTCGGCTACACCGCCGAGCGCGCAGGCATGGTCTTATCTCCCGCAGGCTTCGTCATGATGATCATGATGGCCGTAGCGGGCCGTTCTCTCGGCAAATTCGACCCGCGCGTCATGGTCTGTCTCGGCTACATCGCCACAGCCGCCGGCATCTACAACCTCACCCGTCTCGATCTCAACACCGCCTACGGAACCGTCACCCTCTGGCGAATGCTCCAGGTCGTCGGTCTGCCCTTCATCTTCATCCCCATCAGCACGCTGAACTACGTCGGCGTGCCCTCCAACAAGATGAACCAGATCTCCTCGCTCTCCAACTTTGCCCGCAACCTCGGCGGCAGCGCCGGAACCGCGCTCCTCACCACCTATCTCGCCCGCAGCGCTCAGGTCCATCAGGCCAACCTCGCCACGCACGTAGTCCCCGGCAGCGTCCCCTATCGCATCTACATGGATCAGATGACGGAGATCCTTATGTCCCGCGGCATGTCCGCCGCACAGGCATCGCAGATGGCCGTCGGCCAGGCCTACCAGCAGATGATCCGCCAGGCCTCCATGCTCGGCTACAAAAACGCCTTCTTCATTCTCTCCGTCGTCATCCTCTGCCTGTCACCCCTGCCGTTCGTCATGCGGCTGCCCAGTAAAGCCGCCAAACCCGACCCCGAAGCTCTCGGCGGCCACTAACTCACTGCATCATCGTCAACGCCCGTTCAAACGCCACCGGCGTCACCGACACCGCCCCCTCAAACGGCCGCGCCATATCCGCAATCGCCGCCAGCGCCACAGACACCACAAACGTCAGAGCCAGTACCTGGCAATAGTGCAGCCACTTATTGTCATTCCCCAGCAAACAAGCCGATCCCACCGTCACTCCAGCCCCCACCACCAGCAAAAGCCACAAAATCTTCGGCAACCTTTCCTGAAACTCCTGCTCTCTCAGATTCCTCCGCTCCGACAGGTCCTTCAACGCGTTCGTCAGATGGTCCACCCTGGTGCTTCCATCGCCATCCAATCTCAACTGCACCAGCACCCTCCACATATCACTGGCAACCTTTGCGCTGGCGCTGCTCTCCTCCTGCCTCTCCATCGCCGGCCAATCTTCGTGAATCGTCGTCTCCGCATACTTCACCCCCAGCGCCTGGATCGATTCTTTCTCCGGGGAAGGCAGCTCCGTCCCAATGCGTGACACAGTCAGCAGCGAGGAAGCCTCCAGATTCGCATTGACCTCGGCCGCGCGAAAGTCGGTCCAAACCGTAAACAGCATGAAGCCCAGAATCACTCCATAGGTCGTCCCCAGGATTCCCAACTGCCACCCCGTCACATCGTTCACCAGCTTGCGCCGCTCGATCGGCCAGAGCCGGTTGAGGATCGCAACAATCACTACCGACAACACCATCGACGTCACCACCAGAAAGCCGCTCTCCACATAACTCAACATTGGCGCTCCCCCAATCCCTGACCCACTCGACAAGCCAGACTACATCAGTGCTACCCTATCGCCCATGAAGCCCCCGCAACTCCGTCCCGCTCACCGCCCGCTTCCCGCCCTGACCCTTCTTCTTTTGCTTGCAACAGCCGCCTGGGCCCAGACCCCAACCATCCCCGAAGCCCCGCCCCAAACCTCCGTCGCCCAAAACGCCCCCCTCAATCCCAACCTCCCCACTCTATTCATCGTCGGCGACTCCACCGCTCGCAACCAGGCCGACCTCGGCTGGGGCGACCACATCGCCCACTACTTCGACACCACAAAGATCAATATCGCCAACCGGGCGCGGGCCGGCCGCAGCAGCCGCAGCTATTACAACGAAGGCCTCTGGAACGCAGTCCTCGCCGAGATGAAGCCCGGCGACTACGTCATCATCCAGATGGGCCACAACGACGGCGGCACCACAACTCCGCAGACCGACGCCAAGGCCCGCTCCAGCTACAAAGGCCTCGGCGACGAAACCGTCGACTACCCGCTCCCCAAGCCCTTCACCACCGGTCCCCTCGCCGGCCAGACCACCGAGACCATCCACACCTACGGCTGGTACATCCGCAAGTACATCGCCGACACCCGAGCGAAACACGCCACCCCCATCCTGATGTCCGTCACTATCCGCAACGTCTGGACACCCGACGCCAACGGCACTCCCCGCATCGAGCGCGACATGGGCTACGACGTCGAGATCACACAACTCGCAAAAGATATGAACGTTCTCTACGCCGACATGGCCACCGTCGAAGCCGACCGCCTCGAAGCCCTCGGCCCTGAGAGAACCGCCGCCCTCTTCCCCATCGACCATACCCACACCAGCGCCGAAGGCGCCGAGCGCAACGCCGAATCCGTCGTCATCGCCCTCCGCAACGCCCACTCCCCCCTAACCCCTTACCTCAAACCCTGATTTTTCACGCCCGAAATCGCTAACCTGCCTCGTACGTTCGCCTTAACCTGCGATAAAATTTTGTCAGGAGCTAGCGATGCCGCGTCACCGCCATATGATTCCCGTCGCGACATCGGCATTCTTCTTCGTCTGCCTCATGCTCCACGCGCAAACGGGGCTGTCCTCACACTCCTTCACTCTCTGCAACGACGGCGAAGCCAACAAAGTTTTTGAGAGTCTCCTCCCCAACGATTGGACCGTGACGGTTGCGCAAGCTCGACGCCTCCTCGTCCAGGCTCAAGCCGGCAGAACCAACTTCCGCCTTAAGCCGGCAGTCTTCCACGCGCATGGGACCATCGCGGCGATCTATAAGGGCAGCAGCACCCTCTGCGCTGGGAGCGCCTTCTACGTCCTCGACAAGAACGACGGCCTTCGGGAGAAGATGCGGTGGATGGATACCTCCTGCCCCTGGGCTTCCTGATAACCCACTGAGCGGTGCCGATCTTACATTTCAGCCAAGTGGACTACCTCGATTCGACTTCGTTCAGCACCCTGAGGTACGGGCACAACCCACCCACCCACTTGCCACACCATTTACACTAGTCATTGGGCTAATTCCGCGCCCAGGCACTCAAGAAGGATACCTGTTTTGCTCAACAAAGCTATCGCGAAAGTCTTTGGAACCAGCAACGAACGCGCCGTAAAGCGCCTCATGCCAACGGTCCTGCAGATTAACGAACTCGAGCCTTCCATCCAGGCGCTCTCCGACGAACAGCTGCGCAACAAAACCGCCGAATTCCGCCAGCGCATCGCCGACGCCCTCAAGGACATCCCCGACACCCCCGAAAACAAGGACGAGCGCATTGCCGTCGAAAAAGAAGCCCTCACCGCCATCCTGCCTGAGGCCTTCGCCGTCGTCCGCGAAGCCGGCAAGCGCGCCGTCGGCATGCGCCACTTCGACGTCCAGCTCATCGGCGGCATGGTCCTCCACTCCGGCAAAATCTCCGAGATGAAGACCGGCGAAGGCAAGACCCTCGTCGCCACGCTTCCCTGCTACCTCAACGCCCTCGCCGGCCACGGCGTCCACGTCGTCACCGTCAACGACTACCTCGCCAAACGCGACGCCGAGTGGATGGGCAAGATCTACGGCTTCCTCGGCCTCTCCGTAGGCGTTATCGTCCACGACCTCGACGACCAGCAGCGCCGCGACGCCTACGCCTCCGACATCACCTACGGCACCAACAACGAGTTCGGCTTCGACTATCTCCGCGACAACATGAAGTTCGAGCTCAAGGATCAGGTCCAGCGCGGTCACTACTACTGCATCGTCGATGAAGTCGACTCCATCCTCATCGACGAGGCCCGCACCCCGCTCATCATCTCCGGCCCAACCGACCAGACCACCGACAAATATCTCCGCGTCAACGTCATCATCCCCAAACTCGAGCTAGGCGAGCTCATCGAAACCCTCGAGACCAAAACCTGGTCCGGCGACTACGTCGTCGACGAGAAGACCCGCTCCATCACCGTCACCGACGAGGGCTGGGAGAAGATCGAAAAGCTTCTCGGCATCGGCAATATCGCCGACCCCGAGAACTGGGACCTCAAGCATCACGTCGAAACCGCCATCAAGGCCCACTCCCTCTACAAGCGCGACGTCGAGTACGTCGTCAAGGATGGCGAAGTCATCATCGTCGACGAGTTCACCGGCCGCCTCATGCCCGGCCGCCGCTGGTCCGACGGACTCCACCAGGCCGTCGAAGCCAAGGAAGGCGTCGCCGTCCGCAAAGAAGACCAGACCCTCGCCACCATCACCTTCCAGAACTACTTCCGCATGTACAAAAAACTCAGCGGCATGACCGGTACCGCCGAGACCGAAGCCGCCGAGTTCGACAAAATATACAAGCTCGAAATCGTCGTTATCCCCACCAACCGCAAGATGCTCCGCATCGAAAACTCCGACGTCGTCTACCGCACCGCGCAGGAAAAATACTTCGCCGTCGCCGACGAGATCGTGCGCCTTCACGGGGAAAAGCAGCCCGTCCTCGTAGGAACCACCAGCATCGAAAAATCCGAGCTCCTCAGCGAGATCCTCAAGCGCAAAGGTGTCCGCCACGTCGTCCTCAACGCCAAGTTCCACGAGAAGGAAGCCGAAATCGTCGCTCAGGCCGGTCGCCTCGGCATGGTCACCATCGCCACCAACATGGCAGGCCGCGGTACCGACATTCTCCTCGGCGGCAACTCCGACTTCATGGCCCGTCAGGAGCTTGTCCGAAAGCAGCAGGCCCGAGCCGTCTCTGCCGCCGAAGGCGCCATCAACCCCGTCGCCGGCCCAGGCATGGTCCGTTTCTATTACACCGGCCAGGAGTTCGAAACCACCCAGGCCGCATGGGACGCTGCCGTCGCCACCCACGAGACCGCGGCCAAAGCCGAACACGAGCAAGTCATCAACGCCGGCGGCCTCCACATCCTCGGCACCGAACGCCACGAGTCCCGCCGCGTCGACAACCAGCTCCGGGGCCGCGCCGGCCGTCAGGGCGACCCCGGCTCCTCCCGCTTCTTCCTCTCACTCGAAGACGACCTCATGCGCATCTTCGCCCGCGAATGGGTCTCCACCCTCCTTCAGCGGCTCGGCATGGAAGAAGGCGTCCCCATCGAATCCGGTATGATCTCCCGCCGCATCGAGGCCGCTCAGAAAGCCGTTGAATCGCAAAACTTCGAGTCCCGCAAACACGTCCTCGAGTACGACGACGTCATGAACAAGCAGCGCGAAGCCGTCTACGGCCTCCGCCGCCAGCTCATGGAAGGCGTCGATCAGAAGCAGCTCATCACCGACGACTACCTCTCCACCATCCTCTCCAACGTCCTCGACGAGAACGCCCCCGAAAAGATCCACGCCGATGAATGGAAGCTCGAACCCCTCTTCTCGCAGATCTACGACCTCTTCGGCGCGCACCTCGAAACCGAAATCGACGCATCTACCCTGAACCGCCACGAGCTCGGCGAAACCATCTTCGAAAAACTCCGCGCCCGCTACGACGTCAAGGAACAAATCCTCGGCGCTCCGCAGATGCGATACCACGAGCGCATCGTCATGCTTAGTGTTCTCGACGGTCTCTGGAAAGATCATCTCCTTGCCATGGACCACCTCAAGGAAGGCATCGGCCTCCGCGGCTATGCGCAACAGGACCCGCTTGTCGCCTACAAGAAAGAGTCCTTCGAGATGTTCGAAGGCATGATGATGCGCTTTCAGGAGGACACCGCACGCCATCTCTTCCGCATGCAGATCATCGGCCCCGACGGCACGCCCATCGAGTCCGCCGAGCAGCTAGCCAACGCCCAGGCCCACGCCGCAGCCATCGCGCAAGCACAACAAGCCCAGCAGCAGCTCCCCATCGGCGGCTCTCCAACATCCGCGCCCCAACACACCAACGCGCCCGCGGCACGTCAATCCACACCCATCTCCGACCGCGCCCCATCCACCACCATCGACGCCCTCGAGCGCGAGTTCCAAAAGAAGAAGCAGCGCGAACTCGAGCAAGCCCGCTCAGTCGGCGCCGCCACCAGCAGCAACGGCAACACCCCCCGCGTCGCCGGAGAAAAAGTAGGCCGCAACGACCCCTGCCCTTGTGGCTCCGGCAAAAAATACAAAAAATGCCACGGCGCCGAAGCCTAAAAGCAGCTAGTTTGCTCGTTAGCTAGTCAGCCGAGTGGCTGGTTGCTGACCAGCCTAGACGTTTGCTTTTGCCATTGCCTGGTTTTCTCCTGGCCCACTCCCCAACCCGCTAACTAGCCAACCCGCTAACCAGGATGCCCTTCTACTTCTCCAAATCATCCAGCAACAACTTAGCCTTCGTCGCCAGAGTCTTCGCCCCCTCCGCGTCCCCCGACTTCAGTGCATCCTGAGCATCCTTCAAGAAATTCTTTACCTTGCTCACCTGCGCCTTCTCTTCCTCGGCCTTCTGCGCCGAAAGGGCACTCAGCCTCTTCTCACTCGAAGCAATCAGATCCTCTGCCTCTTGCTTCGTCTGCGGATTCGCCTCGCCCCCCGCAGTCAACGACCCAATCGCCGTCTCCTCCGCCGTTGGAGCCGGAGCCGTCGCCACCTGCACCGGCGCGTCTTCCACAGGCTTCACTACCGGCTTCTTCCTCTGCCGCTTCGGTGAAACATTCTTCGCCACTGCCACCGGCACCGGTCTCGGCGGCTGGAACTCAATCATCGGAAGATCATCCGGTTCCGGAATATCCTCGAGCGCCACCGGCGTCAGTACCGGAGGCAGCGGAGTCACCACCGGCTTCTTATTACATCCGCTCAGTCCAACCGCCAGGCCGAAACAAATCATCGTACCCGCCAGCCGCGTTCTATGGCCCCTGTCGTTCAAGCTCGTTCCCCTATCACTCGTTCCTTGCTCACCGTGGCTCCTGCCGCAACCACCTTCCGTCCTTCCACTCCAATTCCAGCAGCAACCGGAAGCCGCAGTGTAAACACTGTTCCGCGCTCCGCCGACCCCGCATCTGCATTCGACCGCACCTCCATCGCGCCGCCATGCAACTGCAGTATTCGGTACGTCATCGCCAGGCCAATGCCACTGCCCTTCGGCTTTGTTGTGAAGTACAACTCGAAGATACGCGGTAACACCTCCGCAGGTATACCCTCTCCTTCATCCGCCACCTCGACCACAGCAAACTGCTGCTCGCGCCGCATCGTCACCCGCAGGGCGCCGCCATTCGGCATCGCCTGCATCCCGTTCAATAACAAGTTCAGCACAGCCTGCTGCACCAACTCCGCATCCACCCTCACCATCATCGCCTCATGCGGAGCAACCACCGAAGCATTCACCCCATGCTCTTCCATCTCCACTGAAGTCAACTCCATCACCGTGGCAACCACGTTCCGCAGATCATGCTCCCGCAGATGCAGCTCCATCGGCCGCGAAAAATCCGCCAGCGTCTGCACCACTCGATCAAGCCGCTGCATCTCCCCCGACAAAATGTCCACGTGTCGCTGCGCTCCCTTGAACGCCTCGCCCCCACCCGCAGTCAACTTCCCGCGCAGCAACTCTAGATGAACTACCATCGCATTGATCGGATTCTTCACCTCATGGCCAACGCCTGCGGTCAACTTCCCAATCGCCGCGAGCCTGCGCGAAACCTCCAGTTCCTGCCCCAGCTGCGCCATCGACTCCATATCTCTCAGCGTCAGCAGAGTCCCCATATTCCCTCCGCCGAGCCCATCGTCAATCCGGTCCAGCGAAATCTGCACCTGCCGCCCATCCTCCAGCGCCACCCCCTGCGCGCTCACCTGCCCGCCTTCCGCAAACGCCTCCCTCACCGCCGCGCCCAACGCCGTCTCGGGAGCAAAAATCTCCTCCAAACGTTTCCCCACCAGCGCCTCATGCCCCTCATCCACCGGAGTCGGTAAAAAGTACGCTACTGCATCCGACACCATCACCGCCCGCTGGTCTGCCGTAAACAAAAGCACGCCATCCCGAAGCGTATCCAGCATCTGGTTCAGATTCGCCTGCAGCGCCGTATACCCCGCCTCCTGCGTGCGCATCTGTTCACCCAGCCGGTCGATCGACTGCGTCACCCGAATCACCGCGTCGCTCCCCATTCCATCCACCAGCAGCCGCTCAGGCTTTTCGCTCGTCGTCCCTCTCTCCAGCGTCAAGTTGTCCAGCCGCGCGCTGATCGTCTCCAGCGGTCTCAGCGCCACATTCGCCAGCACGCCCGCGCACAACACAGCCGCCAGTGCCGCCGCAATCGCGAACCACAGCGCCGCCTGCAACCAAGGCTCATACGAGTTCTTCAAAAACGTCGACCGCACGCCCACATGCGCCACTAGAAACGGCACCCCATTTCTGTCCAGCGACTGCGAAATATCCAGCACCCGCGGCTTGCCGAACACCACTCGCAACTGCCGAGCCAGCCCGCCACTCTGCACGCTCGCCAGGCTAAAACGAAACGCCGCCGGCTGATTCAATGCATCCGGATCCGTGCTCACAAGCGTCATTCCATGAGCATCCGTCACGCTCACGTCCTCCACAGTCTCCGAGTAACGCACAATCGCACTCATCACATCTGTCAGCGGCTTGCTGCTCCTCAGCGCATCCACCACCGCCCGCCGCTGCGCCTCATCGCTTCGGTCCGACGGAGGATTCGCCCGTAGTCCCTCCTCCACCGCCTGCCGCATCATCAGGTAAACCTGGTGCGCCAGCACGTTGTTGGCCGCCTCGGTTTGCTCAATCCTCTGCCGCATCAACTCGCTCACAAATAGCAGCGACAGGATCACCACAATCGCAAACGTCAATCCCGTCGCCGCCGCCACGAGCTTGGTCTTCAGCCGCATCGTTACTCCGTCACTGCAGCCGCGTTCGAGTACTCTTTCAACTTATTCTGCAGTGTCTTCGAGCTGATCCCAAGAATCTCCGCGGCCTTCGTCTTGTTGTTATGCGTCGCCGTCAGAGTCTTCAGGATCAACTGCCGTTCCGCCTCGTCCACCGTCGTCCCCACCTGCACTCGCACCGTGTTCGGCTCATCCATCTGCTCTTCCCGCTCAACCTGAGCCACTGCGCGCCGTCCCGAATCCCCAATCTTCGCCGGAGACGGAGCAAACCCCGTCTCGCCAAAATGCGGGGGCAGATGTTCCTCACCCAGCATTCCATTCCCCGCCAGAATCACCGCGCGCTCAATCGTATTTCGCAACTCACGCACATTCCCCGGCCACTTGTACTCCTCCATCCGCCGCAACAGCGAGTCCTTGATCCCCGCCACCGTGCAATGGTGCCGCTCGTTCATGTCGTCGATCATCTTGTCCGCAATCGCCGACACGTCCATCAAATGATCCCGCAGCGGCGGCATCTGAATATTGAACACATTCAGCCGGTAATAGAGATCCCCACGCAGATCCCCGCTCGCCACCGCTTGCTCCGGGTCACGATTCGTCGCCGCAATCACCCGCACATCCACCGGCGTCTCCACCTTGCTCCCCAACCTGCGCAGCCGCCTGTCTTCGAGCACCCGCAGCAGCTTCGACTGAGTCGCCATCGGCATCTCGCCAATCTCATCCAGCAGCAGCGTGCCTTCTTCTGCCAGCTCAAAGCATCCCGCTCGCCGTTCTAACGCTCCCGTGAACGCACCCTTCTCATGCCCGAAGATCTCGCTCTCAATCAGCGTCTCCGGAATCGCCGCGCAGTTCACCGCAACAAACGGTTTCAGCCTTCTCGCACTCAAATCATGCAGAGCCCGCGCCACCAACTCCTTGCCCGTCCCGCTCTCACCCGTCACCAACACGCTTACATTCGAAGGAGCAACGCGTTCAATCAGCGTAAAAATATCCTTCATCTGCGGCGACGAACCCACCAGCTCACCCAACACGCCCGTATCGCGCAGTTGTCTCCGCGTAGCCTCCAGCTCAACATCCGCCTCCCGCTGACGGCTCGCATTATGCAAAATCGTCTTCAGCCGTACCGGGTCAACCGGCTTGGGAATATAGTCGTAAGCCCCCATACGCATCGCTTCCACGGCGCTCTCAATCGACCCCTGCGCCGTCAGCATCACCACCGCAATCCGCTGCGGCAGCTCGCCAATCCGCGATAGCAACTCCATGCCATCCATCCGCGGCATCTTCAAGTCGGTAACAATAATCGCCGGAGCCCACGCCATCGCCTTCTCCAGCCCTTCCATCCCATCGGCGGCAGACTCCGCCCGGTAGCCCCAGCTCTCCACCAGCTCTGTCAGCCCGCTTCGGGCATGAATCTCATCTTCAACAATCAAAACCTTTTCCAACACATTCTCCAAGGCAGTCACCGTCCCTCGTTCAACTTGTTCCAGGAGTACAAGCGTACATAACTAGGATGCAATCCGACACAATCCTGTTCTCGGCCCAATTCAGACCCAACACCTGACACCCAAAAACCTGTTTCCCGATACCTGACACCCAATCCTAAAAATTCAACTCCAAGCGAGCCAGACGCGGCCTTCTCCAAACCCCTCAGGGACCACGTCGCTGGACACCTCTCTAAGGATATATCCTTGAACCATGCTTGACCTCGAAATCACACCGGAAGCCTTCGCTCAGTTGCGCCAGCAGCCCAACTCCCCTGTTCTCTTGGATGTACGCGAACCCTGGGAGCACGAAACTGCCGCCCTCCCCAACACTACGCTGATCCCCATGGGCGATATCCCCTCCCGGGCCCACGCCGAACTCGACCCCGACGCACCCATCGTGGTGATGTGCCACCACGGAGCCCGCTCCCTCAACGTAGCCCTCTGGCTCCGCGAACAAGGCTTCACCCACGCCCAATCCCTCTCCGGCGGCATCGACGCCTGGTCCCGCTCCATCGACCCCACCATTCCCCGCTACTAGTAAATCTACTCCATGCCCAAAGGCCTCCTCACCGCACTCCTCCTCCTCACCCAAACCCTCCCACCCAACTACACCACCATCCTCGAAAACCCCACCTTCCGCATCATCCGAGTCCACTACGGTCCGCACGAAAAAGTCCCCGTCCACGACCACCCCGACACACCCACCGTCTACGTCTACCTGAACAACTCCGGCCCCGTCCGCATCACCCACGAAGAAAAAGACGGCACCCAGTCTTCCCTCGTTCGCCCGCCAACCCACACCGGAGCCTTCCGCGTTAGCCCGGGCATGCTCGAACGCCACTCTATCGAAAACCTCAGCGACATCCCCTCCGACTTCCTCCGCGTAGAACTTCTCGGAGTGCGCCTCGGCGACAAGGCCCTCGAGTTCCGCGGCCCAGCACCCGCCGACCTCACCCACAACCTCACCGCCACCGAATTCTCCTCACCCAAACTCACCATCACCCGCATCCTCTGCATCGACCCCACCCCCTGCAAAGCCCCACCAGCCACCGCACCCTCCGTCATCGTCGCCTTCTCCAATTCCGTCGTCACCACCAACGGCAAAAGCACCACGCTTGCCCTTGGAACAGTTTTGGCCGTCGCCCCGCGGCAATCGTTTCAAATCTCCCGGGCCACCAGCGCTCCCGCGCACATTCTTCAAGTAATCGTTCAAACTCAGCCAGCCACGCGATAGCCATTCACACGCTCACGGGACGGCTTGGCGATCTTCGGAGTAGTGAACATGAACCAAGCGCCAGTTCCCAGATTCTTTGCGGTAGACCTGGGTTTCGACGCCGTGCGTGGTTACGGCTGACTCGTCTTTGCGCATTGTCGCGTGAAAAACCCAGTGGAATTCGGACCACGCTGCATCACCGCTCACGTGGATTGCTACCCCATTTGTCTCAAGATCGCGGGCCGAAAACATGCCGCCCATTACGTTCTGGAAGACATGCTGCTCGATGGCGTCGAAGCCGTGCTCCTCGCCCAGCGGATAGATAAACGAAACCTCGGGCGAGTGAGACCAAATTTGCGAAAGTAGCTTCAGATCAACCGTATCGACAGCTTTGGTGTACTGGTTGATGAGCGTGTGGATAGCCACGACATCGGGCGCAGGGCCAGTGTCAGTCTGCGCGACGACGCAAGCGGAGATGAGGCAGAGAATAGCGGAGAACAGAATGCGAGTCCGCATAGGATGCTCCCAGTCTATCTAAACGATACCCCCTGTCTATGTACTTCACCTGGGCAGAGAGTTTCATAACAGTCTCGCTATCGAGCAAAGCTGACCGTCTTCCTAAGTCTTCGGGGTACTAGGAATAGTCTCCGCCGGCGGCCTTGGATCATCATGAATCCGATCCGGTTCCTCGGGCTGCGTAATCGGCGTCTCCGGAGCTTCTTGAATCCGCGGCACACTCTCGTCCTGCCGCTGCCGTTCAAGGTTCTGTTCAACCTCTCGATTCAACTCGTCCTGCTGCCTCTGCGAAGCCGTCTGCTGTTCCTGCAACAGCTTTGCATCCACCCTCCTCTGTTCGGCAGCCAAGATCGCCTGCGCATCCTCCGGCTGCACCTGCGCAGGCTGCACCTCGGTTTGCCGCGAAACAGCCCGCCTCCGATTCGAAACAACCGCCACCTCCGTACTCTCGACCGGCAGCGGCCCATCGTCAAAATTCGGCACAGTGCTCACCGCAGGAGAACTCCGAACCACCGGTTGCGAAGCCACCGGAGCAACATGCCGCTTGCATCCCTCCGCAAGCACCGCTGCTAACCCCACAACCGCCACAAGAGGCCATCTCGCAAAAGTCATTTGCATCGCAAAACCTCGCTCTAATTAGGATGCATTGGCCATCCAATCGACTCCCCACACGAAAGGAGCAACCCCGCAGCACCTGCCCATCCGTTACAAACTCAGGTCCAGTTCACACAAATCAAACTAATCTATGGCTTAATTCCAACATGCTCCGAACCGCACGCTTTCTCTGCCTGACCTCCACGCTCCTCTTCGCCGCCACCCTGCACGCCGCCACAAAAAAAGTCATCGTCATCTCCATCGACGGCCTCCGTGGAACCACCCTCGCCTCTCTCGCCACCCGAAACCTCCAAACCCCCAACCTCAACGAGTTCGCCAACGGCGGAGCCCTCTCCGATGGCCTCTTCGGCGTCTATCCCACCGTCACCTACCCCAGCCACACCACCCTCGTCACCGGAGTCACCCCAAACCAGCACGGCATCCTCGGCAACCTCATGTTCGACCCCGAGCACGAACTCGACGCCGCCTGGTACTGGTACGCCCAGCAGATCCAGCGCCCCACCCTCTACACCA
>Ga0210388_10002811_pt1 | contig 13562 bp, 10 predicted proteins | sample IncBWC19OmetaG_FD_155485 | JGI IMG/M metagenome (GOLD analysis project Ga0210388, IMG submission 155485) | Forest soil microbial communities from Barre Woods Harvard Forest LTER site, Petersham, Massachusetts, United States - Inc-BW-C-19-O ...
TCGGCGGCCAGCCATGTGTCATTGAAATCCAACCAGCGAATCATGGCGCCGATGTTGAACGCCGCGTTGATGGGATCCAGTTCGTAGGCGGTTCCCGGAACCCTGGCGCCATTCGTCAGCGTCGCGCCCGGCACCACCGGCCCCATGAGCTTGGTGCAGGCGGGATATTTCAATGCCTGAAAACCGCAAGCCAATGTATCCATCAAGCAATAGGCGGCGGTTTCATAGGCCAACGCGCTGCCAATCTCGTAGCTCAGCGCATAGTCCGCGATGGCCGTGAGGACGTGATCCGGCGCCGGTCGCTCGGCGGACTTGATATCGTGGGACATGAATTACTTTCGCTCCGCGAGTGGCACAAAGGTTAAATTTTCGGGGCCCGTATAATTGGCGCTCGGGCGGATGATTTTTCCGTCCTCGCGCTGTTCGATGACATGCGCGGCCCAGCCGGAGGTGCGGCTGATGACGAACAGCGGCGTGAACATTGCCGTGGGCACGCCCATCAAGTGGTACGACACGGCTGAGAACCAGTCCAGATTAGGAAACATTTTCTTGATGTCCCACATGACGGTTTCGATTCGCGCCGCCACCTCGAATCCCAGCATGTCGTTCGCCTCGCGCGCCAGCGTTCTCGAAACTTCCTTGATCACCTGATTGCGCGGATCCGACACGGTGTAAACCGGATGCCCGAAACCAATGATGACTTCTTTGTTGGCCACGCGCTTGGCGATATCCGCCTCGGCGGCGTCGGGCGTCGCATAGCGACTCTGGATTTCGAAGGCCACTTCGTTTGCCCCGCCATGCTTCGGACCGCGCAACGCGCCGATGGCTCCCGTGATGCAGGAATACATGTCCGAACCGGTGCCGGCGATGACTCTGGCGGTGAATGTCGAGGCGTTGAACTCATGTTCGGCGTACAGGTTCAACGAGGTGTGCATGGCACGCACCCAGCTTGCCGAGGGTTTGCGGCCGTGAAGCAAGTGCAGGAAATGCGCACCGATGGAGTCATCGTCCGTCTGTACGTCGATGCGCCGGCCATCCTTCGAGTAGTGATACCAGTAGCACAACATCGAACCCAAACAGGCCAATAGACGATCGGCCACCTCACGTGCGCCTTCGCTCTTATGAGCCGCCGGTTCAGGCTCGATGCAGCCGAGGGCCGAGACGCCGGTGCGCAATACGTCCATCGGATGGCTGGCCGCCGGGAGCTGCTCGAGCACCGTGGTCACGGCGGCGGGCAGCATTCGCAGTCCCTTGAGCTTTTTTTTGTACGCCGCGAGCTCAATCCTGTTCGGCAGTTTTTCGTGCACGAGCAAGTACGCGATCTCCTCGAATTCGCATTGGGTGGCGATATCGAGAATGTCGTAGCCGCGATAGTGCAAGTCGTTGCCCGTTCGCCCGACGGTGCACAAGGCCGTATTGCCGGCGGTGACGCCGGACAGTGCGACAGATTTCTTCGGTTTGAATGCGCCCGGAGCTTGCGGCGGGGAGTTGCTGGTCACATCTGGCGAGGGGTTGTTGCTCACTTTTCCTTTCCTTCGGCGAATAACTGATCCAACTTGGCTTCGTATGCGTAGTAGTCGAGATACTTGTACAAGTCGGCGCGCGTTTGCATGGTCCCCAATACATTCTTTTGTGTGCCGTCGCGGCGAATCGCCTGGTAGGTATTGAGCGCGGCGGCGTTCATGGCGCGATAGGCCGAACAGCAGTGCAGTACGATATCGACGCCCACCGTCGCCAATTCGTCGCGGGTATACAAGGGCGTCTGGCCGAATTCGGTAATGTTGGCGAGGATCGGCACTTTGACCGCGTCCTTGAAGCGGCGGTACATGGCGAGTTCCGTGATTGCCTCGGGAAAAATCATATCGGCACCGGCCTCGACGCAGGCGACCGCACGATCCAAGGCCTTCTCCATCCCTTCCACGGCGAGCGCATCGGTGCGCGCCATGATGACAAATTGCTCATCGGTGCGCGCGTCGACGGCCGCTTTGATGCGATCCACCATTTCCCCCTGGGAGACGATTTCCTTGCCAGGACGATGGCCGCAACGCTTCGACTGGACCTGATCCTCGATGTGCAGGCCGCCTGCGCCGAACTTGGTGAACGACCTCACGGTGCGCGCAATGTTGAATGCCCCGCCCCAGCCGGTGTCCGCGTCCACCAGCAGCGGCAGCGGACAGACATCGGTAATGCGGCGAATGTCGATGAGCACATCATCCATGGTGCTGATCCCGAGATCCGGGATCCCCAAGGAATTGGCCGCGACGCCGCTGCCGGCCAGATAGAGGGCCCTGAAGCCGCAGGCGGCCGCCATGCGCGCGGTGTATGCGTTGATGGCGCCGACCACCTGCAGGGGTTTCTCAGCGGCGACCGCGGCGCGGAGGCGCGCACCGGCGGAACTTGGAGCGCTTGTCATACGCGCCCCGCGACTGGGATGAGCGCGCCGGTCACCGCGCTCGCCTCGTTGGACACCAAGAAAGCGATGACCTCCGCAGCCTCGCTCAAAGTAACCCAGCGCTTGAAATCTGCGTTTGGCATCTCCTCGCGATTCTTCGGCGTGTCGAGTGTGCTGGGCAAGATGGCATTGACCGTGATGCCGCGGTCTTTGAGCTCATCGGCCAACGCTTCGGTCAACCGGGCAACACCAGCCTTGGAGGCGGCGTAAGGGCCCATGCCGGCCGCGGCCTTCTGCGCGGCCATCGCGCCCACATTGACGATGCGCCCGCTCGTTGACTTGAGCAAATAAGGCAGCGCGGCCTGGCATGAAACCACGGCAGTTCTCAAATTCAGCTTGTACATGATGTCCCAACTATCAATTGTGCCCTCGTTGAGTTTTTCAAAGCGAAATCCGCCGGCGACATTGATCAAACCGTCGATGCGCCCGGCATCTCGGGCGACTTGTTCCATCGCCGAACGCGCCGCCGGCTCCAGAGTCAGGTCGATCCCGCCATAGTGCCGCGCGCCAGCCGGCAGCGTCCCGGAGGCGACGCCCGCGTGCGTAATGAGCGCCAACTTCGCGCCGTACGCGCTTAGAGTGCCGGCCACCGCTTTGCCCAGGGCGCCGTCGGCGCCGGTTACCACCAATACCTTCCCCGATAGATTCATAGCCAATTATCCTCGATTCTTCAGGCCTGTGAGGTGCGGCGAAACTCCCCTGGGGAGGCGCCGGTCCATTTGCGAAACGCGCGATGGAATGCGCTGCGCTCAGAGAAGCCCAACTCCACCGCAATGTCCATGACGCTGCGCTTCGAATGGCTCAAATAACTGATTGCCAAATCGCGGCGCAGCTGATCCTTGATCGATTGATAGGACTCGCCTTCTTCGTGCAGGCGGCGGCGCATGGTCGCGGGCGTTATGCACATCTGTTCCGCCAGTTGCTCGAAATCCGGAACCGTACCCGGCAGGAATTGCCGCAGCCGCCGCCGAACCCGGGCGGTGAGGCTACTGCCATTTTTGTATTTCAACAAGATGCTTTCCGGCGCGGTTCGCAGAAATTCCTTGGCGGAGCGTTCGTTCTGCACCACCGGAAGATCCAGGTAACTTGCCTCGAAGGCCAGCAGGGTGTGCGGCCGGTTGAAGTGCAATTCCGGGGAATACATCAGCCGGTACTCGGCGCTATGGGCGGGTTCCGCGTAACTGAACTCCGTGCGCAGGATGGGGATGCGCCTGCCCACCAACCAACACGAGACGCCATAAAGCAGCATCAATAATAGCTCGTGAGCAAACACTCGTTGCGACACGCCGGGCGCATGCTCATGCAGAACGATCCTGGCCTCCTTCGCGTCCCGCTCGGCGCTGCCGGAAATATCGTCTAAAATCAGCGCATAGAAACGCAGGCTGCGATCCAATGCGTGGCCCAAAGTTTTGCAGTTCAAGACCGAGTGACACAGCATGGCAAAGGTTCCCACCTTCATGCGGCGGGAATCTTGGCCGAAAAATTCATCGTCGAGTGCGGCCGCGATGGCGCGCCACAGCGCGCCGTAGTGTTTCGCGGATACTCGTGCCTGAGGCACCTGCAGCAGACTGGAAGAGAGGCCGACGTTCGCCAGCAGTTCGTCCGCGTTGAGGTCGCGTCCCCGAACGCTTTGCAGTGCTGCGGCGACGAAGCAAATGGCGATGGTTCCCGGTTCCGCGGTCGAATTTTGCACAGCAATAGTTTACGCGATACGGTCAACTGCGGGATGACGTATCGGCTAAACTAGGGGCCGGCCAACGATGGCGCGCTTCACTATCGAAAGAGGCAATCATGACAAGCAACCCCGCGGCGCTGGCGAAGCCTGTGCCCACCGTCAAAATGCTGCTCGACGGCAAGTTCATCGAATCGCGGGCCAGCGAATGGCACGACGTCATCAATCCCGCGACCCAGGAAGTGCTGGCTCAGGTTCCTTTCGCGACCGATGAGGAGCTCAACGCCGCGGTCGCGTCGGCTAAAAAAGCCTTCAAGACCTGGAAGAACACGCCGCTGGCGGCGCGCGCGCGAATCATGCTCAAGCTGCAGGCGCTGGTGCGCGAGCACATGAGCCGCATCGCGCAAACCTTAAGCGCGGAACAAGGCAAGACCCTAGCGGATGCGGAAGGCGATGTGTTCCGCGGGCTCGAGGTGGTCGAGCACGCCTGCTCGATCGGGACTCTGCAGCTGGGGGAATTTGCCGAAAACGTCGCGGGAGGCGTGGACACCTATACGCTGCGCCAGCCCATTGGCGTCTGCGCAGGGATTACGCCGTTTAATTTTCCCGCCATGATCCCGCTGTGGATGTTTCCCATGGCGATTGTGTGCGGCAACACTTTCGTGCTCAAACCCTCCGAGCAGGACCCGCTGACGCCCATGTTGTTGGCGGAACTTGCGCTCGAAGCGGGCGTGCCGCCGGGGGTCTTGAATATCGTCCATGGCGGCAAGCGTGTGGTCGATGCGATTTGCACGCACCCCGACATCGTCGCCGTCTCGTTTGTGGGATCGACGGCCGTAGGCACACATGTCTACAGCCTGGCATCCGAGCATGGCAAGCGCGTGCAATGCATGATGGGGGCCAAGAATCACGCGGTCGTCATGCCCGACGCGAACAAGGAACAGTCGCTCAATTCCCTCGTCGGAGCGACTTTCGGCGCCGCGGGACAGCGCTGCATGGCCACCTCCGTGACCGTGCTGGTGGGCGATGCGCAAAAGTGGATACCCGACATCGTCGCCAAGGCCAAGGGCTTGAAGGTCAATGCCGGCGTGGAAAAAAACACGGATTTGGGTCCCGTGGTCTCGAGGAACGCGAAGCATCGCATCCTGGGACTGGTGGAAGATGGCATCAAGGAAGGCGCCAAGCTCGAGTTGGACGGCCGCGGCATCAAGGTGCCCGGCTACGAGCAGGGCAATTTTATCGGCCCCACGATCTTCTCCGCGGTGACGCCCGCGATGAAAATCTATACCACGGAGATTTTCGGGCCCGTGATGGTGATCGTCGGCGTGAACACCTTGGATGAGGCGATCACGCTGATCAATGACAATCCCTTCGGCAACGGCACTGGAATCTTTACGCAGAGCGGCGCCGTCGCCCGTAAATTTCAAAACGAAATCGATGTCGGCCAGGTGGGAATCAATGTGCCGATCCCGGTACCGGTGCCTTTTTTCAGCTTCACCGGCTCGCGCGGCTCCAAGCTCGGTGATTTGGGTCCGTATGGCAAACAAGTGGTGCAGTTCTACACGCAGACCAAGACCGTGACCTCGAGGTGGTTCGACGACAGCGGGCCCTCCACCGGCGTCAATACCACCATTAGTCTCAAGTGACTATTCGCCTCAAGTGACCATCGCGCTTCTCGGCGCTGAAGATGAGCGCGATTGGAAGTCGTAAGCGAAATTCGCAATCACGTGGCGCTCGTCACGCTGAATCGTCCCGACGCGCTCAACGCGCTGTCGCTCGGGATGATCCTGCGGCTGCGCACCCTGTTCGGCGAATTTTCGGCCGATCCTCAAGTCTTCGCCGTCCTGATCAGGGGGGCCGGCGAGAAAGCCTTTTGCGCCGGCGGGGATGTTCGCGCGCTGTACAAAAGTTTCAAAAGCGCAGGCTCGTTGCACAACGAGTTCTTTGCGGCCGAATATCCGCTCGATTATCTGTTGTATTCGTATCCCAAACCCTACGCAGCATTGCTCGACGGCATTACCTTGGGCGGAGGAATGGGTATCTCCCAAGGCTCATCGTTGCGCATCGTTGGCGAACGCACGCTGATGGGCATGCCGGAGGTTGCCATCGGCTTTTTTCCCGACGTGGGCGGCAGCTACTTTCTATCGCGCCTTCCGGGCATGCTGGGGCGCTACCTCGCCCTGACCGGTCTTAAAATTCGCGCCGCCGATGCGCTCTACAGTCATCTCGCGGATCTATACCTGCCGCCGGCCGCCATCGCTTCCATCGCCAACGATCTGTCGGCGCTGCACTGGGGCAGTGACCGTGTTGCGGACCTGCGGCGATTCCTGCAAGCGCGCGCCGCGACGCCAGAATCAGCGCCCGCCCTACCGGCATTGCGCCAGTGTATCGATTTGCATTTTTCGAAAGCCTCGGTCGCCGCCATCTTGAGCTCGCTCGAATCGGAAACCCGCGGCGCGCACGCGGCGTGGGCAGGCGAAACCGCGCAGCTCATGCGCAGCCGCTCACCGACCCTGTTGAGCGTGACATTGCGCCAATTGCAGCGCGGCGCGAGCATGAGCCTCGCCGACTGCTTCCGCATGGAACTCGGCATGGCCGCGTACGCCTTCGAACAAGGCGACTTTCTCGAAGGCGTCCGCGCCGTGCTCATTGACAAGGACAACCAACCACGCTGGCGGCCCAGCCGGATCGAAGACGTCACGGACTCGATGATCGACGCCTGGTTCAGCGCTACGTCCTTGCCTTGAGCGCGCTCAAGATCTCGAGGCGCCGCGCATCACTGGCCTGTGACCACTCGGCGATTTCGCCAAGCGTGCGCCGGCAGCCGATGCACAACCCCTGCGGGTCGAGCCGGCAAATGTCCACGCAGGGCGAGGCCACCGCGGGCGGCTTCGGTGCTACATCGGCCGGTTTCAACGGCGTGCCGGTGGGCTTCAATGCTGCGCCGACCATTGGCTCAAGACTTTATGAATCGCATCGAGGCCATCGGTCAACGCCGCCGGACCCGGCTGCAGAATGATGGGGGACTTGATTTCATGCAGTTCGCCGTCGCGCACCGCCGGCACCGCATCCCATCCGGCTCGGGCCGCCACGAGATTCGGCCGGAAGCGCTTGCCGCACCACGAACCCAGGATGACGTCCGGTGCGCGGCGGATGACCTCGCTGGCATCGCCCAGGATGCGGTCTTTGCCGAGCGCGCACAGGGCGCGCTCCGGAAAGACATCATCGCCGCCGGCGACGCCGATCAGTTCGCTCACCCAACGAATGCCGGTAATGAGCGGCTCGTCCCATTCCTCGAAATAGACGCGCGGCCGACGCGGCAACAGTGCCGCCGCCTGCCGCACGCGCTCGATGTGGGCTTCAAGCTCGAGTGCGTAAACTTCCGCGCGCTCAGCGGCCCCCACCAACGCGCCAAGGCGCCGCACATAGCCGAGAATGCCATCGACCGAGCGGTGATTGCTGATCCACACCTCGATGCCGCTCTTGATCAGCGATTGCGCGATGTCGGCTTGGATATCGGAGAAGCCGATGACGAAATCCGGTTGCAGGGCGAGAATGCGGTCGAGCTTGGCGCTGATAAACGCCGAGACGCGCGGTTTCTCGCGGCGCGCACGTGCCGGGCGCACGGTAAACCCCGAGATGCCGACGATCCGGTCCTCCAGCCCAAGCGCGTACAGAACCTCGGTGGGCTCTTCGGTCAAACAGACGATGCGCCGCGGATAACGACCGTCCATTGGGCTTAAAGCGCACCCTCGGCGAGCGCACCGGCCGCGCCGTGCATGATGCCGTGCGCCAGTCCCGCCGATTGGGACAGCACGTAGTCCGCGTAGAAGCGCGCGCTCAAAATCTTTGCCTCATAAAAGGCGGCATCGCCGCCCGCCTCGGCCAAGCGCCGCTGCGCGATCGACGCCGAACGCAGCAACTGCCAGCCTCCCGCTACGATCCCGAATAGTTTCAGCATCGGCACCGCGCCGACCGAGACTGCGCGGATGTCCGTGGCGTAGTTTGCCACGACATAGCCAATCGCTTGTTCCAAGGCGTCCACCGCGGTGAATAAGGCCGGCGCGAGTCCCGACAATTTCGCATCTTCACTCAAGGCGCGCGCCAGCGCGCGCATCTCTGCCACCGCTGTTTGCGCCGCTGCGCCGCCGTCCCGGGCGAGTTTGCGGCCGATCAGATCGTTGGCCTGGATGGCCGTCGTGCCCTCGTAAATCGGCGTGATGCGCGCATCGCGCAAGTACTGAGCGGCACCGGTCTCCTCGACGAATCCGACGCCGCCATGCACCTGTATGCCCAAGGAGGCGATATCGACTGAATTTTCGGTGCACCAGCCCTTGATGACGGGAATCATGAGATCGGCGCGGGCTTGGTGGCGCTCTCGCTCTTGCGCATCGGGATGCAGACGCGCCGCATCCAGCGACACCGCGACCACGCCGGCAAGCGCGCGCATGGCCTCCGTTTGGGATTTCATCATCAGCAGCATGCGGCGCACATCCGGATGGCGCAGGATCGGTACGCGTGGACCGCCGCGTATTCCCGCCTCGGTGCCCTGGATTCGCTCACGCGCGTAGGCCAGCGCGGTTTGGTAGGCGCGCTCCGAAAGGCCCACCCCTTCGATGCCCACCGAGTAGCGCGCGGCGTTCATCATGATGAACATGTATTCCAGGCCGCGATTTTCCTCGCCGATGAGCTCCGCGAGCGCGCCGCCGTTCTGCCCGAAAGCCAGCACGCAAGTCGGACTGGCGTGAATGCCGAGCTTGTGCTCGACCGACAGACAATGCACGTCGTTGCGAGCTCCCAGCGAGCCATCGGCATTGACCAGAAACTTTGGCACCAGAAACAGGGACGTGCCCTTCACGCCGTCGGGTGCTCCGGCCACGCGCGCCAACACCATATGGATGATATTGCCGGTGAGATCGTGCTCGCCGTAAGTGATGAAGATCTTCTGACCGGTGACGCGATAGCGGCCGTCGCCGGTGGGCACGGCGCGGGTGCGCACGGCCGATAGGTCGGAACCCGCCTGCGGCTCGGTCAGGTTCATCGTCCCCGTCCACTCGCCGCTCACCATTTTCGGCAGGTACAGGTGGCGTTGCGAGTCTGTGCCACGCAGCTCGAGCGCATCGATCGCGCCGCGCGTCAGCATCGGACACAGCGCGAACGCCACGTTGGCGCCGTTCCACATCTCCTCGATCAGCGCCGAGAGCGCCCGGGGTAAATTCTGTCCGCCGAATTCCACAGGACAGGACAGCGCGTTCCAACCGTCCGAGGCGAAGCGCTCATAGGCCTGTTTCCAGCCGCCGGCGGTCAGCACCTGGCCCTCCTGCCAGCGCACGCCTTCCAGATCGCCGCTGCGATTCAGCGGCGAGAGCACTGCGCCGGCGAATTTCGCGGCCTCCTCCAGCACCGACTCGGCCACATCGGCCGTCATCTCCGTGAAGCCCGGCAACTGCGCCAGCAGCTCCATGTCCACCAACTCTCGCAGCACGAACTTCATGTCGGCTATCGGCGCCTGATATTCGGGCATGCGATTCCTACATGTTGCGGCGGTAGCGGCCGCCGACATCGTACAAAGTGTGTGTGATCTGGCCCAAAGAGCAATGCCGCACCGCGTCCATCAGCACCTCGAAGGTATTGCCGTTGTCGATCACCGTGCGCCGCAGGCGTTCGAGCACCTGCTCGCCTTCAGCGGCATTGCGTTCTTGAAAATCCTTGAGGCGTTTGAGCTGCGACTGCTTCTCCGCATCGGTCGAACGCGCCAGCTCGATCGCCGCGGGCGCCGCCTCACTGTGCGGAGCGCGGAAGGTGTTGACGCCGATGATGGGATAGGAACCGTCGTGCTTCTGGCGCTCGTAGAACAGCGACTCTTCCTGAATTTTTCCGCGCTGATAGCCCGTTTCCATCGCGCCGAGCACGCCGCCGCGTTCGGAAATGGCGTCGAATTCCTTCAGCACCGCTTCCTCGACCAGGTCGGTCAACTCCTCGATGATGAAGCTGCCCTGATTTGGGTTCTCATTCTTGGCGAGCCCCCATTCGCGATTGATGATCAGCTGAATGGCCATCGCGCGGCGCACGCTCTCCTCCGTCGGCGTCGTGACCGCCTCGTCATAGGCATTGGTGTGCAGGCTGTTGCAATTATCATAAATCGCGCACAGCGCCTGCAGCGTGGTGCGGATGTCATTGAACGCCATTTCCTGCGCGTGCAAAGAACGCCCGGAAGTCTGTACGTGGTACTTGAGCTTCTGACTGCGCTCGTTCGCGCCATATTTGTTCTTCATCGCCACCGCCCAAATGCGGCGCGCGACGCGGCCAATCACGGAGTATTCCGGATCCATGCCGTTGGAGAAGAAAAATGACAGGTTCGGCGCGAAGTCATCGACGTGCATGCCGCGCGCCAAATAGGACTCGACGAAGGTGAAGCCGTTCGCGAGCGTGAACGCCAGCTGCGAAATCGGATTCGCGCCGGCTTCGGCGATGTGATATCCGGAAATCGACACCGAGTAGAAGTTCTGCACGTGGTGGTGCACGAAATATTCCTGCATGTCGCCCATCATCTTGAGCGCAAACTCGGTCGAGAAAATGCAGGTATTCTGGCCCTGGTCTTCCTTCAGGATGTCGGCCTGCACCGTGCCGCGCACCGTCGACAAGGTCCACGCCTTGATCTTCTGCTGTTCATCCGCAGTCGGCTCGCGGCCATTCTCGCGCTGGAACTTCTCCAATTGCTGGTCGATGGCCGTGTTCATGAACATGGCCAGGATCATCGGCGCCGGGCCGTTGATGGTCATCGACACGGAGGTCGTCGGTGAACACAGGTCAAACCCGGAGTAAAGCACCCGCATGTCGTCGAGCGTCGCGATCGACACGCCGGAATTGCCGACCTTGCCGTAGATATCGGGCCGCGGATCCGGATCCCAGCCGTACAGCGTCACCGAATCGAAGGCCGTGGACAGCCGATGTGCCGGCATGCCTTCGGAGACGCGTTTGAAGCGCTGATTGGTGCGAAACGCATCGCCCTCGCCGGCGAACATACGGGTGGGGTCCTCACCCTCGCGCTTGAAGGCGAATACGCCGGCGGTATAGGGGAAGGAGCCTGGAACATTTTCCTTCAGGAGAAAGCGCAAGATCTCGCCCTCATCCTCATAGCGCGGCAGCGACACCTTGCGAATCTTGGTACCGGAGAGGGATTCGGAGGTGAGTTTGGTGCGAATCTCCTTGTCGCGAATTTTCACCACGTACTCGGGCTGCGCGTACAGCTCCAAAGTCTTCGGCCATTGCTCCAACAGCTTGGCGGAGACCGGATTGAGCTCGGCGTCTTTCGCCGTTATCAACTCGTCGAACCCCGCTGCCGTGCGGCCGGACGCGGCGAACAAAGACTTCGAAACTTTAAGCGATTGGCGCTCGCGCGCGATTCGCGACTGCCGCGCGACGGACTGGTGAAAGTCACGCAAGCTGGCGGAGATCTCCGCCAGGTAGCGCACCCGCTCCGGCGGCACAATGGCGCGCCCGCGCGAAGAGGCCTTCACGGCAACCGCGGGCAGCGTACCGGCGCTCAACTTCAGTCCCTTCTCCTGCAGGCGCGGCACGATGGCCTGATACAGCGCGGTCACGCCGTCGTCATTGAATCTCGAGGCCATGGTGCCGTAGATCGGCATCGATTCGGTGGGTTGCGTGAACAGCTGGCGGTTGCGCTGATACTGCTTGCGTACATCGCGCAGCGCGTCCTCGGAACCCTTGCGATCGAACTTGTTGATGGCAACGAAATCGGCGAAATCGAGCATGTCGATTTTCTCCAACTGCGATGCCGCGCCGAATTCCGGGGTCATGACATAGACCGAGGTGTCGACCAGCGGAACGATGGCCGACTCGCCCTGGCCGATGCCGGAGGTTTCCACCACGATCAGATCGAAGCCGCTGACCTTGCAAACGGCCAGTACTTCCGGCAACGCCGCCGAGAGTTCCGTGCCGGTGTCGCGCGTCGCGAGCGAGCGCATGAAGATTTGATCGGAGTCGATGGCATTCATGCGAATGCGATCGCCCAGCAATGCGCCGCCGGTGCGCTTGCGCGAGGGATCGATCGAGATGATGGCAACGCGCAGCCGATCATTCTGATCGAGGCGCAGGCGCAGAATGAGTTCATCGGTGAGCGAGGATTTGCCCGCACCGCCCGTGCCCGTGATACCGAGTATCGGAGTCTTGATGCCGGCGGCCGCCTGCAGCAGACTCTGGCGGATGCGCATGGGATAGGTCCGATTTTCGACCGCGGTGATGACGTGCGCCAGCTGCCGGCGGTTGCCGGAGCGCAGAGCCTCGAGGGCGTCCTCCGCCGCGGGCGCCAAGGCGCTCAGGTCATAGTCGCTGGTGCGTATGACGTCATCGATCATGCCCTGCAGGCCCAGCTTGGCGCCGTCTTCAGGGGAATACAGTCGGGTAACGCCGTAGGCCATGAGTTCGCGGATTTCGGCCGGCACGATGACCCCGCCGCCGCCGCCGAACACCTTGATGTTCTCGCCGCCCTTCTCGCGCAGCAAATCCATCATGTATTTGAAGAACTCGACGTGTCCGCCCTGGTAGGACGTGATCGCCACGGCCTGCACGTCCTCCTGCAGGGCCGCATTGACGATTTCCTGCACTGAGCGGTTGTGGCCCAGATGAATGACCTCGGCCCCCGAGGCCTGCATCACGCGGCGCATGATGTTGACGGAGGCATCGTGCCCGTCGAATAGCGAGGTTGCCGTCACGAAGCGAACCTTGTTGGTCGGCCGGTAGGGGACGGGCTTGGCGGCGATGGGTACGGCGCTCATAGGATCACTCCATTTTAGAGAACTTGGACCTTTAAAAACATGCCCAAATCCCTCGCTGCCACTGAGCGAATTTGCAACATCAAAAGGCTAATCGGCGCCCCAATTCGGGGAACGTTTCTCAATGAACGCCGCCACCCCTTCCTGCGCGATCTCATCGGCCATATTGCACGCCATGGCCTCGCCGGCAAGCCGGTAGGCGGTCCCGACGTCCGCTTGCAGCTGTCGATAGAACAGGGCCTTACCGGCGGCAATGACGGACGGCGGTTTGGCGGCGATCGCATCGGCCAACAGGCCGACTTCCTGATCGAGACGTTCAGCCGGCACGCACCGATTGATGAGTCCGCGCTCCAGGGCCGCCTGCGCATCGATGAATTCGCCGGTCACCAGCATTTCGAACGCCGCCTTGCGCACCACGTTGCGCGACAGCGCCACGGAGGGCGTGGCACAAAACAGGCCCACGTTGATACCCGAAACCGCGAAACGCGCCCCATCCGAGGCAACGGCGAGGTCGCACGTGGCCACCAGCTGGCACCCTGCCGCGGTCGCGGTCCCGTGCACCCGCGCGATGACCGGTTGCGGCAAGGACTGGATCCGCATCATCAGGCGGCTGCAATCACCGAACAGCCGTCGGTAGTACTCC
>Ga0210388_10002812_pt1 | contig 13561 bp, 8 predicted proteins | sample IncBWC19OmetaG_FD_155485 | JGI IMG/M metagenome (GOLD analysis project Ga0210388, IMG submission 155485) | Forest soil microbial communities from Barre Woods Harvard Forest LTER site, Petersham, Massachusetts, United States - Inc-BW-C-19-O ...
AGCGATGAAGCATCCCTAGGTCGGGGTTTACTCGGTGCTTCGTGCTACCTTCCTGGTTGATGGGTGTCGTGTTGGTGGTGGATGACGACTTCGAGTTCCTTGCGGTCCTCAGTGACACGTTGACGGACGAAGGGTGGAAGGTTCTCGTGGCCGGTTCGGCGTCGGCCGCGGTCCGGGCAGCTCGGTCGTGCCGGGTGGACGTCGTATTGACCGACGTGATGATGCCGTTCGGGGATGGGCAGACCCTCGAGGGTGCGTTCAAGGACGACCCTCTCCTCAAGGGTGTTCCCTTCGTGTTCATGTCGGGAGCGGCCAGGTACGTCCGAGAGCTGAGCGACGCTCGCGTGCTCGTGAAGCCCTTCAAGGCGGAGGAGGTCGTCGCGATGCTGAACAGCTGTCTGCCGAACGACGTCCAGAACGGCGGCAACCGCGATCGGACCGCCATCTAGAGGTCCTCGAGCGGCCGGCTTGCCAGCCCCCGCCGAGCGCGCGATAGAGGCTGAGACCTCGAGCTCCGCAGCTAGGGTAAATGCTTCAATTCTAAGTGGACTGATTGATCTCCAGGTTCCCCGCACCATAGTGCGTACCCGTGACGAACGGCCGCGCTCGGTTAGCAACCATGTTGTTGGTGGCGGTCGGCGCGGCCACAGGATGCCATAAGCAGCTCGCGCGGGCGCAGCCGCCCGCGGTGGTGAAGGTGGTCGCCGTGCAGTCGCGCAGCGTCCAGCTCGTCAAGGAATGGGTGGCAACCATCGACGGATCCACCACCGCGGAGATCAGGCCCCAGGTCTCCGGGTACATCCAGCAGGTCAACTACAAGGAAGGCAGCCGGATCGACGTCGGAGAGCTGCTGTTCACGATCGACGATCGGCCGTTCGTGGCGGCCGTCAAGAAGGCGCAGGGAGACTACGAGACCGCTCTCGCTCAGCTCGCCAAGGCGAGGGCGGACGTCGCTCGTTATACGCCGCTGGTCGTTGATCACGCCATCAGCCACGAGCAGCTCGACGACGCCCGGGCGGCCGTCCAGGCAGGCGAGGCAACCATGGCTGGCGCCAAGGGGACGCTCGATTCGGCGAACCTGAACCTCAAGTGGTCCAAGGTCCGCTCGCCCATCGCCGGCCTGACCGGCTTGGCCCAGGTGCGCGTCGGCGCGCTGGTGAACACCAACCAGATCCTCACCATCGTCTCGACGGTGAGCTCGATGCGGGCGTCGTTCAGTGTCAGCCAGCAGGACTACCTGCGCTACGCCGACGAGATGAACGCGCCGAACGCCTCGGAGCACCCGGGGGTCGAGTTCGAGCTGATCCTGATCGACGGGCGGATCTACCCGCACAGGGCGCGCCAGGTCTTCGTCAACCGGCAGATCGACGCGACCACCGGCACGCTGCAGATCCAGGCGCTGTTTCCCAACCCGGATGGGCTGCTGCGCCCTGGCCTCTTCGCGAAGGTCCGCCTCCACGGCTCCAACGAGGTGGCGCCCGTGGTGCCCGAGCGGGCGGTGTCGCAGCTCCAGGGCCAGTACCAGGTCACGGTCATCGACAGCCAGCAGCGCGCCCAGATCAGGCGGATCGACGTCGGGTTGCTCGTCGATCATGTGTACGCCGTCGACAAAGGGCTACGCCCAGGCGAGCTGGTGGTGGTCGAGGGGCAGCAGAACATCCTGCCGGGGGCGAAGGTGAACGTGGAGCAGCTGAACGGGCCCGAGAGTCAGGCCCACTTCGGCATGAGGAATTAGCCGTGTCCGCCTTCTTCGTGCGCCGACCGATCGTCGCCATCGTCATCGCCCTGATCTTGACCATCGCCGGCCTGGTGACGATGCGCACCCTGCCCATCGCCCAATTCCCGGAGATCACGCCGCCCCAGATCCAGGTGGCCGGCACGTACACCGGCGCGGACGCGCTGACGGTGGAGCAGGCGGTGGGGACGCCCATCGAACAGCGGATGAACGGCGTCGACCGGATGATCTACATGCAGTCGATCAACGGCAGCGACGGCACGTACACGCTGAACGTCTATTTCCAGGTCGGCACGGATCCCAACGTCGCCAACGTGCTCGCGCAGAACCGAGTGAACCAGGCGCTGGCGCGGCTGCCGCCCGCGGTGACGGCCTACGGCCTGACCGTGAACAAGGTCAGCGCGGCGCCGCTGCTCGGCTTCGCGCTCTACTCCGCCAACGGCAGTTACGACACGCGCTTCCTGGCGAACTACGCCACCATCAACATCGTCGACCAGCTCCTCCGCGTGCCGGGGATCGGCGATGTCCGGGTGTTCGGCTCGACCGATTACTCCATGCGCATCTGGGTGAACCCCGAGATCCTCGCCAACCTCGGATTGACGGTGGCCGACCTCGCCCGGGCCGTGCAACGGCAGAGCAACGTCAACCCCGCCGGGCAGCTGGGCGCCGAACCGGTCCCCAAGGGGCAGGTCTACACCTTCACGATCCGGGCGAAGGGGCGCCTGGTGACCGCGGAGGAGTTCGCCGACGTCATCGTCCGCGCCAACCCCGACGGGTCGGTGGTGCGGCTGAAGGACGTGGCCAGGATTGAGCTCGGGACCGAGACCTACAGCGAGATCGGGCGGTTCCGAGGCAACAACTCGGCAGTCATCTTGGCGTACCAGCTTCCGGGTTCGAACGCGCTCGCCGCCGCCGCAGGCGTGCGCAAGACGATGGAGGCGGCCCGAGCCCGGTTCCCGCTGGACATGACCTACGCCCCCGCCTTCGACGCCACGTTGCCGGTGTCGGAAGGGATCCGCGAGATCGTCGTGACGCTGATCGAGACCATGCTGCTGGTGATGGTGGTGGTCTTCGTCTTCTTGCAGACCTGGCGGGCCACGCTGATCCCGCTCCTGGCGGTGCCGGTGTCGCTGATCGGCGTCTTCATCCTGTTCCCGCTCATCGGGTTCTCGCTGAACACGCTATCGCTGTTCGGGCTCGTGCTGGCCATCGGGCTGGTGGTCGACGACGCCATCGTCGTCGTCGAGGCGGTCGAGCACCACATCGAGGAGGGAATGACCCCGCCCGACGCCACGCTGCAGGCCATGAAGGAGGTGGCGAGCCCGGTCGTCGCGGTGGCGATCGTGCTGTCGTCCGTGTTCATCCCGGTGGCGTTCGTGGCCGGGATCAAGGGGCGGCTCTTCCAGCAGTTCGCCCTCACGATCGCCGCCTCCGTGATCATCTCGGCGTTCACCGCGCTCAGCCTGACCCCGGCGCTGACGGCGACTCTGCTCAAGCCACGCCATGAGAGGTCAGGCCATGGTTGGCGCGCGCGCGCGTTCGGGGCCTTCAACCGTGGGTTCGGCTGGACCACCGAGCGTTACGTGGGCTGGGCCGGCGTGCTGGCGCGCAAGGCGCTCGTGTCGCTCGTGATCCTGGGCGCGTTCGCCATTGCCGCCGGACTGACGGTGCGCAGCCTCCCCTCCAGCTTCGTCCCGGACGAGGACCAGGGCTACATGTTCGGCCATGTCGAGCTCCCGGACGCCTCGTCGTTGCAGGCCACCGACGCGTTCATGAAGCAGGTCGAGGGGATCCTCGGGCAGACCGACGGGATCGCCGGCTACACGGCGGTGTCGGGGTTCAGCATCCTCACCCAGACCTCGGCCAGCAACATGGGCCTCCTGTTCATCAACCTGAAACCCTGGGGCGAGCGGAAGTCGGCCGCGCTGTCCGTGGAGGCCATCGCCAGGACGCTCAACCGGCGCCTCGCCGGTCTGATCGCGGGCCGGGCGTTCATGTTCCCTCCGCCGCCCATCTTCGGCATCGGCAATGCCAGCGGCTTCGACGTCATGTTGGAGGACCGCGCGGGCCTCACGATCGAGGAGCTCGCGGGCAACGTCCAGCGCTTCATGGCGGCGGCTGCCAAGCGCCCGGAGCTGACCCGCCTCAACAGCACGTTCCGTCCGGCGGTGCCGCAGCTCTTTGCCCGCGTGAACGACGAGCTGGCGCTGAAGCTGGGCGTCGACCTGGGCGACCTCTACAGCACGCTGAGCGCCTTCATGGGCGGCACCTACGTCAATGACTTCAATCGCTTCGGACGGGTCTGGCGGGTGTACCTCGAGGCCGAGGGGACCTTTCGCACCGGTCCCGAGGACATCGAGCGATTCTACGTCCGCAGCGCCGGCGGCCAGATGGTGCCGCTCTCTGCGCTGGTGACGATCAAGCCGGTGAGCGGCCCCCTGTTCACGAACCGCTTCAACCTTTACCGCGCCGCCGAGATCACCGGGGCGCCCGCCCCGGGACGAAGCTCGGGAGAGGCGGTGGCGGCGATCGCGGAGGTCGCCGGGCAGACGTTGCCGAAGGAGATGTCCTTCGACTGGTCAGGGATGTCGTACCAGGAGCAGCACGCCGGCGGCGTCGGCGGCGTCTTGGTGCTGGCCTTGCTGCTGGTGTTTCTCGTTTTGGCGGCGCAGTACGAGAGCTGGTCGCTGCCGTTCAGCGTGCTGCTGTGCACGCCGGTGGCGTTGTTCGGCGCGCTGTTCGGGCTTCTCATCCGCAAGATGGCCTTCGATGTTTACGGGCAGATCGGTCTCATCATGCTGGTCGGGCTGGCCGCCAAGAACGCGATCCTCATCGTGGAGTTCGCGCGGACGCAGCTCGAACAGTCGCGGGAGAGGGGCGATGTCCGGACCATCGAGAGCGCCGCGCTGGCCGGGGCACGACTGCGGTTGCGCCCGATCCTGATGACCTCGTTCGCGTTCATCCTGGGGATGCTGCCGCTCTGGTTCGCCAGCGGCGCGGGCGCGACCGCCCGGCGCGAGCTTGGCAGCGCGGTGATCGTCGGGATGTCGATCGCCACCCTGTTTGGCGTCTTCCTGGTGCCGGCGCTGTTCGTGGTCGTCGAGCGTGTCGTCCGCCGCCAGTGGTGGCGGTGGCCGCGCTGGCGCCGCAGCCGAGCTGGCGCTGGTGCAGCCGCGGGAGAGCCTGCGTGACGCGCGCGGCAGTCGCGCTGGCGCCGGCCGTCGTGGTCGTCTTGGCGGGCTGCGCGGTCGGTCCCAACTACAAGCGCCCGACCACGCCGGTCACGCCCACCTTCCGCGGCCAGGACCGGGCGGAGGCGCCGTCGTTCGCCGACTTGCCCTGGTGGGAGGTGGTTCGCGACCCGGCGCTCATCGCGCTCATCGAGGAGGCGCTGCGAGGCAGCTACCAGATTGAGGACGCCGTGGCACGCGTCGAGATCGCCCACCAGAACGCCAAGGCCAGCACGGACGCCCTCCTCCCCGCGGTCGGCGTGCAGGCCTCCCCCGCCTATCAGCAGATTTTCGTCGGCTCCCTCGCCGGGCTGAGCGGCGTCCCTGGGCTGCCGAGCGGGAACGTCCCTTACGCGTCCTACCTGCTCGCGGGGACGGTATCGTGGGAGATCGATCTCTGGGGCGGGCTGCGACGGCTGCGCGAATCCTCGCTGGCCCAGTTCCTGGCCAGCGAGGAGAACCGGCGCGGCGTCATCGTGTCCCTGATTGGCGACGTGGCCCAAGCCTACTTCACTCTCCAGGCGCTGGATCTCCAGCTCGCCATCGCACACCGCACGGTGCAGTCGCGCCAGGAGACGTTGACGCTGTTTCAGCAACGCGAGCAGGGCGGCGTGGGCAGCGCCCTCGACACCACGTCGGAACTGGCGCTCCTGGCCGGGGCCCGGGCCACCATCCCCGCGCTCGAGCGTCAGATCGTCCAGGCCGAGGATCAACTCAGCTACCTCGTCGGCCGCCCGCCTGGCCCGATCCGCCGCAGCCCCGACCTGAACCTGCACGCCCTCCCGGGCGACCCGCCCATCGGCATGCCGGCGTCGCTGCTCGAGCGGCGTCCCGACGTGCGTCAGGCCGAAGCTCAAATGATCTCGGCGAACGCGGAGATCGGCGCGGCGTTCGCCGCCATGCTCCCCAACTTGACCTTCAGCGGAAACGTGGGCGTAGAATCATCGACGCTCGGGCAGCTGTTCACCGGCAACGCGCTCACCTTCCTGGTGAGCGGGATCGTGAACGCCCCTTTCCCGTTCCTGAACGGAGGGCAGAACGTGCGTCGCTGGCGAAGCCAGCAGGCCACCTTCGTCACCACCGTGGTCGCCTACCGGCGGACCGTGCTGATCGCGCTCCAGGAGGTGGCGGACACGGTGGTGGCGATCCGGACCTACCGCCAGGCGCGCGTGGAACTGGAGGCGCAAGTCGCAGCGCAGGCCGATAGCGTGCGGCTCGCCAAGGAGCGCTTCACGGGCGGCGCGGCCAGCTACCTGGACGTGGTCCAGGCCGAGCAAAACCTGTTTCCGACCGAGCTAACCTTGGCCCAGACCATCGGCTCGCAGTGGGCGTCGCTGGCGCAGCTCTATCGCGCGCTCGGCGGCGGCTGGCAGGTCCCCCCGAGCGGCGGGACCGGCGGACACCCGCCGCCGGGCGCCGCGGCGAACCGGTCGACCTCGGGGTCCTACGCACACCTGTAGTCGAGAACGTCGGCGATTCTCTCGTATCGGCGGATTCACGGAGGCGGCGCGAGCGGCACGCGCGAGGCGCTGCGTGCCGAGATCGTTGACGGCCTGCGCTTGCGAGCGAATCCACCTCGAGCAAATCACCCTCGGCGGCTCGATGCGAGCTCGCGCAGGTCGGCGGCGCGCGCCGGATCGCGCACGGGAGAAACACTACGTCGAGGGAGGGGGACCCCGGACATCGCTGGCATTGCGCTCGCGCTATCGATGGGACCAACGAAAATGCAAAATGAACCGCTCGACGAGATCGCGAACCGAAGTCGGTCCACAGCAGCCGCCGTGATGCTGCTGCTCGCGTGTGCCGCCGGCTGCGGGTCTTGCAGCTCCGACACGAGCTCCGACGGAAGATTGAATGACGCCGGGTCCTCGACGGGCGGAAGCGGAGGGGCCGGCGGGGCCAAGTCCTCGACAGGCGGAAGCGGTGGGGCTGGCGGGGCCAAGTCCTCGACGGGCGGAAGCGGAGGGGCCGGCGGGGCCAAGTCCTCGACGAGCGGAAGCGGCGGGGCCGGCGGGGCCGTGTCCTCGACAGGCGGAAGCGGTGGGACCGGCGGGGCTGTGTCCTCGACGGGCGGAAGCGGAGGGGCTGGCGGGGCCAAGTCCTCGACGGGCGGGAGCGGTGGGGCTGGCGGGGCCAAGTCCTCGACCGGTGGGGCGGGAGGGGCTGGCGGCCTGCCGGCCGTGGGGGGGGCCCTGGCGGTGAACCTGCGCAGCGCCGGCGCCTACGTCATCCTCGCCGAGAGCGGCATCTCCACGGTGCCGCCCGCGGTCATCACGGGAGACCTGGGAATCAGTCCGATGACCGCCACATCCGTCACCGGCTTTTCGTTGATCGCGGATTCCACCAACGTGTTTTCCACCTCCACGCAGGTGACCGGAAAGGTCTACGCCGCCGCCGACGCCGTCCCGACGCCGTCCAACCTGATCACGGCGATCGGCGACATGGACCTGGCGTTCACCGACGCCGCCGGACGCGCGCCCGGCGTCACCGAGCTCGGTTCCGGCAACATCGGCGGAATGACGCTGGCGCCGGGCGTCTACAAGTGGGGCACCGCGCTCTTGATTCCGAGCGACCTCACGCTCAACGGCAGCGCGACGGCCGTCTGGATCTTCCAGATCGCCCAGACCCTGACGGTGAGCAATGCCGTCACCGTCCACCTCACCGGCGGTGCGCTGGCCAAGAACGTCTTCTGGCAGGTCGCCGCCAGCGTCGACCTCGGCACGACCTCCCACCTGGAGGGGATCGTCCTCTGTCAGACCATGATCAATCTGCGCACGGGCGCTTCGATCACGGGCAGGCTGATGGCGCAGACGGCGGTCACCCTCGACACCAGCACGGTCACGCAGCCGGCGCCGTAGGTCAGCGCCTGCTGCCTGTTTGAAGGTGGGCCCCGATGGGCCTAGTCTTTGAGCGATGGCTCGATTGACCGGTCTCGCGACCGTCGCGGTCTGCTCGCTCTCGCTCGGGGGCCTGTCCGCGTGCGACGGTTCCGGCGGGCAAACGGGCCAGCTCGACGGAGCGTCGGGCTCCGGCTGTCGGCCGATCCAGGGGACCAAGAACATCCTCCAGTCGTCGTTGTCGGCCGCCGACGCCTACGGGGAGCTCGTGTCGGACGGCCAGAGCGTGTATTTCGCCGGAACGAGGTCGGTCTACCGCGTGCCGGCCTCGGGCGGCGTCTCCCAGGTCCTGTACTCCGGCCCGCTGGGCGTTCAGTTGGCCGCCGCTGCGGGGACGGTGGCCTGGGTGCCGTTCGCGCCCGACAACGTCACGCCGGCCGGCTTGACCGTCGAGAATGCCGCCGGCGTGCACGCCGTCGCCTTCCCGGACGGCGTCCTGCCGGCCGCGGGCTCGGCGATCCTGGTGGGCGGCGACGGGAGCGTCTACTTCGAGGTCGACGTGTCGACCGACAGCCGATCGCACACCTGGACCTGGAGCCCCGCGACCGGCGTGGCCGGCGAAATGCCGGGCGTCGGCATGCCGGCCACCGGTGCGGGGACCAATCTCTACTGGGTGGATCGCGGGGAGATCTTCTGGTCGAACAACGTGGCCGGCCCGGCCGGCGGCATGTACGCGACGGAGCTCTCGACGGGCGTGCCGCAGCAGATCACCGACGATTCGACGACCGACTTTGGCGGTCTGGCCGGCGTCGACGCCAAGAACCTGTACGGGTTCGCCTCCAGCTGTGTCAATTCACCCTGTCCGTTCACGGTGTACGGAGCATCCCGCGCCGGCGGCGGCACACCCTTCGTCGCCTACCAGAGCGCCACGGCCTACTGGACCGCATCGCCCGCGCAGGTGGACGACACGGGCCTCTATTGGGTCGATTGGACCAACGACGCCATCTACCACGCCGCAATGACCCCCGGCGCCCCCGCCGAGCTGGCCGCGCAGCTCCTCGCCCCCGGGGCCGAGGGGACCGTGCCGGCCACCTTCGCGATGGACGCCTGCAACCTGTACTGGCTCACGACCGACGCCACGGGCGCGCCAGCCGTCATGGCGACCGCGAAGTAGATGGACGGTGCTGGGCATTCGCATCACCCACCGGGGGCAGGGACCGACCTCCGCGGTGATCCGTCCCGCGACTAACCTCGCGAGCGAGGACCGGCGGCGAAGGCATACGCCGCGGCAAGAAGAATCGCGACAGCCGGAACCGCAATCGAGCGGGCACCCCAGGCCGGCGCCAGGATCGCCCCCAGCATTCCACCGGCGGTAAACGTCAACGCGATGGTCAGCAGGAGCAGCGATCGCGTCGGGGTGGGGCGCGCTGCCGGGTTGCGCCCGGGGCTCGCCAGCCGGCCACCGAATGCCGTCGACCAGGTCCAGCGAGCCCACCGAGCGATCTCGATGCCGAGGTCGGTGACGACGCCCGTGAGGTGGGTCGTTCGAACCACGGAGCCCGAGAGGCGGGTGACGAGGCTATTCTGCATGCCCATGGCGAACGACAGGAGGCTCGCGGCGTCTGTCACGACGAACGCAGACAGCAGCCCACCTTGGACCAGCAACGCCGCGCCGTAGGCGCTGGAGGTCCGGCGGAAGGCGTTCGTCTCGACGAGGAGGCTGGCCGTCACGGCTCCGAGAAGGAAGACCGCGACGAGGAGGCCGGCCTGCTCTGCTCCCTTGACGTCTCCCCGGGCCACGCTCGCGCTCACCCGGGCCACGTTGCCCGTCACGTGCGAGGTGAAGGCGCCGACGAGGATCAAGCCGGAGGCATTGGCGAAGCCAGCGACGAACGCCAGGTAGCCCGCGAGGACGCTGTTGCTTCTCGCGTTTCGCGCTGGTCCTTCATGGCTGAACATCGAAGATCACCAGTCTGCCCGACAAGCCCGAAAGGCGATGTCCCATTTTCGAGTGAAAAGACCGGCGAGATCGTCGAGGCCCTTTCCGTCGACTAGAGTTCGACGGATGCGAAGCAAACAGGCTCCCATTCATTCGGGGTACGGCGAGCAGACCACCGCGCGCGAGGCCCTCGGCGGGCGCGACTTGACTGGCGCCTTCGCCCTGGTCACCGGTGGTCACGCGGGCATCGGCCTTCCGACCACCCGCGCACTGGCGGAGGCCGGCGCCACGGTGATGGTCGGCGCCCGGGCCGCGGAGCCGGCGCGCGCGGCGCTGGCCGGGCTCGCACGCGTCGAGGTCGACCGGCTCGATCTCCTCGATCCCGCGTCGATCGACGCCTTTGCCGCGCGCTTCCTGGCCTCGGGCCGGCCGCTGCACATGCTGGTGAACAACGCCGGGATCATGGCGCCTCCGCTGGTGCGCGACGCGCGCGGGTTCGAGTCGCAGCTGGCCACCAACCACATCGGCCACTTCCAGCTGACGGCGCGCCTCTGGCCGGCCTTGCGGGCGGCCCGTGGCGCCCGGGTGGTGTCGCTCTCCTCTCGCGGGCACAGCCGCGCCGGCGTCGACTTCGACGACCCGCAGTTCGAGCGGCGCCCCTACGACAAGTGGATCGCCTACGGACAGTCGAAGACCGCCAACGCCCTCTTCGCCCTGGCCCTGGACGCACGCGGCGAGGCCCATCGCGTCCGCGCCTTCGCGGTCCACCCGGGCGCCGTCATGACCGACCTCGTGCGCTCGCTCCCCACCGAGGAGCTGCAGGGGCTCCGGGCGCGCCTGGTCGGCACGACGTACAAGACGACGGAGCAGGGCGCCGCCACCAGCATCTGGTGCGCGACCAGCCCGCAGCTCGACGACATGGGCGGCGTCTACTGCGAGGACGTCGACATCGCGACCCCCGTCGCCGCCGACGCCACCCAGCTCGGCGGCGTGCGGCCCTGGGCGACGGATCCCGACGCGGCGGAGCGGCTGTGGGGGTTGAGCGAGGGTTGGACGGGGGTGGGGATCGGGGTGACCTGACCGACCGACGCGTTTCATGTTTCCGGATCGTCGAGAACGCTCATCAAGACGACCACGACCATCGCGGTGATGATCGCTCGTCGAGGGTGACGAGCCTCTCTATTCCACGGAGTCACAATGTGGGATCGATTGACGTCAGGTGCGGTGCAACGATGGCCAACGCGTCCATCCGAAGTCCTGGTTCAGTCAAGTCGTTCAAATGGACGATCGCCCACCTGCGAGCGTCGGGTGTTCCGGATCGGCATCCATGCGCGACGCAGTTGAATCAGACCGCGCCGACCGCCTGTCTGATCGTTTTCATCGGGACCGAGAGTGCGGCGTCGGTCGTCGAGGCGCTGAATCTCGCCACCCGCGACAACGTAGACGCGTCTCCTGGGACGATTGAAGGCGAGCTTTCCATCGACCTGTTGGCGTCGACAGCCACCTCGGTGCAACCGGCCGCGGCTTCCCGAAGCCTGGCGAGCATCGCGAGCGACCATATCCAGCGCGTTCTCCTCGAATGTGGGGGGAACAAGTCGGAAGCCGCGCGGCGACTCCGGATCACGAGGCGCACGTTGCAACGAAGGCTGAAGCTGGACGCTTCGTCCGAGGTTCGTGCCCCGTCCGTCGTGCGGCATCACGACAGGTAGCCTCACGAGGTGCGCGCCGCGGGTGCGGACCAGTCGATCCGCGCCCATTGCGACGAGCGCGAGACAAGGTGTGCGCTTCGTCACCCATAGATCCTTGAAACCACTCGGTATTTAGTTTCGGGCCGCCGTTACGTTCGCCCTAGTCCAACCACTTATGAGTCATACGTCGCGCTCGCCCGGGGGGTGCGGCATTGGAGGAGGGGATCATGAACAGTCGCAATTTCACGTGCGCTCGTTTCGCCTTCGTCGCCGGCGCCATGTCGCTTTGCCAGTGCGTTGGCGGACCCGCGACCGACCAAGGTCAAGTCACCACAGTCACCTCGGCGGTGGGCGGGCCGTCGGCCGACGAGGTCGATATGGACGGGGCAACTGTGCCGAAGTTCGCGCAGCAGCTGCCCATTCCGATGATCTGGACCGGGACACCGGTTGTCCAGAACGGCAAGACCGTTCAGATGAACTACGGCCTCTCCGTGGTGCAGACGACCGAGCAGCAGCTGCCGCCCGGCTTCCCCGCCACCACGGTCCTGGCGTACAGCGGGCCCGCCCACGCCAAGGGCTCGAACACCAGCGCGACGCTCACGGTGACCCCGGGCGCGGTGTTCGAGAACACCATCGGCATCCCGTCGCAGATCACCTGGACCGACAACATCGAGCAACCGGCGTTCCTCCAGGTCGACCCCACGCTGCACTGGGCAAACCCGCTCGCCGAGGCGGTGCCGGTGGCGCCCTTCAACCTGTTCCCCCCGGGCTACGCGAACTCGCTCTTCCCGGTGGCGCACGTCACGCACACCCACGGCTTGGCCGTGCCGCCGAACCAGGACGGAACGGCTGAAGAGTGGTTCACGCCGGGCCTGCAATTCAAGGGGCCGAGCTTCGCCACCAACGTGTACCTGCAGCCGAACCAGCAGGCCCCGACGCAGCTCTTCTATCACGACCACGTGATGGGCGTGACGCGCATCGGTCTCTATTCGGGCGTCGTCGGCGTCGCGGACTTCCTTCGCGATCCGGCGAACACCCCGCTCGACAAGCCGACCTCGCCGCTCCCGACGGGCCAGTTCGAGATCCCGCTCGGCCTCTCCGCGCGCGCGTATTACACGGACGGAAACGTCGACTTCCCGCCCGACCGCGGCACGCTCAACTCGGCGGACGCCGAGGACGAGAACGGCGGCGACGCGCCGACGACCTCGCCGTACTGGTCGTACAACGAGGGGGCCGACGAGATCCTCGTCAACGGAGCGGTGTGGCCCAACCTGAACGTGAACCGGCAGCAGTACCGGTTCCGCATGCTCGCCGGCGCCAACGCCCAGCTCTTCGATCTCCAGCTCTGCGTGGGCGATTGGAACGCCAGCCAGAACCCCGACGGGACCAACAGCCTGGTGAGCCTCTCGCAGCCCGATATGAACAGCGCCACCTGCAACTCGACGCTGGCGCCCTTCACGGTCATCGGCTCGGACGGTGGCTACCTGCCGGCGCCGATCACGGTGACCGACGTGCAGATCGGCATCACCGAGCGCGCGGACATCCTGGTGGACTTCTCGAAGTTCGCGCCGGGCACCAAGATCGCGATGATCAACAGAACGGCCCACGCCGGGCACGAGTACGGCACGACCGAGGTCGTGATGCAGTTCACCGTGCAGAACACCACGCCCATCACCCCGCCGACGCTGTCGCCGTCCTTGTTCCCCGCCAAGCCGACGCTCACCCCCAACGCGCCGACGCGGCACCAGGTGCTGTTCTCCAACGTGGACGACGATCCGCTGGCGCCGACGTTCGACAAGCGCTCAATCGGCGGCCTCGGCTTCGACACGCCGCCCACCGAGTTCGCGGAGATCGGATCGACCGAGGAGTGGGACCTCATCAACACCTTCCCGGCCAACGCAGACCTGGCGGGAGACTCGGACATCAACACCCACCAGATCCACATCCACCTGCTCGAGTTCCAGGCGCTCAACCGCCAGAGCTTCGACTGCGCCCACTACGTCGAGCAGTGGACGGTGCTGAACGGCCACAACCCGTCGTCGAACCCGATCGTGCTCGACCCTACCTCGTACCTGCAAGGAGGGACCATCGCTCCCGCGCCGGTGGAGACAGGCTGGAAGGACACCATCGAG
>Ga0210388_10002813_pt1 | contig 13561 bp, 8 predicted proteins | sample IncBWC19OmetaG_FD_155485 | JGI IMG/M metagenome (GOLD analysis project Ga0210388, IMG submission 155485) | Forest soil microbial communities from Barre Woods Harvard Forest LTER site, Petersham, Massachusetts, United States - Inc-BW-C-19-O ...
AGCGCCGTGATGTCGTCGTAGGTCACGTGGTAGCGACGTCGAGAGAGGGCCCTTGCCTTCGCCGCAAGCACAATGAACTGTGCCGCACGAATACTCCCTCCATAGTTCACATATTTCTTCACAAAATCCGGCGCGTTGTCGTTCTTGTGCCGCGTTGCTCGCACCAGGTTCACCACGTACCGCGCGAGTGACTCGCCGATAGGAACCATTCGCACCAGCTGCTGGAACTCAAGCAACTCGTCCGCGCTCGTCACTGCGCTTACTTTTATCACCTTGGTCGCAGTTGTTAGATCGACGACCTTTAGCTCATCGTTCGCGCTCAGGTAGTCGAGCAGCGTATTGAACAGGAAGCGATCCAGCTGGGCCTCCGGGAGTGGATACGTTCCCTCCAGCTCAATGGGGTTCTGGGTCGCCAGTACAAAGAACGGTGACGGCAGCTTGTAGATGTGTCCCCTCACCGTGCACGATCGCTCCTGCATCGCCTCCAGCATCGCCGCCTGCGTCTTCGGCGGAGTCCGATTGATCTCGTCGGCCAGGACTATGTTGCCAAAGATCGGACCCTCGACGAAGGTCCACTTCCTGTGTCCAGTCGTCACGTCCTCTTCAATAATGTCCGTGCCTGTAATGTCGGACGGCATCAGGTCCGGCGTGAACTGGATGCGCCGGAAGGTAAGTCCCAGCGTCTCCGCAATCGTGCGGACCATCAGCGTCTTTGCCGTTCCCGGCATTCCGGTGATGAGACAGTGGCCGCCGACAAACAGGGCGAGGAGTATTTGGTCCAGCACCTCATCCTGTCCGACGATGACTTGTCGCACCTGGGAAAGGATGCCGTCGCGAACCGCCTGAAAGCGTTCAATGCGCTGCTGCAATTCGGCCGCGTCTGTATTCAGTTCAACAGTGGTCTCCATCGATTGAGGTCCCTCTCTAATTAGGTTTGTCAGATTTGTTTGTCTCTTTGTTCTCTGCCGACTTGATCTGCAACAGCAACTTCTGCGCAGGACGAAATCCCGGTGCAGTCTCCAACGCAAGTAGTACGCTTTCCTCCGCTTTGTCCTTCTCTCCCGCTGCAAAGTAGGCCTGCGCCAATTCGAACTCGGCCGACGCTTTATCGAGCGGCTTGAGTGCCAAAACTGCCGTGTACTCGCGCACCGCACCTGCATAGTTGCCTTGCGCGAGCCATAGTTCGCCAAGATGACGATGCAGCCCTTCAGACTCCGGATAGATATAGTTGATTCGATCCAGCGTCGCCGCGGCCTCCTTTGCGTGGCCCAGTTCTTCTTGGAGCGACGCCAATTGCGAGAGCGTCTCGGGACTTTGACCGCCCATCTTCTCATACTCCGTCAGCGTCACCATTGCGCCCTGCTTGTCTCCCTTGGCCAATTGTGCGTCCGCAAGAAACTCGTAGGCGTTCGCGTCCCCGACATACTGCGGATACCGTCGCAACTCGTCCGGCGCGGCCTTCACTACAGCATCGTGGTCCGCTTTGGCCATTCCGGCCAAATCTTTCAGCCCCTTGGCCCAGGCGTCAAAGTCCGCCGCGGTCTTTCCCACGCGCTTCTGGAGCCAGGCGATGTAGGCCTTGTCGAAATCCTCGGGCGACATCTGCAGATCGTTCTGGATGACCTCAGGCGTCGTTTGCAGCTTCGCGAAGGAGTGCACCATCTCAAGGAGTTTGTCGTCGCCCCATCGCTCCTTAATGTAGTCGCAGATGCTTCCCGCCTGGAAGTATGAGACGACAACTTGTGACGGATAGTCCGGGAAGATGAAACCCTGGTCCATCTGCGCCACCGGCAGCAGCTTCTTGTCGCGTATCGCAAGCAGTATCTCAGGCGTCAGCCGGTCGCTCCACTCAGGCGACGCCTCACCTTCCTCATGGACCGCCAGTCCTTCGGTAAACCAGCGGGGTACACGATGGTTCGTCGCCGAGAGGATGTAAACGTGGCTCATCTCATGCCACAGTGTGGCGCCCCAATTGAAATCCCCCGGCTTGCGCCCTGATGGGCTGTCCATTGCTACGACTTCACCGAAGGTCACCCCAAGCGCGCCCAGCCCCGGCATCCCCATGGTCCGCACCGCAAAGTCCTCGTGGTCCGGATAGACCTCAAGCTGTACCGGCCCCGGCAGTTTCATCTTGTACTTCTTCTCGTACGTTGCCATGGCTTTGTGCAGCTCGGCCTCGAAGTACGGCCGAAGCAGCTCCGCCTCATTCTTGCGCAGCTTCAGAATTGTCGTATCGTCGCGGAAGATGACGAAGTTCTTGTAGCTGTCCAGCAGCCTAAGGCTGTTCACCGTTGCCGCGTCCCGCTGGCCGTTGTTGTAGCTCATCTCCAACTGCCGCAGCGGCTCCTCTTCCTGACCCAGTCTCATCAGGTTGATGCCCAGCTGCGAACGTGCTGACCACAGCTTCGGATCGGCCTCGATCGCTTTGCGATAGTAGGCTACCCCCTCTTCGTATCGCATGTGGAGCACAAGATGGTGGCCGACTAGCGCGTATCCCTCGCCGTACGAAGGATTCACCGCGCTTATCTTCGCAAACCACGCGTCGGATTCCGAGGTGCGGTCTGCCAGCACCTCCACCGCGGCCCTCACCGCCATCGCCGCGAGGGCCTCGTTCGAAAGCGCAATTGCCTTGTCCGCCTCGGCTACTGCTTCTTGCGTCTTCGCATCCTCTAGCGCGAGGTTTGCCATCAGCTCATGCGCCTCCACCAACTTCGGATCCAGCGTCAGGGCCTTTGCCGCGTATTCGCCGGCGTTGCTGTCAAACCCGTCCGCACTAACCAACGCCAATCCCAAATACGCCTGCGCGTTTGCAGGGTCTTGCTGCAGCGCCTCGTTGAAAAGATCCACGGCTTCTTTGTTGTTGAATCGCTCATGCAGCAGCAAGCCCCAACGCACTCGATAGATCGCTTTGCTTCCAGGCTGCGCAACGGCCACGCGGAACATCTCGTTCGCCTGGTCATACTGCGCGAGCCCCCAGAACCCTTCGGCCCGCAGATAGGCGACCCCACTTCGGCTCAACTCCTCGTAGCACGTAGTCGCTTCCGCGCGTCTTCCATGCCTAGTCAGGGCATTGCAACCTTCGGGAGTAGTGGAAGCAGGCGCGGCCCAGCACCATCCCGTGCCCGCCAGGGCCAACGCAAGCACAGAGGCACATCTGCTGAACGAGGTCACTTCTCGAGTTCTCCCTGCACCGTCGCCAACTGCAATAGCGCGGCCGTCAATTGCTTCTTGTACTCTCCCGGTTCCATGGCCGCTTTCTGGTACTTCAACGCATCGATCTGCTGCTCCAACTCCTCCTTCTTTGCCAGCAGGTCGCGCTTCGCTGGATCATTCATCGCCGCCTGGCTCGCTCCGATGCGCACGACGATCAAACTGGAAAGCAAAGCTCCCTCCCTGCCTTGCGCTGCACCTGCCCGCACTGCTTCGCCGCGCCCGGTGTCCTGAAACACGGCGTGCTCGGTCGCCAGACGCTTCTGCGATTCGTAGAACGCCGCTGTTTTGCGATCAGCGTATTGAAACGCCTCCATCGCGCTGATGGACTCGCTCTTGTCCTGGTCCGCGGTCGGGTCCTCCAATGCCTCCACCCAATAGCGGGCAAAGACAGTCGCGTTCTTCTCCGTACCGGTCTTCGTCGCAGCAATAACACCCCGGCCTGACCGCTCCAGCGCAGCCACCGAGCCGCCACTTGCGCTCGTCGTGTTCACTACGAGCTGGCGGCGGGCCGGTACGCGGTCGCACATCGCCGCCAATTCTGGTGCCGATACATCCGGCCCCACCAGATTGAACTTGTACTCCACACCATCGAACGATCCATGGCCGATAAGTGTCAATACAAAATCGTCCTCAGGCTTGGCATCACGAGCGACCGCCGCCATCGTCTCCGTCAACCGCACCCGTGTGGACTGGCTTCCGGTCAGTGTGTAGACATGCGCTCCGCTCGACGCTTTGAATACTTTATCCAGGTCCTTCGCCGCTGCTGTAAACCGCTGTTCGTAGTCAGGCTCGCCCCCAAGGCCAGCTACTGTGACGTAGTACACGCTCGCATACGTCGGCAGCGTCGCCATTAGAAGTCCGCATGCTCCCAGCAGAAGCCTCATATGACACCCCACTTGCGCCGGAGCAGCCACTCGCTGGACATCAAACCCAGCAGCACTAAAAACACGATGGGCATGTTCCAAAGCTCCTTCGTATCGCGCACCGAGATCCCTGCCTCCGAGTAGGAGATCTCGCTCGGCAGACGTCCCAATTCCTCGGCCTTCCAATAACGCCCGCCGGTCTGAGATGAAAGCTTCTCCAGCAGTTCGCGGTTCTGCTCTGTGTGGAAGTTCTCCGCCACACCGTCGGTACGTTCGAAGGTCAGCACGTCCCTTCCCAACTCCTCGGCCCCGCGCCCTGCGGTCACTTCCGCCACGTATGGTCCAGTCTTCTCAGCCGTCCATTCGGCCTGGAACGTTCCCGCATTATTTGGGACTGGGGTCATGTCCACCAGCGCGGAGCTTCCCTCAGGACCTATTATGTGCGCTACTACCCGAGCGTCCGGTGCAGGCGTGTACTCCTTGTCCCGTACCGTCGCTGTTAGCCGCACGCGGCCATCATCCATCAGCCTCTGTGTCGGCATCGACGCCACTACTCGCCCAGGAGAGTCCGCCGCAATCCATCGGAGCAGCTGCTGCCAGAAGAGGTCGTGAGTCGGATCACCCAGCGCCTGACTCATCTGCCACCGCCACGTTCCAGATGTCGCCATCACCGCAGTCCGGCCCCTGCCATAGTTCTGTGTCACCAGTAAAGGCAACCTTCCCCGGCCTGCGTTCATCTCGGCCAACACAGTCGCGCCCGGCTTCGGAGTACCTGCGTTCTGATAGTCCATCATGTACGGCAACTTCTTCCATCGCTCGACGTTTTTTGCCGGATCGTCTAAGAGACGCGTCACTGCGCTGTCCGCACCAGCTGAGGTCAGCTGCGCCGTAGCTGGGTCGCGGTGAAAGGTGTTCTTCGCGTTTGGCAAAAACGTTGGCAGCAGCTCCGTCACACTGGACGCGCCCCAACCTCCGTCCGCCAGTGCGAAGCGTCCACCCAAAAAGAGCAATCCGCCACCTCGCCGATCCACGAACTCTCTAAGCAACTCCTGCTGCTTCGGCGTAAAGTAGCCTGCCTCAACGGACCCAATGATGATGCCGTCGTACCCAAACAGGTCCTCCGCCCGCACCGGAAATCCGTCCGCCAGTTCCTTCGGATCGCTGATTCCCTGCCGATAGATCTTGTTCTCCGTCGTTCGCAACATCGACACCACTTGTATCCCGTGGTCGTCCTCCGCCGCTCGCCGGATAAACTTGTACTCCCATCGCGGCTCTCCCTCCACGTAAAGAATTCGCCGCTTCTCGCCGCTCACACTTACTAATCGTGCCATTGCATTGTTCGCGAGATTTTCTTCGTCTATCAGCGGCGCCAGCGAGAACTGCACACGCTTCACCCCTGCGGTCCCCCCGTTGAAGAACACCGTCTCCGTTTGGATGACGCCGTCCGCGCCCAGCGTTACGTCCTTCGAGGTCAGCGCCTTGTCCCCATCCTTCACTGCCAGCACGGTCTTGCGTCCTGCATAACCCCGCTGATGAAAGGTGACCGTCGCCCTTATCCGCGAATCCGCCATGGCGCGCGACGCAACGCTCACTTCGTCCATCTCTACATCGTGGCCAGCTTGCGGGTCGCCGAAGCCGATCGTATGCACCGGCAACCGCCTGTTCCGGAGCGCGCTGATCGTATCCAGATCTATGCCACCACCATTTTCGCCGCCATCACTGAGGAGCACGATCGCGCCCACCGGTAGGTCGGCTGTCTCTGCTGTCAGCTGCTTCAGTCCGTCGTTGATGTGCGTCGCCGCCGCCTTCGGCTGCATGTCGTCCACCTTCGCGACGCGAGCGGTCCCGCCATCAAGCCGGTACACACGCGTCTGGAACCGCCGCTGGAGCCCAGCCAGTATGCCGCTGTTCCGTTGCGTACCCAAGGCTTTCACTGCCGCAGCCTCCCGCGTCGTCTTCCTGTCATCTCCGCTGTCCGCAATCGCCATGCTCCGCGAATCGTCCACCAGCACGGCGATCATGTTCTGCTGCGACTTCAGCTCCGCGACCGTAATCGCCGGCTGCCAGAGCAGTACTAACACCAGCGCCACCAACAGCGACTGCAGCAGCCACACCACACCCGCCCGCCACGTCTGAATTTTGGGAGCGGCTTCAGACAGCCGTGACCGTATCAGCCATCCTAGCCCCGCCGCCGATGCAAGAACCAGCAGTAACAGCACCCATCCCGGCCACGAGCCAAGCAGGACCAACCTGCCTTTGGTAAACACCGGTATCGGGTACTTGAAGAAGAATTCAAACATGCCTTGGGGCCTGCATCTCGAAAAGCGGTGCTGCTCGTCTTCAACAGCAATCAATCAGACAATCAGTGGGTCATGCCATAAACGATATAGTTCAGCCCCACGCGAAACGCCATGGAAGCAAACTGCTCCGGATACTCCGGATCGTCCGCCCACTCCCACGCATCGCCCAGGTGCATGTTGTGGCAAATCGCGACCACGATTCGCCCATGGTCATCGCGAATGGCACGCCACTTCGCGACGTAGCCGTCCTTCTCGTACGTCCTGCCCGTGCGGATGTACTGCTCGCCCGGCACCTGGAACCTGTCGTCCATGTCGTATAGCACATGGAAGATTTCGTCTTTGTTCTCGAGGTCCTCCACCGGCCGGTCCGGAAAGACCTGCCGCATCCCGGTCATGAAGTTCTCCCAGTCGGCGGTCCCGTGGAAGTCATCCACCATCAAGAAGCCGCCCTTCAGCAGATACTCTCGCAGCCGCTTCGCCTCTTCATCGGTAAACGACCACGTCTCTACCTGCACCGCATAGACCCACGGATAGTTGAAGATATCGTCAGTGTCCAGGTTCACCACCTGTTCGGTAGGCCTGCCCTGGATGCGTGTCAGCCGGTTGAGTGCGATCAGAAATTGACGGTCTGCCTTCGGATAGTCCCGAGACCACGTCGCCCACCGCCCGTAGCCATACCCACCGTATCGGCTGCTACCCAGGTTGGAGTTGTAGCTCAGCCGTGACCACGCAAACTCAGCCTTTACATTGCTTTGCTCAGGCTGATACCCCCAGTCTGCCGTTCGCTGGTATGCAACCAAAGTGGTGCAGAAAACCGCAACGATCGAGCCGACCGTCATTGCCTGCAGGAGCTTCATCAGCGGACCCCTCTGGTAGGCGCGAGAATATCAGATTTGCCTGCGTTCTCCCGCCAAGCTTCCGTTCAACTGCATGTTGCTTCTATAGACGAAACCCGCAGGTACCTTGTTGCACCCCTTTTCCGGTGAGACGGACGATTTGTCACAAATCGAAACGTTTCCTTCAATCGGATCCATCCACTAACCCCTTCCTCCCCCTGCTTGTAAGGCCGGCCGCTGCGTGAGAGTATCTCGTCAGCGCATGGCGCAGGCGCGCATCCAACGCATCAGGAGAACCCGGGTCCTTGCAGCGGCGTGACTTCATGAAGTTCGGCGGCCTTACGCTTGCCCAGGCAGCTACAGCCAGACTCCTGCCCGGTCAAATGTCCGGTCAGATGCCGTCGCCCACTCCAAAGGACTCAACCACTCTGCCTGAGGGCAAGGCCGACTACACCCTCCGCATCGCTCCCGTAACCGTGGAGCTCTCGCCAGAGCGCATTCTTAGCACCGTCGGCTATAACGGCGTCTCACCTGGTCCCATACTCCGGATGCGCGAGGGCAAACCCATCACAGTCGACGTGATCAACAACACCGACGTTCCCGAACTCGTGCATTGGCACGGCTTGCTCGTCCCGGCCGAAGTCGACGGGGTTGAAGAAGAGGCTACACCCTTTGTCGCGCCACAGGGCCGCCGCCGCTATCAGTTCACACCGCGTCCTGCCGGCTCTCGCTGGTACCACTCCCACGCCATGGCCTATTCCGACTTGCATAGAGGCTCCTACACGGGCCAGTTCGGGTTTCTTTATATCGACTCGGGCAACGATCCCGGCCAGTACGATCAGGAGATTTTCCTCGCGCTCCGCGACTGGGAGCCCTTCTTCACCAGCAACATGGAAGACACCGACGAGGAGGGCCAGAACGATCCACAGCTCGAAAAGCCCGCCGTTCTCAATACCGATCCCAACGGCCTCGAGGTCAACTCAAATACTTACTCCATCAACGACAAGTCGCTGGGCGCGGGCGAGCCCATCCGCGTCAAGGGAGGTCAGCGTGTCCTTTTTCACCTCCTCAATGCGAGCGCCATCGAGAACCGCCGCATTGCGCTCCCAGGCCACAGGTTCAAGGTCATCGCACTGGACGGCAATCCAGTCCCTTCGCCCCAGTCGGTCGAAACTGTCTTCCTTGGCGCGGGCGAGCGCATCGACGCAGTAGTCGAGATGGACCATCCGGGAGTCTGGGTCCTTGGCGCAACGGAGGACCCGGTCCGCGCCGCCGGCCTCGGCATCGTCGTCGAGTACGCCGGCCAGCACCGCCAGCCTCAGTGGCTCAAACCCTCCACCCTACGCTGGGACTATACGGTCTTCGGCGCCACTGAAGGTGCCCAGCCAGCCCGTACGCCCGACCACACCTTTGACATGGTCTTCGAAAAGGTCCCCGGCGGCTCTGGTAAATTCAATACCTGGCTGGTAAATGGCAAACCATACCCTCACGAGAAGGAGTTCGGCCTCCAGCAGGGGGCGCGGTACCGCCTCGTCTTCCGCAACCGCACCGACGACGCCCATCCCATGCATCTGCATCGTCATCAGCTCGAACTCACTGAGATCAATGGCATCAAGACCTCCGGCATCATCAAAGACACTGTCGTCGTGCCCTATTACGGACGCGCGAGCGTCGATTTCACTGCGAACCAACCCGGTCTCACCCTGTTTCATTGCCACATTCAGCAGCATATGGATTTCGGCTTCAAGGCACTCTTTCGATACTCCTAGAGGGTTTTCACTATGAATTCACATCTCACACGACGCACCTTTCTCGCAGGTGTTGGTGCAGTCGCGGCTGCCACGACCCTGCCCTCTTTCGCTGCCGCAGCCGATCGCGCACACGGCATTCGCTTTGGCTACACTGCCATGACCTGGGGCAACGATGAGCGCCAGGCGATCGACGATATCGCCGCGGTCGGTTTTCCCGGGATCCAGTTTCGTGCCAATGCCGTCGCAGATTTCAAAGCCGCAGAGTTGAAAGAGCTCCTGGCCCAGCACAAGCTCACTTTTGTGGCCCTTTCCAGCGGCGATGTCTCCCTTGATGGGCCACAGGCGGAACAGATCGCAAAACACGTCGCGAATGCTCAGTTCGTAAAGGATTCAGGCGGTCTGTATCTTCAGGTGCTTGATGTGCTCAAGGCCTATCCGCGTTCAGCGACGCCTGACGAGTGCAAGCGCCTTGGGGGCCTGCTTACGGAATTGGGTAAACGAACTGCGGACCTCGGCATTCCGCTCGGTTACCATAATCACCTCAACACTCTGAGCCAAAGTCCTGCGAATCTGGACCGCATCCTCGAACATTCCGATCCCGAGTACGTCAAACTTGAGCTTGATACCGCCCATCTCGTCGCGGGCGGGGGCGATCCGACCAAAGCAATTGAAAAATATCACGATCGCCTTCTCTTCCTGCACCTCAAGGACGTCCGCGACATTCCTGCCGATACGCCCAACGCAAGATATCCCTTTGAGTTCGTTGAGCTCGGCCGTGGGCGCGTCGATCTTCCCGCGGTTTTTGCTGCGTTGGGCAAGGTTAAGTTCCACGGGTGGGCCGTCGTCGAACTCGACCGGGTCCCCGATAAATCGAGAACGCCGAAGGAGTCCGCCATTATCAGCAAGACCTATCTCGAACAAAAGATCGGTGTCGCCGTCTAATTTTCTGATGGTCGGAGAGCACCCCAAGACTCTCTGGTCGCGTCATGAATTGAATGCTGGGCAAGTCGAGTGCCTCCGATTCGTTCTCCACGATTCCCGTTGTGGCCAGATAGTCGATTGCAGCCGCCAAATGAGGTATTGGCTCGAAGTTGCTGTGAGGCGCTTCTATCACGGGGTAGGACCTACGTGCTTCGTGTAATCGATTGTCGTCAAGCTTCCATCCTGTTTCAAATGATAAAAACGGTCTGCGGTCACCCCTTCAAAGACCTGCGTTTTCCCATTCGGCCACTGCACCTCCACTTTGTCGATTCGTGCCATCTCTCCCAGCCCAAAGTGCAACCGCAGATCACTTTGCGACAAGTAGCTTCCTCCGCTCCTGACCTCTGCCATCTGCTTCACCTTTCCGGTGGTCACCAAAACGCGCGCGTTTAGTGCAAGCCTGTTCGTCACGCCCCCTTCCAACTCGAAGCTCACCCAGTGGTTTGCCGGATTACTCTTTGCCTCGAGAATCATCGGGCCCCCTGTAAGGTTCTCGACGACTATATCGAGCCTGCCGCGATTGAAGAGATCGCCCACTGCTAGCCCTCGACTCACCTGAGGGACTCTCGCCGCCGTGCCAGTAAGTGCTCCCACCTCGCGAAAGCTTCCGTTCCTTTGGTTCTGATACACCAGCTTTGGTTCTCTGTATGCGCTTCCGATCTTGACACTGTCCACCTGCGGATAAACATGGCCGTTAACCAGAACCAGGTCCTGCCACCCCGCATTGTCCAGATCAATAAATGCGTCGCCCCAGCCTACAAAAGGTACACTCTCTCTTGCGATTCCGGCCTTCCGCGACACGTCCGAAAAACTCAACCCCCCGTCGTTGCGGTAGAGCACAGCATACTCGTCGCTGAAGTGCGAGATGGCTATACTCATCAAGCCATTGTTCATGTAATCGCCCAGCGCGAGGCCCATATTTGCCTGCTCCACCCCGTCCTCGCTCACCGCAACCCCGGCGTCATAGCCGATTTCCTTGAACCGTCCGTTGCCTTCGTTGCGGTACAGGTAGTTTGGTTCTCCGTCATTGGCAACAAAAAGATCCAACTTGCCGTCGTTATCGAAATCTGACCACACCGCTCCCAGTCCAAAGTAGTGGTTCGGGTCGTCGACGCCAGCCTGCTTTCCGACCTCAGTGAAGGTCCCGTCGCCATTGTTGTGGTACAGCGCATCTGGCGAACCCTTCAGGCCCCGCGGCCCACACTGCACGGCAATTTCATGATATTCGCAGGTCTTTGCCGAACCGAATGTCGGCAAGTCATGCAGGTCGAGATCGACATAATGGGCCACGAAGAGATCGGAGTAGCCGTCGCCATCGTAATCGCCGAAAGCAACACCCGTCGCCCACCCTACATCTTTGTCGAGATGGGCCGCCTTCGTGACATCGGTAAAGGTCCCGTCCCCGTTGTTGCGATAAAGTACGACCCCGCCGAAGCAGCTCACCAACAAATCCGGCCGGCCGTCGTTGTTGTAATCGCCGACGGCCACGCCCATCGCCCAACATGGAGAGGCCACGCCGGCCCTGTCCGTAACGTCTGTGAACGTTCCGTCATGATTGTTGTGATACAGCGCGCTGCGGGCCTTCTTTCCCTCCAGTTGCATGGCAACACTCGGCGCACCTGTAAAGTAGATATCGAGCCACCCATCTCCGTCGTAGTCAATCAGCGCCACACCACCGCTCATCGACTCTACGATAAATTTCTGTTCAGGGCTGGAAAGGTGCTCAAAATGGATGCCGGTAGATTCCGTAATGTCAATAAGTTGCGGAACCGGCAGCGGCTTCTCGGCCCTCCCTTGGGCGAGAGCCTGCGCCGCTGCAGCTATAAAGATCAAGGTGCGGAGCAAATGGGAACTGCTCAAGCAGCGTCTCGCTTTAGACATCATACTTGCCATCTACTTCTCTTTATCCGGATCGCTCTGCGGACTCTGTTGTCGCATTTCTTTATATATCGCCCTCATCTTCTCTCTGATCTCTTTGTACTTCTGGTACATTTCAAGTTCACGTTTGGCGTCTTCCGGGCGCTTCAATTGCCGGTACGCACTGCTTAGACGATAGTGCGCGAGAACGTTTGTTGGATCGGCCGCTATCACGCCCTGAAGCAGGGGTAATGCCGCCTCACCCTGACCTCTCTCCGTGTCCACATGTGCCAATCCAATCGAAGCGTCCGCATCGCTCGGAGCAACGGCCAGTGCCTGCTGATAAAACTTTGCTGCTCCATCAAGATCGTTCTTATCGACCGCAATGTCTCCGAGCTTGCTGAGGGCCTTCGCGTCACGACTGTTAGCGACCACCGCCAGCTTGTACTCCTGTTCGGCCTCATCTCGGACCTTTGGATCTGGAGAGTTACGCAATGCCTCCGCCAACTCGAAGTGAATTCCCGGCAGATTAGGGTCCGCTGCCACCGCCTTGCGCAGGTTCGCAATTGTGCCCTCGGGATCGCGTGCTCGATATAGCTCATGTGCCATCGCCTGGTGCATCTGCCCGGACTCCGGTGCCACCACCGAAAGATCCAACATCGCCTCTCCAGCAAGGTCCGAGTAAATCCGGTACGCGGTGTAAAGAACATGAGGATCAGTGGGCGCCGCCTGCTTCAGAAGCGTCACAACAGCCGCAGCTTTGTCCAACTCCTGGGTCGCGGCATAGATCTCAATCAACGCCAAACCCGCTTGCACGCGAATCGCCGGCTCAGCCAACTGCGGCACGGACGCTTCGAGATCTGCCCTGGCCTCTGCGGTCTGCCCGAGCGATTTTTCGGCCAGTCCCAGGAGCGCCCGAATCTTGCTTAGGTCCGGTCTCTCTGCAACGGCTTGCTTGAGGTATGGCACGGCCTCTGCGTAGTTTTGTTGGAAGTAGAGCAGGACCCCAAGATTCGCCAGAGCGTTCAGGTTGTTTGGATCGGCCGCCAGCACAGCTTTGAACTCAGGAATGGCGAGCTTGGGCTGCTTCTGGTTTAGGTACTCCTGCGCCTTGCGCTCATGTGCCTGCGCGGTGTTGGTCGCCTGTGCCGCGAATATGGGCCCAACGCATCCTGTTCCCATAAAGACAGCAATCGTGGCAACTCGAAAGGCAAGCTTGATCTGGCGAGAATACCCGCAAATGACAAAAGAGGGGAACACAGTTAACCATCTTAAATGAGCCGGGGACGGCGGCCATAGCCACCGTCCCCGGGGTTGAAAAAATTAGAAGGTGATCCGTGCAGTAAGCTGCATCGTACGTGCGGGTACGGTTGTGTTCGTAATCGTAGAAGTCCCGGTCGAAATGGCACCTGAGCTGTTGACGGTGAGACCTGCGTTCGGTAATGCGAAGCTCGCATGGTTGAATGCATTAGCCGCGTCCGCACGAATCTGCAAGTGAACATCTTCCCAGATTTGGAAGCTCTTCCCCAGCGACAGGTTCACGGTGCTCAAATCGGGGCCTGTCAACTGGTTGCGCCTCTCATTGCCGAAGGTCCCGGATGCAGGAACGGCAAAGGCGGCTTCATTGAACCACTGATGAATGCCCCGTCCTGATAGTGACGGATTCCCGACAAGATTCGGATACCATTTGAAGTTGTTGCCGCCAAGCGAGTAAGCGTTGGTGCCGTTGCTCATCGATGCAGAAAAGGGTTTACCACTCT